>Ga0335069_10015555_pt1 | contig 10635 bp, 3 predicted proteins | sample Lox_Sample_11_FD_206714 | JGI IMG/M metagenome (GOLD analysis project Ga0335069, IMG submission 206714) | Soil microbial communities from Loxahatchee National Wildlife Refuge, Florida, United States - Lox_Sample_1.1 | ecosystem: Environmental > Terrestrial > Soil > Wetlands | place: USA: Florida... | reverse complement strand
CAAGCCGCTGCAAAACCTTGTAGCGATCAATGCGCGTGCCGACGACCTCGTCCAACTCCGGCTTTTCTGCGCCGTCCGGGGGGAGTGACGCCTGGATTTCAACCATCGCTCCCACGAGACCGGCGCTCGCGCGCGTAATCAGTTCCTCGGCTTCCTCTTGAGAGGCGAGCATCTCCTCCACGATTTGGCGCAACCTCGCATTCCCGGCGCAGGCTTCGTCGAGATAGCGGGCGCGCTCGTTGGGATCAGCAATGCCTACCGCGGCGAAGTACACCTCGTCCTCGCGTTCGCGGTCAGGATCCAACACATTCATTCCACCCTTAATGCGCTATCCCAGTAGAAAACCTGCCATATAACCCGGTGGCGAAGCTCCCTTCCCGCAACGCATCTCACGCTGTTGCGTCAGCAGGTTTATTCCGCAAGAACTCATTCTGGATGGCGTATGGCGCGGAACAAACGGGCCTTGGCGCAAACCCACTGCCGGTAAACCGTCCGCTCGGCGATGCCCAGATGCTGCGCCACTTCCTCGTTCGTCAGTCCACCGAAGAATTTCAGTTCCACGATCTTTGCCTGTTGCGGATTGGCCTGCTCCAGTTTGGTCAAGGCCTCGTGGACCCGCAAAATGTCCTCGTCCGGGCTCGGCTCCGCCACATCCACGTCGTCCACGTTCGCATGGGCTTCCCCCCCGCCGCGCTTCAGGCGGCGCCTCCGTCGCGCGTGTTCCACCAGGATGCGTCGCATGGCGGTCGCCGCGGCGGCAAAGAAATGGCCCCGGCTCTGCCAGCTTGTTGGAGCGCCGTCGCCAACGAGTCGCAGCCAGGCTTCGTGCACCAGCGCGGTGGGTTGCAGAGTGTGTCCGGCGGCTTCCTGGGCCATCCGCGCGGCCGCCAACCGCCGCAGGTCCTCATAGACGAGTGGGAGGAGGTTTTCCGAAGCTCCAGCCTCGCCTCGTTCCACGGCATCCAGCATCAGGGTTATGTCGCTCACGCCATCACAGAGAGGACTAGAAGTCGCAGCGTATCGGATTAAGGCGATTCCCAAAAGACATTTCGGGCCCTGGTTGCCCGAAGAAGTCTCTCTCCTTGCTCCCCGGAACCGTGCAAGAGGCTGAAAAGCGCCGCCTCGCCCGGTCATCTTGACTTGGGCTTGGCCGCCCACCTCGGTCTGTGCCCCGCAGCGGCGCGGGCGGTCAGCTACCGCCAGCAAGGCCCGGTTTACGCCGCACGGGTAGGAAGAACGATGGGTCCACAAAAAAGATGGCAGAAACCGCCGGGGGTTTGGCGCATGTATTGGTGTCGCATGAAAACGCCCATAATACAGTGGCGTCAGCAATTGACCCACGGAGTGAGAGATTATGCAAACAGCACAACTTGACCAAGAGATTCAACCAAGGATTATGAACCCCCAGCCTCAACTTGAGAATACCGCGGCGCGCGGCAAGGCGCCAAGGCGGTTAACTCCTCCCAAGGCAGCCCTGCTGGCTCTGGTGCTGGCGGCTTTGCCATCCATCAGCCCTGCCCAAAGCACCTGGACCGGCAGCGTCAGCACCGATTGGAATACGGCCGGCAACTGGTCGAGTGGAATTCCAAATGGCGTGAATGCGCAGATCAACTCGATTCCCGCCAATATTTGCACCGTCAGCGCGAATATCTCAGTCAACCCGAATGATATCATCATCGGTAACGGGGCCGGCGTGAGCGGTCAAGTCAATCAGACCGCAGGTTTGTTGCAGACCGGGCTCACGAATAATGTCGGCAACTGGTTCTTCGTCGGCGAGGGGGGCGGCACCGGCACCTACAATCTCACCGGCAGCGGCAGCCTTGCCGTCGGCAAGTTGTGGATCGGTGGCATGGTCTATACCGAGAATGGCACCGGCACCGTCACCATCAACACCACCGGCACAGTCAGCGCAAATTCCTCGCAGGATTTCAGCGGGTGGGGTCAATTCGGGAATTCGGTCATGGTCGGCTGGGGCGACGTTAGTTGGGACACAACCCCTACCACAACTGCCATCGCCACGCTCAATCTGCTCAACGGCACGTTATACGCCAATGCCGGCCTGTGGATTGGCTGTTGGGGCAGCCAAGGCACGCTGAATCAAACCGGTGGCACGATCAATACTACGGATTTCAGCGTGGTCAGGTGGTTTGGCAATGGCGTCGCCAATATCACCAACGCTACCGTGAATAGCAGCGGTTCCGTCTGGCTCGCCCACTCCGGAGCCGCTAATGACATTTCCCAAGGCACGCTGAACGTGGGCAGCGGGGCTACCGTAAATTCCGAGAGCGACTTCATCGTCGCCTTTGCTGGCAGCGGTGCCAATGGAGGGTATGGTCAGTTGAATATCGCCGCGGGAGGCACCGTCAACGTCGCCACAACCACGAAGCGGTGGATGATCATGAACCAATGGGACACGGTTCCTGGCACGTTGAATGTCAATGGCGGCACGCTGAATTTGAACGCCAACACCGACCTCCGCTTCAGCACCGGCAACGGGAGCGGAACGAGCGCGGTAAATCTCAACGGCGGCACGATCACCTCCTGGAGCGGCAATCAAACCGGCGCCGGGAGCGGTGTGGTTGACCTTAACCAAGCCGGCGGTTCCAGCGCCAATAACACCTTTAGCCTCAATGGCGGCACGCTGGCAATTGCTCAAATCACCGCCAATCAGGCCAGTGGCACCCGGGTCTTCAACTTCAATGGCGGCACGCTTAAGCCGACCGCCTCGACCACGACCTTCATGCAGGGCTTGAGCGCGGCCAACGTCCAGGCCAACGGCGCCATCATTGACACGGCTGGTAACAATATCACCATCGCGCAGGATCTGGCGGATGGCGGTGGCGGCGGCGGATTGACCAAGCTCGGCAATGGCACGCTGACGCTTTCGGGCAATGTCGGCTACACCGGGCCGACCAGGGTGCTGGGCGGCACGTTGAGCCTGAACAGCGCCACGGGCCTTCCCTTGCCCGGCGGCGATCTGGTGGTGAGCAATGCCACGCTGGCGCTGGATGCCTCCGGCGGCATAGCCATGTCGGCGAATAATGTTTCTGTCGGTTCAACGCTCAATCTGACCCTGAGTCCTACGGCCAATGCGATCAACGCCGCCGACAACCTGACGCTGGGCAACAACACGACGTTGAACCTGGCCTATGGCACGGTGACCTCCAATCCAAGCGCCGCCGCCATCATTGCCTCAGGAAGTCTGAGCAAGGGCACCAATATCGTCATCAATGTCTCCGCCATCGGCCTCGGCACTGGCGGCGTGATTCCGTTGATTGTGGTTGGCTCGGGAACGTTGAACACGAACGGCTTCGTGCTGGGCGCATTGCCTTCCGGGGTCAAAGGGGTTCTGACCAACAGCACGTCCAGCGAGCTGGACCTGCTGATCACCGGCGCCGGCCAGCTCCTGAGCTGGCACGGGGCCAACGCGGGCAACACGCTGGTGTTGTCCAACTGGGACATCGGCACCAGCAGCAATTGGTACGATACGGGCATGAATCTCACTCGGTATCTGCAATATGCCGGCAACACTATCGGGGACAATGTGATCTTCGGTGATAATGGTTACGCTTATGATGGGACCAACCATGTGTATCTGGCGGGAACGGTTCTGCCGGCTACCGTCGCGTTCAGCTCGTCTTCGCCTTACATTCTCACGGGGCCGGGCGGGATCGGCGGAGCGACATCCCTGGTGCTGACGAACATGAACAACGCGGTTGTGCTCGGCACGGCCAACAGCTATACGGGGGGAACGGTAGTGGGTGGCGGTACCCTGGTCGTTGCCAATGACAATGCTCTGGGTGCGCTCTCGGGCGGGGTCACGTTGGCGGGCGGCACCCTGCAATTGAACGCAGGGGTGACGAGTTCCCGGGCTACGACTGTGACGGCGAACTCGGGGGTGGATGTCGTTGCCGGTGCGACGGCTCAATGGAATGGCAGCATCACCGGCGCGGGCGGTTTGACCCTGACCGACATCGGCACGCTTACACTCGCCGCCGTTAACTCCTATACGGGTCCGACGGTGGTGAACGCGGGGACGCTCAACCTGACTGGAACGATCACGCCCGGCACCATGACCGTTGGCGGTGCTCCCAGCGATGCGGTGCTCAATATTTCGGGCAACCTTACCTCCAGCAACCTGTTTATTGGCAATAACAGCGGAGCCGTGGGCGTGGTTAATCAGACCGCCGGGACCGTGACGCTCTCGGGCGGCACCGGCGACTTCCTCAACGTGGGTAACATGGACGCCAGCTTTGGATATTACAACGGGATGGGAGGAACGCTGAACACGGCTGGCATCTCGATCGGCGGCGAGAACAACCCCAACGTGTGGCCCCCGCAGGGCACCGGCGACGGCATTATGGAAGTCCGCGGGGCTACCATTAACAACAACGGCTGGATCGTGCTGGCCCGTGGCGGCAATGCTCAAACCGGCGTCCTGAATGTCTATAGCGGCTCGCTGACCTACAGTGGCGGCGGGATTGCCTGCAACTGGCAATTGTCTGGATCGGGCCAGACCTCGATCATCAACCTTATGGGCGGCAGCGTGACCAGCACCAACCAGGGGGTTAATTTCAGGCAGGCGGGCGATACTGGCATCTTGAACCTGAAGGCCGGGCTCCTGAAGGGCACCGCCGTGACCGGCAACGGCGTCGTCAACTTCAACGGCGGCACCTTGCAGGCTGCCGCCAGCACCGGCGACTTTGTGGACGTCAGCCGCGCGACCGTCTTCAGCGGTGGTGCCACGATTGATGACGGCGGCAACGCCGTCATAATTAATCAGCCCTTGCAGGCCCCGAATGGTTATGGGGTGAGCACCATTACGTTCACAACGGGTGGTTCTGGCTACGTAGCCCCGCCCATTGTCAGTATTTCGGGCGGCGCAGGGAGCAATGCGACGGCTGTGGCTACGGTTACAGGCGGCGCAGTTACTGCCATTACCGTTACGTCGCCTGGAACCGGCTATGGTGCCAGCGATACGTTGTCAGTGGGCTTCAGCGGTGGCGGGGCTAGCGCAAGTCCGCCCACGGGAGTCGCGGTTACGGTGACGGCATCACCTCTGGTCAGCGGTGGGTTGACCAAGCAGGGCGCGGGCACGCTGACGCTCTCTGCCGCGAACACCTATACCGGCGTCACGCTGGTCAACAACGGCACCCTCAGGGTGGACGGACCGCCGGTCCTCCATCTGAGCTTCGATAACGTCAGCGGCAGCACCGTGTTCAATGATGGAACGGGCGGCTCCGCCATGAACGGCACTTTGAATGGAACCGCTACAATTGTTTCGGGGGGCAAGTTCGGCAACTGCCTGAGCATCTCGGGCGCGAACGCCGCCAGCAGCTCCTGCCAGATTGCCAACTCCGTGGTTCCGCTCTCAATTGGGGCCGCCAACAACTGGACGGTGGCCATGTGGGTCCAAAGCTCGACCGCGGGCGGTTGTTACGCCTATCAAGGTGACGGCGGGTGGGGGTGGGGCAACACGGTGTTTTACATGAACTCCGGCGGCACCACGGCGGGTACGGCGGCGGGCGGCGTGCGTTGGGGACAGGGTTGGGAAACCGGGACGGCGGCCATTAATGACGGTGCCTGGCACCACGTAGTGCTGACCTACAACGGCACCACCAAAGCCGCCTATGTGGATGGCAACCTGGATGCTTTGACCACCGACCAATGGGGCAGCACGGGAACAGGAGGCCAGTTCTGGATCGGCGGCGGGGCCGACACGGGAGACGGCACGGCCAACCTGAATGGGCTGGTGGACGAAGTCTATGTCTTCGATCGGACCCTCAGCCAGGCTGAAGTCCAGTCGCTCTATAACAGCAACACGCTCCCTGGCGCACCTGTCCTGCCTGGCGGCGTTACGGTTGCGTCGGGCGCGACCCTCGGCGGCAACGGCGCTATCGGCGGAGCCGTCACCGTTCAGCCAGGCGGCACCCTCGCGGCCGGCGCGTCCATCGGCACGCTGTTCATTAACAACAACCTGAATCTGGGGGGCAACCTCCTGGCCGAGGTCAACACCTCCGTCTCACCCTCCAATGACCTCATCGTCGTCACCGGCACCCTGACCAACAGCGGGACCGGCACCGTGTCGCTGAGCAATCTTGGCCCGGCGCTGGTGGCTGGCGACAGCTTCACGCTCTTCAGCAAGCCGTTGGCTAATGGCGGCGCAATGTTGCTGACAACAACTCCCGCCCTGACTTCCGGGCTGGTGTTGTCCAACCGTCTGGCGCTGGATGGCTCGGTGCTCGTGGTCTCGTCCGGCACCCTTCCCTCCACTCCCACGAACGTCACCTATAGTGTGAGCGGAAACACCCTCGGCATCGGTTGGCCTCTGAGCTACACCGGCTGGCTGCTGCAATCCAACTCCGTGGGCATCACCGGCACCAGTAGCTGGTTCGTCGTGCCGGGGTCCGCAGCCACGAACAGCATGAGTTTCACCATCAATCCGACCAACAGGAACGTATTCTACCGCTTGCGGCATCCGTAGGCCGGCCTTTCGCGAGGCGGCGGGCAACCCCCGCCGCCTCGCTGCTTTTGGAGTTCCATGTCCCTACTCTCCCGATTTCACTCTTCAAAGCGCGGACCTTGGAAGCTCCTCGCAGCCACTGTCGGCTGGTCCATTTTCTGCGCCGGCGCCGGCGCGCAGTTTGTGGGGACCGCCACCCTCACGATCCCGGCCGACCGGCCGGGCGCGGTGGTCAGCACCAACCTGTTTGGCATCTTCTTTGAAGAAATCAACTTTGCCGGCGAGGGCGGCTTGTATGCCGAGATGGTTCGCAACCGCTCGTTCGACAACTCACCCAACGCGGATTATTGGACGCTGGTCACGCAAGGCACCGCCACCGGGCAGATGAGCGTGGATGGGGCCCAACCGCTGAATACGAACCGGCCCCACTCACTCCAACTCACCATGCTGTCCGGCGTGGGCAGCGTCGGCGCGGCCAACGCCGGCTTTTGGGGCCTGTCCCTGCAGGCCGGCTCCAGCTACAACCTGAGCCTCTACGCCCGCGCCGCAAACGGTTTCACCGGACCGCTCAGCGCGCGCCTCGAAAGCGCGAACGGCAGCCAGACGTACGCCCAAGCCTCGTTTAATGGCCTGAGCCCCAATTGGCAGCGCTTCACCGCGACGCTCACTCCCACGGTCACGGATACCAATGCTCTCCTGACCGTGAGCATCTCCCAGACGGGGACGATCTGGCTGACGGTGGTTTCTCTCTTTCCCAGTGGGACGTTTCATAATCGCACCAATGGCTTGCGGGCCGACCTGGCCAATTCGCTGGCGGGCCTGGGGCCGTCGTTTCTCCGCTACCCGGGCGGCAATTTCATTGAGAGTTGGAATGTGACCAATGCGGTGCGATGGAAGAAGACCGTGGGCGACCTTGCGCTGCGGCCCGGGCACTTGAACGACTCCTGGGGCTATTGGTCCACAGACGGCTTCGGCCTGCACGAGTTCCTCTTGTTCTGTGAAGACCTCGGCATGGAGCCGCTCTACGGCATCAACGCGGGACTTTGCCTCGGCTACAACGGCGACACCAATAACACGGTGCCCTTGGATCAAATGGGGCCCTGGGTGCAGGACGCCCTGGACCTCATCGAATACTGCAACGGCGATACCAACACCACGTGGGGGGCTCAGCGGGCGGCTAACGGCCATCCCGCCCCCTTCAACCTGAAATACCTGGAGATCGGCAACGAGAACGGCGGCTCGTATTACAACGATCGCTACGCCCTTTTCTACAGCGCCATTAAATCGAATTACCCCGCCATGCACCTGATCGTTCCTGATTGGGGCGGCATCCCCACGGCCACACCGGTCGAGATTCAGGACGAGCATTATTACTCCGACCCCGCGACGTTCATCTCCTACGCGACGAAGTACGACAGCTACAGCCGCAGCGGGCCGCACGTGTTTGTAGGCGAGTACGCAGTGACTTCCGGTTACGGAACTTACGGCAATCTCTCGGCGGCGCTGGGCGAGGCGGCGTTCATGACCGGCATGGAGCGTAATGCGGACATCGTGCTCATGGCTTCGTACGCGCCATTGTTCGCCAATGTAAACAGCATGCAGTGGCAGCCGGACCTGATCTACTATGACAGCTCGCGCTGGGCCGGCACTCCCTCTTACTACGTCCAGCAGATGTTCAGCCAGAACCGCGGCGACGTCGTGCTGCCTGCCAGCCTGGTCGTAACCAGCACGGCCACCAACCTGCCCATGCATGGCGCCATTGGCGCAGGATCCTGGAACACTGCGGTCGAATACACCAACATCGTCGTCACCAGCAACGGCGTGACGCTCTACCAGAGCGATTTTGTCCACCAGGGCACCAACGGCTGGCGCGTTTACAACGGGACGTGGAGCGTGAACAACGGCTGCTACCAGCAAACCTCGGCCACCACTACCGATTGCCGTTCGACCACCGGCAATACCAACTGGGCCAACTACACCATCAGCCTCCGCGCCCGCAAAACCGGCGGCAGCGAAGGCTTCCTCATCCTGTTCAACTGGCTCGACGACTACAACTGGACCTGGTGGAACATCGGCGGCTGGAACAACACTCTGAACGGCATCGAGCAATGCGTCAACGGCAGCAAGAGCACTCTGGGCCAGGTATCTCAAAGCATCAGCGCCAACGTTTGGTACGATATCAGCATTGTGCTGACGGGCTCGCGCATGCAGTGCTACCTCAACGGCGTGCTGTCCCAGGACATCACCTACCCGGCCACGGTCACCAGCGGGTTGCTGGCATCAACGACTTATTCCCGGTCCAATGGCCAGATCATCGTCAAAGCAGTTAACCCATACAATTCAGCTATGGTCACGGCTGTGAGCTGCACCGGGCTCGATGCCATCGCGCCGTCCGCCACGCTCGTTCAATTGACCTCAGGCAGCCCCTGGAACGAGAACTCGTTAGATGCCCCGACCCATGTCATTCCAGCGACCAGCACCCTCACCAATGCCGGGACGAACTTCACCATTACATTTCCCGTCAACTCATTGTCGGTGTTGCGCCTCCAGGCGGTTGGCGTGCACTCCGTCACCAACCTGCAGCTCCAAATCCCATCGCCCATTAACGCGGGGCAGGTTGTCCCCGCCGTGGTATGGGGCTGGAATTGGGGTGAGACCGTTCCGGTCAATCTGGCCACCAACACGGGCTTTGGCATCACTTATAGCTCGCTGGATCCTGGCGTCGCCACGGTGGACGCAAGTGGCAATATCCGAGGCACAGGCCCCGGCGCGACAAGCATCGTGGCCACCTACGGCAGCGTCGGCCTCGCTGCCACCCAGATGGTGCAGGTAGTGGCGCCGGCGGCTGCGCTGGTTCACCGCTACAGCTTCGAGGAATTGGGTGGCAGCATCGTCTCCGATTCCGTGGGCGGCCCGGCCTGGAACGGCACGTTGCCCAATGGCGGAACGTTTGGAGGCGGCCAGCTCGCCCTGGACGCCGGCAGCCAGCAATACGTGCAGTTGCCCGGCGGCATCCTCAGCAACTATACCGCGGTGACGATCGAGGCGTGGTTCACTTTCCCGAGCCAGCTCCCGGTAAACTGCTTCCTCTACGGGTTCGGCAACATCAACGGAGCGAGCGGCAACAGCTACATCTTCTGTGCGCCGCAGGGGGGAAGGATTGCGATCACCCCGAGCGACTGGACGGGGGAGCAGGACGCCTACAGCGGGATTGATTTCAGCTTCCAGACAAACTTCCACCTCGTGGCGGTCTATGACCCCCCGGCAGGCTCCCTGGCGCTCTACACGAATGGAGTCCTTTCGGGCATCAACAACTCGGTGACCGTGCCGCTGAGTTCCGTAACGGACGTTTACAGCTTCATCGGCAAGTCCCTTTACAGCGGCGATCCTTACCCCAGCTTCAGTGTGGACGAGTTCCGCATCTACAATGGCGCCCTTTACGCGAGCGACGTTTCGGCGGCGCAATGGCTTGGGCCCGAGCACTTGCTGAGCACTGCCAGCCCTCCGCTCGCGTTTTCGAGCAGAAATGGCGTTCTCACCCTCTCCTGGCCGTTAGCTGCCTCGGGTTATACCCTGCTTTCCAAAACCAACCTCCCCCTGGGCGCCTGGCACCCGGCCAATACCCCTGCGCCGCAGCCGAACGGAGGGCAATGGCAGGTCACGCTGCCCATGACCCCGACGGCTGAATATTTCCGACTCCAGAGATAGTCGGCTGAAGATACTTGGCAGAATAATCCGGGAAACGGCGCATGTAAGGGTGGATACGTAAACTGCGATACCACGTTCATGAAAGCCGACAATCTCACGCCCCGGATGACCAGGAGCTTCTTCAAACGCGCCCTGAGGGTTTTCCTGTCCGCGCCCGCAGTCTGCTGCTGCCGTAAGCAAGGAAGGAGAATAGCCGTCCGATGAATTCCACCACTTCGAATCCAAGCGCTCAGCGCCACCTCCCCGATGGAGTCGCCAACCGTGCGTTCACCCTGATCGAATTGCTTGTGGTGATCGCCATCATCGCCATTCTGGCGGCGTTGCTTCTGCCTGCCCTGGCCAGGGCAAAAGAGAAGGCGATGAGGACCCAGTGCATGAACAACTTGCGCCAAACGGGCATTGCGCTTGCCATCTATGCCACGGATTACCGTGACAAACTGCCCGTCCTTGAACCGCCAGGCGGC
>Ga0335069_10015553_pt1 | contig 10636 bp, 9 predicted proteins | sample Lox_Sample_11_FD_206714 | JGI IMG/M metagenome (GOLD analysis project Ga0335069, IMG submission 206714) | Soil microbial communities from Loxahatchee National Wildlife Refuge, Florida, United States - Lox_Sample_1.1 | ecosystem: Environmental > Terrestrial > Soil > Wetlands | place: USA: Florida... | reverse complement strand
CCGTCGATCGCTGGCGGTGCGGAGTAGGCGCAACAGAGATTGTCTGGCGGCTGTTTTGTGAAACGCGTGTTTGTTTTCACAATGCAGCCGCCAAGTTTTTTTCGTAACACTCTTCTACTACACCTCGCGTTCACATCTCTGTTTCTCGCTGCATTGTTTTCTCCAGAATTACTTTTGAAATTTCTTTCGCGAATTCGCGACGCACTCGCTATCGGAATGATGGAGCGTGCGTCTTACACGCCAAGTTGCTCGAGCCTTCGCCGCTTCGGTGGCAGGCGACGATGAGACTCCTGACAGCTCTCAGGAGCGAGTTATGTGCGTTCGCGTCTGCGCAGTTGTTCTCTTCCTGGCAGTGTCGGCGGCGGCGCAATTCGATGCGGGATCGGTCGTCCGGCGAGTGCGCGTGCGGGTCGTGTTCAGCGATGGTGGATGCGAGGCTTCGCAAATCAGCCTGATCGGCGGAGGACATCCCATTTTGCAAGCTTCGATCAGGGATGGTTGCGAAGCCGAATTTATCGACGTGCCTGTCGGCAATTACCAGGTGATGATTTCGGGGCAAGGCATCGCGCCAGTTACGGATTTCATCTCAGCCTCGAACGGCTCGACGGATTTCGAAATCAAGGTAAAGGGCCACGACCAGGGAAGGGCTCAGGGAGGATCTGGCTCGGCGATGGTCTCAGCCACCACTCTGATCGTTCCGCAGAAGGCGCGAAAAGAGTTGGACAAAGCCAACGAGCTGATGGCGCACCAGGATTTCAAGAAGGCAATCGAGGAACTGAACAAGGCGCTTGCGATGTGTCCGAACTATGCGAGCGCCTACAACAATCTTGGCGCCGTCTACGCGCAGCTGGGAGATCGCGGTAGGGAACGCGAAGCGCTGCAGAAAGCCATCGGGATCGACGAGCACTTTGCGCCGGCCTATGTGAATCTCGGCCGCATGGATTTTGCTGCGAAAAACTTCGATGCCGCGGAATCCGACTTAGGCAAGGCGAATTCTTACGATCCGACCGACGCGATGACACTGGTGTTGCTGGCGTATTCCCAATTCATGAACCATCATTTCGACGCGGCTATCGCCACGGCCGCTCGAGCACATGGTCTGGCCGGGGCTCACGCCTTTGCGCACCAGGTGGCCGCGCGCGCGTTCGAGCAGAAGCGAGACGGGCCGGGCGCAATTGCGGAACTGGAGTTGTTCCTGAAAGAAGAACCGACCGGTCCCCGGGCGGAAATTGCGCACAAGGAACTGGCGACTCTGCACAATATTGTACGTACGCTCGAAGCGCGAGGTCAGTAGGGACTTTGCACGGAAACTTGCCCAGTGGACAAATTGAGTTCGCGGGATTTGTCGAGCACCCACTCGGGGAACTTCGGCGCGCCCTGGGGAATCTTGCCCTGGGTGATGGCCCACTGCTCAATCCAGCCGGAGCCTTCTTCGCCAACATAAGTGTTGGGCAGGCTGTAGGCTTGGTCGCCGAGGGCGTCTTCGAGCGTGATGAAGCGGTACCCGCGCTTGCGCAGCAGGTCGAGCAATTCGCCGATGTGGTCGGCTTCCAGGTTGCTGGCGTGCAGCAGCAGAACTTGTTTCGGTTCGTATCCGACGACTTTCCTTGATAGCTCTTCCGCCCAGGCGAACTCGGCATCGTGATGGGCGAGGTAGTCCTTTACGATCCGATCCTGCAATGCCGTGTCGTTGCGCTGCTTGGCGTCTTCGTAGATCCCGGCAAAGGCCCAATCCCATCCGTCGAGCGTAACGGGAGCGATACGGTAACCGCGCTGCGTGAGAAATTCTTCGGCCTTGCGACGAGTGGTGAGGTCACGGCCGGTGTCGAGATAAGGATGGCGGAAATAGCGCAGGCGCAATTTCTTTGGCGCGAGCAGGATGCGCAGAACGCTTTCTCCCTGCACCACGTCGTCTTCCCAATCTTTCAATTCGATCTGATTGAGCGATTGATGGCTGAAGCTGTGGTTGCCGAGTTCGAAGCCGTAGTCGAGCCACATCTGAAGCATTTTTATGCGCTCGTCAACTTCGCCCGGTTTGTAGAGCTTTCTTTCATTGACGAAGCCGACGACGGGAATCTTCTGGTCGCGCAGAGTGCCCAGCAACTTGGCGGTCATCGCGGTGATTTGGGCTGCGGGCAAACGATCGGCCATACCCGCCGGGAGATCGTCGATGGTGACGGCGACCTGCCGATCGACTTTGACCTGCGCGTTTAGTGGCGCGCCGTTCAAACAAACCAAACAGAGCAAAACCAACGAAGTCAGCATTGGTTTCAAGGAAATTCTCCTGGCGATGGCGATGAGACGCACAGACAAGATTAGAACACGAAGCCCGGTCAGGCGAAGCCCGGCCGGGCGGTGAGTAGCTCGCTCCACTCAGCGATTTAAGTTGCCGGGTGTCGGTTGTTGAACTTTGAAATCGGAAGCATTGTCGTTCGTATCGTTGCCGTTGGGCAGGCGGCCACAACTGACTCCGGCAACGCAGTTGCCGTCGGGAATGGGCTGTCCCTCGCCGGCGCCGCTGGTAACTCCGTAGGCCACCGAATCAACCAGCTTCGACTTTGAGTCCAGCAACCCGATGGATCCCGTGGTGTGTAAGCCGTGTCCGGCGACCCACTCGAGGTCGTGCGGAGCAAAGGTGAATCCAGGACCTGCGATTACGTAAAACCCGCCAGCAGGCAGGCTGATTCCCGAAGGAACCGTGGCCAATATCCCGGCGGCGCCGCCATCGATCGTGAACAGTATCGAGTATCCACCGAGGTCAGCCGACGTGGAGCCAGCGTTATAGATCTCCACGAATTGACAACTCGCGATCGGTCCCGAGCAAACAGGAGATTCGATGCTGGTGGAGAACTCGTTGATCGTCAGCGGACTGACGACAGAAGGCACAGTGCAAGTCAGCACCGCGTGCTGGTTGCCATCATAGGAGATGGTGATCTGACCTTTGTTTGCGCCGACAGTGCAAGCCAAGCCAGCGAGCGCGTCAAACGACACGAGTGCGGGCCCTTCTGGGCCGACTGGACCGACAGGTCCCATCGGTCCTTGCTGCCCAGCCGGCCCCTGCGGTCCTTGAGGTCCTTGCGCTCCGGGGAAGGTCTGTCCAGATGCGAAGTTGACGACGTCGGTGAAGTTTGCCGTGCCGTGAACGTCGAGCGTGTACTGAGGCGACGTGGTTCCGATTCCCACCTTGGTGCTATCGGTCGCGTTATTGACACCGATAATGCTGCCGAGCACAAGCGAGTTGCTTTGAGTAACTGCGGCATTGGCGCCAATGGCTGTGGCATTCGTCAGATCGGGAGAGGCCTGATCTGGCCCGGCGTTATATCCCACGGCTGTGTTGTAGTTGCCCGTCGTGTTGTTGAAGAGAGACTGGTATCCACTCGCGGTGTTGTAGCTGCCGCCAGCGTTGGAGTAAAGAGCGATGCCACCCAGAGCGCTATTTCGTTGTCCAGTGTCGTTGAGGTAGAGGGAATAGGTTCCGCTGGCCGTGTTGCGGCTGCCCGTGATGTTTGAACTGAGGGCATAGTAGCCGTTGCCGGTGTTCTGGGATCCTTCCGTATTGTTGTAAAGGGCAATCGTTCCGGTTGCGGTGTTGCCGGTGCCGGTAGAGTTCCGGGCGAGCGCTCCCCACCCGGTGCCCATATTGAAGCTGCCCTCAGTGTTGGAGCCGACTGCACCAACCCCGACAGCAGTGTTCATCATGCCGGTAGTGTCGGAGGCAAGCGAACTGTGTCCCACCGCGGTGTTGTAGGTTCCGGTAGTCCACGGGCTGCCTGCGAAACCGAGAAATGCGTTGGCATCGGTATACGAGCCGAAGGCGAAAAGTGCGCTCCCGATATTGAAAGCGGCGCCGGTTACCAGGCCGGTGGCGCTCACGTTTCCATTTACCGTCTGATTGCCGGTGAATGTGTTGGGAAAAGCGAGTTGCGCGTAGCGTGCGTCGGTGAACCCGGTGTCGAGACTGAGCGTGCCGGTCGTTGTGATGGGACCGCCGAAGATTCCGGGTCCACTGTTGACCTGAAGTACGCTGCCACTACCGGCGGGGCCTTGAGGACCTTGAATTCCCTGCGGTCCTGCTGGGCCTTGTGGACCTGCAGGTCCCTGCGGTCCGTTGAGCACGATTTCCAGTTCAGGGCCGTTGGCAGTGAGCAGGCTTTCTTTCGAGTCAAAGGCAAACCCTCCAGTCGCGGTCGTGAGCGCGAGAGCGATCCCATTGTTGGGAATGCTATTGTCGACCCAGTGCTGCACGAGAGGCGTGATGTCGAGCAAGAGAAAGCTGTTCAGGCGCAAATTAGTGATCGCAACTGGATTCGTTCCCGTGGCGGATGGGCCGAGAGGCGGCGCAGTGTTATAGGTGAGCGTACTTTCCGACCATGCGGTGTCGATTTCGTAGACGTCAAAACTGCCGGGTTTGGCGAACGCATCGACGAACAGGCGCAACGTCGCCTTATTGACGCTTGCATTGGCGGGAAGGGCAGACAAGTCGAAGCGGACGAATGTTGTAGTGCCCGGCTGAACGATCAAGCTCATGCTGGAACCGTAATTTGTGCGCGGGTTCGCGCTACTCACGAACGTATCAGCGCTCGGTGGGGCCTGTGCTGATGCCACGACGACCAGGCAACCACATAAGAGGGCGAGTAGAAGGCGACATCTTTTCATGACTACCTCCTGACGACAGTTAGCGATGGCGAAGCGAGGCTCCGGGCGGTCGGAGCCCGCAGGGTGAGTAAGGAACGCTTCGCGTTACGGATGCGTCACAAGCCAGTTCAAAATCGGCTGCCAGGCCAAGGTCTCCGCATTGGAAGCAGTGAACAGGTCTGCGTGGCCGAAGTCGAGCGCGGCCTCATCATCGGGATGAAGTTGAACGGTGAACTTGGAAATATCGGTGCTGCCGGTAAGTTCTACTGCGAAGTAGCCTTCCTTGCCGGCACCACCAGCCGCGCCAACGAAGAGAATGGGCAGCTTAATTTGTTTGAGGTGGTCGTCGAATGGGGCCACGACTCCGTTGCAACCAACGTTGTCGGTATCGAGGTCAGCCTTGACGGGGAAGTAGGTCGGGATGGCATGGAGGACATCGATCCAGAGCTCTGGATCCGTGTACTGCAGGCCCGTGCTGATGCCATTGTCATCAAAGACGCCGGCGACGAAATGCCAGGAAGGAGCGTATGCCACACTCGCTCCCACGAACATCGCGAACTGGTAGTTGGTGAAGCCATCGGCGAACTGCGAGGGTTCGTAAGGCGCGTTACGCGCGAGATCCGCGATCAGTGCGGTTGCGGAATTGTCCTCGTTATAGATTCCGGCATCGTACATGGCTTGGATTCCCGGAATGAGGCCGCAAATATCCTGGCGCAGCGGGGATTTCGGCGAGAAGGTGGGGCCCCAGTCAGCCAGGATGAGTTCTTTCACGTTGCGCAACAGTTTGGGTAATTGCGTTTCCTGATTGGCCATGGAATAGGCCATGAAAGTTCCATAGCTGAAGCCGAGCACGGGGAGTGGTGCAAAGCCCTGACCGGTTGCGCCACGAATCAGACGAGCCAGGGAGACTGCGATCTTGGCATCGTCCACATCGCGCTGCAGACCCCAGGTCTTCATGAACTTGAAGTCCGCGGTGTCAGCGGGAACCAGGGCCCAGCGGTAATCCATGCCCCAGACGTCAATGTTGTTTTTCGCGAAGAAGGCAGTGATGGATTGATCCCACGATGGCACCTGGGAGATTTGCGGCTCCATGAAGATCATTTCGAACGAGTTGGGGCCGCCCGGGAACAAGACGACGCCGGTCACAGTATGGATAGGCTGCCAAGGTTGCATTTCGCGAACGATTCGGTGCAGGCGGATCTGATCGAACTTGCCTTGGCCGACGGACACGTCAAACACATAGTGGGCAATATCGGCGTGCAGGACGGTGCGCTGCATGTTTCTGATCACCACATTGCCGGGTAGTGAATTGTATTTGGATTGCATCGCGGTGGTTTGCGCTGACGCGGAAGCGAAAAGAATGGCGATGCAGGCAAGAATTGTTCGCCAATCGATGAGGCGGTTCATGTTGATCTCCTTGTAATCCAAGCGTGACTTGGACGAGCAACCGGCGCCCGGGTCGTTTCCCGAATCGCTGAATGCTTGCGTTGTGAAAGAGAGTGGATTGACGGGTGCGGTAAGGGCGGACGGCTAACAGCGGAAGGTGCACAACAGGGCCGTTCGCAAGAGGGACGGGCAGGCCCGGCATGCAGATTTTGCCAGCGCAGGGACGCATTCGCTGTGCCACGAGGAAAAAACGTCCTGGGGGATGACAGGAAGCGTGCTCGTCGGCAACGGGTCGGCGACGAAAGAAGGAGTTAGTTCCAGAGGCAGGCTCTCGGATTCGTCATACGATGTGTCGGGAATATCCTCCGCAGGAAGGGCGAGCGAGGCGCCCAGCACAAACATTAGAAATAGGACGAGACCGCGATGCGACCCTCTCATACGAAAGACCTCGCGAGAAGTCGCTGCCTCGGCGGGCGGAGGGCTCTCTTAAAGAGATGGAGTCACACGTTCGCGAAGAAGCTTACGCAGTCCTTTGTAACGACGAGGGCGGTGAATTGTCAGTGACGGCGGTCACCGGTCTTGAATCCGACGCCCACTGGTGTATAATCTAACTAACTGGTTAATTAAGTATGCCCCGATTACAACACCACCACCGCTGGCAGGGCCGCATGGGGACGCGCGGACAGCCGGAAGAGAGCCGGGCGGCGATTCTGCATGCGGCCGCGCAGGAATTTGCCCGGCACGGAATTGCTGGAGCCCGGACGGACGAGATTGCGCGCGAAGCGGGCGTTAATAAGGCGCTCCTCTATTACTACTTCAAAGACAAAGAGACGCTGTACAGCGCCGTGCTGGATGAATCCTTCGCGGGGCTGAAGAATACCGTGTTTCAGGTGCTGGACAGCGAACTGGCGCCGCGGGAAAAGATGCTGGCCTACGTGGGAGCTTATTTCGACTTTATTGCCTCGAACCAGATGTATCCGCGGCTGATGCAGCGCGAGATGATGAGCGCGCGCGAAGGTCATTCGCCGCATATCGAGAAGATCATCAAGAACTACATCAAGCCGATTTTCATTAAGGTCGGAGAGGTGATGCAGAAAGGAATCGCCGAGGGAGCATTCCGTCCAGTGAACCCGGCGCATTTTGTTCCGTCGATGGTTGCCATGATCGTTTTCTATTTCAGCAGCGCGCCGGTGATGCAAAAGATCGTGGGATTTAATCCGTTGACGCCGGAGCGAATTGCCGAGCGCCGGGCGGCGGTGCTCGATTTTATTTCTGCTGCGTTGTTTGTTTCCAAGTCTAACGCCACGCAAGGAGCGCGTTCATGAGTGCGCGGAATCGATTTCTTATTCTTCTCGGCATCATTTTTGCGATTGCAGCGACTTATTACTATTTTGCCGCCGATCACTCGCGGGACCTCGTTCTGATCGGCACGGTCGATGCCAATCAGGTGATCGTGAGCGCGCAGGTTGAGGGACGGATCCAGAAGTTGCTGGTGGATGAAGGCACGCCGGTGAAAGCCGGGGATTTGATCGCAGTGCTCGATCCTTCCGAATTGCAGGCGCAGGAGGCCGCGGCGAGCGCGAACATCAACAGCCTGCAACACAAAGTCGCGGAGATGCAGCATACCGAGCGGTCAACCTCAGGATCGACTTCAAGCGATGTGGCTAATGCGCAGGCCAAGGCCTCATCCGCCCGAGCGCAATTGATGCAGGCCAAGGCGAATCTGGACCGGATTGCGAGCGATAGTCGACGGACGATTGAACTGGCGAAAGCGGGCATCGCGTCCGATCAGGAACGGGTGCAGGCGGAAACGAACCTGCAGGCGGCGCAAGCAACGGTGCAAGCACAGCAGGACCTGGTGAGTGCGGCGCAGGCAGATTTGCGGGCGGCGATGGCGCGCACCAACCAGGCAAATGCGGCCAAGAGCACGGTGGCGGCGACGGAAGCCGATCTGAAGAACGCGATTGCTTTGAAGAACCAGTCGGCGGTGCGGCTCGGGTATACGAATGTATATGCGCCGGTGAACGGAGTGGTGTCGGTGCGGGCGGCGCGGCAGGGAGAGGTCGTCAACATTGGAGCGCCGATCGTGACCATCGTTGATTTGAGCGACACGTGGGCGCGGGCCGCGATTCCGGAAACATATTCCGACCATATCGGGTATGGCGATGTGTTGCGGGTGCGCATGCCGGGAGGAACGGTCACCAGCGGGAAAGTCTTCTTTAAGGGCGTGGAGGGCGATTTTGCGACGCAGCGCGATGTAAGCCGCCGTAAGCGGGACATCAAGACGATTGTGCTGAAAATTCGACTGGACAATCCCAAGGGCGCGTATGTGCCGGGGATGACCGCGGAAGTGCTGGTGTCGCCGGACCAGTTGAAAGGCGCGGCGACGCAGAGCGCGAACGCGACGGAGCAGAAGTGATGGCGGAGGAGAAATCCAAATCGAGTCCGGCGATTGCGGCGGGGGCTACGAACGGGGAACTGGAGAAGCCGGTTTACGATCCGACCGCACCTTCCGCCATTTCCGTCGAGCACATCGTGAAGAAGTACGGGGAATTCACGGCGGTTGATGACGTTTCGTTCGACGTGAAGGAAGGTGAAATCTTCGGACTGCTGGGCCCGAATGGAGCAGGGAAGTCGACGCTGATCCGGATGATGACCACGCTCATTCCGATCACTTCGGGCAAGGCGCGCATTGGTGGGCACGATGTGGCGAAGGAACCGAACGCGGCGCGGCGCATGATTGGCGTAATTCCGCAGGCGTTGACCAGCGACCTGGACCTGACCGTGGAAGAGAACATGAACATCTACGCCAAGCTCTATGACGTTCCGGCGAAAGAGCGAAAGACGTCGATTGATGAACTTCTGGAACTGGTCGACCTGACCAAGTGGCGGGATGCTGCGACGAAGACGTTGTCGGGCGGCATGCGGCGGCGGCTCGAGATTGCGCGCGGGCTGGTGCATCATCCCAAGATTTTCTTTTTGGACGAACCGACAACGGGCCTTGATCCGGTATCGCGCGTTGCGGTGTGGGAGATGCTGGGGAATATCAAAGCGCATCGCCAGCTGACGATTCTGATCACCACGCACTACATGGATGAAGCGGATCGACTGTGCGACCGCATTGCGATTGTGGATCACGGCAAGCTCGTGGCTTTGGATGCTCCGATGGCGTTGAAAGCGAGCGTGCCGGGATCGAATGTGATTGAGGCGCAGTTTGATAATCCTCCGGCGGATTGGGAGCAGAGGCTGCATGGCCTGACGGAAGTGACGTCGGTGCAGCACGAGGGCGCGGGAATGTTTCGCGTACTGACTGGAAACGGATCGCGGACGACGACCGAACTGGTGGAAATGGCTGTCAATAGCGGGGTGCCGGTGAAGTCGTTGAGCGTGCAGAATACGACTCTCGACGATGTGTTTGTGCACTATACGGGGCGGCAGCTGCGGGATGAATTGCAGAAGGCGTATGCGTTTGTGATGCCGCAAGCGCCGGGGTTGAGACCGTGATAGTCCTGAGTCCCGAGTCCTGAGTCCTGAGGAAGGTCGAGAGTTCCGCCGCTGGAAACAGTGGTCACACGGGCGAAAAAGATGAGCAAAAGCGGCTACAAGGATTTAGTTGCCTGGCAGAAGGGAATGAAGTTGGTGGCAATGATTTATGACATCACTGATCGATTCCCTCAAAACGAAATGTACGGCCTGACTAGCCAGTTACGCCGGGCTGCCGTATCGGTTCCCAGCAACATTGCTGAAGGGAAAGCACACTACTCCAATCGCGACTTCGTGAGATTTCTTCGACATTCGAGAGGGTCTCTCGCAGAGATTGAAACACAAGTTCTGATAGCAGAACAGCGCAATTACGTTAATAGCGAAACTATCGCGCAATTGACTCAAATGTTGGACGAGTTGGGACGCATATTGAGTGGACTCATCAACTCGCTGCGGGACCGGGGCGACGCTCAGGACTCAGGACTCGGGTCTCAGGACTGACTTATGAATCGAATGATGGCAATTGTCGAGCGGGAGATGCGGAAGTTTTTTCGGTCGCCGGCGTTGATGCTGGCGTCGATGATTTTTCCGCTGGTGCAGTTGATCATTCTGGGCAATGCGTTTGGCGGGAAGATTCGCGATGCTCGCGTCGCCATTGTCGATCAGGATGGCGGAACGCAGGCACTGCGGATCAAAGAGGCGTTCGATTCTGTGCGTGCAAACATCCGGACGTTTGTGCCGATCCCGTACGACAGCGATAAACAGGCGATGGAAGATGTGCGCAATGGCAAGCTGGAGGGCGCAGTCATCATTCCGCCGCAATATTCGCGGCGGGTGTATGAGGAGAATCATCCGCGAATCGCGTTGGTCGTCGACAACAGCGACAACTTCATGAGCGGAGCGATTGAGTCGGAGCTTCAGTCGTTGACCGATGCTTTGAATCAGCCGACCGTCTCACCGCGTATCTTGCAGCAGACAGCGCTCGATGTTGTCGAACTCTATCCGTACATCGAGTACATGAAGTACTTGCTTCCCGGGTCGCTGGTGCTGGCCATGTTTGTGTCGGTGATGATTGGCGGCGGGATGCTGTACATCGACGACAAGGCGCGGGGCGTGCATGAAGGCTACCTGG
>Ga0335069_10015551_pt1 | contig 10637 bp, 15 predicted proteins | sample Lox_Sample_11_FD_206714 | JGI IMG/M metagenome (GOLD analysis project Ga0335069, IMG submission 206714) | Soil microbial communities from Loxahatchee National Wildlife Refuge, Florida, United States - Lox_Sample_1.1 | ecosystem: Environmental > Terrestrial > Soil > Wetlands | place: USA... | reverse complement strand
CGGTCGCGGATCATGTACTCAGGCGCGGTGTCCTCGGGAAAGGCCTCGATGATCTGTTGGGCCGTCCAGGCTGCACCGGGGAACTCGGTGATGTTGAAGTGGACCACACGCCTGCGCTCATGGCGCAAGACGAAGAGAACCAACAGGACGCGAAAGGTGGCGGTCGGCACGGCGAAGAAGTCGATGGACGCGAGCGAGCCGAGGTGGTTGTCCAGGAAGGTCCGCCACGTCTGCGACGGAGGGCTACGCTTCTTCTTGGGCATGAAACGAGACACACTCCGCTCGGAGATGTCGATGCCGAGCTTGAGCAACTCGCCATGGGTTCTGGGTGCACCCCAGCCGTTGGCCTCGGCCATCCGTCGGATGAGCTGCTTGATTTCCGTGGAGACTTCTCCCTCCTTGGGGCCGCGGGGACGAGACTTCCAATGCCAAAACAGGCGGAATCCGCGGCGATGCCAACGGACGATGGTCTCCGGCTTCACGATGACGAGCACGTCCGCGAAATGGGACCAGACGCGAGAAAGTAGGAGCCAGAAGGCGCGGTCGAGGTTGCGCAGGCGCGGACGTTTCGAGTTGCGTTGCAACACGGCAAGCTGCTGGCGGAGGGCGAGGTTCTCAATAACAAGATCAGCGCGTGGCCGGAAGCCGGCGCGCAGCGCGCGAAGAGCGTTCAGAATGAGGGCAAGCATCGCGTCGAGCATGCACGAACCGGCCGTGGCGCGGTACCCTTGCCATGGATGGCCGATTCGCAGTTGTCACCGACGGGAATCCAGCCCCGCGGACGACCACATGGCGAGGCACAGCCGGTGAGTGAACTAGCGAATGCCCTTCAATCCGAAAGACGTGGCACGTGCTGTCCGGCAGCACCGTGTCGCCGCTGGCCTGACACAGGCCGAGTTGGCCGAGCATGCTGGTCTGGCATTCGAGACGATTTCGCGCATCGAGAGTGGACGGGAGCCGCCGTCGCTGCGTACCGCTATTGGACTGGCAGATGCTCTAGCCGTTTCGCTTGATGCTGTCGTGGGCCACGTGCCTGAGCAACCGACGCCCAGAGACCCGCGGTTCGCTCCAGATGTCCGAAGGCTTCTAGCGAGCGTGCAGCGCCTTGATCCCAGGATGCTCAGGCACCTGAACGCCCTGGTGCGAGAACTGCCGCACGGACGCAAGCGAACGTCGCGCCCCGCGCCCTGATCGCTGCCTCGGCGGGGCCGGCCACGGCCCTGGGCTTTCCCTCCGCTAAGCGAGTAGGCCAAGGACTATCGCATGCAGGGCCGGTCCGGCGAAGTGCCGAACACGCGCTTCCCGTCGAGCGCGCGGAAAACCTTGAACCGCATCGATGGCAGTTCCAGCACGCCGAACGTGGCGGGACGAAACTCGTCGGCCGCGATGAGCGGACCGGCCTGCTTGTAGAGGTAGGCTTTCCCGCAGCAGGCTCCCGGGTTCAAGATCTTGCCGGGCAAGGTGTTGACGACTAGCTCGAATTCCACGTGCGTGTGGCCGACGATCAAGATCTGGGCGCGGGCCTGCCCCAGGAGGCACCGCCGCAGCTCGTAGCCTGTCTTCTCCTTCTCGATGCCCTCCATGTCGGACCCGGGCCGGGCGTGCCACATGGCCACGCGAATGCCCTCCAACTCGCCCTCCCAATGCACGGGCAGGGTGACCAGCCATGCCAGGGAGTCGTTTGAAAGCTCGACGCCGCCGCCGACATAGTCTGCGATATTGCAGGGCTCGAAGAACCTGCGCACGTCCTTCTTCCGGCGGCGGCGCTCGATCGCCCAGCGCTCATGGTTGCCACGGATGCAGGTCACATCCTTCTCGGATTTGAGTCGCTGGATTACCTCCTCGCCGAACGGCTCCATTTCAATCAGATCACCGGCGCACAGGATTGGATCACAGCCCATCTGGTGGAGACGGGCCAGGGCGGCGTCGAGAGCGGCGATGTCGCCGTGAACGTCCGAGAGGATCCCGACGAGACGCCGACGGCCAGGCTCTCGCACCTCGTCGAGGCCCACCATCCTGCGCACTTCCTCATGCGAGTACACCGGCGCACCCGCAAACATCTGCTCGTAGGCCGTGTCGGCTAGCCGGACGTCCTTCGCGTCCTGTACGTTCTCGTCGACCTCGCCGGCTTCGTAGTCGACGAGCAGGGCCATTGCCTCCTCCATATCCGCGAGCGCGGCCTCGCGGCTCGGCCCGACACCGTAGACGCCGGGAACGCCCGGATCGTGCGCCGACCAGGTGCCTCCCTCCTCGGTGAAGACGATCTTGCTGTTCATCGAAGCGCCGCTCTGATGATGGGAACGTCCTCAGTGATGAACTTCCATAGATCTTCGGGCGTGACTCGAAAGATCATCGCTTCGAGCTCTTCCCGGGTGAGGTTGTCCCCTGCCTTTTCGATCTTCTCGGTACTGTCGATCGTCGCCCAGAGGTCCAGCTTCGACCAGTCGACGGCGGGAAAGACCTCCCTGACATTCTCCGGCTGGTGACTGGCTCCCTGGCCCAGGTGCCTGGTGATGTGATACTTAGCCTCGACCAAGGCGCCGAAGTCCGCGGCGAACGTCTCCCGCGTCTTACCCGCCACGATCGTGCTGAGAAAGTCGCACGCTAGGACCATGTCGTCGAGCCAGCCGCAGGATTCGCAACGGACGCTGACCCATTTGTGGATGTTGGTCCGCGGACCGTCGGGGGATGGCTGGCCGCACAGCTCACAGGTTCGCTTGCTCTCCTCGCGGGAGGCGTCGACCTCGGCGTCGAGCTGCGCGTCGAGCTCGGGGTCGGGCTCGGGTGCGCCGTCCACGTGGGCGAAGTAGACCCTCAGCACGCCCATCTTCTGCTTGACCTGGCCGACCACCAGGTGGGGGTCTGCGACGAGCTTGGTGGACAGTCGTTCGATGATGGCGAACCAGCCATCACCGCAGTCGAAGCCGTGGCGCGCGAAGGGCTCTGCCTGCATCGTCGGCGCGTCACCAGCGCAGCGGTAGAGGCCTGGGTAGCGAGTAATCAGGTCGAGCTGGTGAGCGGGGGTCATCGTCAGCCGGTCAGGGAGGTGGCCGAAGTATGGCAAGAGCCCCTTGGCGAGGATCTCTCGCGCTGGCGGCGGGACGGGCTCGGGCGAGGCTGCCCGCGCCTCGCGTTTCAAACCTATCAACTTCCGACGGAGCATGACACTCAACCTCGCCTTCTCTTCTTCCGGCGATATTCGCGCATGAAGACCAGGCACTCGATGATCCGCTGGGCCTCTTTGAAGGCGACGTCCCATACACACACCGTGATCGCACGTCCCCGGACCTCGATCGCGCCATCGACGCCTCGCAGCATCCGCGAGTTGGCCAGGCACACGTAGATACGGGGTTCGACCGTCGAGCTCAGGTCCACGGCCTCGACACCTATCATTCGGGCCAAGCTCTCGGCATGCCCGATCGCGACCGGGTGGAGCGGGCTCGCGCACTCTCTCGCCGGACGAGGCGCTCGTCCCGGGACGTGCCTCGGAGGCCTCGCAGCCTTGCGTGACACGAGCAGGGTGCCGAGCGCGGCGACTGCCTCGGAGAAAGTGAGGCGGTCCAAGATGACGTTGGCCGTAGGTCCGTAGACGTCGACCCAGCCCGACAGGCCGGCCAGCTTGCTCGATGTGGCCAGCATCACCTTGCTGCGCGAGCCGACGTCCTTGGCTACACCGCCGACAAGACTGGCCAGGGCGGTCCCGTTCCGGCCCGCCATCGGGTGCCGACGCCGTGCCTTGCCCAGGCGACTCAGCAAGGCGCCGGCCCGCCTGGAAGCGCTCACCATGGCTACGGCCATGTCCGGAATCTTCCTCATTCGTGCGACCTCCCGCCACGCAGCTCGCGCAGGCGTTCGAGCAGGGCGCAAGCCTCGTCGCAAGTGACCAAGATCTCGAGAGCTATGAACTCGCCCACGTCGCACCTAGCCAAATCGTCGCCGTTCGCACCGGGGAAATACACCCAGGGAGCATGTGCCATGACATACCCGCCCGTCAGGGCAGCTATCCTCGCCGCGTCCCTGGCTTCGTCGGTCTCGGGCGGCGCCGTGCGCCGGGCCAGCAAATCGCCCAGCGAGTTGTTAGCCTTCTTTTCTGAATCGCTCATCGTCACACCTTCCGGCCAGGTGGTAGCGTCTGCGCGCCGCGGGTCCGGCAACGCCACCGGGGCGGCAATTCCCATTTTGGCCTAGTACCCAATATTATCCATTAATCTGTTCTTGTCGACAATAACTTCCATAGAGCACGCGGGAATGCAAAAAACTTCCGGGGAGTCGGGCCAGCGAAGTATCGTTGGGGAATGGGACGCCCCCAGAAACTTGGAGACCGAAAGAAGATCACGGCCTACATCCCGGTCGAACTAGCCGACGCTCTCATCGCCGAAGCAGAAAAACAGCGACGCACGATCTCAACCGTCATTGAGCAGATGATTCGTGACGAACTCGCGCTGATCGAGAAGACGAGCGGCAAGAAGCGCTGAGCGATCAACCTCAATGCCGACACGCACGGCGAGCGAGATCGTAGGGGCCGTAAGTAGTATGAATGCCCTCCGGGCGCGTTGCCGTGCCAGGAGCGTGATGATCGGGAACCCCAACGGTCCACAAAAAGAGGTGCAGCGGGGCCAGATTCTGACGGAAAACCACCTGTCGTTCGCCAGGTTGCTGTTCGCAGAGCCAATCTGCCTGTCGGTGACGACCGCAAACGGCGGATCAACACGTCCTCGGAAGGCCATTTCCTGGCAATGGAGAGAAGGAGTGCAATCGGTACGTCGGCGCGTCCAAATGGGCATCTGAGCATCGAGTCGACATTGCCCATGACGCGGCGACAATGCGCAGAGCGAGGTTCTCGACTACGAGGTCCGCGTGGGTGCGGAAGGTGGAGCGCAGCGCTCCAAAGAGGCTGCGAACCAGGGAACCCATCCCGCGATTGTGCATGATGGCAAACCGTTCCGGTCAACCAGCTGCTCATCTCCGCTACTGTCGGAAAACACACCTCGCGGATGGCGTCTTGGCGAGGCACAAGCCAGCGAGACCCCCACAGTCCATTACAGTCTCCTCATCATGAGGCGAGAATCCTGCCGTCGAAAACGCGAGCAATCTCGCCGACTTTGGGTGCCATACATGCAACTCCCGAACAACACGGGGCTTTTCGGAGATTCAGAGCATGTCCGGGCCAACTTGACTGCGGTTCAGTGGCAATTCAAGTGCAACCTGTTCGCTAAATGAGTTGCATACTTTCTCAGTTCGTCAATGAGCGATACACTCGGCGGACATATTGGAGGACAGATGTCGTCTACCGACAAAAGTGATCCCAAGGGGGAGGACGGTCCTTCGACAGACAAGTCGGTCGACTGGACGCCGTTCACCTACGACGAACTGCGCAGAGAGCTCGCAGGCATCAAGGACATCCCGGAAGTAGCTCTAGATCCAATCACAACAGCGGCTTTTCTCTGCGCTTCGATGCCGGGCCCCGTCCGGGCTGCGTGGAGGGCGGCTGTGAAACCCATCGAGCACCTTACTGCTGCGCTCCTTAGCTACGGCTATGCCTGCGACTGGGTGGACAGGCTTTGGGAGCTACGAGCGCGCTTTGAGCGAGCGAGGGTTTTTGAACTCTTCAAGGTGAGCTCAGTGCCCAGCTCAGCGCTTGTCGCCGAGTCTCCAGAAGATGATGACAAGTGTCTCGAATTCACTGAGCCACTCGAGAACCCTTCCGACGAGGTGAGCATAGAACGTGCCATCGCTCACCGACCCCCGAAGAAGGACGATGCCGATCCTGTCGTCGTCCCGCGGGAGCACTATATCGATTTCGTCGTCCTTGGCGTGCGAGTCCTGGTGGAGGCTGGGTGTGCGAAGGGATACGCAGATGGCGGCGGATCGAATGCCGGATCGGCAACCAGTAGGTCGGCCTTGGACATCATGTGCGACGTAGTGGAGGTGGCGTGGAGCGACACGTCCCAGACCGATTCTCCACGTTCGCGGGATGCAATCGAGAAGGCGTACAGGCGGGGAATCACAGACTTACCCAAGCATGATTTCAGTGCGTTCGGCCCAGATCGCCGACCCGGTGGGACCCTAATCGAGTCCTTGAATCGACACAGAGAAAAGAGAGGGTCGAAAGGCCTCGGGTCCGTCTGGCTCCGTCGCTGAACGGAATACGGACAAGATCGTTACGTTCATGCACCTGGATCCCCTCCCTCGGGAGGCTTACGGTCACGAGCATGTTCAGTGACGGGATTACGAATTCTTCGAATGATGCCAGATCGTCCACCAGGACGTCAGAGCAGGACGCGGCCCTGTCCCCAGACGACAGGCGTCTTCTCGACCTCTTGCGGCCGCTAGTCCAAGGGATTGTCGGACTCCGGAGCGGCTGTCCCGATGGACGCGACTGGTGGGGGCCGTGTGCGACGAATTATTGGAGCGGAGAGCGATCGAGGGAATTGTCCACGACGCCGTTGTCCGGCGCCTGAGGGAACAAATAGAGAATCACGTGGACGCAGTCCTCGGCTGGGCTTGGACGACGAAGCTATCCACCCTGACGGTACTGGCCAAGCAGGGGGACTTGTACCTGACTACACAGGAGGCCGCGGAAGTCGCCAGCTGCTCGGAACGTACAATCCGAAGGGCTCTGGATTCCGGAAAACTGCCCGCGTATTACGTCGGGGCTGATCGGCGCGTCCGCGTTGGCGACCTCCATGATCACCTCGCAAAAAAAACCCAGGTTGGGTCTGGTGGTGGCCAATGATCAGCACCGGCACCTGCCATATCATCGAGTCGAGCGTCGACTGGAGGCGAGCTGAGAGCGCGGGCCGTGCCGGGTGCGATCGCGTTTGTTAGGTTCTGGCCGCTGACCAACCAGCGCCTTGTCGAGGTCGCTTTCAATTGAAGCAAGGGTCGCAAGGATTCGGGCACGTCTGTCTCCGTCGCTGAGCGGGATCCTGGACAACATCGTCATACGTTCAGGAGGGTGAGACTGGCTGTTAGGGGAGCTACGGTCACTACATGCTCACGGGCTGCGCCGATGCTTACGCGCGCGTCCATCCTCACGCTCGCGGGGACCACCTCCCAAGAGCCAGTTCCAGCGAAACGGTGGCATATGACCAGCCTCGGCAGTGCTGCCAACCCGCAAGTCGAGCTCATGATCTGCGGGTGCGGCCTTGAGGTTCGGCGTAGCTGACCCTCTCGTCTCGGTGACCATGGTTGCGCGCAAGTCTGGCCTTTCGCCCTACATCGTGCGCCGGATGTGCCAGCTGGGCTTGCTGGACGCAGTAAAGACGCCGGGCCGCCAGTGGCGCATCCATGGCTCCAGGGCACTCGATACTCTAGGCAGGTTAACCGGCATGGCCGTGGCGTCACACCCTGGCTCTGCTGGGGCAGCGTTGGCGCAGACGCCTCCGACGAGCGGCACCATGCCCACGCAGACACGCTCTCAGCCAGACTGTGCCCTCGACTCGTTCAGACATGAAATCACGAGCAAAAACGAGTGCTTGCAAGATCCATTAGAACGAGCGACCGTTGCTAGAAATGCCAAAACGGTCGCCGCACCACCGCCGCAAGGATGGCCCCAGTCCGCCCTGCTGGACGCCACCGAAATGGCCGCCTACCTCGGCAACAAGCTGGCTCCTGGCACTTTGCTTCGCTGGGCGCGCGCTGGCCGTATACCGGCAATCAAAGTTGGCCGCGGCTGGCTCTTCATCCCGGCGGATGTTCTGGCTGCCCTAGCCCACACCAGCAGTTCTCAACCCACCGAAGACACAGGAGCCTCCAGCGATGTCGATTCAGGAACTCGGAGCGGGTCGGTACCTGGTCCAAAAATTTTCGGCCGATCCAGTTGGGGGAGCACCACGACGGTGGTGCAAACGAGTACAGGGCTACGAGGCGGCCAGAAGACAGGAGCGGGCGTTCGCGGCAGACGCAGCAAACTGGGCCGCGAAGCAACGTCTCCTGAAGGAAGCGCAGGCGAGAGGAGTCACCCTGGCTTTGCCATCGATCCCGTCCAGCGGGAACGGCTTTGTCGACTTCTTGGAAAAGACCTACCTGCCGTGGGCTCGCACACGACTCGACCCACAAACGATGAGGGCTCGCGCCCCGTCGGTAATGATCCTCGCGCAGGATCTGGCCAACACCCCACTGCACCACGTCGAAAGCATGGTGGATGAACTGGTCACCAGGTGGCGCGCCGAGGGTTGTCGGTATTCGTCCGACGTGGACCGGCTCGGCCGCCCGTTGAACCGTAAGCCGCGTCCCATCAGCGATGCCGGCATCAACGAGCGTCTGAAGATTCTGCGCGCGATTCTGGGGCATGCGTACATGAACGCCAGAGTCCTTGCCATGCGTCCCAGGATTCAGCTCCTGAAGAACAAGCGCGCAAACCCTGGCGCGGCCGAGCCGGTGCGCTACTTCGCACCTGAGGAGCGCGTCCGGTTCCTTCGGTACGCCCGAGCAGATGTGCGCGACCTGTTTGAAGTTGGGCGCATGCTGGGCACACGGCCAGGAGAGTTGTTCCACGTGAGAGTTGGTTCGGTGGATTTCAAGCGCAAGAAGGTCTGGGTACAAGCCACGCCGTGCCCGCTTTGCCCAGGCGGCACATGGATTCCCAAAACCGGCTGCTTTCGCGGTATCGATATCTGCCCTGACTTGCTGCCCGTCCTGCGTCGGCTGACAAAGGGAAGACATGATGATGCTTTTCTGTTCGAGAACAGGCATGGCGCGCCCTACTCTCGCTTGGTGGGCAGCGGCGGCCAGTTCACCAAGACACTTCGGCGCGCCGGCCTCGACCGCAAGGGGTTATCGATGTACAGCCTCCGCCACACCTTTGCCGCAGACCTGATCACCGCAGGTCGGCCAATCCAGGAGGTTGCTGCGCTGTTAGGAAACACGCCTCGCACCTGCGAGCTTCACTACGCGCACCTGATGGCGGGCAGAACGGCCGAGGCGGTGAACGCCCTCAAGGCGGTCAAGCCGTGGCCTGCCGCATCGACGGCGGCTGCCATCGAGGGCGTGGAACACACGACTGACATGGCAGTGGCGAAGACATCGAAAGCCGTCAAGGCAGCCTAGATATGCAGCACCGAGAAGAACGGAGGCGCTCCGCCCGGCGCACTCAGGGATCTGACCACGAACAACCCGCAAGACCCAAGTAGGTGGAGAAAGGGGGCAGCCAGCGTGCGCAAACACGCCCGCCCCCGCGGCCACCGACGAGCAAGCCTCGATGACATCCAAACGCTATCGCGAATCAAAGAAGATGTCTCGTTCACGATCTCAGCACCGGACGGCGGCTGACCGCACCCGGAACCCCCGCTCGCAGGTACGTCTGCACGGCCCGTGCGGCTATTTCAATGCCTGCCGTCCAGAACAAGCACCCGAGGAGCACCCCGTCGACCTTGCCGTCGATCACTTGCCAAGGGTGGCTAGCCTTCGCCGCAAACTGCTACGCTTGGCGGAGAGATGGCAGGGTGAGGTCGAGGATCCGCGGGCCTTCGTTGCCTACGAAGATCTCCGCCTCGAATATCTGACGCTGCGCGAGCAAAACTACTTCAACGCTGGCTACCACCATGGGCTTCTCGCCGGCAGGGCGCAATCCAGGGACGCCAGCCCGGAAGCGGACCCGGCACTTCGTGTCTTCGCCCAACAGGTTCGCGTGGCCGTCACCTTGGCCAAGATTCCTCAGCCCAGGATTGCGGCCGCATTGATGCAGCTTGCGCGCGCCATCGTTTTGGGCCTTCCTCGCCGTTATTGACGGCGACGGCTGCACGTCCACGTCGGCTCGAGATTTGCGCACCAGACGGCTATGGGGCACCACCTTGTCGATCAGTAACTGCCTTTCTACGCGTCATCCTTGCGGCTTCGCCTACGGGCCCAACCGCTGCACACGGATCGAGCACGACTCCACCCATGGGAACAAAGACCTTCAGGAGCTGGCCCAAAATGGCGATCGTCGAGGCGCAGACGTGCATCATCTGTTGCCATCACTGGGTGCCCGTCCAGCCAAGTACCCACGCTGCGAGATCCTCCACGTCCGTCACGTGTTGCGCACCATGTGTGCCCGGGCTGATGCCGCACGACCTGCCCAAGTGGAACGCAACCTATCACTACCTTGCCGTCTGGAAGGCCAACGGCACGTGGGAGAAGGTTCACAACCGCCTGCGCGATGACCTACCGGCGGTTCACGGGCAGGAACCGCACGCTGAGGGCTGCCATCATCGACAGCCAGTCGGTTTAGACGACGGAAAAAGGGGGGCTCCATGGCTTCAATGCGGGCAAGAAGATCACCGGTCGGAAACCCCATCTGCTCGAAGACACGTCGGGACTGCTGGTTGCCCTGTGGTTCACCCGGCCGACATCCAGGACCGCGATGGAGCGATGGAGCGCAGTTCCTGCATAGCTTCTCGACCACGGTATACCAACGTATCCGGCTCATCCGGGCCGACGGTTGGCTACGCTGACACACTGGGTGGCTGGGTTCATTCCCTGCGGCACCGCCTATGTGCCGCGCAGACTGGCCAGCGGTGCTCGCTGAATACGCTCTGAGACCCCGCGCTTTGTCGGAATTGCCTCCAGTGAGGGGAACCGCGGTATCAAGGAGAAGAACGCTGCTCAGTCACAACAGGGCCAGGAACTGGGGGATATGCAAAGGTCACTTGCGA
>Ga0335069_10015550_pt1 | contig 10637 bp, 9 predicted proteins | sample Lox_Sample_11_FD_206714 | JGI IMG/M metagenome (GOLD analysis project Ga0335069, IMG submission 206714) | Soil microbial communities from Loxahatchee National Wildlife Refuge, Florida, United States - Lox_Sample_1.1 | ecosystem: Environmental > Terrestrial > Soil > Wetlands | place: USA: Florida... | reverse complement strand
CGGTCGGCATCGCCGCGCTGATCGTCGCGGGCGGGCTCGATGTCGCGCCCGGACTGGGTGCGACCGGCCTGCGGGAAATCCTGCTCGTGGCGGGCGCCTCGCTGCTCGCCATCGCACTCACCGTGGTCGCCGGCCGGCGCTTCTTCGTGCGGCCGATCGACCGCCTGCTGCAGGCCGCGCAGCGCTGGCGAGACGGCGACCTGACGGCGCGCGCGGAACTCGGCGAAAAAGGCTCGGAGTTCGGCCGGCTCGCAGCAAGCTTCAACGAAATGGCCTCGGCGCTGCAGGTCCGCGATGCCGAGTTGCGCATGCAGGCCGACATGCTCGAAGCCCAGGTCGAGGCGCGCACCCGCGACCTGTCGGAAACCAACAACCGCCTGCAGGTGGAGATCGCCGAGCGCGAGAAGACCGAGGCGGCGCTGCTGCAGGCGCAGAAGCTGCAGGCGGTGGGCCAGCTCGCCGGCGGCATCGCGCACGACTTCAACAACATGCTCGCCACCATCCTTGGCAGTCTCGAACTGATGGAGCGCCGCCTGCAGCGCGCCTCGGCGGGCCAGGGGGCGGAGGAGACCGAGCGCCTCAAAGGCCTGATCGAGCGGGCCACCGACGCGGTGCAGCGCGGCGCGCAGCTCACCGCGCGGCTGCTCGCCTTCTCGCGCCAGCAGCTTCTGATAGCGCGCCCGACCGACCTCAACCGGCTGATCGGCGATCTCGTGACGCTTGCCGCCAGCACGCTCGGCCGGCGCGTGCGCGTCCGCACCGACCTCGCCGCCGATCTCTGGCCCGCCCTCGCCGACCCCGCGCAGGTCGAGGCGGCGATCCTCAATCTCTGCCTGAACGCCCGCGACGCCATGCCGGATGGCGGCGAGCTCACCATCGCCACCGGGCGCGAACGGGTAGCCGAACGCGCGGCCGACGGCCTCGTGCCGGGCGATTACGTGCGGGTCAGCGTCCGCGACACCGGCTGCGGCATGGCGGCCGAGGTGCTCGCCCGCGCCTTCGAACCCTTCTTCACCACCAAGGGCCCCTCGGGCACCGGCCTCGGCCTCAGCCAGGTCTACGGCCTCGCCCGCCAGTCCGAGGGCACGGTGCGCATCACAAGCGCGCCGGGCGCGGGCACCGAGGTGGTGCTCCTGCTGCCCCGCACGCGAGAGGACGCCGAAACGGTCGAGCGGCCGCGCGACCGCGCCGCCGCGGCGCCGCCGATGCCCCGGCTCATGGTGCTGGTGGTGGACGACGACACCGCGGTGCGCCATGTCGCGGTCGATATGCTGGCGGCGCTCGGCTGCGACGTGCTGCAGGCCGGCGGCGCCGACGAGGCGCTGCGGCTGCTGTCCGCCACCCAGGGCATCGGCCTCCTGCTCATCGACTACGTGATGCCGGGCATGAACGGCCTCGATCTGGCGCGCGAGGTCCACCGGCGCGGCATCGAGATCCCGATGGTTCTCGAGACCGGCTACGCCGAACTCGGCGAGGGTCCAGAGGCCGACGCGTCGCTGTTCGAGGCGGTCCTGCACAAGCCGTTCACCCTGCGCGAGCTGCAGGCGGCGCTGCTGCGCGTGCACGGCGAACAGGTCGGCCGCGGCAGCGGCAACGTCGTGCCGCTGCGCGGGGCGATGCGCGGCTGAGACGGGCCGGCGCCCGGTGCCCCCGGCGGGCGGTTCATGTGCTTTTTGTCATGTTCGCGGAATACCGAATTTGAGCGTTTGCGCGGCAAGCGGACCGTACGTCATAGTCCGGCCGCCAGACGGTTGACGCGGACGGCCAATCCGCCGGCCCGAGCGGCGGACAATAACGACAAGGCCCTTGCAGGGCAGGGCCGAACAGGGAGAAGACGGAATGGTAGCCCAGTTCATCGCTGGCGTGGGCCGCCGGCGCCTGATCAAAGGCGGCGCGGCGCTGGCTGCGTTGCAGCTTGGCGCGCCCGCCATGATCAAGGCGCGCGGCGAAACGCCGATCAGGCTCGGCTTCATCGACCCGATCACCGGCAGCCTCTCGGCGCTCGCCGTCAGCGAGGTGGAGGGCGCGAAATACGCCGTCGCGCAGATCAACAAATCGGGCGGCGTGCTCGGCCGGCAGCTCGACCTGCTGGTCGAGGACTCGGCGAACGACACCGGCACCGGCGTGCAGAAGGCGCACAAGCTGATCGAGCGCGACCAGGTGGACGCGATCTATGGCGACGTGAATTCCGGCATCGCCTACGCGATCATGGGCGTGACGGCGGAAAAGAAGATCTTCCACATCGTCCCCGGCGGGCACACCGACCCGATCACCGGCAAGGACTGCAAGTGGAACACCTTCCGGATCTGCAACACCACCGCGATGGACGCGTCGGCGATCACCAAGACGCTGGTGGAGAAGTTCGGCAAGCGGTTCTTCTTCATCACGCCCGACTACGCCTACGGCCACACGCTGCAGGACAACTTCGTCAAGCGGCTGAAGGCGCTGGGCGGCGAATACCAGGGCGATATGCTGCCGATCGCCACGTCCGACTTCTCGGCCACGCTGATCAAGGCCAAGGCGTACAAGCCCAACGTGCTGCTGAACAACATGGGCGGGCTTGCGCAGATCAACTGCATGAAGCAGTTCACGCAGTTCGGCATGCAGAAGGAAATGGCGCTGGGTGGCGCGCTGTTCGAGATCGAATCGGTCCTGGCGGTGCCGGCGGACGCGCAGGCCGGCTGGTGGTGCATGGAGTGGTGGTGGGACCAGCCCGGCGTGCCGCACGTCGCCGACTTCGTGAAGGAGATCAAGGCGGCGACCGGCAAACCCTACTGCTCGGCGCGCCACTGGTTCGGCTTCGTCGGCATCCATTCCTTCAAGATCGCCGCCGAGAAGGCGAAGAGCCTGGAGGCGATGAAGCTGGTGAAGGCGCTGGAGGACGAGCCGCTGCCGCCCGAGATCGCGCTGCAGAAGGGCAAGGTGTTCTACCGCGCCGGCGACCATCAGATGATGGCCGACATCTTCACCGGCGAGGTGCATCCGCCGAAGGGCGATCCGGCGAACGTCTTCTCAATCGAGAAGCCGGTCCCGGGCGAGGAAGCCGCCGGGCCGGTCGCGGAAACCGGCTGCCAGATGAGCTACCCGTCCTGACCGGCGGCTGACCGGCCGAGACCGCAGCGCGCCCGGCCGCCGGGCGCGCTGCATCCGTTTTCCGAAGGCAAGACCGGACGCGGCGCGCGCCCGGGGAACAAGGGGCAAGCGCGATGCTTCAGCTTGTGCTGTTCAACGTCACCAACGGCCTGATCATCGGCGCGTTCTTCGTGCTGATGGCGCTGGGCGTCGCGATGATCCTGAACCTGTCCAACGTCATCAACTTCGCGCACGGCAACTTCCTCGCCCTCGGCGGCTATCTCGCCTACATGCTGGTGCCGTCGATCGGCTTCTGGGGCGCGCTGATCGTTGCGCCCCTGATCGTCGCGGCGCTGGGCTTCGTGGTGGAGCGCGTGATGGTCCGCCGCGTCTACAACCGCGATCCGGTCTACAGCCTGCTGCTCACGTTCGGCCTCGCCTTCATCATCCAGGACGTCTGCCGCTACATCTGGGGCGTCAGCGGCCTGCCTCTCACGATCCCCGACAGCCTGAGCCAGGGGCTCAGCAGCGACCTCTTCTTCATCACCGGCTACCGGGTGTTCATGATGGCGATCGTCATCGTCTCGGTCGTCGGGCTGTTCCTGTTCCTGCGCTACACCCGGCTCGGCACCCGCATCCGCGCCGGCACGCTCGATCTCGACACCGTCGCCGCCCTCGGCATCAACGTCCGGCTGCTGCGCTCGCTGAACTTCGCGGTCGGCATCTACCTGGCGGGCCTCGCCGGCGTGCTGGCGGCCGGCCAGATCGGCCTCAACCCCAACATGGGCGATGACCTGATGATGCCCGCCTTCATCGCCATCATCGTGGGCGGCGTCGGCAGCCTGACGGGCACGCTGCTCGGCGGCCTGCTGATCGGCGTCGCCTCGGCGCTCACCACCACGGTGATGCCGAGCGCGCAGGAAGCGGTGATCTACGTGATCATGGCGATCGTGCTGCTCACCAGGCCGCGCGGCCTGATGGGCGAGGAGGGAATGCTGACATGAGCAGCACCGAACTGCAGGCGGCCAGCGCGAAGCCCGCCACCGCCGTGCCGGCCCCGCTGCCGGCCCCGCTGCCGGTCGCCGGCGCGCGCGGCGTCGCGGCCGGCCTTCCGCTCACCGGCATCATTGTCTGGGCGCTGCTGCTGTCGGCGCCGCTCTGGCTGCCGCTGATCGGCGGCTACACCGCGCTCGCCTCGCGCGTCGTGGTGATGGGCCTGGTGGCAATGGCGCTCAACTTCCTGCTCGGCTTCACCGGGCAGATGAGCTTCGGGCACGCCGCCTATTTCGGCCTCGGCGCTTACGGCGCGGGGCTGACCCTGCGCTACGTGGCGAACAGCACCGGGCTCGCGATGCTCGACGGCATCCTGCTGGGCGGCGTGCTCGGCACCATCCTGGGCGCGCTGATCTGCAAGCGCCGCGGCGTCTATTTCGCGATGATCACGATCGCCTTCGGCCAGATCTTCTATTACATCGCCTATAGCTGGGACAGCGTGACGGGCGGCTACGACGGCCTGCGGGGCTTCACGCGCCAGCCGATCGGCGTCGGCCCCTTCGTCATCGACATCCTGAACAACGGCACGCTGTTCTACTACTTCGTGCTGTTCGTCTTCGCGCTCGCCACCGGCGTGATGAGCCTGCTGCTGCGCTCGCCCTTCGGCCGCACCCTGCTCGCGATCCGCGAGAACGAGCGGCGCGCCCGCTTCCTCGGCATCGCGGTCGATCGCCACATCTGGCTGTCCTTCTCGATCGCCTGCTTCTTCGCCTCCACCGCCGGGGCGCTGTTCGCGCTGCTGAACAACTTCGCGGACCCCACCTCGATGCACTACACGCTGTCCGGCATCATCGTGATCATGGTGGTGATGGGCGGGATGCGCACCTTCTGGGGGCCGCTGATCGGCGCCGCCATCTACGTCGTGCTGCAGGACTACATCTCCTCCATCACCGTGAACTGGATGAGCTTCATCGGCCTGTTGTTCGTGCTGGTGGTGATGTTCTTCCCGCGCGGCATCCTCGGGATGATCAAGCAGAGGTCCGCGCCGTGACGATGATCGAAGCCCGCCGCGTCACCAAGACGTTCGGCAGCCTGGTCGCGGTCAACGACATCTCGCTCACCGTGGCGCCCGGGGAGCTGCGCGCCATCATCGGCCCGAACGGCGCCGGCAAGACAACGTTCTTCAACATGATCACCGGCTTCTTCCCGCCGACGCGCGGCGAGATCGTGCTGCAAGGGCAGGACATCACCCGCACCTCGGCGCAGCAGCGCGTCAAGCTCGGCATGGCGCGCACCTTCCAGATCACCGAGATCTTCCCGGAACTGACGGTGCGGGAAAACGTCCGCATCGCGGTGGAGGCGGCGGACGGGTTCAGCCTGCGCGTATTCACCTCCCGCGCCGACACCGACCGGCTCGCCGCCGACATCGACGCGGTGCTGGCGATGACCGACCTGTCCGGCAAGGCGGACCGGCTGGTGGGCGAACTGTCGCACGGCGACCAGCGCGCCGCCGAGATCGCGATGGCGCTTGCGCTCAAGCCGCGCGTTCTGCTGCTCGACGAGCCCACCGCGGGCATGGGCGAGCAGGAAACCTTCCAGGTCGCCGGCCTGATCCGCCGCCTGCACAAGCAGAGCAGCTACACGATCATGCTGGTCGAGCACGACATGCGCGTGGTGTTCAACCTCGCCGACCGCATCACCGTTCTGGCCGAGGGCCAGATGCTGGCCGACGGCACCCCCGCCGAGATCGCCGCCAACCCCGCGGTGCAGGCCGCCTATCTGGGAGAAGCCCATTGAGCGCGCCCGGCGTCTACGCCCTGGAGGCCGAGGGCCTCAACGCCTTCTACGGCAAGAGCCACATCCTGCACGATGTCGGCCTGGTGGCGGCGGACGGCAAGATTACCACGCTGCTGGGCCGCAACGGCGCGGGCAAGACCACCACGCTCAAGACGCTGATGGGGCTCGTGCCGCTGCGCTCGGGTCGCGTGCGGGTGTTCGGCCAGGAAACGACCCGCCTGCCCGCCTACCGGGTCGCGGCGATGGGGGTGGGCTACGTGCCGGAAGGACGGCGCATCTTCGCCAACCTGACGGTCGAGGAGAACCTGCGCGTGCCGCTGGAGCGGCCCGGCCCATTCACCATCCAGCGGATCTACGAGCTGTTCCCGCGCCTGGCCGAGCGCCGGCAGAACCGCGGAAGGCAGCTCTCGGGCGGCGAGCAGGAAATGCTTTCCATCGCCCGTGCGCTGCTGCTCAACCCGCGCCTGCTGATCCTCGACGAGCCGTCGCAGGGCCTCGCGCCGCTGATAGTCAAGGAGGTGTTCCGCATCGTCGCCCAGATGCGCGCCGAGGGCATCGCCGTGCTGCTGGTCGAGCAGAACGTCCATGTGGCCCTCGAGATCGCGGACGATGCCTACGTGCTGGAGAACGGCGCGATCGCATGGCGCGGCACCGCGGCCGAACTGAAGGCCGACGAGCACCGCATCCAGTCCCTCGCCGGCGCCACCGCCGAGGAATGGTCCTTCGACACCGCCGCCGCCTGACGCCCCTCTCCCGCTCCGCGGGAGGGCAAGCGGCCTTACGCCTTCTTTGCCCGCTCGATCGCAGCGCTGATCAGCGCGCACGCTTCCGCCGCGTCGCCCCAGCCGATGATCTTCACCCACTTGCCGGGCTCCAGATCCTTGTAGTGGGCGAAGAAGTGCTCGATCTGCTCGACCGTGATCGGCGGCATGTCCGAGACGTTCTTGATCCGGTCGTAGCGCCGGGTCAGCTTGTGCGACGGCACCGCGATGATCTTTTCGTCGCCGCCGCCGTCGTCCTCCATCTTCAGCACGCCGACCGGGCGGACATTGATCACGGCGCCGGGGATGATCGGCCTTGTGTTCGCCACCAGCACGTCGATCGGGTCGCCGTCCTCCGACAGCGTGTGCGGCACGAAGCCATAATTCCCCGGATACCGCATCGGCGTGTAGAGGAACCGGTCCACGAACAGCGTCCCGGCGTCCTTGTGCATCTCGTATTTGATGGGTTCGCCGCCGACGCCCACCTCGATGACCACGTTGAGGTCCTCGGGGGGATTGTTGCCGATCGGGATGGCGTCGAGGCGCATCAAATGTCTCCGCTACGGGGGCGAGGCTGGACCGCGAGCCGGTCTGCAGGGTCGGCGGCGGCCGGTCCTTGACCTGGGTCATGGACCGGCCGCCGGTGTCCTTCCGCAGCGCCCTACTCCAGCGCCCCCCGGCGGATCAAGCCTTAACGAACGCGCAGCCGCCCTCGCTCATCGGCCGGAACGCCTGGTCGCCCGGGGTTTCGCCCAGCACCTTCAGGATGTCCCAGGAGCCCTTGCTCTCCGCCGGGGTCTTGACCTGCACCAGATAGACCGGATGCAGCGCGCGCCCGTCCTCGCGGATCGAGCCGGGGCCGAAGCAGTCGTCGTCGGTCGGCATCGACTTCATCTTCGCCACCGTCGCGCGGCCGTCCTTCTTCGCTTCCGCCGCGCCCATGCCGGCGCAGGCCTTCAGGTAGTGCAGCACCGCGCCGTAGTTCCCGGCCTGCGTCATGTTCGGGTAGATGTCGCCCGCCTTCGGCGCGATACGCTTCTGGAAGGCCCGCGTGCGGTCGTTGAGGTCCCAGTAGTAGGTGGTGGCGAAGATCAGCCCCTGCGCCACCGGCAGGCCCAGCGAATGGGCCGTCGTGCTCTGCAGCAAGAGGGGCACCACCTTCATCGACTGCGTGACGCCGAATTCCTGCGCCTGCTTGATGCAGTTCACGGTGTCGCCGCCGGCGTTGCACAGCGCCAGGATCTTCGCGCCGGAGGACTGCGCCTGCACCAGCGCCGAGGAGAAGTCGGTGGTCTCGGGGAACGGGTAGGGGATCCGCCCTGCCACCTTGCCGCCGGCCGCCGTCACGATCGCGGTCAGGTCGCGCTCCAGCTGCTGGCCGAAGGCGTAGTCGGCGACCATCATGAACCAGGTGTCGCCGCCCGCCTTCACCATCGACTGGCCCGGCACCTTCGACAGCATGTAGGTGTCGTAGGTCCAGTGGATCGTGTTCGGGCTGCACTGCTTGCCGGTCAGGTCGCTGGTGCCGCCGCCGGAGTTGAGCATGATCTTGTTCTTCTCGCGGCACACCGTGGACACCGCGAGCGCGACCGACGATGTCGGCACGTCGACCACAGCGTCCACGCCGTCGCGGTCGAACCACTGCCGCGCGATGCCGGCGCCGATATCGGCCTTGTTCTGGTGGTCGGCCGACAGCACCTCCACGGTCAGCCCGTGCGCGGAGGCGAATTCCTCCACCGCCTGCTTGGCGCAGGCGAGGCTCGTCGGCCCGCCATCGTCGCGGTAGGTGCCGGACATGTCGTTCAGCACGCCGATCTTGATGACCGGCGCCTGAGCGCGCGCCCGGCGGAGAGGGGCCGCCAGCGGCAGTGCGGCCGCCGTTCCGATCAGCGCGCGACGCGAAATACTCATGATCGTTTCCCCGTATCCATGTGTAACGCCCCGCGCTTAGCCCACGCGGTGCGAAGAGTCGAGTTACGGGCCGGCAAGCCGCTGCACCCGGCCGATTAGCGCAGCCGCGTGGAATGCCAGTTCACCATCTGCCATTCGCCGCCGCGCCGCACCCACACATCGGTGAAGCGCACCGCGAAATTCATCTGCACGCCGTTCGAGGTCACGCCGATCTGCGCGACGCCCGTCACGATCCCGGTCTCGCCGAACACCTGCGCCTTCACCTCGGACGGCTCCAGCTTGGTGTACACGACCGAGCCGGCCTCCATGTTGCCGATCAGGCTCTCCTTGGTGTCGAGCCGCGCTGAGGAATGGGTGTAGATCAGCTCGTCGCCCAGCATCCGGCGCAGCGCCGCGCCGTCCCTCGCGACCGTCGCCTTCATCCGTTCGGCGTCCAGCGCCGCGATGCTTGCCGCCAGATCGGTCATGCCTGTTCTCCTTAGTTGCCGCCGGCGCGCCCGGCGCGCCGCCTCATTCCATCACGCCCAGGAAGCGCATCAGCGCCTCCATCTGCGTCTCGGTCATCTCGATGCCGCGCTGGATCGCGCAGCCGCGCGCCTCGGCGGCGCGCAGGAAGGGCGTCACGTCCGGGTCGCTCACCACGTCGGCGACGTAGCAGCGCGGCTCCAGCTCCGCCATCAGCGCGTCCGGCAGCGGCAGGCGCGGATCGCCGCTCATGCCGACCGGCGTGCCGTTCACCAGCAGGTCGAGCCCGCGCAGGGACGCGATGCCCGGCGCTATCTCGATGCCCCCGAACGCGCCGCGCAGCGCCGCGATCAGCCGGTCGCGCTTGGCGGCATCGACGTCCTCGATCGCCAGCCGCGAAACGCCGCTTTCGCACAGCGAGTTGGCGATCGCCGAGGCGACGCCGCCCGCGCCGATCACCGCGGCCCGCGCGCCGGCGAAGTCCCGCCCGCGCCGCGCGGCGGCGGCGACGAACCCCACGCCGTCCAGCATGTCGCCTTCCAGCGTGCCATCCGGATGGCGGCGGACGATGTTCGTCGTGGACAGCCGCGCCGCGCGGTCGCTCAGCCGGTCCAGCAGCGGCGCCAGCGCCTGCTTGTGCGGCACCGTGACGCAGATGCCGCGTAGATTGCGCCAGCGCCGCGCCATCGCGACCAGGTCGGCCAGCCCCTCGGAGGCGATATCCATCGGCACCATCACGCGGTCGAGCCCGTGCGCTGCGAAATGCGCGTTCATCAGGCCGGGGCTCTTCACCTGCGCGATGGGCGTGCCGATGATGACCACGACTTCCGTGGTGCCGGTCACCGGCATCGTCCGGGTTGCCGCCGCGCTCACCGGATCGCCAGCACGAGCTTGCCGCGCAGATGCCGCGCCTCGCTCACGCGGTGCGCCTCGCGCACGTCGTCCATCGCATAGGTCACGATCTCCGGCGGCCACACGGCGCCCGCCGCGAGCAATGCTTTCATCCGTTCCAGATGCGCCCGGTCCCGCTTCACGTCGGGGCGCAGCGTCCGCACGTCCTGGCGCGGGATGACGTAATCCTTCGGCGCCTCGGCGATCCACACCAGCCGCCCGCCCGGCTTCAGCACGGCATAGGACGAATCCCGCGCGCTGCCGCCCACCGTGTCGAACACGACGTCGCACGGCCCCGCCGCCGCCGCCACGTCCTCGGTGCGATAGTCGATGGCGCGGTGCGCGCCCAGGGACCGCGCGTAGTCGTGGTTGGCGGCGCTCGCGGTGGTGAGCACGGTCGCGCCCAGATGGCGCGCGAGCTGGATCGCGAACCCGGCCACGCCGCCCGCGCCGCCCTGCACCAGCACCGTCTCGCCGGCTTGCAGCTTCGCCGTGTCCTCCAGCGCCCACAGCGCGGTCAGGCTGGTCAGCCCCATCGCCGCCGCCTGCGCGTGGGTGAGCGCATCCGGCTTGCGCGCGACGATCGCCGCCTTGATCGCAAGCCGCTCGGCGTAACACCCATCCCCGCCCTGATCGGCGACTCCGAACACCGCATCGCCCGGCGCGAAATCGGCCACGCCGGGACCGAGCGCCGCGACCGTGCCGGAGAAATCCCGGCCCAGGATATAGGGAAACGAAACGGCGTAG
>Ga0335069_10015549_pt1 | contig 10637 bp, 4 predicted proteins | sample Lox_Sample_11_FD_206714 | JGI IMG/M metagenome (GOLD analysis project Ga0335069, IMG submission 206714) | Soil microbial communities from Loxahatchee National Wildlife Refuge, Florida, United States - Lox_Sample_1.1 | ecosystem: Environmental > Terrestrial > Soil > Wetlands | place: USA: Florida... | reverse complement strand
CGGGCCGACGGCACGGGCAGCGCCGCGCAATTCAATTATCCGTCCGGCCTGTGGCGGGATGGCTCCGGCAACATCTACGTGGCGGACACGGGCAACAACACCATCCGGAAGATCGCGTCGGGGGCGGTGGTGACCACTGTCGCCGGTTCGGGCGCCGACCGGAGCAACTTCAGCCGGGACGGGCAGTCGATCCTGGCCCGGTTCAACGGCCCGATGGGCGTGGCGATGGATGGCGCCGGGAACCTCTTCGTCGCGGACACGAACAACAGCGAGATCCGCTTCGTCACCCCGGCGGGCGTGGTCAGCACGATCGCCGGCGCGCCGGGCGTGCGCGGCCTCGCCGACGGCACCGGCGCCGGCGCCCAGCTCAACCAGCCGGAGGGCATCGCGGTGGATAGCTCCGGGGTCGCCTACGTGGCGGACACTTACACCAACGCGGTGCGCAAGGTGACCTCCGCCGGCGTCGTCACCACCCTGGCCGGCACGGCCAGCAGCCGCGGCAGCGCCGACGGCATCGGCAGCGCCGCCCGCTTCAGTTCGCCGCGCGCCACGGCGGTCGACGCGAGCGGCAATGTCTACGTGGCCGACACCTTCAACGACACTATCCGCAAGATCACCCCGAGCGGCCTGGCCACGACGCTGGCGGGCCTGCCCGGCACGCCGGGCAGCACGGACGGCACGGGCAGCGCGGCCCGGTTCAATTCGCCCGGCGGCGTGGCGGTCGACCCCTCCGGCAACATCTGGGTGGCGGACCCCGGCAACAACCTGATCCGCCTGGTCTCGCCGGCCGGCGTGGTGACCTCGATCGCCGGCGTCTCCGGTCCCGCCGGCAGCACGGACGGCACGGGCACCGGGGCGTTGTTCAGCGCGCCCGACGGCATCGCGGTTGACAACTCCGGCAACGCCTACGTCGCCGACACCAGCAACGACACCATCCGCAAGGTCACCCCCGCGGGCGTGGTCACGACCCTCGCCGGCTCCGCCGGGACCACCGGCACGCTCGACGCCGGCGGCACGGTGGCGACCTTCTCCGGTCCCACCGCCCTGGCGGTGGACAGCGCGGGCAATGTCTTCGTGGCCGACACCGGGAACCACACGATCCGGAAAGTGACCTCGACCGGAGCCGTCTCGACCTTCGCGGGGATGGCGGGCACGCGCGGCTCGGTGGACGGCGCCGGGACGGCGGCCGAGTTCGACTCCCCCGGCGGCGTGGCGGTGGACAGCGCGGGCAACGTCTACGTGGCCGACACAAACAATGACACGATCCGCAAGATCACCTCGGCGGGCGTGGTCAGCACCCTGGCCGGCCAGGTGGGCAGCTTCGGCTTTGGCGACGGCACGGGCAGCGGCGCCCGTTTCAGCTATCCCCAGGGCCTCTCGCTGGACAGCGCAGGCAACCTCTACGTCTCGGATGCCGGCAACAACATCATCCGCAAGGTCACGCCCGGCGGCGTGGTGACCACGCTCGCCGGCTCGGCGTTTGTCGGCACCAAGGGCCAGGCCGACGGCGTCGGCGTCAACGCGCGGTTCAACGAACCCAACGGGATCGCGGTGGACCGCTCGGGCAACCTGTATGTCGGCGACACCTTCAATGCCACGGTGCGGGTGATCAGCCCCAGCGGGGCGGTCAGCACGCTGGCGGGATCGCCCGGCAGCGAGGGCGCCGCCGACGGGACCGGCAACCTGGCGTCGTTCTTCCTGCCGATCGGCGTGGCGCTGGACAGCAGCGGCAACGTCTTCGTGGCCGACACCTACAACGCCACGATCCGCAAGATCACCCCGGGCGGGGTGGTGACGACGCTGGCGGGCGCGGCGAACGTCCGGGGCAGCGTCGACGGCACGGCCTCGGACGCGGCGTTCTTCCAGCCCAAGTCGGTGGCGACGGATCCCTCCGGCAACATCTTTGTGGCGGACACCGCCAACAGCGTGATCCGCAAGGTCACCCAGGACGGGGCGGTGACGACGTTCGCGGGCCTCGCGGGCGTCGCCGGCGCGATCGACGGCACCGGCAGCGGGGCCAGCTTCCGGGCGCCGGGCGGGGTCGCGACCGACATCAACGGCAACGTCTACGTGGCCGACACGGGCAACAACACCATCCGCAAGATCACGCCCAACCTGGTCGTGACCACGGTGGCCGGCTCGTCGCTGAACGCCGGCGACCGGGACGGGACGGGCACCAACGCCTGGTTCGACTCGCCCACGGCGCTGACGGTGGACAACGCGGGCAACATCTTCGTCGTGGAGGACAATGGAAACACGATCCGCCGGGTCACTGCGGCCGGCGTGGTCACCACCGTGGCCGGGCTGCACGGCGTGATCGGCAGCGCAGACGGCACGGGCAGCGGCGCGCTCTTCAACACCCCGGGCGGAATCACGGTGGACAGCGCGGGCAATCTCTACGTGACCGACACCTTCAACAACACGATCCGCAAGGGCGTGCCGTCGTCGAGCACCAGCTCCACGACCGGCTCGGGTTCCTCCGGGTCGAGCGGCAGCTCCGGCAGCAGCGGCTCGGGCAGTTCGAGCGGCAGCGGTTCCGGCAGCTCCGGCTCCGGCAGCTCAGGCTCCTCGGGCAGCTCCAGTTCGGGCTCCTCCGGCTCGGGCTCGAGCGGCTCCGGCTCGGGCGGGCTGCTGGTTTATCCCTCCGCCCTCGCCGCGGACTCCGCCGGCAACCTGTACGTGGCCGACGCCTCGGCCAACGTGATCCGGAAGATCACCGCCGGCGGCACGGTGAGCACGCTGGCCGGCTCGGCGGGCGTCGCCGGCTCGCAGGACGGCGCGAGCGCCCTGTTCAACCAGCCGAACGGCGTGGCGGTGGATGCCGCGGGCAACGTCTACGTGGCCGACACCGGCAACGCCACGATCCGCAAGATCACCGCCGCCGGCACGGTCTCGACCCTCGCCGGCGCCGCGGGCAGCCGCGGCAACGTCGACGGCACGGGCACGGCGGCGCAGTTCAATTATCCGGTCGGCCTCACCATCGACAGCCTGGGCACTCTTTATGTGGCGGACGCCTACACCGACACGATCCGCAAGGTCACGGCCACGGGCGCGGTCACGACGGTGGCGGGCACGGCCGCGGTCAAGGGCGACGCCGACGGCACCGGCACGGCGGCCCAGTTCAACTATCCCAGCGGGGTGACGGTGGACAGCGCCGGCAATCTCTACGTGACCGACACCTACAACGACACGGTCCGCAAGATCACGCCGGCCGCAGCAGTGAGCACGCTCGCCGGTTCGGCCGGGTTGAGCGGCGCCAACGACGGCACCGGCCAGTACGGCCTGTTCAACCAGCCGGTCGGCGCGACGCTCGACGCCAGCGGCAACGTCTATGTCGCCGACACCGGCAACGCCACGATCCGCCGCGTGACGCCGGCGGGCGTCGTGAGCACGGTGGCGGGCGCGGCCGGCACTTCGGGCCTGGGCGACGGCATGGGCACCGCCGCGCTCTTCAACCAGCCGCGCGGGATCGTGGCGGACAGCAGCGGCAACCTGTATGTGGCCGACACCGGCAACGCCGCGATCCGCAAGATTTCGACCAGCGGCACGGTGACAACGATGGCGCTGACGGCGGCCTCCGCCAGCAGCGCCACCAGTTCCTCGAGTTCCTCAAGCTCGGGCAGCGGCTCGGCGTCCGCGTCGGCCGGAAGCTCCGGCGGCGGCGGGACCGTCGATCCCTGGCTGGCGGGCGCGCTGGCGCTGCTGGGGGCGGCGCGATGGATGCGGGAAAAAAGCCGGCCGCGGCGCTGACCCGGCTCGCGGCGACGCTGGCCATCGCGGTGGCGGCGGCCGTGGCTTATGTCTGGCCGTGGCTCGCCGGCGTCTGGATCTACGAGCGCCCGGCGATCCTGGCCGGGCAGGTGTGGCGGCTGTGGACTGGACATCTGGTGCACTACAGCGCCAGCCATCTGTGGCTGGACCTCGCGGTGTTCGTGGCGGCGGGCGGCTGGCTGGAATGGATCCTGCCGCGGGCGGCGCGCGGGTTCTACCTGCTGGCGCCGCCGGCGATCTCGGCCGTGCTGCTGGCGGGCGAGCCGGCGCTGGAACGCTACGCGGGGCTCTCCGGGGTCGCGACCGGCGTGCTGGTGTTGCTGGCGCTGGTGCAATGGCGCCGGGACCGGACGGCGCCGGTCTGGTTCTGGCCGGCGGTGCTGGCCCTGGTGGCGGTGAAGATCGCGCTGGAGGCGCGCGGCCCGGCGCCGCTGTTCGCACGCTTTGACCCGGACGTACGCGTGGTGCCGCTCGCCCATCTCGGCGGCGTGGCCTGCGCCGTGGCGGCGTTTGTGGCCGTGCGGTGGCGGGAGCGCCGGCGCGGAGCGTGAGCTGCGGCGGACTTCGGCCTTTTCCTTCGGACGTCGCCCGCGCTATAACCTCGGCCCATGCCGGGCCCCATCGCCTCCCTTGCCGACCTGCGCCGGGCCGCAGAGGCCGAGCTCACCGGCAATATCCTGCCGTACTGGGCGCGCCACGGCTTCGAGGCCGACGGGCGGCTGACCGGCATGATCACCTGCCGCGGGGAGCGCTTGGACGACGTGCCCCGCCATGTCGTGATCTGCGCGCGGGTGCTCTGGACGTTCGCGGCGGCGCTGCGGCAGCTCGGGCCCGATCCCGTCTGGCGCCGGGCGGCGGAGCAGGCGCGGGCGCAGCTGCTCGGGCCGTTCTGGGACGCGCGCGGGGGCGGGGTGGTCTGGAGCATCGACACTGCCGGCCGGGTGGTCTCCGACAAGAAGCAGGGCTACGCCCAGGCGTTTGCGATCTACGGCCTCGCGGCGTGGCACGCGGCCGCGGGGGAGGCGGGGGCGCTGGCGCGGGCGCAGGAGCTCTTCGAGTTGCTGGAGCGCCACCTGCACGATCCGCGGCACGGCGGCTATTTCGAGGCCTGCACGGGCGGCTGGCTGCCGCTGGCCGACCTGCGCCTGAGCGAGGTGGAACCCAACACGCCGAAGTCGATGAACACGCTGCTGCACGTCCTCGAGGCGTACACGGCGCTGCTGCGGGTGTGGCCCGACGGCCGGCTGCGTGCGCGGCTGACCGAACTGGTGACGCTGTTCCTCGACCGCGTCTACGCCGCGCATCCCACCCCGCACTGCCGGCTGTTCTTTGCCGCGGACTGGCAGTCGGCCGACGGCGTCGTGTCCTTCGGCCACGACATCGAGGCGAGCTGGCTGCTGGGCGAGGCGGCCGACCTGCTGGGCGAGCCCGCCCTGGCGGCGCGGGTGCCGGCGGTGGCGCGGGCGCTGGCCGACGCGGTGCTGGACCACGGCATGGATGCGGACGGCGGGGTGTTCCACGAGGGCTGGGATGGGCGGGTGACCGACGCGGACAAGAAATGGTGGCCGCAGGCCGAGGCGGTGGTCGGGTTCCTCAACGCGCACGCGCGGAGCGGCGCGGCGCGGTTTCAGGCGGCGGCGCTGCGCAGCTGGCGGTTCATCGAGGACCGGATCATCGACCGCGAGCTGGGCGAGTGGCGGCCAGGGGTGGAACGCGACGGCCGGCCGAAGCCGCCCTATCCGGAGTTTCGCGACGGCTACAAGATCGGCCCGTGGAAGTGTCCCTACCACAACGGCCGGGCCTGCCTGGAGATCCTGCGCCGCGTGCCGGCGTGAGGGGCCGCCGCCCGCGGCTGGTATCCCCGCCCGGACTTGAACCGGGATCTACGGTTTAGGAAACCGCTGCTCTATCCTGTTGAGCTACGGGGACGGCTGGCGGCCATGAAGCGCCTTTTCCATCCCCCCGTCGAGCGCGTTTGCACCTCGGCAGAGGCGCAATGGTCAGGTTGATCCGGGCTCGCCGCGGGAATCGCTGGTCACGGTTTGTCGATCACGAACATCGGATATTGCCCAATACGCCCCGCGAGTCCCGGCAGGGCGTCTTCCAAAAGCTCCACCGCCGCGATCAGCAAGCGCCCGGCAGGGCCGTCGGAAACGAAACGGGTTTGAAATGCCTTGCTCACCGCACTCCAGACCCGCAACCGGGCCGCATGGCGGGCCGCGACGTCGCCCGCAAACCAATCGTGATTTAGCGGATGGAAATAGAGGGGTGGCGGCTTTGCCGCGCCCGATTGAATCGCCGTCGCGATAGATGGCGGCCGTCCCAGCCGGCGGATGAACCCCAACCAGCCACGCAACCGGAACACCGCGTCCATGGCCAGAGATCGACCCCACACGTAAACGATAATCACCCGTCCGCCCGGCCGGGTCACGCGCACCAATTCATCGACTGCAGTGGTCTGCTCGTTCTTGGGGATGTGGTAGATGGTATGCAGCGAGATCACTGAGTCCACCACACCGTCCGCCAAGGGGAGCCGGGTGATGTCGCCCAGGAGGTAGAGGCCACGAGCTCCCAGCTTCGCGCGGGCCTCGTTGAGCGCCCGGATCGACAAATCGACACAGATCCTGACTTGGTAGTTGGTGGAATAGGTCAGATATTCACGGTGCGGAATGGCTCCGCTGGCCGCGTCGAGCACGAAACGCCCGCTCCCGAGCAATTTTCCAATGCGGGCGTTGCAGTGTTGCAGGTATGCTTGGGCGATTGGACGCGCTTCGGTAAACTCGGCCGTATCGTTGAACACCTCGTCCGGTTTCTTGACCCAGCCGTAGTCATCATAAAAGGCTTTCACGGTCTCCTTTTCGGGCACCAACGAGCAAGCGGCTGAATCGGAGCTCCGGACCAAGGCGAGGTTGGGCATCAACCAGGCAACAGCATCCGCGACTCGATAGATGTAGGCTCGGTCGGGCGTGCCGAGGGCGTCCGCGAGCGGAGCCCGCGAAGAGCTCCCGTCGCGAGGAACTCGCCCTCCTGCGGCAAGATCTTTGTTGAGCGCGGCAATCTCGCCGGCTGAGAGCAACGAAAGGGACTGCCGGGTCACAGGACAGCGCAAAACATCGACGCATTGCGCCAAACTGGAGAGGGACATGCCGGGATGGTCGAAATCGGCTTCAGGGATGTCCAGTGACAAAGAGACGAACTCAGCACCAGCAATAGAGGGTCTGTTGTTGGGTTCTTGCTTGTGAGGGAGGATGTCCATTGCCCCGCCCGGACGGAAGGCCGGCAAGCCGGAACGCTGCTTCCCCGGTTCGCCCGTTGCAGAGGTGGGCGTTTTGCGCCTAAGGTATGCGGAACCCGCCGCCCCATGCCTGCTCGTGTCTCCGTCCGCCGCGCCGCCGTCGTCCTCCCGACGTACGAGCCGTGCGCCCCGGACCGGAACCCGATGTTCCTCGAGAAACGCGTCTACCAGGGCTCGAGCGGATGCGTCTACCCGCTGCCGTTCACGGACCGAATCACGGAAAAACCGGTGCCGCGGCGGTGGAACGCGGTGTGGCTGGAGAACGAATTCCTGCGCATCCTCATCCTGCCCGAGCTGGGCGGGCGCATCCACCGCCTCATCGACAAGACCAACGGCTACGACCTGCTCTATTACCAGCCGGTGATCAAGCCGGCGCTGGTCGGGCTGGCGGGGCCGTGGATCAGCGGCGGGATCGAATTCAACTGGCCCCAGCACCACCGGCCCTCGACGTTCATGCCGGCCGACGTCGAGATCGAGCGCCACCCAGACGGCGCGGCCACCGTCTGGCTGTCCGAGCACGACCCGCTGGCGCGCATGAAGGGCATGCACGGCGCCTGCCTGCATCCCGGCCGGGCGTACCTGGAACTGAAGGTCCGCGCCTACAACCGCACCGCCGACGTGCAGACCTTCCTCTGGTGGGCCAACGCGGCCACGCGGGTGCACGAAAAATACCAGTCGTTCTTCCCGCCCGACGTGTACTACGTGGCCGACCACGCCAAGCGCGCGATGAGTTCCTATCCGTGCTGCGGCGGCCGCTACTACGGCGTGGACTACGCCAGCCGCGGCCGGGCCGGCGTGCCGCCCGGCGAAATTCCCCACCAGTTCGTTCCGCCGCACCTCAACCCAAAACCCAGAACCCAAAACTCAAAACCCCCGTCCTACCGTCCGGATGATCTCTCGTGGTACGCCAACATCCCGGTGCCCACCTCCTACATGGCCATGGGCAGCCGGGAGGATTTCTTCGGTGGCTACGACCACGCCGCGCAGGCCGGCATCATCCACGTCGCCGACCACCGCATCGCGCCGGGCAAGAAACAGTGGACGTGGGGCAACCACGAGTTCGGCTACGCGTGGGACCGCAATCTGACCGACGCGGATGCGCAGGGCGTGCATTGGCCGTACATCGAGCTGATGGCCGGCGTGTACACCGACAACCAACCGGACTTCTCCTTCCTCCAGCCCGGCGAGACGAAGCGCTGGAGCCAGTATTGGTACCCGATCCGCGCGATCGGTCCGGCGCAGCACGCCAATCTGGACGCCGCGGTGAGCCTGCGCGTGGCGGCCGGCACGGCACGGGTCGGCGTGGCGGTCACGGCGACCCGCCGTCGCGTCGAGGTGCGCCTCGAAAGCCGCGGCCGGCCGGTCGCGAGCTGGACGCGCGACCTCGCCCCGGACCGGCCGTTCATGGCTGAGACGAAAGTGCCGCGCGGCCGGCGGGCCACCGACCTCACGCTGCGGGTCCTCGCAGCCGGCGGTCGCGAGCTGATCCATTACCAGCCGCGGGCGCGGCCCCACGGCCCGGTGCCGCCGCCGGCCACGGAGCCGGCCGCGCCGGAGGCGATGGCCAGCGCCGACGAACTCTACCTGGCCGGACTGCACCTCGAGCAGTACCGGCACGCGACCCGTCCGCCGGAGGCGTACTGGCGCGAGGCGCTGCGCCGCGACCCGGGCGACGCGCGCTGCCACCTGGCGCTCGGCCGCGGGCATCTGCGGCGCGGCGAATGGGCGGAGGCCGGGCGCCACCTGGGCGCCAGCGTCGCCCGCCTGACCGAGCGAAACCCGAATCCTGCGGACGGCGAGGCATTCTACCAGCTCGGGCGCTGCCTGCGTTTCCAAGACCGCGACGCCGAGGCCAGCGACGCTTTCGCCAAGGCGGCGTGGAACCACGCCTGGCAGGCGGCGGCTTACCACGCCCTGGGCGAGATCGATTGTACCCGCGGCGACTGGACGGCGGCGCTGGACCACCTGGACCGGGCGCTGGCGGCAAACGCCGACAACCTGCGCGCGCGGGACCTGCAGGTCATCGTGCTGCGGCGCCTCGGGCGCGGTGCCGAGGCGGACGCGCGGCTGGCGGCGACGCTCGCGCTCGATCCGCTCGACTGGTGGGCGCGGCACCTGCGGGGCGAGGCGCTGGCGTGTGACACCCAGGTGCGCCTGGACCTGGCGCTGGACTGCGCCCATGCGGGACTGGTCGCCGAGGGGCTGGAGATTCTGGAAGAGGCGAGGCCGGAGCCGCACAGCGGCACCGCGCCGCTGGTGGGCTATTGTCGCGGCTGGCTGCTGGAGCGGCAGGGGAAGAGAGCCGCGGCGCGGCGCGCCCGGGCGGCGGCGGCCAAGGCGCCACCCGACTATTGTTTTCCGGCGCGCCTGGAGGAGATCGCGATCCTGGAGGCGGCGCTCGCCGCGAACCCGCGGGATGCACGCGCGTCGTTCTATCTCGGCAACCTGCTCTATGCGCGCCGCCGCCACCGGGAGGCGATTGCCAGCTGGGAGCGCGCCGTGCGCTTGGAGCCGGCCAACGCGGTCGCGTGGCGCAACCTCGGCATCGGCTATTTCAACATTTTGCGGCGGCCGGCGCAGGCCCGGGCGGCCTACGAGCGGGCGTGGCGCGCCAACCCGACGGACGCACGGCTGCTGTTCGAGCGCGACCAGCTCTGGAAGCGGCTGGGCGTGGCCCCGGCGCGCCGGCTGCGGGAGCTGGAGCGGCACCGCGCGCTCGTGCACGCGCGCGACGATCTGTCGGTCGAGCTCTGCGCCCTGTACAACCAGGCCGGCCGGCCGGCGCGGGCCCGGGAGCTCCTCGCCCGCCGCCGGTTTCAGCCATGGGAGGGCGGGGAAGGGCAGGCCCTGGGGCAGCACACGCGGTCGCATCTGCTCCTCGGCCGGGCCGCGCTGCGGCGCGGCGATGCCGCCGGCGCCCGGAGATGGTTCGAGGCGGCGCTGGCCGCGCCGGAGAACCTGGGCGAAGCGCGCCATCTGCTCGCCAACCAGGGTGACGTCCATTTCTGGCTGGGCGAGGCCTGCGCCGCGGCCGGCGACCGGCGGGCGGCGCGCGCGCTCTGGACCGCCGCCGCGATGTTCCGGGGCGACTTCCAGGGAATGAGTGTGCGCACGTTCTCCGAGCAGACCTATTTTTCGGCGCTGGCCTGGCGGCGGCTGGGGCGGGAGGCGCAGGCGCGCCGGCTGCTGCGGAATCTGCTCGCCCACGCGCGCCGGCTGGCGCGGACCCCGGCGCGGATCGACTACTTCGCCACCTCGCTGCCGACGATGCTGCTGTTCGACGACGATCTGCAGGCGCGCCAGACCACGACGGTGCTGTTGCTCGAGGCCCAGGCGCGGCTGGGCCTGGGACAGCGGGCCGCGGCGCGGCGCCTCCTCGCGCGGGTCCTGCGCCGTGATCCCAGCCACGGTGTGGCCGCCGACCTCGCGGCGGATCGGTGAGGGAAAATTCGACCCACCGGACCAATCCGTGCACTGGTTGTCCATGCGCCTGAGGAGATTTTCGCGATCGAGCCCGGCGGCCCTCGGCGCCGCCGTCATTCCCGGGGTTGCCGCGTTCCTCCTGCTCGCC
>Ga0335069_10015548_pt1 | contig 10638 bp, 2 predicted proteins | sample Lox_Sample_11_FD_206714 | JGI IMG/M metagenome (GOLD analysis project Ga0335069, IMG submission 206714) | Soil microbial communities from Loxahatchee National Wildlife Refuge, Florida, United States - Lox_Sample_1.1 | ecosystem: Environmental > Terrestrial > Soil > Wetlands | place: USA: Florida... | reverse complement strand
CGCGATGCCCCAACAGACGTTCAGGTTTTTGACAAAAACGGCACGTTGACTTCCGAAACTTCGTACTCGTACGACGAATATTCAACGTATCCGCTGACGAATCGACCGGGAGCTTCCCAGCACGACGATACCAACTACAGCAACAGTAATACGGTTCGGGGCAATGTCACGACGATCAGCCGTTATCTGCTTCCGCCGAATGTTGGGACCAAAACCGCCGTTTCAAGCCACAAGAAATACGACACCCTAGGCAATGTCATTTCGCAACAAGATCCAAATGGGAACTGGACTGACACAGATTACACCGATAATTTTGGCACTTCGCCTCTCTGTCCACCTGCCAAGCCGACTTATGCGTACCCGACGATGATCACCCTTCCTGCCAACGCGGCCTCATTCCGCGCTAAGCAATATATGACGTACTTCTCCTGTAGCGGTATGATGCAATCGAAGAAGGACGAAAACGACGTAAACGCGGCTCGCCAAGGCACCACTTATACATGGGATCCGATGCATCGGTCGCTGTACACGAATTTTCCCGATACCGGGCAGACCAGCACTACGTATCCTGACCCCAACACTATTACCAAAACATCCCTCGCCACACCGGATCCGAGCGTAACCTCAACCGCACTCCTCGATGGCTTAGGCCGCACTTGGCAGACACAATCTAGTTCCGGTAGCGGCACGGTTTATGCCGAAACCACATTCGACGGCCTTGGAAGAGTGAAGACGAAAACCAATCCACATTTCAGCACGCTATGGGAAACCGACGGTACGGTCACATACGGTGATCCCAACAATCCCAGTGCGCAAGGATACGATGCGCTCGACCGCGTATTGTTGATCACGGAACAGGACGGCTCCCAAGTTTCCACTCTCTACAATACTAACTGCCTAACCGTTACCGATGAAGCTGGAAATAAGCGCAAGAGCTGCGCTGATGCTGCAGAGCGCCTGACCCAGGTTTTTGAAGACCCGTCGGGCGCAAACTACGAGACGGATTATCAGTACGACGTACTCAACAATCTCTTGCGCGTCGACCAGAAGGGCAATGCCCCTTCCGACAGCTCGCAGTGGCGCACAAGGACGTTCGCTTACGACGCTTTGTCGCGGCTGGTGTGTGCAGCAAACCCGGAAGTGGGCTCGACAGGCTTTACCTGTCCGACTCCGGATGCCGGAGCGTACACCAACGGGACTATTCGGTACACTTACGACAATAACGGCAATGCACTGACTAAGGTCGCCCCTGCACCAAATCAGACAGGCACCACGACGGTGACCACGACTTATAGCTACGACAACCTGAATCGGATCACGGGCCAAACCTTCTCCGATAGTACGTATCGCGGCAGCTATTTTTACGATGAGACGACCTCCGGCTTCAGTCACTCGGTCGCCAATGGTATTGGGCACCTCACCACGTCGTGGGAGGCATACGGCGGAAAAGACTACAGCTACGATTCGATGGGGCGCGTTACCTTGGTCAAGGAGGATGTAAACTCGTCCGTCGTCAGCAAGTGGTACAACACACAGTATTTGTACAACTTGCTGGGCAGCACGCATCAGATCCAATATCCGAGCGCGCGCCAGGTAACATACACGTACGACGCCGGAAGTCACGCCCTTACTGCGCAGGATTCCAACGGTACCCAGTACGGATCAAGTATGACGTACCACCCGAATGGGGCACCGTACCAGTGGTATGTGCCGAATCTTGACTCGAAAACTGATCTGAACTCTCGCCTGCAGATCTCGCATCTCTTTTCGGACAACAACGTCGTAAATCCCACCACCAACTTGTCCAAGTCATATGACTACCATACTGGACACGACAACGGAAACGTTTATACCATCACCAACGAGAAGGACAATAACCGAACACAGTCATTTACGTATGATCATCTGAATCGCATTTGGACCGCTGCGTCGCAGGCAAACACCGGTCAGTGGTCGTGGGGAAACAACTACAGTATCGACCCCTGGGGAAATATGCAGTCCGCGCAGATGAGTGGAAAAGCTGATGGCGATAACATCGTACCCGCGGGTGACGTTCACAACCGCGCCGCGACCATGAGTTACGACGCGGCGGGTAATCTGCTGAACGATGGTACCAGCACTTACACATACGATGCCGGCAACATGTTGAAGACAGGCGGAGGCTACAGTTACCTGTACGACTCTAGTGGAATGCGGTTCCAGAAATTGGTGAATGGCGTTGGTGTAAAGGGCTACTGGTATGGAGCTGGCAGCGAACCCCTTGCCGAAGCCACCGGTTACGGCCTCATCACTGCCGAGTACATTTATCTGAATGGCCAGCGAGTCGCCAGGGTGGATACCGCTCCTAATCTACTGTCGTGGTCCGAGCAATTCGACAATGCAGTCTGGATCAAGCAGAATTCAGCGATCGTTACAGCCAATTACACCACCGATCCACTAGGCGGAACAACGGCTGACCGACTGCAGATTCCCTATAACCAGTTGTCGCGTGTTTTGCAGCAGGCAAGTGGACTCGCAAATCAAACGGTAACATTTAGCCTGTACATGAAGTCCAACACTGGTTCAAACCAAACCGTTACTATCTTTCTTCGTGAGCAAAACTTCGGCACGGTCTATGGAACCACGTACTGTACAGTAACGACAGCCTGGCAGCGTTGTTCCGTGACAGCGGCGATTCCTGCTGCGAGCACCGGAGTTTATGCACTCATTTACAATGTCTATGACACACATAATTGGGACGTAAGCGCCTGGGGCGCTCAGCTGGAATTCGGAAGTACCATGGGAACGTATGTTGCGACGACCTCCACTGTGCCCAATGTTGCCCATTTTTACCTCTCCGATCAAGTAAAGTCTCTGAGTATGGTGATTAACGCCGCAACTGGGGTGGTCGAGGAAGATTGCGATTTTCGCCCCTATGGCAAAGTGGTTCCGAGTGCGAATTGCCCGGTTGAACCGAACCACTACATGTTCTCCGGCAAGCAGCGCGATAGCGAAACAGGGCTCGACTATTTCGGCGCGAGATACTTTAACGGTCCGATGGGCAGATGGAGCAGCGCAGATTGGGCAGAGAAGCCTGCCAACATTCCTTACGCTGATTTTGCTGATCCTCAAAGCCTCAACTTGTACGCCTATCTAAGAAACAATCCGCTCAGTGCCGTAGATGTAGACGGCCATGCGACAGATCCATGCAAGGGCCAAACAGATAGCCGATGCAGCGCAAGTACCACCACAAGTATTCTAGAGGGCAAGAATCAAGTTAGTGTTGTACAGACAACAGAAGTTACCCAGAAGAACGACGATGGAACCACAACCAAAACCAAAATTGTTGATTGGGTGACTGTTTCAACGAAGAAGGGTGAAGAGGGTAAATTCAAGAGCGCTACCGAGACAACGAGCTCCGTAACAACCGATCAGAAGGGAAATGTCGTAGGCCAGACGGAGCGTAGCACGACGACGATGAACTTTTCTCAGAGCGTTCAAGCAATTGGTGCGAATACGTATGCGGCAACAGTGGATGTCGCGGTCGGAGGCTCTCCTGGGGTTCAGTATGGCCGGTGGGCTGCAAAACACCCTGTACAATTCACTTTGGATGCCGCCGCAATCGGCAGCGGTGTTGGTGGAACAGCCGTTGCAACAAAGCTTGGCGACGTAGGGAAGGCGCTCAAGCCTTACGCGATTGCACAACTGAAGAGACTACTAGACAATAATTAAGCGATAACCTTTGGGAGTGATTGTTAAGTAGCATTATCTTCTAAAGTCATTAGCTCGATGCTTATCGGAGATCACAATGGGTTCCATGAGAGACTGGATTAGGGTGGCGGAACTTGCTCTCGTGGTGGGGGGAGTACTGTGGCTCACATCGTCATTCAAACGAGACCGTATTGAGGCAGCCAAGTGTTTTTGCATCGGCATTTTGCTGGCAATTAGCTTACATTTTGAGTGGCGTGCGTTGCAATGGCCTCTCATATGCGTGACCGTACCATTACTAAGTACCACAGCGTTGATTGGCTGGCGACTTCATACGATTCAGACGGATCGTTCCTGAACAATGCTGGCCGGGTGGCGGACGGGGGGAGTCCACTTAAACGCTGGCGTTAGCGGTTCGAGTGCCCCATCCTCTTCGCCTCCCGTTGGCGAAAGGGTGGGTTGAGAAGGATGGTGACCCACTTCGGCCCTTTTTTGGCCTAATGTGGGACGGTTGACGCTCGTCACGCGCGTCGGCCTTGCTAAACGTTGAAACGTTGAGCGGATTCTGTTTCTTCCTCATTGTCTGTCTAGTCAGCTACTCGGAAACCAAGAAGATCCAAGGATTGAAGCCCTGAGCAAACTGACGCAACATATGACGTTGCTGTTAATCCATGTAGTCGATTTTGTGGCGGTGAAAGCCTCAAAGTTCAATAAGGCTCAACAGAGTTCAATATGCACTCCGGTATCTGATTGATCTTGAACCGCTTGTAAGTGATTGAATCCAGGAGGCTGAACAATTTTGGCAGAATCTGGTTCGGGACCAGGTTCCCTACCCGGTTCCCCTTCGTGTAAGTCCTTTAGATTTAACAGCGACGAAACCTCCCCTTGTTGAAACGTGGTGAACCTTGAGGATCTCACCGCCACAATTTCGACTACAACGACGAAAGACCATTTTCGCGGCTCCCGTAACTGACTGAATCGACGGGCCGAATTGAGCGCCGTATATAAGGTAGGCCACCTGGGTTGGCACCAGGTAGTCGGCTTTCGATTGTCGTTGAGTAAGTTGATGGTCCGGCTCAGATCCATCGCGCATCCCGGTCCTATTTCCTAGCTATTCTTGTGACGCGGAAGAAATCGAATCCACCAACTAACGTAATTTCAACAACATGCAGGGCGACAGATGACACCTAAGTCCTTGTAAATTTCTCTAAATCGCGCGAAAAGCACGCAAATAGCACGCAGAATTACAAACGCGAGAGCGAAAACCATTGCATGATCGCGACCCGTGCTCTCGTCGCTGATTCCCTGACATCCGTTCCCTTGCCTACTGCACAGTCACCGTGATCGTACCGAACGTCTTGCTGTACGCAGCATCGTTGCCCGTAATTGTGATGGTGACCTTATTCGATGTCGGTGGAGGCGGCGGAGGTGGTGGTGGCGGAGTAATGATCGTCCCGCCTCCGCCTCCCCCACCGCCGCCGCATGAGGGTAGTTCAAGAGCGATCACAATTAATAGCCCCGCTGTAAGAGCAATCAACCAGCGCTTTCGCCGGAAGGAAATCGGTATCAAAACAAAACCCAACACGCCGAACGATGAGATCAAGATAGCCGTCACGGGCGCGGGACGCATCGCCGGTTTCGAGATCACTTTGATTATCAAGTTGGCGCTTTGAATAGAATTGGTGTTAAAGCCTACAACCGACTGATCATAAGAGCACTGAACGGCTTGGGAAGACGTGGCGCAATCAAGACGAACAGTATGACTGAAACCATTAAGGGCAGTGACGGTGACGGGGACTCTTGTGGAATTACCTACGGCGATGGTCGCCGTAGTTGCGCCCACCGAACCGTTGAAGTCCCAGACTTTAAGGGGGACCTGAACTGACTTGGTTGACACATTCGAACTGGCATTGAGCGTAAATGTATAATTCCCGACCGCAGCTCCCTGAGTGGTGACCGTCAGATCGCCTATACTGGGCCCGCTTGCTGGATTAAATGAGCACGATGCGCCCGCTGGCAGATTGCAGCAAGAGTAGGTTAATGATCCCGTATACCCAGGGTAATCGTATCCTTCAATGCGATAGAGAAGCGTCCCGTTCGGTGGAACACCTTCAGGAGTCGCAGTAAAACCGATGTCGAAGTTACCGAGAACTAGACTGATGTTCGTGGTTGCCGTCAAATTCCCAGCGGTTCCGGTAACGACGACCGGGTATTGACCTAACGGTGTCGCGGGATCAGTACTGATAACGAACGTGGTAGATGTGCCCTGCCCTGCTGTCACTGTCAAAGGGTTCAGACCGAAGTTGCACGTGGCCTGTGACGGCAAACCGCTACAGCTTAGATTCACAATGCTGCTTGCACCGCTGACCGAGTTTACATAAAGCTGATAATCGTTGGTCGCTGCGCCGGGGGCAATACTCTCGGTTGTTCGGTTGGTGCCCACAACAAAGTTTGTCTGATTAGATCCCGCTGACTGCGTGCCAAACGCGATGGCTGTTGTGCCATTCAGGGAGGCGTTCAGCGTGAATACGTGATCAGGCACAAATGACGATGTCAGAGTGAATGGCACGTCCTGAGTCACGTTTCCCCCTGCTACGATAGATGGAGCAATAGTTACCGCTGGATCGCTTGAAGTCAGGTTGACAGTGGTTCCCGTTGCCGGCGGCGTAGCGAATGTCAGTCGGAGAGTGCCGTTTGCCCCGACAATGGGGTCAGAAACCATAGCCGCCTGTAGTGACTTTCCGATCCCAGATGGGATGACATTGAACGAAGAAGGTCCCGTTTCGCTTTCGATCAGATCTGCGCGGCCGTCGCCATCGATATCCGCAGAGGCGCTAGCAACATTGCTCGATTCCAGACGATTTTCAATATAGGTTGGAGTGAATGTTCCATCTCCATTGCCGATCAGGAATTGCACTTCGACCGCATCTAACGCCTGACCATATTGCAGGAACATGGCGATGTCGAGGTTGCCATCTCCGTTGAAATCGCCCAGCCATGCCGGAGGCGCGTTACCCGTGAATGCGTACGGATAGGAGAACTGATAGGCCGAATACGGTGCGTAGGTCTGGAAAATTGGCAGAGATCCGTCCGGACGTCCGAGATGGACGGTAACGCTCGGTACAGAATAAAGAGAAGGGTAATCAGCGGGAGGCGTACTGTATTCAACTACATCTGTGATGCCGTCGTGATTGAGATCAGCAACGGCAATCGGTTGGGCATTGGGAATCGCGACCGTCGGAGACTGGAACGTGCCGTCGCCATTTCCCAGGAACTCGTACACGTCGTTACACGTGAACGGTACGATGTTCATGTACATGCGAACGAGCACATCCAGCTTGCCATCGCCGTTGAAATCTCCAACATAAGCTTTGTTAGGATAACACCCGCTGTGACCGCCGAACGGAATTACCGGACCGAGGTTAAAGGTCCCGTCGCCATTACCAAGGAAAATGGCTAGTTCGGAAGAATTCGTTGTCTGATCCGCTGCCAATCTCGCGACCGCAAAGTCAATCTTGCGGTCCTTGTTGAAGTCGCCCGTCGTGACTGTGGAACCAGCGGTGTTCAACAGCGTGGGGAATTGGAACGTTCCGTCGCCATTTCCTTTTGTGTACCACACCACCGTTCCGAAACCGTGAGCCCCAACTGCGACTAGGTCAGGGTGGCCAACATTCCGGAAGTCCGCGAACGCGAGGTCTGTAGGCGCCGTGTTGGCATCGAAGATGGGACTTATCAGCGGATCTGAGAAATGCCCAGTGCCATCGTTGATGACCGTGTACAGGCTGTTGGGATCTGTCAATCCGCGTCCAATGCTGACAAAAGCCAGATCAGGTTTTCCGTCGCCGTTCAGATCGACCGGAATCAACGTAGAAAGCGGTGAGTTCGTAGCACCCGTGCTGAATGCGCCCGTCAGTAAACCAACGTATTCCCCGTTCGGGGTACCAAACCGTCCTGTTCCATCATTCAAGAAAACTGAGACCGAATCGCTGTTCTGGTTTGCGGTCAGTACGTCCAAGCGGCCCAGACCTCTCGTATCAGCGACCGTCATGCCATATCCGAACATATCGCCGCGGTAAAGCTTGGGGTTACTGAATTTTCCGTGACCGTCACCCATCGATACAGAAATCATGGCACCGGAACTGCTGCCAAAAGTTAGATTCTGGTCATCACCGCTTGCAATCAAATCGAGGTTGCCGTCGCCGTTCACATCGGCGAGCGTTGCACTCTGGGTGTCCTCTCCGATGCCACGAACATTACCGAATTCCCTGAAAGTACCATCGCAACTTCCTCGATAAATGTGAGCGTCAGCGAAAGAATCAGTAACAACCACATCAAGGCAGCCATCATTATCTACGTCGCCCAGGTTTGCGTTCAGGTAGGAAGGACCGAATGGGAATACGTGTACAACTTCAATGGCAAACTTGAAGGTTCCGTCCCCCCGCCCCTCCAAGACAAAGACACCTAGACCTCCGTCCGCAACGACCACGTCTGGCTTGCCGTCTTTATTAACGTCACCAACGCTCAGCCAAATGGAGTCAAAGTTATATCCATTGATAACGCTGGAGTAGATAGGCGATCCAAACTCTCCCTTGCCATCGTTGAGTAAAGCTGCAATCTCAGAGCTACCTGATAATCCCGCAACGATGTCCGGCTTGCCGTCGCCGTTCAGATCCGCGACTCTAACATTAAATACGGCACCATCGAGGTAGTAGATCTGTTCCGGCTGGAAGGTTCCGTCGCCGTTGCCGAAAAGGACCCCTACGCTTCCGCTGTCCGCCTCTGCTACCACAAGGTCGAGAATGCCGATGCCGCGAAGATCGGCTGTTTCCAACCACAGTGGCGAATTCCCAATCAAGTTGATGATGGTGGGCAACTGCGAAGTTCCATCTCCCTTTCCCAGATAGACCCACAGAGTGCTGGTGCCGCCGTTCGCAACCACCCAATCCACGTGACCATCTCGATTGAAATCCCCTGCCGCGATCGCGGTGGGAATGAATCCGGCAGGCAAAGACGGGCGCAGCGCAAGGCCTGGTATCGAGACACTACCGCCCAGGGCTCTAACGCTGCCGTCGTAATAAGTTGTGGACGAGATCTTCGGCGCTTGACGCGCGCCTGGACGCGTGAACTCACTCAGGTAGTTTGCCCCTTCGGTCTGTGCATACTTCCACCCTCTAAATCGAGTCGAATGGACCTTTGGGCGGGGAGATACCATTTCTTCAGACGTCAGAACCGGCGCTCGAACAAAAGCGCCTCCCGAGTTTGGCGTAATGGTGAAATTAAATGGAGTTGACGAGCCAGCTGTATTGGTCAACACAATCTGTGCCGTCCCCGCAGTCGCGATGAGGCTCATCGGAACACTGACAAACAGAGTGTGGTCGTCGAGGGACGCTCCACCTCCAATGATCTGACCGTTCCAAGTTGCAGTCACACCCGGTTCAAAGTTTGCCCCATCGATCTCCATTGTGAATCCGAAAGTTCCCGCCGTTGCGGAACTCGGAGTGATGGCCGTAATTATTGGGGCACCTGCTGGGACCAAATTCACGGTGAATTGCTGAGACGTTGAGCCAAATGGCGGGGGACCCGGGTTGGACACTCCGACGGAGAGGACGGAGTTGTTTGCCAGATCCTGGGCCCGAATGGAAGCCTGCAGCTGCGTGGTGCTAATGAAGGTGGTCGGTCGGAAAAAGAAGGCATTAACAAAAACCTGAGAGTCGGGTACGAAATTAGATCCCGTTACTGTAATCACTGCGTCGGGGCTGCCAACCGTGATCGGGTTCGGTGAAACTGCGGTCACAATTGGATTTGTATTGGTGGCGGGAGTTGTATCTGCCTGCCAGACAAGAGTACTGGCATCGCCCACGGACTGGCCCCTACTGCTCCACCAGTATGCGCCTTGCGAGGAGGTCTGGATTCCGATGATCGCCGTCTGCCCATGGTCAAGGTTGGTGCAGCCACCGCCGAATGTAGTATCGGCATAGTTAAACTGTACGTCATTGGAGCTCTCGTTAAAAACAATCTCGAACCTTATCGTCGCATTCGGATCCTGCCGACACTGGAAGTGTTGAACGTCACGCCATTCGATTACGAATTGGCGGTTGGGTGCGGTGCCCACCACGTCGTAGAACACGTTGTGCGCAGTTCCAGCGACGGGAAGCAGGTCGTCCCAATACGGCGCAATCACGGTAACGATAGATGGGTCTGTTATGGAGAGTTGCAAATACGCGTTAAATGGGTTGGTGAAGCTCACGAGCCCGTTGCTGCCGATGTAAAGCTGGTTGAATCCCGCTCCGCCGAATTGGATGGGAAAGGGAGACGTGATCGTGGCAAGGTCATCATCTCCAAGGTTGAGATTCGTTCCGCTAATGGGAACATAAGCTGGTATCGATCGCAGCGGAGCGTAACTTCCCAACACTGAGACATCGACGTTGTCCCCGTTCGGGTAAGACAGCACATAGTAGCCTCGGGCGGTGGGAGTCCACTGCCCGGAGTAGACCCCGTCGCCAGCAGCCGTATCTGCGCCCGTTCCATCATCGACAAGGTTGGCGGTTTCTCCAGTTTGCGGCACTTTGACCTGGACCGCTCCCGCCGCACTATCACAGTTGATGTTCAGATACCGCAGCGTGATCGGACTGCCTGCCGTCGCCGCGATCGCCGACATTCTGGGCTCAATCCGAGTGGCGAGCGGCGATGACGTGCAGGTCATCGAGCCGTATGCGTTGAGCCGCTTACCGGAAATAGTAGTCGCCAGAGCGGCGTTCGGATCGCCACCGGTGAGGATCAGGTTCTTGATCTGGCGCCAATCGCGGGTAGCATCCTGGGACTTCAGGAGACCGACAACGCCGGTAACGTGCGGCGACGACTGCGAGGTGCCGCTTAGAAGCTGGTAGCCACCGCCTAGCCACGTGCTGAGGATGAAATCTCCCGGCGCTCCCAGGCCGACGGTGTGTTTTC
>Ga0335069_10015547_pt1 | contig 10638 bp, 5 predicted proteins | sample Lox_Sample_11_FD_206714 | JGI IMG/M metagenome (GOLD analysis project Ga0335069, IMG submission 206714) | Soil microbial communities from Loxahatchee National Wildlife Refuge, Florida, United States - Lox_Sample_1.1 | ecosystem: Environmental > Terrestrial > Soil > Wetlands | place: USA: Florida... | reverse complement strand
AGTGCATGACGACAAAGCGGAAGGACCGAACCGCACAGCGGAAGGACCGAACGACAAAGCGGAAGGAGGTGACGACAAAGCGGAAATGCCGAACCGCAGAGCGGAAGTGGCGACCCGACGCGTGGAACGCGTCGAAACCATTGACTACCTGAGCTCTGCGACCTGCTCGCCGAAGACGCGCTCGATGCCCGAGAGGAGCGTGTCGCCCACCTCGACGCGCCAGGTCTCGGAGAACGTGAGCACCGCCTCGGCGCCGTCGGGGAAGCCGATGTAGAGGGCCACCGGGCACGCACCCTTGGCGTCGGTGAGGACGCGGGCGAGCTTGTCGAGGTCCGCCGGGCGCGTGCGGTCGGAGCGCAGGCGAATCGCGATGGACCGCGTGTCGGCGCGCACGGCCTCGGCGAGCGGGCGCACGTTGTTGAGGAGGATCGTCGGCTCGCGCGGACCCTCGGGCTCCTCGACCTCGTCCTCGGCGCGCTGCGGGAAGCTCACCTTGCCCTCGACGAGCACCGGCTCGCTGGCGGTGAGCAGGTGGGCGAATTGCTCGATCTCGCGCGCACGCACCTTCACGCTGATGCGGCCCGTCAGGTCCTCCAGCTCGAAGAAGGCGATCTTGCCGCCGCCGTCCTTGAAGATGCGCTCGCGGTAGCCCTCGACCATGCCGGCGATCTTCACGACCGCCCAGTCGTTCTGCTTCGCGCAGTCACCGAGCGGCGTCGCGCCCACCTTCGCGAGCCCCGCCTCGCCTCTCACGTAGCGCTCGAGCGGGTGCCCCGAGACGTAGAAGCCGAGCGACTGGCGCTCGCGCACGAGGAGCTCGCGCCGGTCCCACGCCTCGGCCTGCGCGTAGTCGCCCGCGCTGGGCGCGGCGGCGGCCGCGGTCCTGGGCGCGGCGGCGTCGAACATCCCGAACATCGAGGTCTGCCCCGCCTCGCGGTCGCGGCTCGCCGCGCGCGCCCGCTCGAGCGCGACGTCGACCGACGCGAAGGCGCGTGCCCGCGAGACGCCGCGTTCCTCGAGCGTCTTGTCGAATGCCCCGCACTGCACGAGCGCCTCGAAGACCGCCTTGTTCACGCGCTTGGCGTCGACGCGCGCCGCCAGATCGAAGAGATCGCGGAACGGCCCGTCGCCGCGCGCCTCGAAGACCGCCTCGAGCGCCGCGCCGCCCAGGCCGCGAACGGCCCCGAGGCCGAAGCGGATCTGCGGGCCCAGCTTGTCCTTGATGCGATCGACGCGCCGCACCGGGCGCGCGCCGTCCGGGTGCGTGTAGACGACCTTGAAGTCGGTGTCGCTCTCGTTGACGTCGGGCGGGAGCACCGTGACGCCCATCGCCCGCGCGTCGGCGATCGTGCGTACGACCTTGTCGATGCGGTCCTTGTCGCTCGTGAGGATCGCGCACAAGAGCTCCACCGGGTAGTGCGCCTTGAGCCACGCCGTCTGGTACGTGATGAGCGCGTAAGCCGCCGAGTGGGAGTTGTGGACGATGAGACCGTCAGCGACGAAGTTGTGGTCATCTGCCACGGTCAGGTCGAACGTGTCCTCGACCCCGAGCGGCTCGATGGAGACCACCCGATCCCAGAACACGTCGGAAGCGGCGACTCGCCGAAGCGTCTCGTCATCGAGAATCTCCGCGAGAGCAGCGATCGTGCTGCGCCGAAAGCCCGCTTTGTTCTTCGGTCCGCGGCCCACGAAGTCCCGCGTCGAGATGTCGGACCGTCTCTCGAGCTCTTTCCAGTCGAGCCCTCGCCGCCTCCGGGCCGCATCGACGAGATCGCGAACTTCGACGGGGATCGTGTCCTTGCTCGTCTTGCCACGGGCCGTTCGCGAGACGTGAGCGCGAAGGAGCGCGACCTGCTTCTCGCGACCGCAGCAATGGGGCGCGATGCGTTCCAGGAATGCCTCGACCGCGCCATCGCCGACCACGTGCACCGTGTAACCGGGAACGCTTCGCCCGCGGTAACGGAAGGCTTTGGTGTGCACGCCGCTCTGAATGCCCAGCCTGAGAAGGAGGAGCTGGACGTCTCGCGCCAGCCCCTCCGACGATGTGGCGTAGAAGGGCACGGCGTTCGTGGCGTTGGCAATGAAGCCGTCGCCGGCCCACAGTCGTCCCAGGAAAAGCTCGACGTTCTCGTCGGACAGCGAGAACACCTGTGCGGGAACCCTCTTCTGTGTCGCCTTTCGTCCGAGAATGCCGAGCGACCGAGCCCACTCGAACATCCCGCAGCGACTCGGAGGTCGAGGCTGCACGAGAGCCGGGGCACCTGCCGCTCGCGCGTTCCAGGGTACCTGGCCTTTCGCGAATCGCCGATCGATGCCAGTGCTGACGCAGACTTCGAACTTACCGCTCGCTCGCGCGTAGACGCGCGCAACGCTCTGCTCGAACGACGCGGCGGCGTGCGCGAAGTCGTCCACGAGCACGCGATCGTTCCCGAAAAAGTAGAGGCACGTCGGATGGCAGGTGTTGCCTTCCGAGAGAAGGCCGGCGAGCGCGATTACCTGGTGTTGCGGCCACGTCGCCCGAGAAGGAACGGTGAGGCACCTCGGAGCGGCAATCCTGTCGCCAACGCGTAGATCGCCGAGGTTCGTCCACCCGTTCAGCGTGCGGAACGGATGGTTGGCTGTTGCGACGATGCGCTTGCCCTGAGCGGTTCGAAGCTCGAATACCGGCTTGCGGCCATTGCGAAGCACGCGCTCCACCCGGCGCGGTCGTAGCTTGCCGTCATCGCCGAGGGCGTGGACCGTGAACGAGCGCGGCCTCGCGAAGAGATCGCCGACCGTGGTGTCCTCGCCCGTAGACGCATCGACGATGCGCGTTTCTCCGATCACACACTTGTTGAAGCCGTACCCCGCGAAGTACTCGAGCAGGCCGAAGATGCGCTCGGCCTCCTCCACGGCCACGCCGTTGTTCTTGGCGCCCTCGACGAAGACGCTCTTCTGCTTGGCCATCTCCTCGGGCTTCTTCTTGCCCATCGCGCGGCGGAGCAGGTCCGCGCCGCCGAGCGTGTAGCCGGCGAGCTTCTGCGCGATCTGCATGACCTGCTCCTGGTAGACGATGACGCCGTAGGTCGGCTTCACCAGGTCGTCGATGAGCGGGTGCAGGCTGACGATGGGCGCCTTGCCGTGCTTGCGGCGAACGAAGTCCTCATGCATCCCGGCGCCCATCGGGCCCGGGCGGTAGAGCGCCACGGCGGCGACGATGTCCTCGAAGCTGTCGGCCTGCAGCGACGTGAAGAGCCGCTGCATGCCGTCGGACTCGAGCTGGAACACGCCCTTGGTCTCGCCCGACGCGAGCAGGTCGTAGGTCGCGCGGTCGTCCAGCGGGATGCGCGAGAGGTCCAGCGTGCGGCCGTCGCGCTTCATGTCGGGCCGCGCGTTGACGAGGCGCACGGCGACCTCGATGACCGTCAGGGTCTTGAGGCCCAGGAAGTCGAACTTCACGAGGCCCGCCGCCTCGACGTCGCTCATGTAGTACTGCGTGACGAGCGCGTTGCTCTTCTCGTCGCGGAAGACCGGCACGTGGTCCCAGAGCGGACCCTCGCTGATGACGATGCCGGCGGCGTGCTTGCCGGCGTGACGCGTCAGCCCCTCGAGCTTGCGCCCCTGGTCGAGGAGCTCCTTGATGCGCGCGTCGCGCTCGTACATCTCCTTGAGCTTCGGCTCGAGGTCGAGCGATTCGGCGATCGTGTACGTCTCGGCCGGCGTCTTGCGGGGAATGAGATTCGCGATCTGCTGCGCCTCCACAGGCGTGATGCCGATGCAGCGCGCGACGTCCTTCACGACGCTCTTGCTCTTGAGCTCCGCGAAGGTCGCGATCTGCCCGACGCTCTCCACGCCGTACTTCTGCTGCACGTACGCGATGACCTGGTCGCGCTTCTCCATGCAGAAGTCGACGTCGAAGTCCGGCATGCTGATGCGCTCCGGATTGAGGAAGCGCTCGAAGAGCAGGTTGTACGGGATGGGATCGAGGTCGGTGATCCGCATCGCGTACGCGACGATCGACCCCGCGCCCGACCCGCGTCCCGGCCCCACCGGGATGCCATTTTCCTTCGCGTGCCGGATGAAGTCCCAGACGATGAGGAAGTACCCGGGGAACTTCATCTTCGCGATGACGTCGAGCTCCGTCTCGAGCCGGCGCGCGTACGCCTCGCGGTCGATGCTCTTGCCCTGCGCCGCGAGCTCCTCGAAGCGCTTCTGCAGTCCCTCGCGCGCGACGTGGCGGAAGTAGCCCTCGGTGTCGAACCCCTCGGGCACCTTGAAGCTCGGGAGCATCGGCTTCCCGAGGTCGAGCTTGAGCTGCGAGCACCGCTCGGCGATGGCCATCGTGGCGCGCACCGCCTCGGGGTGCGCGGAGAAGAGCTGCGCCATCTCGCCCGGGGACTTCAGGTACATCTCGCTCGACCCGTGGTGGCGCTCGCGCGCCTCCTCCACGGTGCGCCCCGTCTTGATGCACGAGAGATAGAGGTGCGCCTCGGCGTCGACGCGCTCGCCGTAGTGCACGTCGTTGGTCGCGACGAGCGGCAGGTCGATCTCGCGCGCGAGCTTGACGAGGATCTCGTTGAGGACCGGCTGCTCCGGAAGCCCGTGGTCCTGCAGCTCCACGTAGAGGCTCCCCGGCTCGAGCGCGTCGCGGAGAGAGGCGAGCGTCTCGCGCCCGCGCGTCTCGCCTTCCTCGAGGATCGCCTGCGGGACGAGTCCGCCCATGCAGCCGGTCATCACGACGAGGCCGCGCGCATGGTGCCGCACGTCGTCGAGGGGCAGCGGTGCCCCCTGCACGTGCGACCGCGACACGAGCCAGATGAGGTTCCGGTACCCCTCGGCGCTTCCGGCGAGCGCCGGCAGGTGCACGGCGTTGCCGCCGCGGCCGGCCACCTCGAGCTCGCACCCGAGGATTGCCTGAACGCCCGCCTCCTTGGCCGCCTTGTACAGGGTGATGGCCCCGAACATGTTGCCGTGGTCGGTCACGGCCACGGCGCGCATCCCGGCGCCGGCGACACGCTTGACGAGGTCCTTCACCTTCACCGCGCCGTCGAGCAGCGAGTACTGCGAGTGCACGTGAAGATGGGTGAACTCGGTCACTTCGGGGCGTAACCGCTAACCGTGCGGGCAGCCGGACGCAAGCGGGGGTGGCTACCGGTCTCTTTCGCGGCTCCATTCCCGGCCAACGCGACGCCCAACTCGACCGTCAGTCCAGCGGTGGCACAATCGGCCCGCACCATTGCGCTTGCGCTTGGCGCGCCGCGCCGATTAGCATTCGCGCGGCTCATCCGGGCAGGGATAGGGATTTGCGAGGAGGACGTATGAAGCTTTCACATGGATTGGGTCTGGCGCTCGCGGGCATGTGTAGTGTCGGGCTCTTCGTCGGAGCCGGTCTGAGCACCGGCTGCGGCAGCAGCAGCGGCGGTGGCAGCAGCAGCGGAGGCAGCGGCAGCGGCGGTTCGGGCGGTGGCAACGACCTCTGCTCGTCGCTCCCGGCGACCGCGTGCGCGGAGCCGCCGAAGGCGCCGTCGGGCGGCACCGGCACGATGGCCAAGCACAACTACGCCCTCCACAAGCTCTACATGGGCGACACCGACCGCATGGGCGTCACCAACCCCGACGCGTGGAAGAGCTTCGGCTACGACCTCGACGGGAAGATCACGACGCAGGCCTCGACCGACGTCTGCACCCTCGTCGCCGGCGCCTCCAAGAGCGTCCAGATCGACGGCAACGGCGGCATCGACAACTCGTTCGGCGCCAACATCATGCCGATCATCGGCACGCTGGACAGCACGGCGTCGCAGACGGTCAATAACACGATCGAGAACGGCGCATTCACCGTGCTCTCGTACGTCGTCGGCTTCGACGACTCGGCCGGCAACATGACCAACGCGACCGGCCTGTCGGGCGTGCTCCTCGCCGGCGGCAACTACAGCGCGGCAAACGACGGCGGCATGCCCTCGTGGGACATGAACACCCACTGGCCGATCCGGCCCGAGCTGCTCAAGTGCTTCCCGAGCGGCGGCACGGACAGCTGCACCTCGAGCACCGACCCGATCGCCCAGGCGGACGTGCAGTTCAACTCGGCGTTCCAGAACAAGGGCACCTTCGTGAACGGCTCGCCGAGCCTCCTCTCGCTCAGCCTCACGATCGGCGGCAACACGATCACCCTCAACGTGCACTCGGCCATCGTGAGCTTCGACCCGCTGATGCCGGGCGCCGTGACGAACGGCACCATCGCCGGCGTCATCAACACCGAGGAGCTCATCGCGGGCCTCAAGCAGATCGCCGGCCACATCTCGACGTCGCTCTGCTCGGGCAGCGCGTTCCAGAGCATCGCGTCGCAGATCGAGCAGACGAGCGACATCGTCGTCAGCGGCGACACCGTGTCGAACACGACCGGCACCATGTGCAACGGCATCTCGGTCGGCCTCGGGTTCGACTCGACCGAGATCGCGCTGCCGACGGGTGCGGACATCGCGCCGATGACGCAGCCCGGACCGGATCCCTGCGCGGACGCCGGCAGCGACTAGTCGTCAGCTCTACCGTGAACGAGCGCGGGCGGTGCGTCGAGAGATGCACCGCCCGTCGCGTTTTGTGGCTCGTGCTCAGAGCTCGTTGCAGGTGAGCTCTCGGCCGCCGCCGGACACGAGGGTGCACTGCTCGTTGCACGACATTCCCTGCGGACACGGCGGACAGAGGTTGCACCCGCACCCGCTGGTGCAGCCGGGCGGCGGGGCGACGCAGGACCAGGACTGCGCCGTGAGCGACCCGGCCCTCACCTGCTCGCAGATCTCGCCCTGGACCGAGCAGAAGAGCGGGCCGCACGCGAAGTCCCCGGCTGGCGGAGTGCAGGAGCGCGTCGTCGAGAGGTCCACGCCTCCCTGGGCCGCCTGGCACGCGCTGTCATAGGTCGCGCCGTCGCAGCCGCAGGCGGGCGGGCCTCCGGAGGCGCAGGACTGCGGGACCGGCTGACACGTGCCCGCCGTGCGCGTGGCGCCGCAGGCGTGGTCCGGCCAGGTGCAGTACTGGCCCACCGCGCACGGCAAGAGGGTGGCGCACACCGCGGGCGGCTTGCAGTTGCCCTGGCCGAACATCGTGGCGCCCGGAGGGCAGACCCACTGCTGGTTGATGCACGACGCGTCGTCGATCGTGCCGTCCGGCTCGCAGCAGCCGTGAGGCACGGGAGGGCAGATGCCGCACTGGGTGGGGTCGACGCTGCCGGGGGGGCACGTCCAGTTGCCCTGCTCGCACACCGGCGCGACCGAGGGCGACGACGGATCGCACGACTGCTGGCACGTCTGCGACGTGAATCCGGGGCACGGGCCCGCGTCGCTGATCTCCCCCGCGTCCGCGGCAGGAGCCCCGGGGCCGCAGCCCGCGGTCACGTCGACCTGCGTGCCAGGGTCTCCGTGCACGCGCGCGCAGAGCGCCGGGCAGAGCGTCACCCAGGCTGGCTTGGACGGGTCGTCCATGTAGAACGCGTCGCTCGGGGGGCAGGCGGCCGCGCCGGACACGTAGCTCGCGGGGCGGGCCGCGGAGTCGCTCGTCGAGCGAACCGATACCGCGATGTCCTGCGCGGTCACCGTCTGCGACGCGTCGACGTGGGGCACCGCAAAGCGGCACTGCCGGGCGGAGTCGCGCGCCGACGAGAGCGCGTCGACGAGCTGCTGCGCCGCACTCGCCGGTGTGGAGACACGGATCGCGGTGCCCGTGCCCCCCGCAGCTGCCACCGTGTCGAGCCCCTGCGCGAACATGTCCTCCTCGAGCGCCGTCACGAAGGTGAGCACCGGCGGATTGCCGCTCGCGCCCTGACCGGCGACGGCGGCGACGTTCTGGATCGTCGAGTTGCACGTGTCGGGCTGGCCGTCGGTGATGAGCGAGATGGCGACGGTGCGCGACGGATCGCCGATGAGCAGACTGCGCGCGTACTCCATCACGCCCTGGATCGCCGGGAGCATCGGCGTATCGCCGTCGGGCTGCGTGCGCGCGAGCGACGCCTCGACGGCCGAGACGTTGCCGGGAAGGAGCTTCACCGGAACGGCGGGGCGCGCATAGTCCTGGTACTGGCAGTCGTTCTCGCCGAGCGGGAGGTACTGGAGCCCGAGCGCGACGCCCGCCGTCTGCGGGTCCTCGACGAACGTCGCGAGCGCCGCCCCCGCCGCGGCCCACTTGCCGTCGTCCTCCATCGACAGCGACCGGTCGAGGAGCACGAGCACCGACGCGTCGCCCGAGCCGGCGCGGTAGTCGGCGCGCGCGCAGAAGAGCGAGCTCCTTGGCGACTGGGCGGACGTGAGGAGACCCGTGCGCGAACCGCACGCCACGCCGATCGCCGACAGCGTGGCGAGGAGCGTCACCGTCTTGCCGATGAGCGCGAGCCGCACGGGCGAAGTGTATGCTCCCGGCGTGGACACGCCCACGAAGCTTCGCGGCGGGCGCTACACCGTCGTGGGGACGCTGGGCGACGGGGCGCAGGCGACCACGCTGGAGGCCGAAGATGGGTCCGCCGGCGGGCGGCGCGTCGCCATCAAGCGGTTCAACGTGCGCGGCGCCGAGTCGTGGAAGGACGTGGAGCTCGCCGAGCGCGAGGCCCACGTCCTGGCACGGCTCGATCACCCCGGGCTGCCCCGGTACGTCGAGCACTTCGAGGAGAGCGGGGCCCTCTACCTCGTCATGGAGAAGATCGAGGGCGAGAGCGTCGCCGCGCGCCTCAAGGAGCGCGGGCCGATGAGCGAGGCCGAGACGCGCGCCATGCTCCACGAGCTGGCGGCGGCGCTCGAGTACCTGCACGAGCGCGACGTGCCCATCGTGCACCGGGACATCAAGCCGACCAACGTCATCCGGCGACGCGACGGGTCGTTCGTCCTCATCGACTTCGGAGCCGTGCGCGACAAGCTGCGGCCCGAGGGCGGGAGCACCGTGGTAGGCACCTTCGGGTACATGGCGCCGGAGCAGTTCCAGGGGCGCGCCCTCCCCGCGTCGGACGTGTACGCGGCCGGGGTGACGGCGCTCGCGGCGCTCACGGGCAAGCAGCCAGAGGACCTGCCGCACCGCGGGCTGCGCATCGACGTGCGCGCGGCGCTTCGCGACGTGCGGCCCGCCGTGAGCGAGGGTTTCGTGCGCGCGCTCGACGCGATGGTCGAGCCCGACCCGGACGCGCGCCCGTCGCACATCACGCCGCTGCTCGAGGTGGAACCGCCGAGGCCCGCCGCGACGCGCGCCGAGGCGCCGCCGCGCAGCGACCGTCCCCGGCGAGACCGCCCGCGCGGCAGGAGGAGGCGGCCGCGGAGCCCCGTCGCCCCGTACATCGGGCTGCTTTGGATCGCGTGGGGGCTCTCGTGGGCGTTCTTCCACGTGGGCTGGGGCTACATGATGCTCGCGATGCTCCCGATCTTCGCGCTGTCCCAGTGGTCGCAGGAGTGGAGCCGCAAGCGGCAGGCCGAGGAGCTGCAGCGCGAGCAAGTGGCAACGCAGACCCGGGCCCGCGTCGACACGAGCGAACGCTCCGATGCGCGCGTGCGCGTCCCCGAGGCCGAGGACGACGAAGCCCACGACGAGGACGCACCGAGCGAACGCGAGCGCGCACGTCGCGCCCGCGGGTGACCCGTTCGCTCGGCTCGCTCGCCCGACTTTGTCGATTCCTCCCCCTCACGGAAGGCGCGCGAGACCACCCGGCAAACGACGCACCATCTCCTCGTCGAGCGTGATCAGGGGCGCGTTGCGACGTGACGCGATCCAGGCGTAACACGCATCGGCGGCACGGAGGCGATGACGGGCGGCGAAGCTCGCCATCAGCACGGCGCGGCGAGGACCCAATGTGACCACCTCGCCTGGCGGCGCTACCAGCGCGCCGACGAGTCGCGCAGCTGCAGTCCAGTCATGACCTCGCCGCGCGAGCGCTGCCACGATCTCGACGCCGAAGATGGCGGGGACGACAATCTCGTCGTCGCCTCGGAGAACCCGATCGACCTGCGCCCGGGAGCGCGCGTGGCCAGGTTCCTTCGGGCGTTCGGATGCGACGACGACGGATGCGTCCAGGATGAGCTTCAACGACGGCTCGCGAGGAGATCGGCGACGGCGCTCTGGTCGTCCCCCTCGCCGAGCGCATCATGGAGAGCCTCGATCTCGGCGGCGGAGAAGCGACGGCGCCGGCGCGCCGGCAGCACGGCCGTTGCCGGGACGAGCGCCGCGGCGGGCTTTCCGTGGCGAAGGATGAGGATGCGCGCACCCTTGTGCTCGGCAGCGTCGACGAGCTCCGAAAGGTGAGCCTTCGCCTCGGCAAAGGACGTCTTGCGCATATGACCAATCTGACCTGTCCGGGATGCCTCGTCAACGAGCGTCGTCCATCTCTAGCCGCGAGCAGCCTCCACGACGTGGGGCGCGAGGTGGAGGGCGAAGGCGTAGATGCTGATCTGAGGCGGCCCGCCGAGGCTCGTGGGGAAGAGCGAGCCGTCGGAGACGAAGAGGCCGCGCAGGTGGTGGTGCTCGCCGGTCGAGCGCACGACGCTGCGGGCCGGGTCCTCGCCCATGCGCAAGGTGCCCATCGGGTGCACCGCCGTCAGAGGCACCGAGTGGGGGCGCACGAAGGAGAGATCGAGCGCGTCGAGCTCGCGGGTGCTCGTGACGCGCACCGGGGGAATCGCCGGGATCGTGACCTCGCGC
>Ga0335069_10015546_pt1 | contig 10638 bp, 12 predicted proteins | sample Lox_Sample_11_FD_206714 | JGI IMG/M metagenome (GOLD analysis project Ga0335069, IMG submission 206714) | Soil microbial communities from Loxahatchee National Wildlife Refuge, Florida, United States - Lox_Sample_1.1 | ecosystem: Environmental > Terrestrial > Soil > Wetlands | place: USA... | reverse complement strand
CGAAGGACGCCCAATACCCTTGTCTTCCAGCTCTTTAATAAGGGTGGCCTGCGTGAAACGCGGCGGTGGCTGGGTGAAGTGCTGCTCTGGCACGAAGCTCATCAGTTTCAGCACGTCGCCTTCGTTCGTCGCGGGCAGCGTCGCCGTCTCTTCGTCGGCCGAGGGAGCCTCGTCCTCACCTTCGAGATAGACCCGCATGAAGCCGTCGAACTTCATCACCTGGCCGGTCGCGCGGAACACCGCGCCGTCGACGCTGATATCGACGGTCGTGCGATCGTAGACCGCCGGCGGCATCTGGCTCGACACGAAACGGTTGAAGATCAGCGTGTAGAGCGCGAGTGCATCCTTGTCGAGGTATCGCGCCATCGATTCCGGGTCGCGCTCGACCGCCGTGGGGCGAATCGCTTCGTGCGCATCCTGAGCGGACTTCCCCGAGCGGTAGAAGTTCGGCCGGTCGGGCAGGTAGTCCTTGCCGTAGCGGCTCATGATGTAGCCGCGCACGTTGTTGAGTGCATCGTCGGAGACGCGCGGCGAGTCGGTTCGCATATAAGTGATAAGACCGACGGCACCCTGATCGCCCAGCTCGACACCTTCATAAAGACGCTGCGCAATCTTCATCGTGCGCGAGGGCGAGAAGCGGAGCTTGCGCGAGGCCTCCTGCTGGAGTCGCGAAGTGATAAATGGCGGCACCGGGCTACGGCGTACTTCCTTCCGCTCGACCTTCGCGACGGTGAAGGTTTCCTTCTCGCAGGCGGCGATAATCTCGTCGGCCACCTGCTTGGAGAGTTTGACCGCCTTATTATCGATTCGCTCGTCTTTGTAACTGTAGAGTCGCGCCTTGAACGGAGGAGGATTCTTGGCCTCCAGATTGGCGTCGAGCGTCCAGTACTCTTCGGCGCGGAACGCTTCGCGTTCCTTCTCGCGCTCGACGATGATCCTCAGCGCTACCGATTGCACCCGGCCGGCGCTAATCCCGCGCTTGACCTTGTCCCAAAGCAGGGGACTGACCTGATAGCCGACTAAACGATCGAGCACCCGGCGGGCCTGCTGGGCCTCAAACAGATGCTGGTCGATGGTCGCCGGATGACTGATCGCCTCCTTAACGGCTTTCTCGGTGATCTCATGCAGCAGAACCCGATGGACGTTGCCGGAGACCTTCCCGAGATGCTGCGCGATATGCCACGCGATCGCCTCGCCTTCCCGATCAGGGTCGGTGGCGAGATAGATATTGTCCTTGTTGTGAGCCGCTTCCTTGAGCCCGTCGATCACCTTCTTCTTGGCCGGGATTACCTCGTACTCGGGCTCGAAGCCTTTCTTGATATCGACGCCCAATTTGCTCTTGGGCAAATCCACGACATGACCCACGGACGGAGCGACCGTGAAGTCACGGCCGAGGTAACGCTTGATCGTTTTGGCCTTAGCCGGCGATTCGACGATTAGAAGATTTTTTGCCAACTGCCTACCTCCTCCCCAACTAACACTCCAGCCACATCTTATGCCAGTGAGAAGAGCTTACCTGGATGTTGCGTGACGAGAACGCGTAACTCAAGCTCAAGAAGTAACTTAAGCATGGTCCGGACAGTCAAGCCGGAAGCGTCGATTAATGCGTCGACATGGAGCCGTTCCGACGATTTTAACAAATTTACAATATTCCTAAGCTCATCTGCTTCTACTTGAATTTCTTTATTGATGTTTTTGGCACCTTTTCCGTCGATGGTGTTGCTGCCGGTTTTGGGTGTCACGGTCGAGGAGCCCAATTGAGGCAAAAGCTCTTCTAGAACATCCTCTACACACTCGACGAGTCGGGCTCCCTCCTTGATCAGCCGATTGCTCCCGCGCGTCTTGCCAGTGAGAGGGCTGCCCGGTACGGCGAAGACTTGGCGATCCTGTTCGAGAGCCATCCGCGCCGTAATCAGCGATCCGCTCTTTTCGGCGGCCTCGACGATCACCACACCCAAGCTCATCCCGGAGATAAGACGGTTCCTGCCAGGAAAGTTCTCGGCTATCGGAGGGGTGCCGACTGGCAGCTCCGAGACCAGCCCACCGCCTCCGGCGACGATCGTCTCGGCTAGCTTGCGGGTTCTCGGGGGGTAGATAACGTCGACGCGGCAGCCGAAGACCGCGACGGTCGTGCCTTGGGCATCAAGCGCCCCCTGATGAGCATCGGAGTCGGTCCCTCGCGCCAGTCCGCTGACCACGGTGAAACTTTTGGCCGCCAGCTCCAGCCCAAGTCGCTGGGCCATCCGGCGGGCGGCATCGGATGCTGCTCGCGCACCGACGATCGCTACGCACTTAGGGTCGTCGGCCGCGAGTTTGCCACGGACGAAAAGATAAGGCGGCGGGTCGGCGATATGGCGCAGATTCACCGGATAGTCCCGGTCGGTCCATTTGACTAGGCGCGCATTCACCTTGGGCAGCTCGCAGAGTTCTCTTTCGAGCGGGTCGAAGTCGCCAAAGTCGAGGAGGTTCCGGATTGTCGGCCGCGGGATTCCGGCCCTCGCCAAGCCGGCTTCATCGCTTTGAAATACAGCCTCGGCGGACCCGAAATGCTCGAGCAGCAGTCGGGCGGTACGAGGCTCCACGCCGCGCGTGCGGCGCAGGGCGAGCCAGTAAGCATCAGCCGGCGGCGCCATTGTGCCGAATCTCTCCTCAAAGGAATCGAGTTGGCCGTATATCTACTAGATACTTCGTGTGGAGCAAACAGTGAATTTGAGTCTAGCTGCGGAGGAAGCGGGTTATGAAATAGATTGCAAGGAGCCCGGCGCTGAAGGCCACACCGACGAGCGGGGAGTCGTGTTCGCGAGCTTCGGGCAGGAGATCGGAGGCGCCAATATAAAGGAAGGAGCCGGCGAAAAAAGCGAGAATCCACAGCAAAAGGCCATGGCTCAATCCGATCATCAGGGTCGACGCCGCTCCCACCACCGGAGCCAGCATATCGACCATCAGCCACATCGCGGCCCGCTTCAACGGATTCCCGTGAGCCAGCACCACCGTGACCGTGTTTAGACCGTCGCTCAGATCATGCGCGATCACCCCGAGAGCGATCAGCAGGCCGACCCGCTCGCTGGTCTGAAAGCCGACGCCGATCGCCACCCCATCGAGAAAGCTATGGGTGGAGAGACCGGCCGCGACGACCATCCCGAACTCCTGCACATGGCTGCCCTTGGCGTGTGCATGCTCGCGCGGTTGATGCATCGCGGTGTAGCGCTCCAGGGCGAAAAAGGCGAGGAAGCCGATCGCCGCAAATGGCATCATCTTCGCACCCCCGTCGAGGGCGAAGAGTTCCGGTATAATGTCCAGCAGGGCCACCCCGAGAACCGCACCTGAGCCGAAGCCCAAAAGGAGATGCATCCGGTCCCGAAGCCGGATAGCCGCGACGCCGCCGAGCCCCGTTGAGAAGAGGGTCATACAGGCAAACAGGATCGGCATGCTAAGCATGATGCCGCATTATTCATACTTCGAGCCGAACATGCGATGACCCCCGGGCGAAAGCCGAGTTGCTTTCCTGTGGAAAGCGTCGGAAGCCTCTTATTGACCGGCCGGTCACGATCAAATAGTTAAAATCAAACTCTGATATACTTTTACCAAGTCCAAAATTTCTTGCGATCATCGGTCTAAGATCAGCTGTGGGTGGAGGAGAGCGTAATTCGATGGATTTCAGCACAATGTCCGCGAACGATAAGCAGATTCTAATTTTCAGCTTTTATCGCGATGCGGAGTTGCGGGGTGCTCGGCTCCTCTTCAACCTTCTTTCCCACGTCAAAGACGCCGACTCCCAGCTCAAGCTGTCCAAGCATCTTTCAGATGAAACGCGACACGCCTGGCTGTGGACGCGACGGATTGCCGATCTCGGCGGGACTCCACAGCTGGTGCCGGACGGCTATCAGCGCCGTTTGGGACTTCGCATGGGCGTGCCCAAAGGTATCGTCGAAATTCTTGGGCTGACGGTGGTCGTCGAGGAGCGGGCTCACAGCCGCTATATGGCGCATGCCGCCTTGCCGAACGTCGATGAGGCGACGCTCGAGACACTCAAGTCCGTGACCGAGGACGAGACGTGGCATCTCTCGTGGATTGAAAAGAAGATGCGCGAACTGGCCAAGGAAGAGGGGAACGAGGACAAGGCGGACGAGATTCTGGAGAAGTACCGCCAAATCGATCGCGAAGTCTACGCCACGCTCGCCGCTGATGAAGCCGAGCTGATGCGCGCGTAGCCTCCTTGCCGTCATTCAGAGGCGAGTCTTCGAGCCGACGAATCTCGCGGGTTCCTCCAGCCGCAGTCAGTCTGCGCCACACCGCTTGCTGAACACACTAAGCCCCGGGGACGACCGGTCTGCAAGGTGGACCCGAAAGATTATCGGGCGGGGTCTTTACCGCAATTTCAAGTTGAAGGCCTGTCGTCCCTTTTCGCCGGGACGCACGTCGAACTGTACTTCCGCGCCTTCGCGAAGATCTTCGAAATAGATCTTGGGTGCGAGCCGTGACCGATGGAAAAAGACTTCGTCGGTACCATCGTCCGGGATAATGAAGCCAAAGCCCTTGTCTTTAACGATCTTCTTGATAGTTCCGAACATAGGCGCCCCTTTCGCTTCCGTCTTGAGCTTAGGCCGAGCGCGCCATATGTAAAAGAGGGTTTGGGGGAGGGGCGATGATCAAGGCGCTGACACTCAAAGAGATCGAGCAAATTTTTTCGGTTACCGACGCCCTCGGCATCTCGCGCGAGGCGCTTATAATTCCGTTGCGGACCGAAATTCCGGGCCGGATGAAAGTGTTGCGGAACGGCAAACTCGAAATCGTGGTCGACGGCAGCGGCGACTTTGCGAGTTGGTTCGAAGGATTGGAAGGGCGGATCAGGTCGCTGATGAATCTGCCGGCGGAGGACTGAGTTCGATCAGCACTGCTCCATGATCGACCATCGCGCCGACCTCCGCGCGAATCTTCGCGATTACCGCGCGACTCTCGGCGGCGAGCGTCGTTTCCATCTTCATAGCTTCGAGCACGATTAGCGGCGCTCCATGTTCGACCACCTGGTTCTCTTCGACCAAAATCTTCAGCACCTTACCGGGTAACGGTGCAGTGATTTCCTGCGCCGAAAGTCCTTGGGCCCGTCGGCGTCCGGAGGCTTCGATCGGGGCAAATTCAAACTGGGCGGGTCCGACAGCCACGAGAATCGCGTTGCGCCCGCGCACGACGTTCACCCGGACCGATTGATCGCCGACCTTCAGCGCCAGACGGCCGGCGCGATTCTCCAGCACAGCGCTGATTTCCTCGCCGTCGATTCGCGCTCTGATCGCGTCGTTCTTGCGGTCGAGAATCTCGACCTCGAAGACTTTCTGCTCACCCGCCGGTCGTAGCTTCATCGTCGTTCCCACGGTTCGAAATGACCGAGGCCTACCCACGGCGACCGCGCGGCCGGCGTCGTCTCGCGCCTCGCGCCCTCGCCTCCGTCTGAACCGGACATCTTGGCCGATGCCGTCGAGCCCATCAGCGCCGCGGCGAGCAAGGCGATCTTCTGTTTGTCGTCACTCAACTTCCAGGTCGGGAAGAACTCAGGCAGAAAGCGCGTCGAGAGATCGGCACGCGCGAAAGGTTCGCTCGCGATTACGTCGCGGAGAAAGGCAGCCGACGTATGAGGCCCGAGGACGCTGAATTCGTCGAGTGCCGCGACCATCCGCTTGCGCGCGAGTTCCCGGTCTTGCCCCCACGTAATGACCTTGGCGATGAGACTATCGTAGTAGGGTGAGACCTCCGCGCCGGCCGCTAGATGGGTATCGACACGCACTCCGGGTCCCGACGGCAACGCGAGATGCGCCACAGGGCCGACCGCTGGACGAAAATCATGCGCTGCGTCTTCCGCATTCACGCGGCATTCGATTGCTGCACCGTGCGGAACGATCGGATCGCTGACCCGCGCCCCTTCGGCGATCGCGATTTGATCGCACACGAGATCCCGATCGAAGCGCAGCTCGGTTATCGGATGCTCAACCTGGAGGCGTGCGTTGACCTCCAGAAAGTAGAAGTCGTTGCCATCGACGAGAAACTCCGCCGTGCCCGCGTTGCGATAACCCGCTGCCTGAGCGAGCCGCAACGCTGCTTCGACCATCCGCGCGCGTACTTGTTCGCTCAATCCCGGCGCTGGTGACTCCTCGATAATCTTCTGATGGCGTCGTTGGATCGAGCATTCGCGTTCGCCCAGCGCGATCACCTTGCCGTGATTATCGCCGAGGATTTGAATTTCGACGTGGCGTGGCCGGGCGAGATATTTTTCGAGAAAGACCCGTCCGTCGCCGAACGCCGCCTGAGCTTCGCGCGCAGCCGCTTCGAGAGCGCTCTCCAATTGCTCCGCCGACTCAACTACTCGCATCCCACGACCACCGCCACCTGCGGCAGCTTTAGCCAGAATCGGATACCCAACCCGCGCGCCGAAACTGCGGGTCGTGCTGAGATCGGAAGTATCGATTCCAGGGACCACCGGAACATCGGCTTTGACTGCGATCTGACGGGCGGCCAGCTTGTCGCCGAGCGCCGCCATCACTTCGGCTGGTGGCCCGACAAAGGTGAACCCCGCCGCCGCGACAGCCTGTGCGAATTCGGGACGCTCCGACAGAAAGCCGTACCCCGGATGAATCGCGTCGGCGCCGGCGATGCGCGCGGCGTCCAGAATCGCGAGCATGTTGAGGTAGCTTTGCGCCGGCTCAGGTGGCCCGATCGGATAGGCTTCGTCCGCCATCGCGACGTGCGCCGCGTTGACGTCAGCATCGGAGTAGACGGCCACGGTACGCAGACCCATCACTCGTGCGCTACGAATAATTCGCACCGCAATCTCGCCGCGGTTAGCGATTAGGAGTTTCTTCATTCCAGATTGTCTCGGTCGAATATTTGCCGTGACTCCGCAGTCATACTTAAGGAAGAGCCCGCGAGGAGCAACTGTCGCCGCGACGTAATCCTCCTCGCGATCAAATTCGCTCCTCAGCATCACCGGTTTGTCCCTTGACGCAGTGAGGATTTTCGCGTCAGGAAAAGTCTCGTCCGACGCTCTCCGCTCAATCCGGTCGGGCTTTGGCAGAAAGTTAAAAAAAATTTTCCTGTGATGGGGAAAAGAGATTGATCGGATGGAAAAAAAGATTATCTTGTCATTTCTGTTTCGAAAGCCGCGCGTGCAATTCAGCCCGCGTGAACACTAAAAGGTAGACCTTGCATGAGGGAGCGTTAGCGTTAGATGCAAAATTCAGCTGTCCGCACCGTCTATGATTTCCCGGTTGCTGCCCACCTCTGCCACGACGGCGCCGTCCGCTACGTAAAGCTGGCTCGCCGCATGGGCCAAACACAGCCTCAGGGCACCTGTTCCAAGTGTCAGCTCTCTTTCCAGTACCAGAAGCCGCAGCGTTCGAAAGTTCGCCATCCGGCTGGTGAAGCTGGCGCGACGCACTTTTAGTTCCCTTTGCGATGGGCGGTAAGTCCGTCGCGCTACCATTCAAGACGCAATCTAAGCCATCGGATCGAAAGATCCGGGGGACGATTACGCTTCGGCGTGAAGCGGCAACTACTGCTGTCAGTGGATGCCCGTCACGGTCGTCGGCGCAGTGATTGCCTTGCGGGCCAGGATAATCTCCGGCCCTTTGTAGTAGCGCGCAAACTTGCCGCCTACGAAATTGTAGCCGTTCGACGGATTGAACCACGCGTACATATCCGGCACGAACAGGTCTACCGCAAAGCTGAAAATGCCGAAGTCCGGCTTGATGTTTGTTCGGACCAGATCGCCTGGATAGTGATTCCATGTTCCCGGTGGTTCCGGCTGGATCTCTACCTTGATGAGCTTCGGACCTGGGATACAAACGAAGTCGTAGAGTTCGATTGGGTTGCTGATGCTTTGGCGGAGAGCCTGACGCATGGGCAACATCATCGCCGCGCCGACGTAGGTTGAACTCGGGAAGTTCAAAGTCTCCTTGAGCGCGTGAGGCTCTCCATCGGCATATGAGGCGCAGACCGCGTCACCGTCTCGAAAGTCGGCCTTGATGAGAAGAAAGACCGTCCCGTTGGACTTGTAGAAGGTATGTTCGTAATCGAACATCACCGGCAAGTCCCCGCCTTTGGTTGTGTCGAAATCGTCCCGCTCGACGTCATAGGTGCCGTCGTTGTATCGAGCAAAGCTGGTGACCTCCTGATGGCCTGTTGCAGGCGAGCTCACCGCGTAATGCACGTTGCCGATTTGATCGCCGGTCTTGGCGTCCAGGATCATGAAGTCGTCGCCGGCGAAATCGATACTGGCGGCTTTAGCGACGCCGGCCCCGAGGAGCATCAAAACGATCGCCGCAGTCAGGATGACCGCTATCAGTCGGTTTCTCTGCAATGCCTTCCGCATCATCGACTCGTCTTCCATTGTGCGGACTGTTTCATGCAGTCTCAACGGTCAGCTCGAAAGTTGGCGATTGCCGAGATGCGTCGAGTCTGGTTGAGTAAAGCATTCAGTGAGAAGTCCGTGAAAAGGGGAACGGAGTGATGGAGACCACGACTAATCCGCAGAGCCGCCCGATAGCCGCACTGAGCTACTTGCTCGGCTTCATCACGGGTCTGATTTTCCTCTACCTCGAGCCTTACGATAAGGACGAATTTGTAAGGTTCCACGCTCGTCAATCGATCGTGTTTTCCGTCGCTATAGCGGCGGTCTCGATTGTCGTATCCGTTTTTGCTGCGGTCCTACCTCACGGATTATCAGCGCTCCTGAATGGAACTTGGGGTCTGATCTCCATCGCCCTCGCCGTGTTCTGGGTCTTCCTGATGTATAAGGCGTACAGCGGCGAAAGGTATCGCATTCCCTACCTGGCCGATTGGGCCGACGGCATGGGTTTCTGACCGCCTTTAACTACTCGGAACCAAAATCCACCGATTCGACTCGAATCCCCGCGGGTTCGAAGCGGATTACTATCTGCAACTCGCCCGTGCGCAGCGTTAAGGCATAGGCGCCCGGCCCGCGCGCAACGGCACCCGCAAACTCCAGTGATTGGCCGTTAAGCTCCCTGAGGGCGGCGTTTACACCCTCGACCGAGGCCATCAGATCGCGCCCGCGCGGTGTCTTCTGGAAAAGTGCCCAAAGCGCCAGCTCCGAACCGGGGCCGTGGGCACTGCGGATCTTTCCCGACGTCAGCAGCACCTCGGTAATCGATCCCAGACGACCAGCTAGTTCGTCCGGAACTTCGAGGCTGGTAATCGCAGCCCGCAAGGCAGCATAAGGTGCCCGTGCTTCCTGATCCGGAGCTGCGGCTAGGAACGCATCGAGTTGCGGCAGCAGGAGGTCGCGCTGGAGTTCATCGAGCGTCACGGAAGGCATCGAAGGTTACCTGCCTGAAGGCTCATCGTTCATCAGCCGAAGTTGCTCGTCGCGCCACAGCGGATGCTTCTCCCCTTCCTGCGTTGCCATCACGAGGTGGGGCGCCTGGACCAACTTCATCCCTTCGGCTCTTTGCGCTTGCGTGAGACGATCGCCCCTCGATTCATAAGAGAAGGAAAAGATGCCCTGGGAGTGGCGGATTGAATCCCAGTTGCCGACGACGTCGCGCGTCAGGACCACACGATCAGGGCCGAACTGCGGACAGTCGTTGAATTTCGATTCGTAAATCGCGTCGACGGCGGTCGAACTAATCATCCGTCGGGTTACCCCCTTGTGACAGAGAACATGGGCGGGATCGGTGAACGAGAGACGCTCGGACATCGAGGTCCCACGCTTGGGCTCATCGATACTATTAACCGATAGTTCGATGACGAAGCGCTCGTTCCATCCGTCGCGATCCATCCTGACACGTGCAGCCTCCGACGCTTTGACGAAGACCTTTTGCTCGGTTGGCAAGGGTGGATTCCACGGCCCCAGATACGGATCGAGACCGAGGAAGGGCGAGAGATCAAAAACAAAAGGCTCAGTCCCGGCAGGTGTCGAGCGTGCGGAGTTCGATGCGATCAGCACCCACTCACCCGGTTTGGCCTTTGATTGATCGAGTTGGAAATAGGACGGCAGGCTGACGACCTCGACGTCAGGTGCGGCTGTGACGTTCGTCGTATGACGCAAAATAAAGCCGCATCCGCCAATCGAACTTGCCAGCAGAAGAACGACAAAACCAACCCAGGATCTCGCGCGAATAGCCATGCCGAGCCACATCCTAGCAGCATCGAATCCGCCCATTCGACCCACGACACGTCGACCAATTTTTGTGACTGTGAAGCTTGCATCTGGCGGGCTGAAGCGGAAGAACTAGACCCGCAAGTTCGATCGGACGGAGAAATTTTCATCATGGCAGGAATACTCGAAGGCAAAGTCGCCCTGATTACCGGCGCTGGATCCGGTATCGGGCAGGCCAGCGCACGCATTTTCGCACGCGAGGGCGCAAAGCTGGTGCTCGCCGACGTCGTCGAAGAGGGTGGCAATCGTACCCTCAAGCTGGTGCAGGACCTCGGCGCGGAGGCGATTTTCGTTAAGTGCGACGTTTCCAAATGGACCGACGTCGAAGGCGCTGTGGCCAAGGCGGTGCAGACCTACGGCCGGCTCGATTGTGCCTTCAACAATGCCGGTATCGAAGGGAAGGGTGGCAATACCCACGAATGCACTGAAGAGAACTGGAACCGCGTTATCGCGATTAACCTGACCGGGGT
>Ga0335069_10015545_pt1 | contig 10640 bp, 4 predicted proteins | sample Lox_Sample_11_FD_206714 | JGI IMG/M metagenome (GOLD analysis project Ga0335069, IMG submission 206714) | Soil microbial communities from Loxahatchee National Wildlife Refuge, Florida, United States - Lox_Sample_1.1 | ecosystem: Environmental > Terrestrial > Soil > Wetlands | place: USA: Florida... | reverse complement strand
CCCTGATTTTCGTAGTAGTGGTTGTGACCCTGCATGTTCAGGAAGTAAATGTCGGGCCAGCCATCGCCATTCAAGTCGCCGAAAGCCGCGTCCCCGCACCAACCATGTGGATTCAGCCCGACTTCGGCGGTGACATCCTTGAAATGATTATTGCCCAGATTCTTGTACAGGACCGGGTGTTCGTAGCGATCGGGATAGAGATGCCCGGAAAAAGCGTTGGGAATGCCGACGTATTCACCGTCCGGACCTTTGTCGTCATAGGTGTACTTGCCGACGTTGCAAACCAGGAGATCCAGAAGGCCGTCGTTATCGTAGTCGAAGAAAAGGGCGCCGGAGGAATGAGCCACCAGCCCCAGTCCGGCCTCCTGGGTGATATCGGTGAAGTGTCCATGCCCATCGTTGTGAAACAAAACATTACCGCCGCGGACGGTGGTGACGAACAGGTCGGGAGAGCCATCGTTGTCGACGTCGGCGAATGCAACACCTACGCTGACGCGGCCCGGCAAACCTACCCCCGCCTCCTCGGTAATATTTCTGAACTTACCACCGCCCAGATTCTTCCAGAGTTCATTCCCGCCTACCTGGTTCGCGAAGTAGAGGTCGTAAAGTCCATCGCCGTCTACATCGGCTACGGCGACGGCGCTGCCGTGGTCATAGTGCCCCATTCGCATGTGCTTGGTGATATCGTCGACGGCGCGGTACTTGAAGGTGATTCCGCTTTCTTTGAGCGTGTCGACAAACTGGAACTGATGAAATATCTTCCACTGCCGCGCGGCCTCCATTTGCGCCTTCTGCCGCGAGGGCAGCGAATCCTTTCCCATGTCGTCCTCGGGATAGCGCGGCCGGACCACGGAGTCGACACCGAGGCTGATAACGAGAAGGAGGAGGACCGCCCCCAATTCTGGCAAAATGTTGAGCAAACGATTTCTCGAAATGGCCATAAGCGAGTCTTTCTCCTGCCGGTGCGTTGCTGTCTGTTTGGACGCGAGACTGAAAGATTATGACGAACGGGGAGATGTGGCAAGCGTAGGCTGCCACCGACGGAGCATTTTTCCGAGCGTTCCGGGACGAATGACACGAGATAATGACGCAATGAGTGTTTTCAGCCGATGGGGAGTCCTGGCCGTTCTCCTATGCGCGTGTTGCTTCGTAGGAGCCCAGGCCGAGGCCGGAGGCATTGCTCCCATCGCCTCTGCTCTGCGGCAATCTCGCTTTGACGATGCCTTGCAGCTTCTAGCGCCCGAGTTGGAGAAGAATCCAAGAAATGCTCAGTTGTGGACGCTGCGCGGAATCGCACTCTCCGGCAAGGGAGACAAGAAGGAGGCGCTGGTTGCATTCCACCGGGCTCTGGGCGTCTCGGCGGATTACCTTCCCGCCCTGGAAGGCGCAGCGCAGATCGCTTACGAGAATGGAGACAAGGAAGCGGTTCCCTTGTTGCAACACGTGCTCCAATTGGTCCCGAAAGATCCCACCAGCCATGCCATGCTTGGCGTGCTGAACTTTCGGCGAGGCGATTGTGCGGCCGCGGTTGTGAACTTCGAGCAGAGCGGTCCGCTGCTCGATTCTCAGCCCCAGGCCTTGCAGGAATATGGGACTTGCCTGGTGCGAATGAAAGAAAATGAGAAGGCGGTCGAGGTCTTCACACGAGCGTTGGGCCAATCCAACGATACGGGCTCTCGTTATCGGCTGGCCTCGGTACAGATGATGGCGCAGCATCCCAAGGATGCGCTGGCGACTCTCCAGCCGTTGTTACAGGAGAACACGACCGATGCGGATCTCCTGGAGCTGGCGGCATCCGCCTATGAGGCAGACGAAAATACTCCGGAGGCAGTGCGCATTTTGCGCCAGGCGATCGTCGCGAATCCCCACAACGTCAACCTCTATCTCGATTTCGCCAATATCAGCCTCGATCATCAGTCCTACGCTGTCGGTGTCGATATGATCAACGCCGGCATGGCGGCGGAGCCCAAGGCCGCTGCTCTCTACGTGGCGCGCGGGGTTCTCTACGTGCAACTCGCCGATTACGAAAAAGCCGAAGCCGATTTTGAAAAAGCTGATTCTCTCGATCCTCGTCATGCGCTGGGTTCTGCCGCAGAGGGTCTGGCGGCAGTGCAGCAAAATGATCCGGACCATGCATTGGGGACAGTGCAAGCGAAACTAGCACGCAAGCCGAACGACCCGTTTCTGCTTTACCTGCAAGCCGAGATACTGACCCAAAAAGGTCCCGATCCCGGGACTCCGCAGTTTCGGAAAGCCATGGAGTCCGCCAAGAAAGCGATCGCCATTCGCCCGTCACTCACGGCCGCCCGGGACGTCCTGGCGAAACTGTACCTTCAGTCCGGACAGAACGACGCTGCGATCGAACAGAGCCGCAAAGCTCTGAGCAGCGATCCGAAAGACCAGACTGCCCTTTATCATCTCATCCAGGCTTTGCGGAAGAGCGGACAGAAACAGGACGAAATTCCAGCTCTGCTGAAACAACTGGCCGACCTCCGCATGGAAACAACCCGCGAGGAAGCGGAGCACAATCGATATAAGCTGGTAGAGCAGAAGCCAACCCCGGAGACCCAACAGCCTTGAAGTTTACCCGCCGCAAGTTCATGCAAATTTCACTCGGATCGGCCGCCGGGCTGGCCGCAGCCCCGCGTCTGCTCGGGCAGGGAGTGGCCTCGCACACGGTCAAGCCGGTGACCCGCCCCGCTTTTTCCGGGCGGCCCTTCCACGCCCATTTCGAAGATATCGCCCCGGCCGCAGGACTGCATGCTCCAGTGTTTTACGGCGGCGTGGACAGCAAGAAGTACATTCTGGAAGCGACCGGCTGCGGGTGCGCATTTATCGACTACGACAACGACGGATGGATGGATATTTTTTTGTTGTCCGGGACGCAGCTGACCGGCGATCCGCCCGGCGCCACCAACCGGCTGTACAAAAACAACCGCGATGGAACCTTTACCGACGTCACGGAAAAAGCCGGTCTGAAGGCCGTGGGATGGGCGTCCGGAGTTTGTATTGGCGACTACAACAACGATGGCTTCGAAGACATTTTCTGCAGCTACTTTGGACAAAACCGCCTCTATCGCAACAACGGCGATGGAACATTTACCGACATCACCAAGGCCGCCGGCCTCTGGAATGAGCAGCCGCGGTGGGGAGCGGGTTGCAGCTTCCTGGATTACAACCGCGACGGGCACCTGGATCTTTTTGTCTCCAACTACGTGCGCTTTTCGTTTGAGCATGCTCCTGTTCCCGGGGAGAACGTGAACTGCAATTGGAAGGGAGTGCCGGTAGAGTGCGGTCCACGCGGATTGCCGACCGGGCGGCACTCGCTATACCGAAACAATGGAGACGGTACTTTCACGGATGTAAGCAAAGAGGCGGGGATTGCGGGCGCTACCGAGTGCTACGGCATGACCGTGGTGGCCGCCGATCTCGACGAAGATGGCTGGACCGACATCTTCGTCGCCTGCGACTCCACGCCCAGCCTGCTCTTCATGAACAATCATGACGGAACTTTCCGGGAAGAAGGCGTGCTCCGCGGAGTTGCTCTCAGCGACGACGGAATGGAACAGGCCGGCATGGGTGTAGGAGTAGGCGACTATGATCTGGACGGCCATCTCGACCTTTTCAAGACGCACTTTGCCGATGACGCCAATGGCCTTTATCACAACGACGGAAAAGGGAATTTCGACGACGTGACCCGTTCGTCCCGGCTGGCGGTCGAAACCCGGTTCATCTGTTGGGGGGCGGGCATCGTCGATCTCGATAACGACGGCTACCCCGATTTGTTTCTGGTTTCGGGAAACGTATACCCGGAAGTGGAGCGGAAGTTGCCGCAGTATCCCAACAAGACTCCCAGAGCTCTTTTCCGCAACCTGGGCAACGGCACATTCGAGGAACTGACCGACCAGGCAGGGCCGGGCGTTACCGATGCCCACAGCAGTCGCGGATGTGCCTTCGGCGACTTCGACAACGACGGCGATCTCGACATCCTCATCGTAAACCTTAACGAGCCACCATCGTTGTTGCGCAACGATCTCGAGGGAAAACAAAACTGGATCAAGATCAAGCTGGAGGGAGTCAAGTCCAATCGCAGCGCAATCGGGGCGCGGGTTTTGGTGCATTATGCAGGAAAAGTGCAGGCGCAAGCGGTGCTGAGTCAATCCAGTTTCTACTCCTGCAACGATTCCCGATTGCACTTCGGATTGGGCGCCAGTGACTCGGTCGACGTGGAAATCTTCTGGCCAAATGGTCTGCACGAGCGGTTCAAGAGCGTGGCCGTAAACCAGTTGTTGACTCTGCGCGAAGGTGTAGGCACCGTCCCATCCAAAGGTTGGACCAAGACCTAACTTCTCATTGCACATTGCGGGTTTAGGTCTCCGTCGGCTGAGAGTATTGTGTTTTTCAACACGTTGGGAAACCTCGAACTAATTCAAATCCATTAGAAATTTCTTGACAGTGTTCTTCCCGGAGCGCTATAAGGTGCAAACTCGGGAAAACGTTTTCTCTAATCTCCATTGTGAGGTGACGGATGGCAATCAAGAGCAAAACTTGTTTGCATTGGGGCCTGGTCCTTTGCACCCTGCTCGCGCTGGCTGGATCGGCAGTCGCTCAGTTCACTGGAAGCATCTATGGCAGCGTGCAAGACCCGACCGGGGCCGCCGTGCCTAAAGCGCAGATCACCTTAGTCAACACCATGACGCAGGTCAGTGCCAGCGCGGTGTCAGATTCTTCGGGAAACTACCGCTTTGTCAGCCTGGCTCCAGGCGCTTACAAGATCACGGTCGAAGCGGCGGGGTTCACCAAAGCGCGAGTCGATGTCACGCTGTTGACGGAACAGAATCTGAATGTGCCCGTGAGCTTGAAAGTTGGTTCAGCCACGGAAGCCGTCACCGTAACGACCGAAGCGCCGGTGGTGGATACAACCGACAGCCGAAATCAACTGACTCTGGAAAACTCCGGTGTGGCCGAATTGCCGGTGGCCGGACGGAATCTGGTTACGCTCACGACCCTGGCGCCGGGAGTCTCGGGTCTGGGCACCATGGGTGGTGGGCAGCCGGGGAAAGCAGGAACTCCGGGGTCGGGCGTGGACAACTACTCGACGGAAACCCAAGTCGACGCCAGTGCCAATGGCCAAGGCCAGATGTCAAACATGTACGTAATCGATGGCCTCGATATCACCAGCGGCATCCGCCAAGGCGTTCTCAATCTGACGCCGAACCCGGAATCGATCCAGGAAGCCAGCATTCAGGTCAACACTTATTCTGCGCAGTACAGCCGCGCGACTGGCGTGGAGGAGGTTCTGACCACCAGGTCCGGGACGGATCAGTTCCACGGAGAAGCAGCCGACTGGTTCTACTACCAGAACATGTTTGCCAAGACCCATTTCTCGGGCAACAGCTATCTGCCGTTCCACGGCAACAACATGTCGTTTTCGGTCGGCGGGCCGATCATTCCGCACCACCAGTTTTTCTTCTACTTCGCGGTTGAGCCTTTGCGCTCTTCGCTGGCAACCAACTCTTCGATCACATTCGCTGATCCTCAATTCATTTCTTTTGCCAAGACGAATTATCCCAGTACTGTCGGGACGCACGTGCTGTCCACGTACCTGCCGACCAACGTGACCGGAGTCACGGTGGCGAATAACGGTACGGCAGCCGGCGTATTCGGCACTGGAGCGTCGGGCTGCGATACGGCCGCGACGGCTTTCATCCCTTGCGCCCTGCCGATGATCGATACCGGTAACTTCAGCGCCCCGCAGATCCGCAACGGTACCCAGTATTTCGTGCGGGTGGATAAGTATTTCAAGAGCGACCGCATCTACGGCAGCTTCTACCGAACTCTGCTCAACTACGGCGCGGCGTCGGCGATCCCGGATTTCTCGGCTCTGAATAAAAACTGGCAACGCGCGTTCCAGGTGAACTGGACTCACACAATCTCGAACACCACGGTAAACGAAGCTATTTTCGGCGCCAACCGGGTAGAGGGTGACCTGGGCAGCGGAGCCAAGGACTACAGCGTGCCTTCGATCGCGGTGAGTGGAGTCAGCACCGAGGCCGGCCAAGCCTTCGGCGTTGGTTTTGCCCAAGGCGACTTCATCCAGCACAACTATCACTGGCGCGATGTTCTGACCCACGTCAAAGGCGCGCACACTCTGAAATTCGGATATGAAGGCTGGTATGGGGACGACGTAGAACCATTCCAGGGACCGTGGTCGCAGCCAACCTTCAACTTCAGCAACCTTCTGGCCTTAGCGCAGGATGCCCCGAACAGCGAGAACCACGTCATGTACGACCCGATCACCGGCAAGCCGGTGTTGTGGTCGTGGGATGCGGCTTCCAGAACCTGGGGGCTCTTCGCCGAAGACACATGGAAAGCCCGCAAGAATCTGACGCTGACGTTGGGCCTGCGCTGGGACGACAGCGGCAATCCATGGTCGAAGAGTCCTACCACGGTATTTGGCAACTTCTATCTGGGACCGGGCCAGACCTTCGATCAGCAGGTGGCCAACGGCTTTGCGAAAGCTACCCACAACGCTCTCAATCACTCGGTTAATAACCTGCTCAGTCCGCGAGTCGGTGTTGCCTGGGATCCGACCGGTTCCGGCAAGACGCTCGTGCGTGGCGGCTTCGGCGTGTTCAACAACTGGCTTACTCAGGCTAATGTGCAAGAAGAGTTCCGCGGTAGTCCCCCGGGACCGATCACGCCGAATTTCACGGCCGGGACGGCTACGCCACCTGTCTTCGCTCTGGGAACTGGGGGAAAACCACCTTTCGGCTTCACCTATCCGGCGCTGGCCGGCTCGCCGATCTGTCCTACGCTGGGAGCAAATGGCTGTCTGAACTCCCAAGGCGGCATCGTAGGAGGCAATTTCGGAATTGGCGCCATCAACCCCAATCTGAAATCGCCGAAAGCGGTCATCTGGTCCGGCACGCTGGAGCAGAAGATCGGAAACAATTACTCGGCTAGCGTCGGCTACTCCGGTTCTCACGGGTACAACATGGTAGGCGGCGGAGATCAGGCGGGAATCGTCAGCTATGGGCAGGACATCAACGCATTTGCCGGCGATTTGATTGTGAACAACAGCCTGGCGCCGACCCGGCTCAATCACAGCTTCGGTTCTATCGGCTATACCGACAACAACCGTTACAGCAATTACGAGAGCGTCTTCTTCGAATTCAAAGGACGCTTCTCACGCCGTGGATTCATCGACGCATCCTACACACGCTCCAGTTCGAAGGATGACGCCAGTGTCTACCCCTCGGAAGCGAGCCCGTCGCAATATTACGGTCCTTCTCCGTGGGATGTACCCAATCGCTTCTCGCTGACGCTCAACTACCAGCTCCCGGCCATGAACAATGGGCAGGGCTTCGTCGGACACGTGACGGGTGGTTGGGGGATCAGTGGAACCAGCATTTTCCAGAGCGGCTACCCAATCATGGTGTGGAACACCAATGCCTTCGCGCCTGTCTGCGCTAATCCGAATCTGACTTGTCCTTCGCCGGGGAACCAGATTACGGGTCTTGCTCCTAATAGCGGCGACTACAACGCGGACGGAGACACCGGCGGCGTCGCGGGCGTCGGATTGGATTATCCCAACGTGAATGGCTACACCCAAGGCACATCCAAATCGGCATACCTAAATGGTTCGTTCACAGCCGGTCAATTTACGGCTCCCGCCCTCGGCAGCGAAGGCAATGAGAAGGCTAGCCCGTTCCGTTCGCCGAATTTCGCCGAGACTGACGTGAACTTCTACAAGGACACGCATATCACCGAGCGATTCATGTTCCAGATACGGTTTGAGTTCTTCAACATCTTTAACCGGGTCAACCTGACGGCATTCGATCAGAACTTGCCCGATGGCAACTTCGGAAAAGCAACGGCGCAACAGCTGCCGCGAAACTGGCAGATCGGAGGCAAGCTGATTTTCTAGATTGCCTGTAAATCCGAGCAGGCAAGAAAAACCCTGGCACTCTGAGCTGAGTGCTGGGGTTTTTGTGTCTGCTCTGGAACGCAAAGATGCAAGCGAATTTTCCGCGGCCGGCCTGGCGGCGTGCAGTATAAAGGGGGCAAGCGATGTCTCGGGCTCCGACAACTCGCGCGATGAAGATGATCCGCGTCTTGCTGCCTTTGTTTCTCCTGGCCCCATGGCTGTGTGGGCAGACTTACCGGGAGCGGACTGATGCGATCGTTTCGGCGATGCAGAACGGGGAGTTTGCCAAGACGCTGGATCTTCTCGCGGCCGCGCTTCGGAACTACCCTGCCGACGCCCAATTATGGACAATGCAGGGCAAGGTCTACGAAGAGCAGGGCCGCAATCCGGAGGCCCTTCGTTCCTTCCGCAAAGCAGTCCAGATTTCTCCTGACTATCTCCCCGCTCTCGAAGGCGAAGCGCAGATCAAATTTGCAGCTGCGGATGTCTCGGCGATTCCAGTGATCGAGCATATCCTGCGACTTCACCCGGAGGACCAGACCGGCCACGCCATGCTGGCCGTTCTCGAATATCAGCAGGGGAACTGCGCCAAAGCGGTGCCCCAATTTGCCAAAGCTGGCCACCGGTTTGATGCGCAGCCCGGTGGATTGCATGCTTACGCCGCGTGCCTGGTGAAACTCAAGCAGTTCGACCAGGCCGCCGGCGTCTTCGCGCGGTCGCTCGAATTGAATCCCAGTGACGGGCACGAGCGCCGCTTACTGGCCGCCTTGCAGATCATGGCTCACAAACCGCAGGACGCCCTGACAACCCTGCAACCCTTGCTTCAGTCCGCCGGCACGGATGCTGAAACCTTGGAATTGGCCGCCACCGCCTATGAGGATTCGAAAGACACCCCGCAGGCGGTGGACAGATTGCGGCAAGCGATTCTCCTCGACCCGCAGAACGTGAATCTCTACCTGGACTTTGCCAACATCAGTTCTACCCACGACTCGTTTCAGGTAGGAATCAACGTGGTGACGGATGGCATCGGCCAGTTGCCGAAAGCGGCGCCCTTATACCTCACGCGTGGCGTGCTGCACGTTCAGTTGGCAGAATACGACGCGGCGCAGAGCGATTTCGAGACCGCTCACCAGTTGGATCCCCGTCAGTCTTTGAGCTCCGCGGCACAGGGAGTGTTGGCTGCGCAGAAGGACGATCTGAATGGAGCACTGGCGGAGGTGCAAGCCAAGTTGGCGAAGAGAGCGAACGATCCGCTGCTGTTGTACCTGCAGGCAGATTTCTTGTCTCAGAAAGGCATCGAGCCCGGCACGCCAGAGTTCGATTTAGCCATGCGCTCCGCCCGAAAAGCGGTGGCTCTGCAGCCGGGACTCGCTGGCGCGCGCACGGTCCTCGCTAAGCTGGAAATGCAAACGGGCGACTATGCACAGGCTGTAGAACAATGCCGGAAGGCACTCGAGAGCGATCCTAAGGATCAGACGGCGCTATACCATCTGATACAGGCTCTCCGCAAAACTGGCGATAAAGGCGAAATCCCCGACTTGTTGAAGCGGCTCGCCCTGCTTCGCAAGCAGTCGGCCCACGAAGAAAGCGAGCGCTATCGTTACAAGCTGGTGGAACAGGATGCTCAACCCCAACCAGCCGCTCCCTCTTCTCCTTAGGACTTCAGCAGCACATAGGTGCTGTAGTTCTCCTTGTCGATATTCATGAATGGCCGCAGGGTGACGCTGCTGCCATCCGCAGAGGTCGCCGTCCAGTCGCCGGTCGCATTCTTAGCCGGCTTGGCTTGTAGAAGGCTATTGCGATCGAAGCTGGGTTGGGAATTTGCGATCGCCAACAGCACCAGCGGACCGTGCATCAGTGCCACCAGGCCCGGATGATTCGCGTCGACCTCCTCTAGCCGTAGTGCCATCGGGATCTCCAGTTCCACCCGGTCGCCGTCCTTCCACGTTCTCTTGATCGCGGCGAAGCTGCCGGGTCTCACGGGGCCGGACACGCGCTGTCCGTTGACGGAGAGTACAGGCTCCTGGGCTGCCCATCCGGGAATGCGAACGTAGACCGTGTAATCGTTGGCCTGCGAACCGGAGACCTCGATCTGGAGCTTGTTGTCGAAAGGATAATTAGTCACCTGCTTCAGCCCGTAGGTTCCACTACCGTCTTTCCATTGCAGTTTGGAGGGCGTGAAGAGATTGACATACACGCCATCGGGGGAACGAAGGTAGGTGCTGATGTGGTAGTCGGCGGCCAACTGCGGAAAAGTTCCCGAGCAGCACGGCCATTTGTCTTTGTACCAGACCTTCCTGCCGGTGTTGGCGTAGTCCGAGTAGTAAAACGAAGTGCCGTCGGGCTGGATGGGCCATGCTCCCAGGATCGTGTTATAGAGCACGCGCTCCATGCTGTCGCCGTAGCTGGCATCTTTGGTGACCCGCAGCAGGTAGCGTGTGATCTTGAAGTGGCCGTACGCGCCGCAGGGCGTTTCAAAACTGGCATGGGTGGAGGAAAGACTGTCTCCGAGCTGGCCGCGTCCCGGCTCGCCGAAGGCTTCGTCCGGACCCCAGCCGCCGGTCACGAAGCTTTGCGTCTTGACCAGCATCTCGAAGCCGTTCCGGGCTGCCCGCAAGTGCTTTTCGCTGCCCAGAGTGATATAGGCCTGCATTGCGGAGCTGAACGCATTCACATGACTGTAAGCATGTTCGAAGGGCAGGACGTTGTT
>Ga0335069_10015543_pt1 | contig 10640 bp, 9 predicted proteins | sample Lox_Sample_11_FD_206714 | JGI IMG/M metagenome (GOLD analysis project Ga0335069, IMG submission 206714) | Soil microbial communities from Loxahatchee National Wildlife Refuge, Florida, United States - Lox_Sample_1.1 | ecosystem: Environmental > Terrestrial > Soil > Wetlands | place: USA: Florida... | reverse complement strand
ACTATCTACCCGCCTTGGCGGGACTGGCCGCGCTCGACCGCAGTGAGGGCGCTGCTTCGGCACGCGACCGCTATGCCCGCGCCGTGGAATTGGATCCCGCGGATCTGGACCTGCGCCGGACCTTTGGCGAGGTGTTGTTCGAGGCCGGGCAACTGCAGCAGGCCCAGGCCGAGCTGAACAAGGTTCTGGAGGCGTTTCCCGACGATGTGAAGGCGCGCCGGGCCCTGGCCTTGGTGCTGGCCTCGCGGCGGGCGGGGCCAGAGTTGGTGGCGGATCTCGAGGAAGTGGTTCGCCTGCAGCCCGACAGCATCGACGGGCGCATGGATCTTGGCGCCGCCTACCTGGCCATCGGCAAGCGCAACGAGGCTGAAGCGACCTACGATGAGGTCTTGCGCCGTCGCCCGCGCAGCACGGCTGCCCTGAAGCTGGCCGGCGATCTGGCACGTGGCCGCGGCGACCTGAAAAAGGCCTCGTTGCTGTATGGCAAACTGCGCTGGCTTGCCCCCACCGATCCCCGGCCGGCTTTTCTGCTGGGGGCCGCGTACTACGACGCCGGAAACCTGAACGCCGCGGATCGCTGGTTCACCGAGGCTTCCAAGTACCCGGGCATGCTGGGCGAGGCCTACGGAAACCTGGGCGTGATTGCCTTGCGACGGGGTCAGCCCAAAGAGGCACAGTGGCTGCTGAGCCGCGCGGCCAAGCGGCGGCCACAACGAGCCTTGGTGCGGTACAACTACGCGTTGGCGCTGTTTGGCAACAATCATTCCGAGGATGCGCTCAACCAGCTGCATGCGGCCCAGGGTCTGGAGCCGAACGATGCGGGCATCCAGTTCTTCACGGGCGTGGTGGCGCTGCGAGTGGGCTTGCTGGCTGAGGCGGAGCGCTGTTTCCGGGAGGCCTTGCGACTGGATGCACAGAACGAAGACGCGCGTCACAACCTGGGTTTGCTGGAACCCCTGGTCAAGCCGGCGCGCGAGGAGCGGGTCTCGCTGGGCGAAGCGGCGGCTCCCCGGGCCGTGCGCCCGGCGACCGACGTCGAGATGGCGGCGACCGACCTGGGCATGGTGGAAAAACAGTAAGAACGCCAAGGACGCGAAGATCGCTTGGCAACGAGCGTTCGAGATCGTGATCTCTGTGGTTACTCCGGAACATGTTGTGCTCGCGGGTGCTTAGCCCGGTGCTACTGATCGCAGCGAACGGTGAGCGACCAGCCGTCGTAGAAGTACACCTGGCGCAAAGTGCTGGGCTGCCCGCACGATCGCTTGTCTTGGTTCGGCAGCACGCAGATCTCGTGCGGCCCAGCGTGGGTGCGCACCGAGGTGCGCTTGTAGCCGGGCAGGGCTCCGTAGGATCGGCCATCGATCTGCAACTGGGAAGGATGGGCGCAGTGCGAGTTGTCGATCTCGATCCACACGGCGGGCGCTGTCGCGGGCGGGGCCGAGGTCTTGGGCGGAGTCCGCACGGTCCGGCCGGGATCTGGCGTGCCGCCCGCTTCCGGGTCAACGGCTGACTCGTCCATCGTCCACGCCGCCGGATTGGAAGGGTCGGTCGCGAAGGCGTCCTCGGCACCCGGGTCGGGATCTCGGGTGGCATCGGTGGGTTGAAGGGCACAACCCGCATAGCGGAGCTCGGCGCCGAGCTGCACGTAGAAGGCGACGCGCATTTCCTGCAGGTCGCGCACCATATCCTGGTGGATTTGGCTCGCCTTTTTGGCCTTCAGGCGATAGTCCGGCGTCAAACCCGATGCGTCGCCCAACTCGTCGGCGCGGCGAATTTCGCGGAAGCGTGACTCCATCTCGTGTCCCAGGGCAAGATAGCGGCTCCCGGCAGCCAAGGCCCGGCCGTAAAGGGAAGGAACCGAGGCAGGACAGGCCTTGCTGGCGGGATTCTCGTGCCGTTGCGCCGGTCGTGCCACCTCGACCAGGGTGCTGTGAACTGCAGTCGAAAACTCGTTGCGCGCTTGGTCCATCTCGCTCTGCAGAGCCAGGAAGCGATCGACGGTTCCGCGCAGGGCCGTGACGTCCCCAAACACGGGATCGATGCGCGGACTCACCGCGGTTCGGAAAGGCGTCGCGGTAGAGGATTGCGCAAGCGTTGCCAGAACCAGCCACAATGAAAGCAACATGGATAGCCGACTCGTTCCTCGTCAGGTTTGGCGCCATTATGGGGTTCCCCTGGCGGGAGCGCCAAGAAAGTGTGGCTCCCGAGTGAAGCGGCCGCTATCTTTGCCAGCCCATGAGCGCCAGCAAGGTTGAGGCCGGGGTGCGCTTCGCGTTCTTGACGCCGCGGAAATTGCCGCGAGCCGAGACGCTAGCCGGCCGGGTCGTGGTGCTCGACATCGCGTTCGCGGCCGAGGGCGGCGGCTCGACCTTCGCGAGCGTGACCATTCCGTTCATCAACGGCTTGGGATCCCGTCTGGCGGCCTGGGTCGATCATCACGATCACGAACGCCACGTGGACTTTGCGCGTGATGCCCGCTTCTTGCTGGCCACCAAGGCCGAGCACGGGGGCTGCCCCGAGATGATCACTCCGGGGTTTGTGGCCATGGTGGGCCCGGTGGACACGGTGGCCATGCACGTGGACCTGGATGGGCTCTACGCGGGCGCCAAGTGGGTGTTGGGTGGAGTCGAGCCTTACCAGGGCGCCGATGCCGACGCGCGCGCCGTGGACACCCGGCGTGGCGAGCCGGGGCCTATCGCCACCCGCATCGATCACGCCCTGCGCGCCCGTTTTCGCGACGACACGCTCAAGTACCGCGTCATCCAGTACCTGCTCGCGCGCACCGAGGCACCCCATCATTGGGAGGAGATAGAGAGCGCGGCGCGCCTGATCGAGCCGCTGCTCGACCAAGCCCGTCGAATCGCCGAGCGCTATGAGGTCGAGGGTGGGGTGGCGTACGTGGAGGCCCGGTCGTCCGTACCCTACGACAAGACGGAGTTGCTCCTCCTCGGCCAGCAGCGTGCGACGGTGGCGGTGGTACGAGATTCAGGATCGCTGTCCATCGCGGCCGACTACCAGTCCGGCTTGGATCTGGTGAAACTGTTCGAGATGGGCGGCGGAATGCCCACGCGGGTGTCAGTGCCGGAGGGGCGCCTCGACGAGGTCATGCACAAGCTGGTCGCGGCGGTGGCGCGGCAAAGGAAGGGTGAAAGCTCTACCGACCAGCAGCCAGTCTGAGCAGACTGTCAACCCATGGTGTAAGTTTAGCCCATGCCTGTGAAATATCGTACGCCGTCCAAGGAATCTTACCCGGCTCTCGCCGAGCGAATTCTCAAGCAACCAGGGCACGGAACGCCCGCGCTGGCCGTCCCGTTGCCCTCGCCTGATGAGATCGCGGCCTTGGTGGAGGACCTGCTGTCGGTCATCCTGCCGGGAACCCGGCGCACGCGCATGCTGGGTGAAACCTCGCACGCGGCCGCGCGCGAGCGCGTAGCCGAGGTGCTGGCCGATCTCGACCTGAAGTTGGAGGAGTTGGTCTTCCTGGGGTTGCACCGCCTGTGCCCCCAGGTCCACAAGAACAAGGACGCGTGCTGGCGACGGGCACAGGCCATCACGGCGCGTACCCTGGCCGCCCTGCCCGAGCTGCGCGGGTTGTTGGAGAAAGACATCCAGATAGCCTTCGAGGCGGACCCCGCCGCCACCGGTACGGATGAAGTGGTGGCTTGCTATCCTGGGCTGTATGCCATCGCCATCTTCCGGGCCGCGCACCGGCTGCTGCGCGAAGGCGCGCTGCTGGTTCCCCGCATGATGACCGAGTACGCTCACTCGCGCACCGGCATCGACATCCACCCGGGCGCTCGCATCGGCTCGCCCTTCTTCATCGATCATGGCACCGGCATCGTCATCGGCGAGACCACCCGCATCGGCGATGGCGTGCGCATTTATCAGGGCGTCACCCTGGGCGCGCTGTCGATCAAGCGCAAGGCGGGCGCGGTCACGCCGGCTCTCGAGCCTCAGCGATCCGTGCCGCAGCGTCACCCGACCATCGAGGACGACGTCGTGATCTACGCCAACGCAACCATCCTGGGCGGCGACACGGTAATCGGCAAGGGCGCGGTGGTGGGCGCGAACGCGTGGATCAGTTACTCGGTACCGCCTGGCCGTCGCGTGGGAGGCGGAGCGTAGACCGTTTGCTGCGGGGTTGAGCATGGCGATCTCCGAGCGTTTGCTCGCCCTGCTGCGCGAGGTTTCGGCTGACATCCTGGACGCGCAGAGGCCCCTGCGCGTGATTCGCCTGCTGGCCTGGCCCGAGGAAGTGGAACGGGTTTTTTTCGAAAACGGCGCGCGCGAGCTGCCGCGCCCGAGCTATCAGGTGCCGCGCGAGATTGAGGCGGCGGGCAAGCGCTTCGAGGCGCTTGCCCAGCGGGTGACCGGTGACAATGAGATCGAGCGTTTCCTGCACGAGACCTGCGTGGCCATGGCCACGGCGGCCCGCATGCTGCACGCCATCGGCAACAAGGATTTCTACTACCAGTCCGTCGAGATCTACGGCCGGCCGAGCAGCCTCTCGTCCGATCGACGGACCACCAACCTCGATTTGGCCCGCCACTTCGAGCAGGTGATCGCCGGCTATGCGCCGCCGCCTGCGGCGGTGGACCAGCCGGCCATCGAAGCCGAGGAGGCGGCTGCTCAGCTTCGCACGCGCATCCAGTCGCGCTTTCCTGGGCACGAGGTCCGCGTCGTGATCGGCGACGACGGGGCGGCCAACGCGTCGGCCAGCGTCTACGAGGTCAAGCTCAAGCGCGGGGCCCGGTTTTCGCCGCGCGATCTACGCCAGATCGAGTACCACGAGCTGGGCGTGCACGTGACCACGGCCATCAATGGGCGGGCGCAGCCGGCGATGCCCTTTATCGGTGTGCCCTCGCCGCGCACCACCCGCACCCAGGAGGGGCTGGCGGTGTTCAGCGAGTTCGTCACGCGCTCGACCAGTCTGGCCCGCGTGCGGCGGCTGTGCGATCGGACCCTGGCGGTGCAAATGGCGGAGGAGGGCGCGAATTTTCTCGACCTGTATCGTTTTTTCCTGGCGCGCGGCCATGACGAGCGCGCGTCTTTCGATTGCGCGCGCCGAGTGTGTCGCGGGGGCCTGGTGGAGGGCGGAGCCCCCTTCACCAAGGACGTCTGTTACCTGGATGGGCTCTTGCGAGTCACCAACTTCCTACGCATCGCTTTGACCAAGGGACAGAGCCAACTTGTTCGTCTGCTCTTCGTGGGCAAGCTAGCCGTCGAGGACATACCCTTGTTCGACCGGCTGGCGCGCGAGGGCGTGGTCAGTGAGCCGGTCTATTTGCCCGCTTGGGCACAGGATCTTTCGTACCTGACTGCTTTCATGAGCTACACGGCGTTCCTCGGGCGCAGCGACCTGACCGCGGAGCAGCGCCGACTGTCCGATCAGGTGGCGCGCGCGGAAGCCGAGCTGGTCTGAAGTGAAGGTCTAGGGGGCAGCCGAACGGCGAGCGAGTACCAGGCCGATCTGGCCCTCGGCGTGGTAGCTGGAACGCACCAGAGGTCCGGATTCCACGTGCGCAAACCCGAGGTCGAGCGCTTCTTGTTTGAGCTGGGCGAACTCCTCGGGCGGAACGTGGCGGGCCACCGGCAGGTGCTGGCGGGACGGCCGCAGGTATTGGCCCAGGGTGAGAATCTGCACGCCGATCGCGCGCGCCTCACGCAGCACGGCGCGCACTTCGTCCAGGGTCTCGCCCAGGCCCAGCATCAGCCCGGTCTTGCTCAGGGCGCCGCGAGCCGCGGCATGGGCCAGGACGGCGTACGAGCGCGGGAAGCTGGCCTGGACGCGAACCTGACGGGCCAGGCGGGGCACGGTTTCCAGATTGTGGGCGAAGACATCGGGCCGGGCCTCGAGAACCTGGTCGAGCGCCGCGCGATCGCCGGCAAAGTCGCTGGTCAGGGCTTCCAGCACGAGGTCTGGGCAACTTTGCTTGACCGCGCGGATTGTGGCGGCCCAGTGGGCCGCGCCCCCGTCAGGCAAATCGTCGCGGCTCACGCAGGTGATGACCGCGTGCCGGAGGCCCAGGCTCGCCAGCACGCCCGCCACCCGCCCGGGCTCGGCGGGATCGGGCGGCTGGGGCCGGCCGCTGGGGACGTCGCAAAATCGGCAGGAGCGGGTGCACACGCCGCCCAGGATCATGATGGTCAGCGATCGCTGGCTCCAGCATTCGGCGAGATTGGGGCACGAGGCGCTCTCGCACACGGTGTGCAGACCTTGCGCGTGCACTCGCGCGCGCAGCTCGAAGGTGGCCGCGCTGCTGGGAAGCTTCATGCGAATCCACGGCGGATGGCGGGGCAGGCTCTCGCCGGCCGCGGGGCGCGCGTCCGCGCCGCGCAGATGGCGGGATCGCGTGTCCACCAAGTGGCTCATGCGGGGAACTCTGCGCGAACCCGGCGCGGCCCGCAAGCGACAAGCAAATCGCACTTGCTTGTCCCCCGGGTTCCATGGCCTATGATCGCAGGGCTTCATGGAACGCACCATCGTAGTCGGCGACGTTCACGGCTGCCTGGACGAGTTGCAGGCCCTTCTGCGCGAGTGCGGTGTCGCGCGTGGCGAGCGCGTGGTGCTGGCCGGCGATTTGGTGGCCAAGGGGCCGAATTCGCGCGGTGTCGTGCAATTGGCGCGCGAGATGGGCGCGCTGGCCGTGCTCGGCAACCACGATTTCTACGCCCTGGAGGTGTGGCGCAGACGCCATCAGGGCGAGGGCAAGCGGGCACGGCGATGGTTGCTCGACGCCTTGGACGACTCGGACTGGGCCTTCCTCGAGAGCTTGCCGCTCTTCCTTCGTCTCGGTCGTGCCGCAGAAGGCGGCCCGGAGTTCGTGGTGGTCCATGCCGGGGCCGTGCCCGGCATTCCCTTGGAAGAGCAGCGGCAGGAGTACCTGCTCAACCTGCGCAGCCTGGCGGGAGGCACGCTCCCCACCAGCCGGGTGTTGATGCGCTGGCCCTGGGCCGCGGCGTGGCAGGGCCCCGAGCACATCGTGTTCGGACACGATGCGGTTCGTGGCTTGCAGGAGCATCCGATGGCGACCGGCTTGGATTCGGGGTGTGTGTATGGCCGCCAGCTCACCGCCCTGGAGCTTCCCACGCGACGACTGTATCGGGTGACGGCGCGGCGCCGCTACGCCGCCGTCTAATCCGCGGCGTCCATGCTAGGGTTGAGGTCAGTATGATTGTCGAGCTGAAGAGGCAGTTTCTCTTCGAGGCAGCGCACCATTTGCCGCATGTTCCGGCTGGCCACAAGTGCGCGCGCGTGCACGGCCACAGCTATCGGGTCGAGCTCAGCCTGCGCGGCCCGGTTGATGCCCAGACGGGCTGGCTGCTGGATTTTGCCTTGATCGAGGAGTCCTGGGCGGTGCTGCAGCGGCGCTTCGACCATCACGTGCTCAACGAGGTGGAGGGGCTGGACAACCCGACCTGCGAGAATCTGTGTGGCTACATCTGGACCGCGCTCAAGCCGCGCATGCCCGAGCTGTGCGCGGTGACGGTATGGGAGACCGCGGATTCCTGCTGTACCTACCGGGGCGAAATGGGGTAATACCCAAGCCACCGTGCGTCCCTTTCGTTGCCTGACCCTCAACCTGTGGGGAGCTGAGGCCCCGCTGCAGCGTCGCATGGAATTGGTGATCGCGGGCCTGCGCGAGCTGCAACCCGACGTGGTTGGCTTGCAAGAGGTGCGCGAGGTGCCAGGCCAACTGGCCAACCAGGCCGAGAGCTTGGCCAGCGCGGCCGGGTATCAGCACGTCTACGCGGCCGCCATGCCCTTTGCCGGTGGCCAGGAGGGATTGGCCGTCTTGTCCCGCGCGCCCATCGAGGAGCATTTGGCCTTCGGCTTGCCGCACGCGGAGGTCAGTGAGCGGCGCATCTTGCTTTCCGCACGCGTGTCGTTCGAAAGCCGTTCGGTGTGGGTTCACACCACCCACCTCAACTACCGGCTGGCGCATGGCAAACAACGGGAAGACCAGGTTCAGGCCATCGACTCGCTGGTGGCGGCGCGCGCCGGGGACACCCCCTCGGTCCTTATGGGCGATTTCAACGCTCGGCCCGAGTCCGACGAGATCCGCTGGCTGCGCGGCCTGGTCACGCTGAGTGGCCGGCGAACCTACTACCAAGACGCTTGGGAGCGCTTGCACCCGGGCGAGCCCGGCTGGACCTGGGCGCGCGCCAACCCCTACACCAAGAGCCTGGCCTTTCTCGAGCCCGACCGCCGCATTGACTACATCTTCGTGACGCCCATGCGGCGGGGTGGCCGCGCGGCCATTCGCTCCTGCCGCATCGTCTTGGACCAGCCGGCTGCCGACGGCGCCTATGCCTCGGACCATTTCGGCTTGCTGGCCGAAATCGACATGGCGGGCGACGGAGCCTGATGTTTCGCCTGGCCCAGGTCAGCGACCTGCACGTGCGCAACTTCACGGGGGCGCGCCTGCGTGATTTTCTCGGTAAGCGCGCGATCGGCGCGCTCAACCTGGCGCTGATACGCTGGCGCAAGCACCGCATGGAGCTGCTGAGCGCGCTGGGCGAGGATCTGCGGGCGAGGTCGTACGACCACCTGGTGGTGACCGGCGATCTGGGAAACGTGTCGCTCGCCTCGGAGTGGCGCGAGGCGCTGGCTTGGATCCAGCGCACGGGCGCGTCCGGCGAGAACACCACGGTGATACCCGGCAATCACGACGCGTACGTGGAAGAGGTGGTGGCCAGTCGGGCTTTCGAGCAGATCTTCGCTGCCTACCAGAGCACCGAGGTGCGCGCCCAGGGAGAGCCTTATCCCTTCGTCAGATTGCGCGGGGAGATTGCCCTGGTGTGCGCCAATACCTGCGTGCCCACCGGAGATTTTGGCGCGTGGGGGCGCCTGGGTGAGGCCCAGTTGCGACGGCTGGAGGCGCTGCTGGTCGCACCCGAGCTGGGCTCGCGCTTCCGGGTGCTGGTCATTCATCATCCGCCCCTCATGTTTCGGTCGCCGGAAAACCGAAATCTGCAAGACCGTGCGAATCTGGCGGGCTTGTTGGCGCGAGTGGGGGCCGAGTTGATCATCCACGGGCACGATCATCGGGACGAATTCGGCGAGCTGCCCGGGCCCGGAGGCCGTCGCATCCCCGTGGTGGGCGTGGGCTCGGCTTCCTATCGCGGGGCGCCCGATCGCTGCTCCCGTTACAACATCTACGAAATCGAGGGGACCCGCGTCGATGTGCTCACCTATGCGTACCAGCCGACCGCCCGCGCATTTCGCGAGGTCCGCCGCCGGCCGGTTATCACGGGACGATGAGACAGAAACAGCAAGCGGGAACGCCGCCAGCCATGCCGAGGCCGATGTCGCCCGGTTGGGCAATCTGGTTTTCTGAGGGATAGCGGGATACCTCGCGGCCGGGACCATCGATGCGGTCGCCATGCGCGAGATCGTCGCGCGCATGTGTCAGGCCATACGCCACCGCGGGCCCGACATGAATGGAATCACCGTGCAGGCGCCGGCCTGCCTCGGCCACCAGCGGCTCTCGATCATCGATCTGTCGGCCGAGGGTGCCCAGCCGATGAGCAACGAGGATGGCACCGTCTCGATCGTGGTCAACGGGGAGATCTACAACTTCGTCGGACTGCGCGAAGAGCTGCAGCACAAGGGACACCGCTTCCGCTCGCGTTCGGACAGCGAGGTGGTGTTGCACCTTTATGAGGAAGAGGGCCCGGGCTTTCTCCGTCGCCTGCGCGGCATGTTCGCGATAGCCCTGTGGGACGCGCGCGTACGGCAGCTCATCTTGGCGCGCGACCCGGTGGGCAAGAAACCCATCTTCTACTACCAGGGCAAGCCCGGTCTGCTCTTCGCCTCGGAGCTGCAGGGGCTGCTGGCCTCGGCGCTGGTGCCGCGTGAGCCGAACTTCGACGCCATCGATACGTACCTCGGACTGCAGTACGTCCCTTCACCGGAGTCCGCCTTCGCGGGCGTGCGCAAGCTTCGACCAGGGCACATGCTCATCTGCCGGGAAGGCCAGGCGCCGGCGGAGGAGCGTTACCATGAGCTGGACTTCCGTCCCAGCGCGGGGCGGGATGCGCGCGCTCTCGCGACGGAGCTGCGCCAGCGATTGGATGAGGCGGTTCGCCTGCGCATGGTCGCCGACGTACCGGTCGGCGCTTTTCTCTCGGGGGGCGTCGATTCCTCTCTGGTAGTCGCCATCATGGCGCGCGCCTCGGAACGCCCGATCAAGACCTTCTCAGTCGGATTCCCCCAGCAGGACTCAAGTGAGCTGCCCTTCGCCCGACTGGTGGCCCGTCGCTACGCCACGGAGCACACGGAAATGATCGTCCGTCCCGACATGGTCGCGATCGTGCCCAGGTTGGTGCAGCATTATGGGGAACCTTTCGCCGATCCCTCCGCTGTCCCGACTTGGTATTTGTGCGAGCAGACCCGCCGCCACGTGACGGTGGCCTTGTCGGGCGATGGCGGCGATGAGAGCTTTGCCGGCTACAGCCGCTATCGTGCGGCCCGCCTGGCGCATACTCTCCTCAGACTTCCCCGATCGGTGCGGGGGGGCTTGGCGGCGCTGCTGCGCCATTGGCCATTTCCTTCCATGCAGCCGGTGCGCAAGTTCGGCTTCAGCCTTGCGCAATCGGAAGCGGCACGATACGCGGGGCGGATCAGCCATCTCGAG
>Ga0335069_10015542_pt1 | contig 10640 bp, 6 predicted proteins | sample Lox_Sample_11_FD_206714 | JGI IMG/M metagenome (GOLD analysis project Ga0335069, IMG submission 206714) | Soil microbial communities from Loxahatchee National Wildlife Refuge, Florida, United States - Lox_Sample_1.1 | ecosystem: Environmental > Terrestrial > Soil > Wetlands | place: USA: Florida... | reverse complement strand
ATTCCACGGGATGATGGCCGCCACCACGCCGACCGGTTCGCGCACCAGCACGTTCGCGCTCACCCCCTGACGCGACACGGCGTCGAGCTGTTCGGTCAGGTCGCCGAGCGCGTACTTGGCGTACGTCCCGAACGCCCGCGCGCTCAGGTAGACATCCTCCTTCGCTTTCTTCAGCGTCGATCCCGAATCCGCCACTTCGAGCTCGACAAGGAGCGGGGCGTGCGCGTTGATCGCGTCGGAGAGCTTTTTCAGGTAGGCGGATCGTTCCTCGCGGGAGAGCCGGGGCCAGGGACCCGTGTCGAACGCCGCGCGGGCGGCCTGCACGGCCCGGCCGGCGTCATCGGGGTCCGCGCGCGCGCACGTTGCAAGCGTTTCCCCGTTGAACGGGTTGAGCGACGTAAACGTACGCCGCGCCCCCCCGTCGACAAACTGACCGTTGATAAAGAGCTGATACAGTCTCACGCGCCTGCCGGTCCAGAGCTTTTTGCGGAAAAGACGATACGGAAGATAGAGAAAAAAGGAGAATTCATCAAACATTTCTCCCCGATCACTGCCCCGGACATTCACCACCGGCCCGAGTGCCTGAATCGGGCCATCCCCGCACTTCGGGGTGACGTTCCCGCACTCGATTGCCGGTCCGGCCCCGGTTCGCGCGCAGGGGGAGGAGTGTAGGTCCCTTCTGGTCAACAAGTTACCGCCCGACGGCGGGGCGCCAGGCAATGGCACGTCAGTTGCGCCGAATTTGGTGCATTTCAAGGGCCCTGCGTTACTCACCTTATCGTGCGGAGGTTTACGTATGAAGCGCATTGGTTACGCACTTGCGCTGGCGCTCTCCCTCACCGGAGTCGCATATGCGCAACTCCCCCCCGCGCCGGTCGATCTGGCAGCGAAGCAGACAGGCCAGGTTCCTCCGGGCGTCGAGCTGAGCTGGTCTGTTCCGAAGCTTCTCCCCCCGGTGCCTCTGAACATGTTCAGGGTGTACCGCTCGGTGGACGATACCACGTCGTTCTCGTTCCTCAACGTGACCAATGCGCCGGCGTACAACGACCGCCAGGTCATTGCCGGTCACACCTACTACTACCGCGTGACGTGGGTCTGGATGCTCGCGGATTCGACCGTGCGGGAAAGCGGGAAGAGCAATCTCGCCTGGGTGACAATTGTCCCGCCGGTGAGCGAGGTCACCGGCAGAATTGACGGCACCGTCACCGACAGCGTCTCCGGCAAGGCTGTCCCCTATGCACGGGTTACATTTTATCGCCGGGTCTCCGCCGCGCTCTGGCCGCCGGAGACGATCGCCGACAGCGCGGGGCACTATGAAGCGGTGCTCGATACCGGCGAATACCTGGTGCTCTGCAGCCCTCCATTCCTCCTGGGCAGGCTGATGATGACCCCCGTCGCATTCCCGGTCTACAAGCCGAAGTGGTATAAGGATGCGTACGACCCGGCACATGCCACCCCCGTGGGGGTGACGGACGGCGGCAAGTTCACGGCCGATTTCGCGCTCGCGCGCTTTGTATTCCCGTCACTCGTCCACGTGCGGGGCACCGTGCGCGACTCCGCGGGTGCGCCGCTCAAAGGGGCCACCGTCGTGCTTACGCGGACTGTCCAGGAGATGCCTCAGATGGCGGCGCTCGGCGACCCGGTGGTGGGACTCCCCGGCGAAGCACTTGTCGTCGACGGGCTCGGGTGTGTCCAGGGCGTGGCCTGGAAGGGGCTCACCGACTCCACCGGGGCATTTGATGCAACGGTCCTGTCAGAACGATCCTATGTTGCAATGGCGACGGCCAAAGGGTTCGTCCCGCAGTACTACGATCACAAGCGGACTCCCCTTGAGGCGACCGTCATCCCCGTGAACGGCAACGTGACCGGCATCGACTTCAATCTGAACCCGTACCGGCCACCCGAGATGTACTCGATCAGCGGAATCGTCGACGACTCCGCGGGTGTCAGGGTCCCCTCCAGGGTCATCGTTTTTCCTCTCCGGTCGATGAAGGCTCTGCCGTTGCGGTTCGTCTTTACCGATTCGCTCGGGGCGTATACGGTGGATCACGTGGCAGCGGGAAAATACATCGTCCTGGCGGTGCCGTTCGGCGATTACGCGCCCGCATTTTACAAGGCTGGCGCATTCGGCGTGATGCGCTGGAAGAACGCCGATACGGTGACTGTTGCCGCCAATGTCACGGGGATCAACATCGGCGTCGTCCAGATTCACGGCTCGGGCGTGACGACGCTCGCCGGCACAATCACCTCCGGCGGCCAGCCACTCCAGGGGGTGAGTGTCGTTGCGCAGGACGGCTCCGGGGCGTTGCTCGGCTACGGGATGACCGATGGCGCCGGCGGGTACCAGATCGACGCCCTCCCGACCGGTACGGTGACCGTCAGTGCGGATCTCGTCGGGTATGACGGGCAGCAGCAAACGATCGGCGTTGCCCCGTCCCAGTTCAGCGCGTCGCAGGATTTCGCGCTCAACGTGACGACGTCTGTGACGCCGGCGTCCGCGGCCCCGTCGTCGTACGCGCTGCTGCAGAACTACCCGAATCCGTTCAATCCCTCGACGAAGATCAGCTTCACACTGCCACAGGCGGGGATCGTCTCGCTCCGCGTGTTTAACCTCCTGGGGCAGGAGGTGGCGACGCTCACCAGCGGCGCCATGGGCGCCGGTCAGCACGAGCTGACGTGGGACGGGCATGACAGCGGAGGGAGAGCTCTGGCAAGCGGCGTCTACTTCTACCGGATCCACGTTGCGGGCCCGGACGGGAAAGACGTGTACGATGCAGTGCGAAAGATGCTTATGCTGAAGTAGCCTGTCATCGCGAGCGAAGCGTAGCGACCAGGCGGAGATTGCTTCGTCGCGAACAGCGCTCCTCGCAATGACAGGATGTGCAGTTGGGTGGTACGTGCTGGGGGAGCCCCGCAGGCGTCACGCGGGGCGGATTGTGGGGGGGCCCCGCGGGAGCACCGCGGGGGACGGGGGGCTCCGGGAGGAATCCCGGGGCCCCCTTTGTTCTTAGACCGCCTCCCGCAGCGCCCTGCGGACTTCTTCCACGCCCGCCCTGATCCTGCTCCCGACGGCCCGCAGCTCCTCTTTCAGGCGCTCCATTTCCATCCTGAACGAGTTGTTGTCGAAGCGCGGGAGCTTCCGCATCTCCTCGCGCATCGAGCGGGGGCCATCCCACCACCCCTCCTCGTCCGCCCGGAGCGTGAGCGACAGCGGTGATCCTTTCCGGATGATGCTGACTTCCAGCGAGTCTCCCTTCCGGAGATCCCGGAACGCGTCGCTGAAATCTTCCGTGCTCTCCACCCGTTCTTTCCCGGCCCTGACGATCACGTCGCCCGCCCTGAACCCCGCCAGCGCGCCGGCGCTCTCCCGCTCCACTTCCTCGACCAGGACGCCGCGCCCGTCAGGGGCCTGGAAATACTCGCCCAGCTGGCGGTTGAGGTCGCTCAGCGTCAGCCCCATCATATCCCCGGCGCGGAATATCCTGACCCGGGGGATCCGTGGTATACGGACGGGACCGCGGAACGCAAAACCGTGGTTGAGGCCGGGGCCCTCTTCGAGCGTCACATCGAGCAACCGCTTCTCGCTCCCGCGGTAGAGACCGACGGTCGCCTTCGCGCCCGGGTGCGCGTCCCTCACCGCGTCGACCAGGTCCCCCGCGTCTTCCACGGGTTTCCCGTTGAACTCCACGATCACGTCCCCTGCACGGATCCCCCCCCTGGAGGCGGGGCTCTCGTCGTTCACGCTTCCCACGAGTGCGCCGGATTTTGCATGGAGATCCCGTTCGCGCGCCAGGCGCGGCGTCACGTCCTGCACCGTGACGCCGAGCCACGTGCGGCCGTGCCGCCCGCCGCCCTGGTCCTGCGCCAGTGCAGCCGCCCCGCAGAAGAGCAGCGCCGCGGCAATTGCCCGTCCTGTCATGGTCACCTCCCGTTGAGTGTGTGGGAGCGGCGTTCGCCGCCCGTTAGTGTCCCTTGAGTATGTCGTAGAGCGCCGCGCGGGCGTTCTCCCCGCCGATGCTCCCGAGGTAATACACGGCGTCCCTGCGGCATTCCATGTCGCCGTCCTTGAGCGCCACGTCTTTCAGAAAATCGACGGCGCGGTCGTTGCCGATCGAGGCGATCGTGTAGACGATCTCTTTCCGCTGGTCGTAGCGGGTCTTCGGCACCGATGCATAGAGCGAGGCGAGCACGGAGACACGCTGGTTCTTGTCCGTGCCGTGCTCTCCGATGTAATCGATGGCATACCCCTGGAGATCGCTGCTCGTGTCCTGACGCGCAATGTCGACGAAGATGGAGAGCACGTCGTGCTGCCTGAACCCCGAGAGGGCATCCATGGCCGCCTCGCGCAGGGGATGCACCGCGCGGGCATCGAGCGCCACGTCCCGGAGCGTCGCGAACGACCTGTCGTCCTCCTTCGTCTCCCCGAGCGCGTAGAGCGCGTCCATCTTGATGCGTGTGGCGTCGTCCAGCCGCTCGTCCCCGGGCATGGGGGTCGTCCACGACCGCATCATCCCGGGCATTCTCCCGTTTCCGAGCTCGCGCAGCTGCCGGCGGAGGTGGCGCATCATGTTCTCCATGTTGGCGGGCGTCGGCGCCACCGCGGCAAACGGCGCAACGGCGGCGGAAGGGGGGACCGGGGCGACGGCGACCGCGGGGGGCGTCGCGCCGGCGGCCTGGGGCACCCGGAGCGCCGCGATGTCCGCGACGGCGTCGTCGATGTACTGGCTTTTCGGGTACTCTTTCAGGAACCGCTCGTACTCCGCGATCGCCTTCCGGATGTCCGAGCTCCTGTAGCTGTAGGCGGTCCAGTAGCGCGCGTCGTCGGCGTAGGAGCTGTGGGGGTACGTTGCAAGGAGCGCCTGGAATTTCTTCCGGGCGTCCGCGTATTTTTCCTCCAGGATCAGCGCATACCCCTCCTTGTACATCGCGTACCCGGGGTCGCTCCGGTCGTCCCCGCGGAACACCCTGACGCTTCCCGCCGCCGGCGGCACTGCCGCCCAGACCACCACGTCGCCGGCGCCGGGCGCGGGCGTCTGCGCGCGGGTGTCCGGTGCCCGGAGACACAGGGCGATGAGGGATGCGACTGCGACCGTGGCCGCGTTCATGGTGATCTCCTTTCTGCGGAGCCGGCGTCAAGGACAGACTCCGTCATTCTGATTTTGAAGAGGAGGTTGTTCTGTCTGATCCCCGTGCGGACGATGGCGACGCCCCCCGCGTCGTGCCGCTCGTCCGTGTTGGCGAGCTGAATCATGATCTTCTCCAGTTCGCCGACGAGCCTGGCGCTCCGCGCGTCGAGCGGCTGGGCCCTGAGGAACCGGGCCTCGCTCACGAGTGCGCGGGACTGGCGCCGTTCGAGGGCGAAGTCGAGCGGTATGCCTTCCTCCGCACGGGCGTTTTCCACGCCGATCAGGAGCACCCTGGATTTCCGGAGATAGTCGTGCAGCATCACCGTCGTGGTGTCGCCGGCAGCGCGGGCGTCCGCAACCGGGGCAGGCCCGTTCGCCGCGCGGGGCCCCAGGAAGAAGATGGTCGCGATCGCCGCCAGCGCGAGTGCGCCGCTCCCTGCCAGGAGAGGCACCCTGTTGGCATGGATGAACGCCGCGATCTTCTCCGGCATCCCCGCGAAGGGGCGCCGCGCCGGGGCGGGAAGCCGTTCTTCCACGCCGGTGGCAAACGCGCGCCAGAATTCCTCCCCCCGTTCTTCCGCGGGGGGCGTCTCCCGCCGGGGAATGAGCGCGAGCGCTTCGCGGAGCGCGCGGAGTTCCTCCCTGCACGCGGCGCAGGCTGCGATGTGCTCTTCGCAGGTGCGTGCTTCCGGGGGGGAGAGTTCCCCCGCGGCATACTCGTAGAGCAGGAGGCGGACGTGCCGGCTCATCGGGGGTCCTCCTGGAGGAACTCGAGTTTCGCCCGCATTTTTTTCAGTCCCCGGAAGAGGTGCGTTTTCACGGTTCCTTCGGAGCAGCGGAGTATCCCGCTCACCTGCTTTGTGGAGAGCCCGTCCATCGTCCGGAGTATGACCACGGCGCGCTGAAGCGTCGGCAGCTCGTGCAGTGCGCGCTCGATGTGTCCCCGGAGGTCCTCTCCCGGGGGCCCCTCCGCGGCCGGGGCGCCCTCGCCGGCCTCCACCTCGTGCGCCGCCCGCGCCCTGTTCCTCTTTGCCCTGTTCATCGCGAGGTTCATGACGATCCTGTGGAGCCATGTGCCGAACCCCGCTTCCTCCCGGAATGAGGGGAGGGCGCCGTACGCGCGAACGAACGCCTCCTGTGCCACGTCGGCGGCGTCCTCGTGGTTCCCCACGAATGAGAAGGCGACATTATAAGCGTGTTTCATGTGACGTTCCACCAGTATGCGGAATGCCTCGTGGCTCCCGGTCCGTGCCCGGGAGATCAGCTGCCGCTCGTCGCCAACGGGCATTTCGTGACCTGTCTGTGGGGGTCGCACCATCAGTTAGACATCCTCCGCGGGGGATCCGTTGACATGGAGTGGAACGCCGTCACAGAGAATGACGTGCAGGAGGGAGGAATTGTTGCGGGAGGAGTGAGGGAAAGGGGCCCCGGGCGCCGGCGCCGGGGGGGCTAGTAACCCCCCGGGAGGACCGTGAGACCCATCGCCCGCCGCAGCCGGATGACGGCCGTCCGGTAATCGTACCGTGCCGTGATATCGGTGATTTCCGAGTTGGCGAGCGTGAGCCGGGCGTCCGATTCATCGAGCGATGTGGCAACGCCGGCGGCATACTGCCGTTCGACGAGGTTCAGGTTTTCCTGCGATTCCTGGACGAGCTTCGCGGTGGCGACGGCCCTCTCGGAGGCCTCCCGGATCGCGAGCCACTGCTGCTCCACCTCCAGGAGCACCCCCTCCGTGAGGACATCCAGCGACGACTGCGCGATCTGGCTGTTCGCCTCCGCAAGTTCCACGCCGGCGTCCAGCGCCCAGCCCTGGAATATCGGGAGCGAAAACGTGAGGCCCCCACTCCAGCGGCTCAGGAGGGGGAACGCGTAGCCGTTCCATGTGTACCCTCCCGACGCCGAGATCGTGGGGAGGTGCTGCCCCCACGCGGCGGTGACGCCCGCCTGCGCGGCGCCCAGGCGGGCCTGCGCGGCGATCACCTCCGGACGGTTGCGGAGCGCGGTTGCGCGCGCCTCTACGAGCGTGGTGTACATGGCCGGGACGAACGAGGAGTCGACGACCGTGTACTCGTTCTTCGGGTGGACGCCCATCGTGTTCTCGAGCTGGAGCTTCGCGACGCGGTACGCGTTCCGCGCCTGGATCAGGCTCACGTTCGCGTTGAGCGAATCCACCTCGGCCTTCGTGACGTCGAGCTGGGGCCGCCGGCCGGTCAGGAAGAACGCGCGTGCCTGGGCCAGGTGGCGGGCCGATGTGGCGAGGGCTTCCTCGTTCACGGCCACGACGCGGCCGGCCTCCAGGAACGCCAGGTAGGCGACTTCCGTGTTGACCGCCACGAGCTCGCGTGCCGAGGCGTAATCTCCGCGCGCCGCGTCGGCAAGGTCGTCGTTCTGGGAGAGGCGCCCGCTGGTCTTTCCGAAATCCCAGAGTGTGAGCGCCCCCTGGAGCGCGGCCGAGTAGCTGGTGTATGTCCGATGTGCGGGAGGGATGGACGGGCTCAGGAGGACCGTGCCCCCGGTCCGGGTGTCGGAGGCGGAAAACGCGACGGATGGGAGGAATCCGGCGCGCGCCTGCTTCGCCGCGGCGTCGGCCGCCCGCACACCGCCGAATGCGCCCGAGAGCGACGGCTGGTGCTCCAGCGCGAGCGCCACGGCTTTCTCGAGTGTGAGCGTGTCGCCCTGTTGGGCGCGGGCGGCGCCCACGGCTGCGAGCGCGAAGGCGGCGAGCAACATCACGTGTGAAGTGCGCACGTCAGCTCTCCTCACCCGGCGTCTTCATCTCCCGCTTGAAGCGCCGTTCGAACACGATGTAGAGCGACGGGACGAAGAAGAGCGTCAGCGTGGTGGAGACCGTGAGCCCGCCGATCACGGCGATGGCCAGGGGGGCCTGCGTGGATTCGCCGCCGAGCCCGATGGCCATGGGGATCAGCCCCAGCACGGTGGCCAGCGACGTCATGAGGATCGGCTTGAGCCGCGTGCGCCCCGCGCGGACGACCGCCTCCTCCAGGGGCATCCCCCGCTGGCGGAGCCGGTTCGTGTAGTCGACCAGGAGTATGCCGTTGCTCACCACGATCCCCACCATGACGATGACGCCCTGGAACGACGTCACGGAGAGCGTCGTCCGCGTCAGGAAGAGCATCCAGAGGACCCCCACGATCCCGAGCGGCACCGTGAACATGATGATGAAGGGGTCGATGAGCGACTGGAACTGCGACGCCATGACCACGTACACGAGGATGATGGCCAGGCCGAAGGCCATCGCGAGGTCGCGGAACGTCTTGTTCTGCTGCGCCACATTGCCGCTCTGCCGGATCTCGAACCCTGGGGGGAGCGAGAGCCGGTCAATCCGGGCCTGGATGGCCTCCGCGACGGTCCCGAGGTCGGATCCCTGCACGTTCGCCGTCACCTCCACCAGACGCTGCTGGTACTTCCTGTCGATCTGCACCGGGACGTTGTCCTTCTCGATCGTGGCGACGTTCCCCAGGAGGACCGGCTGTCCGGAGGAGCTCACCAGGACGATATTCCGGAGGTCCTCGATGTCGTTCCGGAAGTCCTGGTTGAGCCGGACCAGGATGTTGTACTCATTGCCCGTGACCGGGTCGGTGTAGAGGGAAGCGACGTTCCCGTTGATGCAGGTGCTGATCGTGTTCGAAATGTTGGCGACGTCCAGGCCGAGCGTCCCGGCCTTGTCCCTGTCGATTTTGACACGCAGCTCCGGCAGGTTGTCCTCCCGCGTCACCTGCACGTCCACCGCGCCCGGGGTGGAGCGGACGATCCCGGCGACCTCCTTTGCCAGCGCGGTCCCCGCGTCGATGTCGTACCCGCTGATTTCGACGTCGATGGGGGCGTTTGAACCGAAATTCAGGAGGAACCGGAGGAACCCGCTCGGGCTGATGTACGTGGCGACGCCGGGGATCCGCGCGAGCTTGGGGCGGATCGCCTTAATGATCTGGAATATGTCCCGTTTACGCCGATCGACGGGGGCGAGCGCCACGCTGATATTTGCCGCGTGCGTCCCCGAATTCCGTGTGAAGAGCGACCCGCTCCTGGCCGCGGGAATGCCGATGTCCGTGATGACCGTCTGGATCTCGGGGATATTCTCCTGCAGCGTTTTCTCGATCTCCCGGCAGACCAGCGTGGTCTCCTCGATCCGCGTGCCCACCGGGCATTTCACGGTGATGGAGAACTGTCCCTCGTCCTGGTCGGGGAAGAACTCCGTGCCGATGAACTTGAAGAGGATGAGCGAGACCGCGGCCACGGCCACGATCCCGACGATGACGGTCCGCCGGTGCCGGAGCGTCCGCTGGAGCTGCCGCTCGTACCACCCGTCGATCGCCTCCAGCATGTCGTGCGCCCGCACGCGGATGCGGTCCGGGAGCAGCGCGGACTCCCTGTCGAGATGCTTTTCCGGCGGGAGGAAGTTCAGGCACATGAGGGGGGTGACCGTCCGGGAGACGAAGAACGACCCGAAGAGGGCGACGGCGATCGTGATCGTCAGGGGGATAAAGAGCAGCTTGGCGATCCCGGTGAGGAAGACGATCGGGAGAAACACGATGACGGTGGTGAGCGTCGACACGAATATCGGGGAGGCGACCTCCTGCGCGGCCTCGAGCGTCGCCTGGATCTTCGTCTGGTTCGGCTTCCGCTCGTTGTAGTGGCGCGAGATCGCCTCCAGCTCCACGATGGAGTCGTCCACGAGCCGCCCCACCGCGAGCGCGAGTCCCCCGAACGTCATGATGTTGAGCGAATCACCGCCGAACCTGAACCAGATGAACGTGATGAGTATGGAGAGGGGAATCGCGACAAGTATGATGAGCGTTCCCCGCATGTTCCGGAGGAAGAGCATGATGATGATCATGGCCAGCAGCGCGCCCAGCCCCGCCTCCCGCTCCAGCCCGGCGATCGTCTGCCGGATGTAGAGCGACTGGTCGAATGAGATCGTCATCTTCACGTTGGGGGGGACGCCGGTGAGCTTCGGGATCGCCCGCACGACGTTGTCGACCACTTCGATCGTGTTGGCATTGGCGAGCTTCTGCACGCGCATCGTCACCCCGGGGTTCCCGTCGATCCTGACCAGCTCGGTCTGCTCCTGGTAGCTGTCTTCGACTTTCCCCACGTCCCGGATCCGCACCGGGATGCCGTTGATGACCTTCAGGACGATGTCCCCCATCGGCCGCACCACGTTGAACTGGCTCTCGGTCTTGAGCGTGTAGTCGAATTTCCCCGTCTTGAGGTCCCCGGAGGGGAGTATCAGGTTCGCGTTGGCGACCGCGCTGAACACGTTGGCCACCGGCAGCTCCAGCGCCTGCAGCCGGTCGCGGTCGAGCGTGACGTGGATCTCCCGGATGCGCCCCCCCAGCACCTGCGCCTGCGCCACGCCGGTCAGGTGCTCGATCTGCGGCTCGATCGTGTTGTAGGCGAGATCGTACAGGTCCCGTTCGTCCATGTCCGCCGAGATGGCGATGTTGCAGACGGGCTGGCTCGTGATGTCGAACCGGAGCGCCACCGGCGTGGTGA
>Ga0335069_10015541_pt1 | contig 10640 bp, 9 predicted proteins | sample Lox_Sample_11_FD_206714 | JGI IMG/M metagenome (GOLD analysis project Ga0335069, IMG submission 206714) | Soil microbial communities from Loxahatchee National Wildlife Refuge, Florida, United States - Lox_Sample_1.1 | ecosystem: Environmental > Terrestrial > Soil > Wetlands | place: USA: Florida... | reverse complement strand
ACGGCCGCGACCGTGCCATCAGTCCTCCCGCGGCGCTGCTGAACCAATTTATCCCTCATTTTCAAGAACTCAACCATCGTCATTTCAAACGCTTGTACTGGGTTGTGCAACAGCTTCTAGGCAAAGCTGGGATAATTCTGATCACGTGCGGAAATCAATGTAATTTTCTCGGGCCAGGCAATGCCAAATGCGGGATCATTCCAGCGCACGCCACGTGCCGATTCCAAATTGTACGTCTCGGAAATTTGATAAAAGACTTCTGTAGCGTCTTCCAGCGTCAGGAAGCCATGTGCGCATCCTTTCGGCACGTAAACCATGGAGCAGTTTTCCGAAGTCAGGACCACCGCAATCCAGTTCCTGAAGGTGGAAGATTGCGGGCGCAAATCAACGACGACATCGTAGATCGCTCCCCGCGTGCAGCGCACGAGCTTCGTCTCTTCATAAGGCGCAACTTGGTAGTGCATTCCCCGCAGCGTTCCTTTCCGGGGGTTGAAGGAAATGCTGCATTGCGCCAATCGTTCATTCAGGCCATGGGCTTCGAACTCTTCTCGGCACCAGGTACGCGCAAAAAATCCGCGCTCGTCGGTTTTGGGTTCGATTTGAATTTCAAAGACCCCGGCAATCTTCGTTTCGCGAAATATCATATCCAAACGCTCAAGACTTGCCGGGTTTCTAGAAAACCGCGAGTTTCGGAATCGGCACGACTAGTCGGCCGCCCCATTCCCGAATATAGGCCAACTGCTCGGCAATTTCGTTTTTCAGATTCCAGGGCAGTATGACAACATAGTCCGGCTTCGTCTGCCGAATTCTGTCAGGAGAATAGATCGGGATGTGGCTGCCGGGAAGGAAGCGGCCCTGCTTGTAAGGGTTCCGGTCGACGGTATAGGGAATCAAGTCTTTTCCGATACCGCAATATTGCAGCAACGTGGCACTTTTGCCCGGCGCTCCATACCCTGCCACGGACTTTCCCTCGCGCGCAGCCTTCAGCAGGAACTCGAGAAAATCCCATTTCGTCTCTTGGACCTGGACGGCAAACGAGGAATATCCGTCGCCTGAGGCGAGTCCGGCGGATTCCTCAGCAGAAAGAATTCTTGCAACCGATTCCGTTGTCTGGTGGGTGCGATCCTCGATGCGCGCGGAGTAGACACGGAGCGACCCGCCATGCGTGGGAAGTTCTTCGATGTCGAACACTCTCATTCCATGAGCCTTCATGATGTGCAGAATGGTCAGCAAAGAGAAATAAGAGAAGTGTTCGTGGTAAATGGTATCAAATTCATTGCCTTCCATCAGTCGCAGCAGGTGGGGAAACTCCAGCGTCAAGACGCCATGCGGTTTGAGCAGGATCTTCAATCCCTCGACAAAGTCGTTCAGGTCGGGAACTTGAGCCAAAACGTTATTGCCCGCAATCAAGTCGGCCCAGCGCCCCTGCCCCCCCAATTCGTTCGCCACGGTGATGCCGAAGAACTTCACCAAAGAGGGCACGCCTTTTTCCACTGCCACCTTGGCCACATTGGCAGCAGGCTCGATGCCAAGGACGGGCACTCCCCGCCGCACAAAATATTGCAGCAGATAGCCATCATTGCTGGCGACCTCGACAACAAAGCTCTCCCGATTGAGGCCGAACCGATGGATCATGGCGTCGCAATAATTCTCGCAGTGCTTGAGCCATGAGTCGGAATAGGAGGAAAAATAGGCGTAGTCGCTGAAAATATTCTCGGGACTCTCAAATTCCTTGAGCTGCACGAGAAAGCACTGTTCGCATACATAGACGTGCAAAGGATAGTAGACTTCGCCGCGATGGAGTTCGGCCGCCGATGGATAGGTCTCGCAGAGCGGCGACATTCCCAAGTCCACAAACGTGCGATGGAGTTTCGCGCCGCAGAACCGGCAAGGCATCGTCTCCGCCGCGTTCCCGACGTTAGCAATCACGGTTTCCGTACTCATTTGCTCTGAGCCCTCTCTAAAGGCAGAAATTACACGACATTTTCAAAACCGCTAACCTATATGTCTGTAAAGCAGCCTGCCGGCCACAGACAACACAGAGTCAGGCATGACGGACGAAAAAGCATGAACCGCTAAAGAATCACTCATTGTGGCCAGGTGTGCCGCCTGCGAATTGGCATAGCGGTAGTAGGTTAGTAATTTCTTATGGGTGCCAAGCCGATCCTTGAAAAGGATCAGGCCCTCCTGGTCCGTATCCGAACGGCCAAAATCGATCTTCTCCGCTCCTGAATTCTTGCTTTCTTCAATGAGCTTCCAGAAAAGAAAGGGCATACCTCCGAGGCTATGCGCCGTCGCATCCGAACATCCGTACTTGAATACGACATTAGACCCATGGCGTAAAGAAAGCATCGCGGCAACAGAAATGCCGTTTTTGCGGGCTACCCGGATCTCCATATTTTTGCCCATGCACTCCGCCAAATTGTTGAACCACGTTCTGGGCTGAGGGAGCAATTGATGGCGCCGCCGCGTGAGCAACTGCAGACGGTAAAATTCTTCCAGAAGACGATCAGTGTTGCCTACTTCGTAGGTAATGTGTTCCCGGCCCGCGCGGCGGATTTTTCTCCGAAAGGAATTATAATGCAGGTGCCCAAAGAGATTTTCGAAGCTCGGTGTCAAGTCCAGCTCGTGATACCAATAAGAGCGGCTGGGACGAAAGCTGTCTCCGCCGTTCTCGGCCGCCGTCAGAGGCCGGAGTTCCACATATTTCCAATGGTTCCGGTCGTTCTCTTCCCGCAACCATTTTGAAAACGTTTGAGCCTCATTCGAATCGTTCCACAGGGGGTCGCAATGATCTGCAAAGGGCAAGGAAACCAAGCGTGTCCCCGTCAGCCAACTGGAAATTCGGCAAAGGACAACGCCATCTTTTAATGGCTCGCCGGAGGCCGCGCTCGTTAGGACAAAAGGCTCATAGCCGTAGGTGCGTGCCAGCGCTTCAAGCCATCCCCGTTGATGAAACGCCGTGGCCCGCGGATGCCGTGCGACCAGGGCGTCCCATCGAGTGTCTGAGAGCGGATTGAGGAGATGAACGTTCACTGTCTTTATCTGTATTCACGGCCATATTGCGCAGCGCCAGAGCCCCAATCTCGTCTAGTTACCAAGCCACTAATCTTCTATCGAATTTCAAGATGTTCGCAACCTAGTGCGCGCCGAGTTCCCGAATTGCGGATCTGGAGTCTTCGGTGTGCCGGGCCACTTCGGCACCCCCGTTTTTGGAGCCTGCCAATTTTTCCAGAATAGCTCGCTTGATGCGGATGGCCAATGGCAGCCATCGGTAAGCGCCGGCTATTTTCAGGTTGAATTCCAATGGCCAGTCCGTTGGATCCACTCGGACACGGCCAACGAAAAACTCATCGCGCTTTTCAAAGGCGAAGAAGGGAAGCGTGCTGAAGGCCCGTTGGTATCCTGCCTCCCGGCAACACTCGACAAGCTCCGCCGTGAAACCGCCAAATGGAAAACTGAAAAGCTCCACGCCGCGCCCCAACATCAATTCCAAGACTTTTTTCGATTCGGCGATTTGACGCCGGGCGTTTTCCAGGGGAAGTTCCGGCAACATCGGATGAGTCAGCGTATGCGAGCCAATGGTCACAAGAGAAGTGGGGAGCGCCTTCAACTGCTCCGTGGACATCACTTTTTCGGATGTATTCGGCGGACCGAAGGCCTTATTCAAGGCATCCGTGATTACGAACATGGTAGCGGGCATTCCCCGCTTTTCGAGTTCGGGCAACGCGCACGTTACGAAGTTTTCGAAGGCGTCGTCAAAGGTGATGGCCAAGCTCATCGTGCCCTGGTTCAGATCAAAAGCCTGTCCCAGAGACACGACCGTCGCTCGGCGACGGATGCTGTCCAGCTGGCGGGCAAATCTCTGTCGCTGGCCCGGCGGCACCGAATGATAATAGACGATGACGCACTTCCCTGCCGGGGTTTGCCCCGCCATGCGCGTCAACAACATCAATATCGCGTCGCCCAGAAAAACGAACGAGCTGATTGTGAACTTTAGAATGCGGCCCATGGTCGTCGACAGATTTTTTACGCTTCCTCAGAACTTCATTCAACTGCCTTTCGCATGAAGATAGCTCAGCATTTTTTCGAAGGAAATCAAATCCGGCATGTCTTCGGGAGCCATTTCGATTCCAAACTCTTCTTCAATAGTCGCCAGAAGCGTGACGCTGGCGACGGAATCCCAGCTTTCCACCGTGGAAGCCGTGGCCTGCGGGATTTCACTTTCAGCAAGCGATGGAAAAACAGCGCGGAAGCACCGGATCAGACGTTGCCGAGTGTCATTCACTGGAAACCTCAGTGACGCGTTCCCAGTGCTCTACTCGATGTTTCCTGAATTGTTCTTTCCTCACGCTACAGAGTGGGACCGGATCGGTCTCCAGCACTTCCGTCAGGAAGTCACGGACTGGTCCGTTCTTGTGTGTCGGCTCGTAGTTCAAAACCACTTCCTCCGCGTCAAATCGTTCGAACAATTCTTGAAGACAGCGATGCTCGATGCATCGGCCGAAAGCGCGGCAACTCATGACCCAAGAATCCACGTAGACTTTCCCAGTCTCGACGCGCCCCGCTATGACCGCAATTTTTCCGAGCGGCCCGTATTTATCTTGATAGGCCGCGATCAGGAGAAAAGAATCGGGGGAATTCACAAGGCTCTGCCAGGATACCTCGCTATAGCGCTGGCCGTTCAGGTTGAATTGATTGGTCTTGTTGATTAATTCAAGAGCCCTGGGATCCAGAGGATGCTTGACGAAACTAAAGGAAAGTTCTGCTTTGGCCTGCTTCAAGAACTCCGCGGGGGCCTTGCCGTGGCCGAGATTTTCCGCCGCCATGACCTGTGCCTGCCGAATGCTGCTCGCTCTAAGGCGATCTTCCGCGGACACCCGCGCTTTCCCGAAAATGTCACGCAAACGTGCGGTCAGCTCGTACACGGCTTGCTCATCCGTTTTCGGAAACTGGATGCATTCGATTTCCGGGTGAACGGCTTTTACCTCCGCGAGTTCCATGGGGCTATCGTCGATAAACACAACCGCATCGGCGCCGATATTCCAGGTTTTCAAGATGCGGCGAATCGATTCGGACTTGGGCCCCCAATTCGCTTCGACGGGAAAAACATGTTCGGCGGCAAGAATCAGGTCTTTTCTCTGAAGCGCTCCCTCGACCACACGATTATCATTCTTGCTCGCTACGCCGACCAGAACTCCAGCGGAGGCAAGGGCTCGAAGGGATCTCTGATAGAGGCCGTGCATGTGGCTGTGATGCTCCAGATCCCAAGAGACGCCGTCGATTCCCGTCTCCCCCAGAATGCCGTTCCAAAGGGTGTCGTCCAGGTCCGTTATTAGTCCTTTTTTCGGCACCGGCGGGCAGATCAATTGGGAAATCAATTCCGCCAAGGTCGATGCATGAGGCAGCTTGTAGGGAAAGCCTGTTGCCAGTTCCGACCTTGCATCGAACCTTTGACCGAGGGGGGAGAGCAGATCTAAACGTTCGGGATTAACGATCCGCACGTTCGGTATCTGTGCCGCATGGATGGCAAACTCGGCAATGCAATGCCGGAGTTCAAGCTCGATGGTTCCGGCTTGGGAGCCCGGGGTATGAGAAATTGGGGGCAGCGGCAAGGTAGGGAGAACGATGATAGCGGGCAGTTTCGCTGAGACCGCTTCGATCGCACTCTGAAGTTGAATTGTGCGGGTGCGGGCATTCTTCAGGATGTCCTCGTACACGTCGGGTTCCCAAACTCCCAGGTTGCGCAAGGCCAGTCGCGGATCAAGATCCCCCCATTCTATGGCCACGACCGCGGCATCGGCCCGCACTTGCTTCAGCCGCGGTAAATTGCCCAAAAAATCACCGTAGAGGCCGGAGTTGCACTCAATGGCGCGATCCTGATGCGACGTCCGAAGCCAGGCGGAAAGAAACGTCTGCAAATGCAGCGGGTTGAAACTGCAAACGAGTTCCACGCGCATTCCGGCGGCACCGTCGGAGGTTTTCGTTCGAATAATCTCCAGCGCTTCGATGAGCTTCATATTCTCCGAGGCTTCTGCGCTCTTGCTAGGAAAAGATCAGCAGAGGGATTCATCGTGATTATGGCCAAAGTGTCGCGTCGCCGTCGTAGGGGCAGGCATACCAGGCGCTCTCGTCGGCAAGCTTCCCGCGCAGCTCCGCGTCCCGCGTCTTATAAAAAAACGGGCATGCCGGATACTTCCTCGTGTAAGGCTTCATCGAAAGAAGAATATCCCTAATATGTTTTGGGAAACCCAATATCTCCAGAACGTCGGCTCCAAGATTTCTTGCGCATTGGTAAGCACCCTTGACGAGCCGTGCGACTACGTCCGGATTGTTTCCTTGCACCATCAGGTCGGCAATCACCGCGCGGCGAAGCCCTTTATCGGCAGTTTCGTCGAGCCGTAGCACCGCGTATCCCTTGAGAATCTTTCCAGAAAAGCAAGCCAGAACACGCACGACCCGCTTGCTCCCCGGAGCGCAAAAATGCCAACGAAACGTTGTACGCGTTCTCCTGGCAAAGAGCTTCTCGGATCCCTGCTTCTCTTGCACCCAAAAACTTTCAAATTCCTCGCCCAACTCGTCCACATTCATCTCGAGTACGGATGTCTTCGATGAATCAACGTGAGCCCAGCCGCTTCGCCGGAATGCGCCATGCGCTCCTAAAATGAGTGACCCGATCGCGCCTCCAACGGCGGACAGGCCCGCACCAATCCCTATTTTTGCCAGCACCGTGCCCGCGAAACGGCTCGGTTGGAGAACCCAAAACAAGACTGTGCCGTAGTCTTGCTGCGGAATAGGATTGGCCTTCAAAGCAGCCATGATCTTGCCCGCCGCCGGCGTTGCGGTGGTATTCAGGAAAAGATCAACATCGCTCTGGCGAAAGAACGCGGTCACCAGGAGATGGCTCATGGACCGGTAGACCGGTTCAACCGCAAACCTGCAAGTGGCGCTGGCCGCCAGTTCCCTTCCCCTGTATTCATAGGTCAGGGGAACATTCCCGAGAAAACCTACAATCCTTTCACTATTATCAAGCACCCAACCGATTCGGGCGATTCTCTTGCCTTCCTGGAGCGCCGGATTGTTCTCCCAAAGCCTGGTCCAATTCTCCCGGGAATCGGCTCCCTGACCCAACCTTTGATTCAGGGCGCAGACATTGTCAAAATCGGCGGGCTTCGCTTCCCGGACAGAAACCTTTCCCAAAGGCGTCGATGGAGCCGGGCTCTTTCCGTCATTGCCGGCACCCTCGGAAGCTGCCTGACGCGTGCGGATCTTTTTCAGGACCGCGTTAGCCACCGTTTCTGTAAAGGGCGCCATCGATTGGAATCTTCCCTGCTCCTCAACGCTGCACGGAGGCGCCCGCCGGACTGGAAAAGACAGCTTCATGTTGACTCCTCTCGAGCACTTGCAGGTACACCTCCAGCAGTTTCTGACCAGCAGCCGTCCAGGTGACACCAGGCGCGGACCGCAGGCATCCTTCGCGCAAGCGGGCAAGCAGGGCACGATCCTCGTGCAGCCTGGTGATCTGCTCCGTAATCGCAGGAACGTCTCCGATACGGTGAACCATCGCGTTTTCCATGTGCTTGCAAAGATCGGTGCACGCCTCGGATACCAGGGGAATACAACCACTACCCATGGCTTCGACGCAAACCAGTCCAAATCCTTCCTCGATGCTTGGCAAGACAAGAAGGTCGGCGTTTCTCATCAACTCCGGAACATCGTTTCGGTGGCCCAACACAGAGACGCTCGGATGAGCCAGCATGGAAGCGAATCTCTCGGCATATGCCGGAAGGAAGGTGCCCGCAATCAGGAATTTTCCATCCTGGCATGCAGGGGATTTCAGCCAGGCCTCAAGGGCAAAGTGGACTCCCTTTCGCACCGCCGCGACTCCGGCAAACAGCACGGTGAGACCACGCTTGCCATCCGCGAAACGATCCGATGGAAAGTATTGCTTTTCATCGTAGCCGTATTGATGTTTCACCAGTTTTTCGCGCCGGAACCCACGGTCCAGGAAAGTCTGCATGGAAAAATCCGAAGCGCAAAGCAAATAGTCAGTGGCAGCAAACTCCTGTTCTTCTCTTGCGAGGACGTCTTCCTTGAAGAAGTACTCGTCATCCGCCGGAAGTACAATCCCCAGGCGTTTGGATTCGGCCTGGACCGCTTCGTATGCAAAGCGCGTATGCGCATTGGGCCGCTCAAGAACTGTAGGAATACCCAGACGTTTCGCAGTGCGCAACGTCTTCAGAGCGGCGCTGGGCCACGTATGGACAACGTCCACTTTTCCCGCAAGCTTTTCCAATCTGCGCGCGACGATGTGGTCGTGCAGCGCCAAGGTTCGCATCGTGCCCAAAACCTTGTACGGAATACGAAGCCTTCCACGCGCAAGCGTTGTTTGAACCCTTACTCCCTCGGGGACGGGACGCTGAAGCGCGCCAGGGAATACCAACAAATCAGCGCCGGCCGCGGCAAGTCCATTCACCTGTTGCCAGGCGGTATAACAGATCCGATCCGCGCCGAGCTTATGCGGGAAGCTGTAAAGGACACGCACCGAGTTGTTGTTAAGGGTCATGGATATTTCCGACACTCTTTCAATTCCGGGTCCTGCCTGGCAGGGCAGCGGCTGCGTCGCCTTCGGGGCGCGCCGCAATCGGCCGTGCTGGAGATTGCTCGGATTTTCCAAGAAAAGTACGGAGCCACGTCTCCAAAGCGACCAGGGAGAGAATTTCCTTGGCATAACCGTGAGTGATCGAGTCCTGGCGAATCAGATTTTCGATGGCGGCACGCTGGAAGTACCCTCGTGCCAGGGTTTCTCGATCGAGGAGGATGTTCTGGACCCAGTCTTTGAGTTCCGTTCTCAACCATTTTTCATACGGAACCGGGAAGCCAGCTTTCTTCCGCTCCAAAATTTCGCGAGGTACACGATTTTCCAGCGCTTTTTTGGCGATGTATTTGGTAGTGCGCCCGTGAACCTTGAAATCCTCAGGCAAGGAGGCTGCAAATTCCAGAAGTTTGTGGTCGAGCAGAGGAACGCGCAGTTCTATGGAATTCGCCATGGTCATCTTGTCCGCCTTCAAGAGCAGGTCGTCCGGGAGGGAAGTCTTGGTGTCCACGTAGAGCATCCGGTTCACCAGACCTTCGCCATGACCGCTCCCAAGAAATCTCGTGGCCGCGGATGCGGAGAATTCCTTGGTGATGCGCTCGGCGAAATCGGGAGTGTAGAGCTCGCTGCTGCGGCTATTGAAGAACATCCCCGGATTCGATGTCCTGCTGTAATAGTAGGAATCGAAGGGCATGGTCATCAGCGGAATGTATTTTTTGACGCGATTGGATTTCCAGGCCCGGTTTGCGAGCGTAAGGGCCGACGCAGCGGCGGAATTCAGCGGTCCCAGAAGTTTCTTCATCCGCTCGAACCATAGTACGTTGCGATAGATCACGTACCCAGCAAAAGCCTCGTCTCCCCCTTCCCCGGAAATCAGGACTTTCACGCGTTCTTTCGCGAGCCGGGACACGAAGTAAAGGGCGATCGCCTGAGGTTCGCAGACGGGCTCCTCCATATGCCACGCAAACTTCGGCAGGAAGTCGGCAAACTCCTTTGAGGAGATGGTCATGTCATAGTGGGTTGCGCCGTAACGCTCCGCGGCCAGCCGCGCATAGGGCCTTTCGTCGGCAAGGCCGGGAGAAGAGAAACCGAGTGTGAAGCTGCTGAGAGGCCGATCTGTTTTTCCAACAGCGAAGCCCAAGAGAGCCGTGGAGTCCACACCGCCACTTAAGAGAAAACCGACTGGGACGTCGCTGATCATGTGCAGCCGGACACATTCATCCAGGATGCTCAAAAGTTCATCCTGCGCCTGAGCTTCGGTCCGGGGCTCGGGTTTGAATTGCAGGTCCCAATACGATTTCACTGTTACGGTTCCGTTGTGCACCACCATGTGAGAACCCGGCGGGAGTTTCTTGACGTTTTTCAGCAGCGTCTCTTCGCCCGGAACGAAATAAAACGTCAGGAAACGATCGATCATTTCCGGATAAAGCTCCGGCCGCACATCTGCGTCAGCGAGGACGGCTTTGATTTCCGAGGCAAAAACCAGTGAAGTATTGGAAACCCAGTAATACAGGGGCTTGATGCCGACGCGGTCCCTGGCGATAAACAAGGACTGATTCCGCTCGTCCCAGATCGCGAAGGCAAACATTCCGCGAAGCCGCTCGACGCAGCCCTCGCCCAACTCTTCGTAAAGATGAACAATCACTTCCGTGTCAGTCTGGGTCCGGAAGACGTGTCCCTTGGACTGTAGAAACTTCCGGAGTTCTTGGTAGTTATAGATTTCTCCGTTAAACACAATCCACACTTTGCCGTCTTCGTTCGAAATCGGCTGATGGCCGGTGTTCAGGTCAATGATGGACAAGCGGCGAAAACCAAGGCCAATCGAGCCGGAAACGTAGTATCCGTCGTCATCCGGACCACGATGCTCGATCGTGTCCGCCATCTTCTTCAGAAGCTCGGGCGGCACGGTGGCCGCACGGTCAAAGTTCAGTTTTCCGCAGATGCCGCACACTGTGGTCTTACTCCTTCCAGGGTCTCGCTATCGTTGCTCGAGCAATGGATCGCGCCGGTCAATCGCCCATTTAAGGACTGCCTTCCACTTCTC
>Ga0335069_10015539_pt1 | contig 10641 bp, 10 predicted proteins | sample Lox_Sample_11_FD_206714 | JGI IMG/M metagenome (GOLD analysis project Ga0335069, IMG submission 206714) | Soil microbial communities from Loxahatchee National Wildlife Refuge, Florida, United States - Lox_Sample_1.1 | ecosystem: Environmental > Terrestrial > Soil > Wetlands | place: USA... | reverse complement strand
GCATGTCCAGGTGGGCGACGAAGCGCACGTCCGGCTTGTCGATGCCCATCCCGAATGCGATCGTCGCGACGATCACGACGGCGTCCTCGCGCAGGAAGCGCGACTGGTTCTGCGCGCGCGTCGCCGCATCGAGGCCGGCGTGGTATGGAAGCGCCGCGACGCCCGAGCGTCGCAGGAATTCCGCGACGTCGTCGACCGTCGCGCGCGCCAGGCAATAGACGATGCCGGCGTGGCCCGGATGCTCGTTGCGGATGAAGGATAGCAGTTGCGCCTGCGGATCCCGCTTCTCGACGATCCGGTAGCGGATGTTCGGCCGGTCGAAGCTCGCGACGAACTCGCGCGGCGAAGCCAGCAGCCGCTCGACGATCTCGCGGCGCGTCGGCGCATCGGCCGTCGCCGTCAGCGCGATGCGCGGGACATCCGGGAAGCGCTCGCGCAGCACCGCGAGCTGGCCGTATTCCGGGCGGAAATCGTGCCCCCATTGCGAAACGCAGTGCGCCTCGTCGATCGCGAACAGCGCCACGCGACAGCCCGCGAGGAGTTCCAGGAAGCGGTCGGTCGCCAGCCGCTCCGGCGCAACGTAGACGAGGTCGAGCGTGCCTTCGCGCATCCGCGCCTCGACCTCGAGCGCCGCCCGCCACGTGAGCGTCGAATTGAGGACCGCGGCCCGCACGCCGAGCTCGCTCAGCGCGCCGACCTGGTCCTGCATCAGCGCGATCAGCGGCGACACGACGACGGCGACGCCGTCGCGCAACAGCGCCGGGACCTGGTAGCACAGCGACTTGCCGCCGCCGGTCGGCATCAGGACCAGCGCGTCGTTGCCGCCGCAGACGTGTTCGATCACCTCGCGCTGGAAACCGCGGAAACGGTCGTAGCCGAAGACGCGCTTGAGGATGGATTCGGGCGTCGCGTTCAAGGTCGATTCCGGGGCGAGACGCGACTTTAACGGATCGCGCCGGGACCGGCGGGCCGGCGGACCGTGGCGAAGGGTCGCCCGCGGGACGCCGCCGTGAGGCACAATGCAGCCGCCGCCGGGGGCCGCGCGATCGACCATGAACGACATCGGACGTCCCGACAAGGAATCCTTCCTCTTCGACCACTCGATGCCGCAACCGGCGTCGATCGCGCGCGCGATCCGCGAAGGGTTCGACCGCCACTACAGCCTCTTCCGCTACGTGGCGCAGCAGGCGAAGGGGCGCTTCGAGCGCGCCGACTGGCGCGGCATGCAGGAGTCGGCGCGCGAGCGGATCGCCTTCTACGACCAGCGCGTCCTGGAAGCGGTCGCCCGCCTGGAGCGCGAGTTCGACCTGGCGACGCTCGACGACGGCGAGCGCGACGCCGTCTGGCAGGCCGTCAAGCAGCAGTTCGTCGCGCTGCTCGCGTCGCATCGCCAGCCGGAGTGCGCCGAGACCTTCTTCAATTCGGTCTGCATCAAGCTGCTGCAGCGCGACTATTTCCGCAACAGCTTCATCTTCGTGCGACCCGGCGTCGCGACCGACTACATGGATTCGGACCCGCCGTCGTACCGCAGCTACTACCCGGCACACGCCGGTGTGCGGCGCGCGCTGCGGCGCATCCTGATCGACTACGGCTTCGCCGGCCCGTGGGCGGACGTCGAGCGCGACATCCGGCGCGTCATCCGCGCGGCGTGCCGTGCGCATCGCGCCGGCGAGGCGCCGTTCGCGCTGGCGCGGCCGTTCCACGTCGAGCCCGACTGCCAGATCCAGGTGCTGTCGAGCCTCTTCTTCCGCAACAAGGGCGCCTACATCGTCGGGCGCTTCGTGAACGGCACGCGCGTCACGCCGTTCGCGGTGGCGATCCTGCGCGACGAGCGCGGGGCAATCTACGTCGACACGCTGCTGACGCGCCCCGACTACATCGCGACGCTGTTCTCCTACACGCGGGCCTACTTCCTCGTCGACATGGAAGCGCCCTCGGCGTACGTCGACTTCCTGCGCTCGATCATGCCGCACAAGCCGGCTTCGGAGCTGTACTCGATGGTCGGCCTGCAGAAGCAGGGCAAGACGCTCTTCTACCGCGACTTCCTGCACCACCTGAAGCATTCGAGCGACCGCTTCGTCATCGCGCCGGGGATCAAGGGCCTCGTGATGACGGTCTTCACGCTGCCCTCGTACCCCTACGTGTTCAAGCTCATCAAGGACATCATCCCGTACCCGAAGGAGACCGACCGGCAGCAGATCATGGCGAAATACCAGCTCGTGAAGACGCACGACCGCGTCGGGCGGATGGCCGACAACTGGGAGTACTCGCAGGTGACGCTGCCGCGCGCCCGCTTCGCGCCGGAGCTGATCGAGGAGCTACGCGCGTTCTGCGGCAGCCAGGTCGTGCTCGGCGAGGAGACGGTGCTGATCCGCCACGTCTACATCGAGCGCCGGATGACGCCGCTCAACATCTACCTGCAGCACGCCAACGACGCCGAAGTCGACCATGCGATCCGCGAATACGGCGATGCGATCAAGGACCTGATCGCCGCCAACATCTTCCCGGGCGACATGCTCTACAAGAACTTCGGCGTCACGCGCCTGAACCGCGTCGTCTTCTACGACTACGACGAGATCGAATACCTCACCGAATGCAACTTCCGCCGCGTCCCGAAGGCCCGCAACGACGAGGACGAGATGTCGGGCGAGGTCTGGTACCACGTCGGCAAGCATGACGTGTTTCCGGAGCAGTTCGAGCCTTTCCTGCTTGGCGACGCACGCATCCGCGCCGCATTCCTGAAGTACCATGCCGATCTCCTGACGCCGGAATACTGGCAGCAGGTCAAGGACCGGATCCTGGAGGGCCAGATGGTCGACGTCTTCCCCTACCCGCGCGAGATCCGCTTCGCGCGGCAGTTCGCCTGACGGCGCCGGCACCGGCGGGCTCGCGGATGTCGACGATCCTCGTCATCGGCGCCTCGCGCGGCATCGGGCGCGAATTCGCGCGCCAGTACGCCGCCGACGGGGCCCGCGTCATCGCGACGCACCGGCATCCGGGCGACACGCGGTCGCTGCGCGAGGCCGGCGCGCGCCCGCTGCAGCTGGACGTGGACAGCGCGGAATCGATCGCGGGCCTCGGCTGGCACCTGGACGGCGAACGCGTCGACGTCGCGCTCCTCGTCGCCGGGATCTACGGCCCGCGAACGTCGGATCTCACGCCCCCCTCCGACGAGGAGTTCGGCGCGGTCATGCGGACCAACCTGCTCGCCCCGATGCGGCTGATCCCGATCGTCTCGCAGTCGGTCGTCGCCGCGCACGGCAAGCTGGCCGTGATCTCCAGCCTCATGGGCTCGATCGGGATGGCGAAGTCGACCGCGGGCTGGCTGTATCGCGCGAGCAAGGCCGGTCTCAACAGCGTGCTGAAGAGCACGAGCCTCGAGCTGGGCGCGCACGGCGTCGTCTGCGTCGCGTTCAATCCCGGCTGGGTCCGGACCGACATGGGGGGCGCCGGTGCCGACCTCGACGTGCGCGAAAGCGTCGGCAGCATGCGGCGCGTCCTGGGCGCGATCAACAGCTCGCACAACGGCAAGTTCCTGAACTACGACGGCGTTCAACTCGAGTGGTAGGTTCGCGTGGCAACTCCGCGAAGCATTCCCGCGAAGCGCGACCCGTCCGACGGGCGCTCCGACAAGCGGCTCGGCCGGGAGCCGGACGACGCCGACGACCTGCCGCCGCCGCGATCACGGCGCCGCCTTCGCGACCTGCTGCCGAAACGGCTCTCGATCCCGGCGACCGTTGCCCTCGTCTTCGGCGCCTGCACCGCGATCGCGATCGCGATCATCGGCATCGTCGCCAACCTGTTCGAGAACGAACTCGGCATCGGGCGCTGGGTGTTCGTCGCCGTGCCGTCGCTGTTCGGCGCGCTGTTCGCGGTGCTGATCTACCAGGGAGCGGAACGCACGGTGCGGTCGATCCGCGACGCCCTGTCGCGCTCGCTGCTCGTCGCCCTCGTCACGTGGATCGCGGTCGGCGCGCTGGCGACCGCGGTCTGGTGCGTCCCGTCGCAATACGGGGCGTGCCTCGGGAAGTCCCTGCTGCTGACCGGGCTCGTCGGCGGCGGGCCGCTGCTGCTGGCGACGCTGGTGGCCGGCGCGATCGGCGGCTACATCATCATCAGGCGGCCGCGCGCAGCGCGGAAGATCGACGGCGTGAACTAGGCGCGCGGAACGACGGGACGCGCCGAACTACCGGGCGCGCGGGGAAAAGGGCATGAAACCACGAATCGAGTTCTATTTCGACTTCTCGTCGCCGTACTCCTACGTCGCGGCGAACCTGATCGAAGGCATCGCGGACAAGCATCGCGCGACGCTGGCATGGCGCCCGGTCCTCCTCGGCGTCGCGTTCAAGGCGTCCGGCCAGCGTCCGCTCGTCGAGATCCCGGTCAAGGGCGACTATTCGAGGCGCGATTTCGAGCGCACCGCACGGTTTCACGGCCTGGCGTTCCGCTATCCGACGACGTTCCCGATATCGACCGTGAACACCGCGCGCGCCGTGCTGTGGCTACAGGCGCAGGGGTCGGCGAAGACGGCGACGTTCATCCGGCGCGCGATGCGCGCCTACTACGTCGAGGACCGCGCGATCAACGATCCGGCGACGATCGCCGAACTCGCGAGCGAGCTCGGCATCGACGCGGCGGCCGTCTCGGCAGGGATCCAGGATGGCGCCATCAAGGACAAGCTGAAGGCCGATGTCGACGAGGCGATCGCACGCGGCGTGTTCGGCGCGCCCTTCATCTTCGTCGACGGCGAGCCGTTCTGGGGCCACGACCGGTTGCCGCAGGTCGAGCGCTGGCTCGCCACCGGTCCTTTCTAGCGCCCCTTCACGCGACGGAGGACTCCGACGATGAGGCAGCTTTCCCTCGGCGTGCCGCATCGCGTCTATGGGATGGCGCGCAGCGGAAACTGCCACAAGGTCAGGATGGCGCTGGATCACCTCAACCTGCCTTACCGCTGGCACGAGGTCGACGTCGTCGGCGGCGAGACGCGCAGCGAACGGTTCCTGGCGATCAATCCGGCCGGGAAGGTGCCGGTGCTGCAGATCGATGCCACGACCCACCTGCCGGAGTCCAACGCGATCCTCGGCTACCTGGCCGAAGGGACGCCGCTGTGGCCAGGCGAGCGGCTTGCGCGCGCGCAGGTCCTGCAGTGGATGTTCTTCGAACAGTACAGCCACGAGCCCTATGTTGCCGTCGCGCGCTACATCCGCGTGTTCCTCAAGCGAACCGATGATCCGCGGCTGCCGGGCCTGGTCGAGAAGGGTATCGAGGCGCTCGATGTCATGGAGCGGCACCTGGCGCGCCACGAGTTCCTGGTCGGCCGGGGCCTGACGATCGCCGACCTGGCGCTCTACGCGTATACGCACTGCGCCGCCGATGCGGGCATCGATCTCGCGCCGCATCCGGCGATACGCGGCTGGCTCGAGCGCTGCGGTGCCGAGCGCGGCGTGGGCCCGATGCCCGCGGCGTGAACCGCCGCCCTATGGAAGCCGGGCGGGGGGAGGCCGGACGGGAATGAATACGCAGACCATCGAAATCCGCATCGCGCGCCGCGTCGCCACGGTCTGGCTGGCGCGCGAGCGCGTCCGCAACGCGCTCGATGAAACGACGATCGCGGAACTCGACGCGGCGTTCGCCGGCCTCGGAGCCGACGACGGCGTTCGCGCGATCGTGTTGGCGGGGCGCGGCCCCGCTTTCTGCGCCGGCGCCGACCTCGAGGCGATGCGCCGCGCGGCCCATCATGGCGAGGAGGAGAACCGGCGCGACGCGCTGCGGCTTGCATCGATGCTGCGGCGGATCGCGGAATGCGGGAAGCCGGTCGTCGCCCGGGTCCATGGCGACGCGTTCGCCGGCGGCCTCGGCCTTGTCGCGGCCTGCGACATCGCGTTCGGCGCGAGCGGCGCGACGTTCTGCCTCAGCGAGACTCGCCTGGGCCTCGTGCCGGCGACCATCTCTCCGTACGTCGTGCGCGCGATCGGCGAACGTTCGGCGCGCCGCTATGTCCTCAGCGCGGAGCGCTTCGACGCCACCGAGGCGCTGCGCATCGGCCTGCTGCACCAGGTGGCGGCGCCGGATCGCCTCGACGCCGCGGTCGACGCCCTGCTGGAGACACTGCTTCAGACGAGCCCGGCGGCCGTCGCGTCGGCCAAGGACCTGATCCGCGCGGTCGCCGGTCGGCCGATCGACGATGCCCTCGTCGCCGACACCGCGGAGCGGATCGCGCAGGCGCGAGCTTCCGACGACGGACGCGAGGGCATCCAGAGCTTCCTGCAGAAGCGCAAGCCGCGCTGGGTCGTGCAGTACGAGGCGGAACGCCTCGGCGCGGACGACGACGAGGAGATGTAGCGGCGCCGCTCGGGCGCGGGACGGGGCGTCAGTCCTTTTCCGGCGCCTCGAGTGCGATATCGACCATCAGGTCGTTCGCGAGCGACTCGAGCGAGGCGCGCAACTCGTCCGCCGAGGCCTCCGCGTCCAGGTGGAGCCGGGCCGTCGCACGGAACAAGGGCTCGCCGGTGAACGAGCCGCTCTCGAACCGCGTGTCCAACTCCTCGATGCTGACGCCACGCGCGGCAAGCGCGCGCGCGACCTCGCGGACGATTCCCGGGCGATCCTGTCCGACCAGTTCGAGCAGCGCGATCCTTCCGGGACGCGGGGCCGGCCCGCCTCGGGCAAGGTCGACGGCGAGGCCGATCTCGCGCAGCCGCTGCAGCGCAACAACGAGCGGGTCGACCTGCTCTGCGGGGACTTGCAGGTGGACGATGCCGGCGAACTGCCCGGCGAGCTGCGCCATCCGGCTCTCGGCCCAGTTCGCGCGGTGCTCCACGGCGACATCCGAAATGGCCTTGACCAGCCCGGGGCGGTCCCGTCCGACAACGGTAACGACAAGGGAAACCATGTTCTTGGGCGGGAACCTGTGAATGGCGTAGTCTATGCCGCCAATCGGCGGAGGGTGATCCGATGTTCGACAATTTCGATACGACATCGCTGATGGCGGTGGCGGCCGTGCTCGGCTTCGCGAGCGGCATCCGCCTTTATGCGGTGCTGTTCCTGGTCGGCCTGGCGGGCCATCTCGGCTGGGTCCCGCTGCCGCATGGGCTGCAGGTCCTGCAGCACCCGCTGATGCTGACGGCCTCCGGGTTCATGCTGCTCGTGGAATTCTTCGCCGACAAGGTTCCGGCGCTCGACACGGTCTGGGACGCGATCCATACGCTGATACGGATTCCGGCGGGCGCCGCGCTGGCTGCCGGCGTGTTCGGCGCCGACAACGGCACGCTGGCGGCCGCGGCGGCGCTGCTCGGCGGCTCGCTCGCGGCGACCAGCCATTTCACCAAGGCCGGAGGGCGCGCGCTGATCAACACGTCGCCGGAACCGGTTTCCAACGCGGTGGCGTCGACGAGCGAGGACGTGCTCGTCGTGGCTCTGCTTTCGCTCGCGGCCGCGCACCCGCTGGTCGCGGCGGCGGTCGTCGCCGTCCTCGTCGTCGTCGCGATCTGGCTGCTGCCGCGGATCATCGGGATGATCCTCTCGATGCTGCGGCGCGCTGGCGCGATCCTCTTCGGCCGCGGCGGCGGCGCCGGCAATCGATCCGATCGCGGCGAACGCCGGGCCCCCGCGCCGACCTTCGACGGGCTCGATCCCGGGAGAAAGTGAAGCGATGAAATTCGTTCGATACGGCGCCAACGGATTCGAGAAGCCGGGTGTCATGGACCCGGACGGCAGCGTCAGGGACCTGTCCGGCCTCGTGACGGACATCGACGCGTCCGTCTACTCGCCCGAGGGCCGCAAGCGCCTGCGCGACGTCGACGTCACCGGCCTGCCGCGGGTATCCGGCAAGCCGCGCCTCGGCGTGCCCTTCGTCGGCATCAGCAAGTTCATCGCGATCGGCCTGAACTACCGCGATCATGCGGCGGAATCCGGGTTGCCGATACCGGCGGAGCCTGTCGTCTTCAACAAGTGGACGACCTGCATCGGCGGACCGGACGATGACGTGCAGCAGCCGCGCGGCTCGACCAAGCTCGACTGGGAGGTCGAACTCGGGGTCGTCATCGGCCGCACCGCGCGCTACGTCGACGAGGCCGCCGCGTTGGCGCACGTCGCCGGCTATTGCGTCGTGCACGACGTCTCGGAACGGGCGTTCCAGATCGAGCGTGGCGGAACCTGGGACAAGGGCAAGGGCTGCGACACGTTCGGGCCGATCGGTCCCTGGCTCGTGACGGCCGACGAGATTCCGGACCCGCAGGCGCTGAGGCTCTGGCTCGACGTCAACGGCGAGCCGATGCAACGCGGCAACACGCGGGAGATGATCTTCGGCGTCGCGACGATCGTGAGCTACCTGTCGCGGTTCATGACGCTGCGCCCCGGCGACATCATCTGCACCGGCACGCCCGCCGGCGTCGGGATGGGACGCAAGCCGCCGCGCTTCCTGGCGCCGGGCGACGTCGTCTCGCTGGGCATCGACGGGCTCGGTTCGCAGCGCCAGAGGATCGTCGCGGCCGCGTAGGTCGGGGCGGCGCGGCGCGGCCGCCCGAAAAAAAGTCGCCGCCCCGGCTTTCGCCTCGGCGGCGCAAACGCGCTCTCTTCGGAGGAGATCTTCGGCCGGTCAGTGGCGGCCGCCCGCCCAGCCATCCTGGTCGCCGAACACGGCCGCATCCGCAGCCGTGATCGTGCTGGTCGTCGTCGAGCCCGAGGTCGCCGTCGACGGCGTACCGATCACGGTCGCGACCGAGCCGTTCGCGACGATCGCGGCAAAGAAGCCGCTTTCCGTCCCGGCGCCGTGGGCTCCCGGATAGAAGTAGTTCGTCGACGAATTCACCGCGATGCCGAGCGTCGACAGGGACGCGATCGTGAGCGTCTGGCCGGAGGCGCTGTCCGAGGAAACGATCCCCTGGATGCCGGCGACGGGCTGCGTCGGCGTCGGGATGCGCTCGACGCGGGTCGCCGTCAACGCGCCGCCCGTGCCCGGATAACCGCTCACCAGCACCTGGTCGCCAGCCCCCAGCACGAGGGCGAAGTTCGATGCGTTGAACGGACGCGCGCCCTTGGCCCAGTCCACGAAGCGCGTCTGGCCGGTCACCGTGAAGGTCTGGCCCAGCACGACGAGCGTGCCGCCGGTGGCCGTCGAGGTCGTGCCGCTCGAGGAACTCGAGGCGGACGAACCGGCCGCCGTCGCGCTGCCCAGCGAGCCCATCAGCACGAAGGTCGCGAACTGCTCCGTCGTGATCGACGTGGCCGTGATCGAACCGTCGGCATTGACCGTTCCCGTGACGTCGACGATCTGGTTGTCGGCCAGCGTCGCGACCGTCGACGCGAGGCTCGAGGCCGATGCCTGGACCAGGATTCCGCGCAGCACGAACGTCGCGGCGGTCGCGTCGAACTGCGACACGACGCCCCCGAGGCGGACGGTTGCGCCGGTCGCGAATGCCGGCGACTGCGTCGTGACCCGAACGAGCGATGCGGCGAGCGTCGGCGTCCCGGTGCCGGTCGGGGCGGTCGTGGCGCGCACCTCGACAAAATTGCCGCTCGCCACAGCGCAACCGGACGGCACGCAACGCGTCGGCGACGTGCCCGTCGACGTCGTCGTCACGGTCAGCCCGTTGACCGAGAAGGAACCGGCGGACGTGCCTACGCCCGTGACGTAACCCTCGGCGCGGTAGATGTCGCGGTTCGTCGACGCCAGAACGAGCGTCGCGACGATCTGGTCGCCGCCCGACGGGCAAGCCGCCGAGGTCGTCGCGCACTGCTCGAGGTAGCCGTAGACCTTGACGTAGTCGCCGGCGGCAATGTTCGACGGTCCGGTGACCGTGCCGGCGGCGTTCGCGCCGGCAAACGACGTGCCGCTCGTCAACACGACGTTCTGGCCCAGGACGGTCATCGAGCCACCGGTCGTCCCGGGCGCGACGTCCACTTCGCCGCGGACGGCGCTGCGGATCCGCAGGAAGGTTGCGGTCGGCGCCGTCGTCCCGCTCGACGCCACGTCGACGGTCATCCCGGCCTGGACCGCTGACATCGTCGAGGCGGCGTCATCGTTGTCGCCGTCGACGACGACCGTGCCCGCCCCGGTCGCGTATTCCACGCCATTGACGATGACGCTGCCGAAGGCGGTCACGACACCGCTCGCGGTCACCGCTTGCGCAGAGCCACCCGTCGTCGCGCCCGACGTCGACGACGAGCCGCCGCCGCACGCCACGAGTGCCGCAGCCGCGCAAAGCGCGCCGAGCGCGGGGAACATCCATCGCACTGCTTTCATCTGCCGATCCTTCGTTCGAATCCGTCCTGGCCGCCGTCGCTCGACCGTCGCGGTCGGGCCGACACCGCCGTCGCACGAAACGACTATCCGGCGTCGCCGGTCCGCAGGCAAGGGAAAGTTTCCCACCGATGGGCTAGTCCCTTTGGCGGTAGGAATCACATATCGAAATATGTGAATGCCCGCTCTCAGGAAAAGGCTTGCGAGAAGGCCGTCGCAGCGACGGCAACCGACGTCGCGCCCCCGGCTCGCTCGCTCGGGGACCGCGGGCTAAACTCAGCGCCAGAGATCCTTGGCGAGGCGGATTCCGTCTTCGTGGCCGTCGTAGTGGCCGTGCAGCACGCGGATCTCCTCGTAGCCCAGCCGGCGATAGAAGGCGCGCGCCCCGCCATTGCACCGCC
>Ga0335069_10015538_pt1 | contig 10641 bp, 9 predicted proteins | sample Lox_Sample_11_FD_206714 | JGI IMG/M metagenome (GOLD analysis project Ga0335069, IMG submission 206714) | Soil microbial communities from Loxahatchee National Wildlife Refuge, Florida, United States - Lox_Sample_1.1 | ecosystem: Environmental > Terrestrial > Soil > Wetlands | place: USA: Florida... | reverse complement strand
CCCAAGCCCAGAGCACTTGCACTTACCGCCCCGCCTCCACCGAACGCCTCGCGGACGATATGATCAACCGCTCGCTCTCCCGTTGGGCCCTGCCGCGACGACGACATGAGTACCCACGCCACGCTTGAGTCCGCAACTCCGCGCCTGCTCTTCACAGCTCCCTGGGAGCCCGTCGTGGTCCGCCGGGGCGACGCCCTTGGCCTGCGCGCCTTCGCTGACCACCTGGCTGACGCCGTCGCGCCTGGCATGAGCAACCGCGTGAACGACGGACGCTGGATCACCATCCTTTCGTGGTGTCTGGCCCGATCTCACGAGGTCTTCCACGCGACCGGCGCTCGCTCGGTCGCTTCGCGGCGCGAGCAACAGCGACGTTATGCCTGGCTGCGCCCTCTCGAGCTGATGTGGGTCGCGCGGACGATCGCGCTAGCCGACAACTGGGGAGAACGCTCGCTGGCCGGACGCCGCCGGGTGCGACCGTGGCTCCAAGAGAACGAGATGCAGACGGACCGCTTCGGTATGTCCACCGACCAGTTCCGGGCCTACCGCCAGACCGGGATGTACGGCGGGTACCGGATCGCCTTCCGGAAGTGGGCTCGGATGACCCTAGGAGGGGACGGGTGGACTCCCGGGAGCGGGACTACGGAACTCGCGCGCTGGCTGGACGGGCGGTTGGGGCCGTCCCGCCCCCCGTGGCCGCTGAACGAAGCCGACGAGCACAAAGACAGCCCCCTCCTCCGCCGCGCACCCAGGCTGGACCTCGGCGACGAGCATAAATGGTGGCTCCGGCACTGGATTGATTTCCGCGAACCTGCCAGCAAGGGCCAGGACGAGCGAACGCTCCCTCGACCCAGGGGTGAGTATGAGGCGCTGCCCGAGCGGGAGCACATCGAAGCGGTTGCCTTCGCGGCGGATGCCGGTGGCACGCGTCGGCGAGCCGTAGCCGGCCAGGTCCTGAAGGCCAGCGCCGGGGATCACGCGGAGGTCTGCGAGCACCTGGCACGGGCCTTCACGGAGGTACCCGCGATAAGGCTCCTGCCTTTCTTCACTCGCCTCGCCGACGCGGGCGTCGACGCGATGAACTCGATCGCTGCGGAGCTCCACGGCGAGCGAGATCGCTTGCTTACGGACATCTCCCAAGCGCGGTCCGTCCGGGACGCCATGGACCGGCTCTCACAGGAGGCCGACCGGTGGCGGCAGGCCCGCATTGAGGACGTGCCCCACGTGCACACGGTCGCGCGCTTCGCCGAGACCGTCCGGGCCGCATCGACGACCGATCGAGTCCGTGTGCTGCTCGAGTACCACGAGCTGCACGGTGGAGGTCTCCGCTGGTTCGTGGTGCGCGATCATCGTGTGGAGCCTCGCATGCGGCCGCGCGCGGGATCTGCCAGGTACCGGTTCCGGCTGTGGGCCCTCTGCCGCCTCGCCGTGCAGTCGGGGGTGCTGCGCCGGATGCCCCGCTCGATCCTGGATGACGCGTCGGCCGGAGGGGACGGGGAGGACGTCGATGACTAGCCCGGGTCCCGGTTGGGAAGCTCTCCTAGCGTCCGATGCTCCCGCGGTGTGTCATCTGCAGGCCGCGCTCTTCACGACGTACGAACCCGCCGAGGAGCGGCTCCTCGTAGAGCATCTCCTGCCGACGCTTTTGAAGCTGGGGCGCGACCCTGGCGGGGAGGGCCGCGAGAAGCAGCTCTACCTGCTGGAGCTCGACGCTCGGCTACGGCAGCTGCACGAGCGGCTCGTGATCGTCTCCTCCGCCGCCCGTGCAGAGCCGATGTCGCCCGGGGAGGGTGACGGCGGCTGCTACGCGTGGATCTGGCACCGAATCCGCGCCCTAACGGTCGGCAGCCGTCGCAAGGCGGTGCAGCACGCGAAGCTCTGGATGCTGCACTGGACCGGGGGAGACGACGGGGAGGAGTACCTTGAGATCGTCGTCTCCTCCGCCAATCTCACCACACCAGCCTTCCGCGGGCAGCTCCAGGCGGCGTGGCGCGCATGCGTCTCTCTGGAGCCGAGGGGCTCGGACGCCAGGCTTCGCTCGTGGGGGCCGTTGCCCGCCTTCTTGAGGGAACTGGCGGTTTCCGCCGGCGACGACGAACGCCTGCAACCGTTCGTGGCCCTGCTGGCCCGCGCAGAGTGCCCGGCGGACGTTACGTTCGTGGCAAGCGTGCCGGGCAACCACTCTCCTGCCGAACTCCGGCGGACTCCGTGGGGTGTCGCGGGACTCGCCGTCGCCGTCCCGGAGGGTCGGGGCAAAGCGACGGTGTCCGTCCTCGCTCCGTACGTCGGCACCTGGAGCCCCGAATCGCTTGAGCGATGGTGCGCCCGTTTCGGGGGCGAGCCTCGACAACTGCGCATCGCTTGGATCGATCGCGGCCACGTCTGGGCACGACAGCAGCGTTGGGCGATGCCCGAGGTCTCGCTGCGGACCTTCTCGGGGGCGCGATGCACCCTCCTCCAGTTGCCGCGCGCTCCGTCCGCCGAGGAGGTCTTCTTCCACGCCGACCACCGGCCTGGGGACGAGCGCTGGAGCCACGCCAAGATCTACGCTCTCCGGCGCGGGCGGGTGAGCCGCCTGCTGGTCACGTCCGCGAACTTCAGCGCGGCGGCTTGGGGCCGCGAGGGGCCGTCCGGGGCACTCACCATCGAGAACTTCGAGCTGGGCGTGTGCACCAGCGGGGAGCTTCCGTTCGACGAGCTGCACGAATTCGACGATCTCGAAGTCGTCGCGACGACATCCCGTGACGAGCTGGCGGCAGCGTCGTCGTTACAGTGGGCCGATGCGACGTGGGACGGCGCCACGGTGACCGTCCGCTGCCGGGTGACGGGCGAACGGACAATCCAGGGGAGAGTGCGTGTCGGAAGTCACTGGGCGGCGTTGCCGGCCTGGACCCTGGGCACCGACGGGCTGCACATCACCTCCCTCCCCTGGGCCGAGCCCCGGAGACCCCCATCGGTCGCCGAGCTCGTATCGGGTGAGGAAACCCTCGCCGTGCCCGTCTTCGATTCCCGGACCATCACCGACCGAGAGGAGAGCATCCCGACGGAGGTGGACGAGGACCTCGTGCAGGCGCTACGCGACGAGCTGATTCTCGAGCAGTACGGTGGGCGCGTGGAGCCAGAAGATGGATCTCCGGAGCCCGGCGACACGGCAGAGGTGGGCGGCGCGAGCACCGCCGAGGGCGAGGAGGGAGATGCCGACGCGGGCGAGGAGGATGTCGGGGGCGGCGCCGACTTGGAGAGCTACGCGGTCCCGGCCTTCGTCCTGGCGCGCCGGCATCTGCGCATCGTCGATTCCTGGGCGGCGCGCGTTGCGGAAGTGCCTGCCGGTCAGGAGCTCGAGCGTGCGTGGCTGCTTCGCGACGGGGAGCTCCTGCGCGAGGCGCTCCTCCGTCGCGCCCGCCGTGCAGACGGTTCCGAAGCTCGGGGGCTGGGAGCGAGGCTCGCCGCCGAGGAGATCGGGCTGCGCCTGCAAACGCTCCGGAGGGCGGATGCTGCCGGTTGAACCTCTAGGCATGCAGTCCCGGCAGTGGCAGTTCCTAGGGCGCCCACGGGAGTACGTGGATGCGACAAAGGAGACCGCTCGTCCGCTCGCGCTGGAGAGCACCAGGCGCCAGTTCAACACCGCGCGGGACGTCCTGGAGCGCCTGACCGGCACGTTCGGGGAACCGCGGCGCGGGATCCTTCTCGCCGACGACGTCGGTCTCGGAAAGACGACTGTGGCTGCGCTCGTCGCCTGGGTCGTTGCGGCTGCCGGTCAAGGGCGCAACGTGCGGGTCCTCGCGCCGAACGAGGTCATGCAGCGAAGGTGGAAGGACGAGCTCCGGTCGCACGTGGCGCCCCTGAATCGCTGCGCAGCTCATCTCGAGAAGGTTCACGAGCGGTGGATCAAGGAGGGCGCGGTCGGCCGGCTCACGGCAGGGAGCATCCAGGTCGTCCGGCACCGCTACGCCTCCTCCGACAACAACCTCGCCTGCGACCTTCTGATCGTGGACGAGGCTCACCGCGCGAAGGGGGAGGAGACCGCTTTCAGCCAGGCGCTGATGATGCAGAGGAAGTACGCGAAGCGCGTCCTCATCCTCACGGCAACACCGTTCAGCATCGACATCGCGGAGCTGGAGAGGATGCTCGCGCTGGTGGATGGCGACGACGCCCGCGCGCAGGTCCGCGCATACCGCAGGGCCCTCGACCGCCTCTATGGAGGCAACGCGACGCGCCGTCCGGAGGACGCCGCGGAGCGGCTCGCCACCGCGGCGCAGAACGCCGTCGATGCGCTGCGCGCGTGCGTTATCCGCCACGGGGTGGCCGATCTTCCCCGCGAGGTCCAAGCCTTCGGCGTGCAGACAGAGTGGCCGATGGAGGTCGGGGAGGCGAGCCTCGCCGAGCTCGAGCTCATGCTGCGCATCGATCGCGCCCTCGGGCTCGCGAGGCAAGCGGCCGACGAGTCCGGGAAGGCCACGAACGACCCGCGCTTCCACGTGGGCTGGCGCCACCTCGACGCCGAGCGACGGCGTCTTGAGGAGGAGTTGCAGACGCTCGAGGAGCCTGCGAGGGCCGCGGTCCAGGGCCACCTTGTCGCGGTCGCGCGCCTTCGCCGCGACGTCGGCGCACACTCAAAGATGCGGGCCGTCGCGAGCGCGATCCGGCCGGTGATTGAGGAGGGCGAGAAGGTGCTGCTCTTCTGTCACCATCACGCGACGGCCCAGGAACTCACGGTGCACCTGGCTGGGGCGCTGGGTAGCCTGGACCTGCCGCGGCCCCCTCAGAAGGCGTCGTGGAAGGCCGCCTGGGAAGAAGCGCTCGCCCCGAATAACGGCGACGCGGAGGACGAGGGCGACGGAGAGCTCCGCGCGCGCTTCATCGACTGGCTCTGCTCGGACAGCGTGCGCCAGCAGGTCTGGGCATGGGTGACGGCATCGGGGGCGGATGGAGTTCCCCTCGCGGATGCGCTGCGGAAAGCATGGGCCCGGAGGGTTGAGGCCCGGGAGAGGATCGCGGAGGCGGCCAGTCGTCTCTACGACGCGCTCACGCGGTCACGGTCCAGCAGGATCGTCCTAGCGGAGGGGCGGCTCCCCGGTGGTCGGGGTTCCACGCGCGTGATGGGCGTGTGCCAGCCGACGGACGTCGAGCGGGAGCAAATGCTGTTCGTCGATAACCAGCAGCCCGATACCATCATCGCGATCTTCAACAGCCCCTTCGGGCCGGACGCCCTAGTGGCCACCGACCGCCTTTCGGAGGGGATCGACCTGCACCGATACTGTCGGCACCTCGTTCACTACGAGCTCGACCCGAGCCCCATCCGCACCGTGCAGCGCAACGGTCGACTCCGTCGCGTGGGCAGCTGGGCTGCGGTGCTGGGGGAGCCGATCCGCCACGCGTACCCGGCATTCCGTGGCACGCGGGACCACCGGCTCGTGCAGATCATGAAGAAGCGGGTGGACAGCTTCTCCCTGTTGCTCGGGGGAGTGCAGACCTTTGACGTCGACGAGGTCCACGACTGGGAGGAGCGGTGGCGCAACGAGGTCATTGCGGAAGCCCGGGCCAGGCTCGAGCAGGCCGGCATCCGCCTGCACGCGCGACCGGGTGGGGACGTGAGTCGATAACAACTGACCGTCGGACGCGTTCCACTCGGCCCCCCCGGGGAACGGCGGCCCGCCCACAGGCCCCGTTGATTCTCAACGACGGCGGCCCCCAAGCGGCATTTGTAGCCCGCCGTGAGCGACCCCAGCTATGAGGCTCCTAGGATGGATCGATGCCAGGTTGGCCGTTGAAAGAGTTGAGGAAGGCCGCAGACGAGATGGTCATGATGCTGGACGACTACTCGAACGCGCCGACAAAGGAGATGGTTGCTGACCTTCGCCGCGTACACCGCGCCCATGGCACCCAGACCGAGCAGGCGATCGAGGTGGTACTTGCCCTTGAGTAACGTCCCGACCCTCGCACGTGCTCTCCTCTCGACGTCGCTCATCCGCCCCCGTGAGGCGCCAAGGAAGCACGCATCGTAGCGACGGTAACACCTTCAGTCCGGGGGCCTGCTCTGCCCAGCCGCGGTAACGGTACGCTTCTAACGTGGGCACCGATTCACGGGGCCAAGCGCAAGACCTGACTGAACTCACCTCGGGTATTCTCCCGTCGATGGGCGTGCCCGACTTCCAGACCCTCATGTTGCCCGCGCTCGAGGTGTTCGCTGACGGTGCCGAGCATACGAGTCGCGAGGTACGCGACCGGCTCGCGGAAGTGTTCCACCTCTCCGACGCCGACCTCGAAGAGCTTCTCCCGAGCGGGACGCAACCCGCGTTCCAGAACCGCATCCACTGGGCGCTCTGGTATCTCCAGAAGTGCGGGCTCACTCAGCGCCTTCGACGTGGCGTGCAACGCATCACGGATCGGGGTCGCCAGGTTCTCGCCAAGAAGCCGGCTCGGGTGGACCTGAAGCTCCTCTCGCAGTTCCCCGAGTACAGAACGATCCATCGCAAGGGCTCCACCGCCCAAGACGGTTCCGCTGAGCCGGACGTACCCGCGACGGGTTCCGTCGCCGCGGCCACGCTGGAGACGCCGGACGCCCTTCTCGCCCGAGCCTGGGGCGAACACCGCGAGGCCCTGGAGGACGACCTCCTCCAACGCTTGCTCGCTGTCTCCCCGCGCCGCTTCGAATCAGTCGTCATCGAGCTCCTCGTCGCGATGGGGTACGGGGGCTCCTTCGCTGACGCCGCTCAGCGCGTCGGTCGCAGCGGTGACGGTGGCATCGACGGGATCATCAACGAAGATCGTCTCGGTCTGGACACCGTGTACGTGCAGGCGAAGAGATGGCAAGGAACCGTCGGGCGGCCCGAGATACAGAAGTTTGCGGGGAGCCTGCAGGGGGTTCGCGCAAAGAAGGGCATCTTCATCACCACCTCGGAGTTCTCCCGCGAGGCCGAGGAGTTCGCCAAGATGATCGACACCCGCATCGTGCTCATCGACGGCCGCACCCTCGTCCGCTTCCTGTTCGAGTTCAACCAGGGTGTGAGGAAGCAGGGCGAGTACACCGTGAAGAAGATCGACGAAGAGTTTTTCGATGACGATTGAGGGGTCACGAGGGCGAGCGAGGGCACGATCCCCGCTGACACCGCCGCAAGGGTGCTACTGGCCGAGGCTCTGCTGTAGCTTCTCCATCTCGCGCCGCGCCCGAGACCTTGCGCGCGCGGTGACGTTGGCAGCCGAGGCCGGCGAATGGACCGTGGTCGCGTCGCTCTCCCGCCAACTCGAAGCGATGCAAGGCGGCGGAGCGACGGCATAGGATAAGACACGGGAGAGCTCTCAGCGAGTCTTCAGGAAGTCGATGACGAGATCCCCGAGGCACGCGGCCAGTTGCACGCGGAGCGCGCCGCGGGGCGGCATCTCGCTCGTCAAGACCTGGGCGAGTTCAAATAGGTTCCTTGGTGCGGTTGGAGGAGAATGGCTCGTGCGACGCCAAGCGGCTGCAGCTCGCTCTTGCCTGAGTCTCAGGTCGGTCCTCTCGCGCGCCTCGGGTGTCTTGAGTTCGGAATACGCGACGTTGATGGCCTTGGCCCGGTCCTCGGCCTCTCGCGAACCAGGGTTCCGGTCTGGATGCCAGCGCCGGGCGAGACGGCGGTATGCCGCGGCAATCTCGGCGTCGGACGCATCTGGGCTGACTCCGAGCACGGCGTATGGGGTGGTCCTCGGATTCATAAGCGTCACTCCTCGCTGCTGTTGGTGAGCAGTGCCGCTACCAGCCCACCGATAGCCGCGCCGAGCAACGTCGCATTCGCGGTGGTTCCTACCGATTTGCCGATCACCGCGCCGAGCGCGGTACCCCCCGCGATGAACACTCCAGGAGCGTCTCGCCGAAGGTGCTCGATGGCATTGACGTCCGGATGAACCTCGTCAATGTGAGCCTCGTAGTGTGATCCAAAGTCCTTCACGTGAAGGCCCTGGCCGTTTGCCAGCACGCGGCGGAAGTCCGCCAGCTGCCCCTCCGGCATGCCAATGCTGCCAGTCATCCCGAACGTCCGCGGGTGCGGCAGGATTCCCTTGCTGATGTGCATCGCCGTCCGCGGCGGGTAGCCCCGGAGCACGCGCACGACACCGTTCCACGTCGACACGGTATGGGTCACGGCCGCACCTCGTTGGCTGCCTCGAGAATCATGTCGATGAGCGACTTGCCGCGCGGGCGCCTTCGCCGGCGAACCCGTTCTGGCATGCGGTTGACGCGCTGATGGATGGCCGCATCCGAAAGGTGCCCCAGTAGCACCGGATGCCGTGCCCGGAGCTGCGCAGGGGTGAGCCGCTCCTCGCCGGTGAGATCGCCGGCGACGTTCCGGATAAGCACCGCGTCATCCGCGTCGACGCGCTCGAGCAACGCCACCAGCTGCCTGCGTCCGCCGATGACCTCGCGAACCTCACCTGAGAGCCACGTCAGCTCGTCGCGAAGTCGATCGACGTGGTGGGACAGGCCGGTCATCGCCATCGCGGCGAGCACGGCGCCAGGGTCATCGGCCGAGAGCAGGCCCGCGCGCGTCGCCGCCAGCTCGCACGCGGCCCGCATCTCCTGCTCGGCCAGCGTCTCGACGTCACGGCTCCGACCGTTGAGCACCTCGAGGTGGACACCGCTCGCGCGCAGCACGAGCTTCTGCTGCAGGCAGAGACCCTCGAACAGCGCGAGCCGGGCGAGCGCACGGTGAAAGACGTTTGGCGAGCGCGCAGCCATGGAGGCCACGACGCGAGTGACCTCCGGGCTCTGCGGCAACGGGCCCATGGCCAGTACGCGCCGTGCCCACGGCTGCACCTCCCCGGGCACCGCGGCGACGAGGACGTCGGCGAGCACGCCGTGCAGCTGCGCGACGTGCGGGTAGTTCTCGTGGTCGAACACCGCGTCGGAGAGCTCGGCACCGAGCTGATCGGCCTTGACCAATTCCGCCGCGATGACGAGCGCGCCCGCCTTCAGGTCCGCGATCCCCGTCTCGAAGGCCACCTCGCCGCCGACCAGCTCCGCAAACCCGGTGCGCACGAAGATGTCCCGGAGTTCGGACAGCAGTGTGGCTGGCTCGATGAGCCTCATGATCGATACGTACACGCCTGGGCAGCGCGTTCTGACAGGAATCGACGCGTGCTTGGAGGCGTAGCTCAGCCGTACAGTCGAGGTCCGACTAGGTCCATTGCGGCCGGCACTCTGACCGGAGTAAGCACGCGGGCTCGAGGCACGCCATGAAAATCGACCCGAGAGACAAGGACCCGCGCGACAACAACGCCGGACGAGAGTCCGAACGGCTCATCGACCAGATCTAGGGCCGAGAGGTCGACGAAAGGTCGCGTGAATGGCCGACGGACGACGAAGGACGAGTAGACGCGACGATTGCAGCGCGCTCCCGCCGGGGTAATCATCTCGGCTGGAGGTACGAATATGCAGATCGATCCCAAGGAGAAGAAGGACGAGCGCGAAGAGGAGGAGACCATCGGCCGGCAGTACGAGCGCCACATCGATCGGATGTACGGTCGGGAAGACAAGGATTCCGACAAGGACGACGATTGAGTCGAGATCCTGGGTGCGGCGGGCCCGTCGGTCTTCACCGCCGCATTCCGAACCTCAAGCAGGCTGCCGTCGCTTGGCGAGCGACCGTCTCGTCGCCCCTGCGCTCACCAGTGCCGGTTCATGACTCCAGCACCTTACGCGTCAGCGGGTGGTCCATGCGAATATGCGCCACGGAGAACGTCTTGCCCTGGTCGCCCTGGCGCTGCTCGACGCGAATAGCGCCGATCCGATCGAGGCTCGTGATCAGGCTGCGCCTCTCTCGCTGCGAAATGAGCGCGAACCCTTCGTCGGCGTCCAACTTGTAGAAGAACGGTGAGAGCCAAATCTCCTTCACCTTCTTGCTCTCCTGGAACCGAAGCAGGGCGAGCATCGCGCGCTCCTCCCAGTCGTAGTCAGTCTCCTCCGGCTTGTAGTTCGGCCAGAGCCTGCCATTGACCAGAGAGTTTCCATTCAGGTTGGTCTTGGGCGGCGCCACCGCAGGCGACGACGACGCAGGCGCGGCGGCAGCAATCGGCAGAGGGGGTGCCATGACCGGCGCGGGCTTGGCGGGCTGCGCCGTGGGATACGCGCTCGCGTCGAACATCTTGTCGCACAAGATGACGGACTTCTGGCCGACGTATTCCCGCAGGTCGGCAGACAGGGCCTTGTCGAACCCGGCGACGTAGACCGTCTTGAGGTTCTCGCGCAGACGCCTGCAGATCTGCAGGTAGTCGCGGTCGCCCCCGACGATGTAGAACGTGTCGCACTCGGGCGTGCCGTACATGGTGGCCATCGCCTCCAGGCTGAGCTCGATGTCTGCCGAGGACTTCTGCGGCGTCGAGGTCACGTGCTCGGGCTTGATCCCCAAGTATGCGAGACGCCTCACTTCCAGCTGCGTCCTGTCCATGTCGAGGAACGCACGGCCGATAGTCACGCGGTCGCCCTGCTTCTGCGAGATCTCATTCAAAAGGTACGAAATGACGTCAATCGATGCGTTTTGTGCTCCTTCCTCTGTCAGTGCGATTTGGTCTTTCAGAAAATAGTAGATGTTTTCCAGATCAATCATCATTGCAGTGTGTTTCATTGTCTTGCTTATTTCTTCTTTGATTGCGCCGCGTTCGGCGTGCTCCGCG
>Ga0335069_10015537_pt1 | contig 10642 bp, 9 predicted proteins | sample Lox_Sample_11_FD_206714 | JGI IMG/M metagenome (GOLD analysis project Ga0335069, IMG submission 206714) | Soil microbial communities from Loxahatchee National Wildlife Refuge, Florida, United States - Lox_Sample_1.1 | ecosystem: Environmental > Terrestrial > Soil > Wetlands | place: USA: Florida... | reverse complement strand
GGGGGAACAAATTGAAACAGTGTTTTTCGCTTTGACGGTGAAGTAACTGTTTCGAGGCACCGCCCGCTGAACTTATCCCCGGTCGGGGCAGAAATTTGCGTGTTGATTTCGCTCCTTGCGAGTACGAAATGCGTGTGTTGCCAGCCCAGTCTTGGGGTCCTTACAGAAACCGCAGGGGAACGGTAGAGTCACCCCAGTACCATCAACGCCCTCTTTGTACACGACGGTTGTTTTTCCGTCCACTTTTCGGTTCACTGGCTTGAACACTCGGTTGAATACCACTTTCGATCTCCTGAGGCACTTGCTTGGCGCGAGCTTTGTTCCAGCCCTTCCAGATTCCTGATGCCAAACCAGCCACTAATGCAAAGCCTAGATTCCATTCTACACTAACTCGTACAGCCTTGTTGACAAAACACATGTAAAGCGTGAAGAGCATGCAGAGGGCAGCAACAAAATAAAACATACCCTTCGCGGTAATCACCGCTAAACGCTCCGCATCCATACCTCTTAGATGCAAAAAGGGCGACCGAAGTCGCCCTTTGTTTTGGATTGTTAGTCGCGAGAAGAGCCGAGACCTTCCATCGCGACGATGTAGTCAACGCAAGCCTCAGACCAACCGTCGATGTGATTCCAACCGTTGCGGTAGCCTACGCCGTAGCGCTCGGTCGCCACGTTAATCATATATGCCTTCGCTCCGACCTTCTGGAACGGGTTAGTTACGTTGTCGTGTGCCTGTTCGTCCGAGATAACGATCACACGGTCAGCATCCTTCTCCGCACGGGCAACCGCAGTCGCAGAGCGACCGAGGTAGGTACCCGAGTGGTACTGGGACTTCTTGATCGCCTCGGCGAGAGCGAACCCACGACGAGTCGGAACAAGAACCTCATTGTCCGAGAACGAGTAGACAACGCAGTCTTCGCAAGTTTCGCGAAGCAGCATTGCCAAAGCGACGGCCGCGTCTACGCGCTGGAGATCGCTCTTGCGAGAGATTCCACCATCCATAGAACCGGAAACGTCTACGAGCAGCACGGTCTTACCCGGCAGCTTCGCATGCCCGCTGAGGCACTTGAACATTGCCTGCTCAAGATGCGCCTCGAACTTCGGAGCGTATTTCGCTGCCGAAATGAAGCGGAACGGCAGCACACGCTCGGTGTTCATTTCCGAAAGGCCCTTCTTGATGGTTGCGTCGGTCACGCCCGCTTCCTGCATATTGCGCAGGTTGCGAAGCATCGCCAGACCACCAAGGTTGCCCTCGTTGATGAGACGGGTGAAAGTCTCCTTCTTGTCGGCACCACCGGAGAGTGCGACCTCCCAAGTGTCCGGGGTCTGGAGACCGACGAATTCCTTGTTCAGCGCACGGTAGGTGTTAGCCACCGGGAACTGCGCGAACTTGGTCTTCTTCGGCAGGTGATCCTTGTTCGCAAGCTTCGCGAAGAGAAGACCCTGCTCCTTGTCCTTCGGCTTTGCGTGGACGAGCGCCAGCACGTCCGCGAGCTTGATGTCCTTGTCGCGGTTGTACTTTGCGAGCGAGTACTCGTTGAACTTGTTGAATGCCGCAGCAAGGCCCTTCTTGACCTGCTTCGAGAGCGGGCGCTTACCGCCGCCCAGCTTGTAGTAGATCGCCACGAATTCAGTGATTTCGTCCGGGCGCTGGATTACGCGAGCGAGCGTATCTCCAACAAGGCGACGGTGATCTTCCGAAGCCAAAGTCATTTCGTACACGATGAGCAACGGAGCGTGACGGAGCTTCTGCTCTTCACGTGCCTTGATCGCAAGTTCCGCGACCTTCTGAGCCGGGACTTCGCGAACGAGCTTGCGCATCGCATCGGCGACAGTTTCGCCGTCCGAATAGAAGTTATCCTCCCACAGGAGACATGCGTTCAGAAGACGCTGAAGCTGAAGCGCCTTACCGACGTTGACTGCCTTGCCGCCTTCAGCGGTGAAGACCTTCGCCTTCGCAGTCTTAGTTGCAGTGTTGATTGATGCCATAGGTCACCTCTCTTGACCATACCAGAAAATTAAGCGTGGGGAACAAGCGGTTTCGGTGTTTTGACTAGGCCCAAGCCTCGACCCTATCGGGTCGCCGGGGATTCGAACCCCGCTCGTCTGCTTAACAGGCAGAAGTAACCGTTACCTATCACCGCCACGCGATGAAAAGTGTCGGCAGGGAACAAGAAGCAACGGAGAGCGGCAAGCCGCAAGTCCCTTGCGGGACCTTTCGTATGAGGAAGTATCCGTCAGCTAAACACCGCTGCGCGACTAAATTGTTTGCTAAGAGGGGAAAATACCCGGAGGGGATTCTCACCGTCAAAGTCTCTCAAAGATAGTAATACCGTATTCCCTAAATTTTGTCAACTATCAAAGTCAAATTTTTGAAAGAACACCTTGTATGACCAACATAGCACGTTTTGAGGGCTTTTTGGTGAGGAATCCTGTGGGGATCGCGTTCTCGTAATCCAGCGGAGCACCCCGGAACTGATCGGCTGTTATATCTACCTGAAGCCCGGAAGCCCGCTGTTCGAGAAACCAGTGCATACCGCCCGACAACTCCCCATTACCGGGGCCTAGTCCGTAGCGGAGCCGCATTGCCGTGTAACCGTTAGCTTTGCCCCAAAGATGATACAGCGCTTCACTGGCGACATAACAACAGCCCCACGATGGGGTCGCATCAGCGGGGCGAAGCTTTTTGTACTTACCCTTTAGAAGATGAGGCCCGAGTTCAGCACGAATCGCAGTAATGATTTTTGAGGGTTTTAACCTAGCGTATTTCGCACAGACAGGGCAGTTTCCGTCTCCATCCGTACCGTTACCTCTGCGGCAAGTAGGGCATACCATGCTTAGAAATACTCAGATTTTTCAGTATTTCCAACAAGAGGTAGAGGCACATGCCAGTGAACGCGTACGAATCAGGCTTTCAATCTAACACGACGATCCATGCAGCTTTCTGGATTTATAAGCCCGACTTCTCTTATGATCCAAAGGGCAAAGAGCAAATGGTCAACGTAAACCTCTTGCAATACGTCGAGGCAGATCAACCTACCATTCGCATGCCCGCCATTTCCAGCATTTCGATTTCAGGCGGTGTACTCACAATCGTTGGACAGAACAACTTCCAAAAAAATATGAATGCTGCGCTCATCAACGGGTTGCAAAATGCAACTTTCCTAAACGGCCTCATCGTTCCTATTAGCAATCCAACACAAACGCAAATTACAGCAGTCATGCCTGTCATCAAAGCTGATATAGCTTCAGTTGAAATCATCAGCAACGTCCTCACCATTACGGCAAGACAGCAATGGGTTCCCGGCATGACCGTCACTTTTTCCGGGTTGGTCAATGCTACATTTCTGAATGGTCAAACCGTGACCATCACCAGCGTATCCCGCAACTTCTCTGACCCCTCGGGTTACGGGTCTTTCACTGCCAATTTTACTTACGCGGATTATACTTTTGAAAACGAGATCGGCACGGCGATTCTGAACACAAACGGCTATAGCAATACGGATTCTGGCGTAGTCTATGATCCGGCTTCCCGCAAGGTTTGGCTTTTTTACGCTGAGTCCAACGTATCGACTTCTCAGCACCCTCGCGAACTTAATGGAATCGCTGCGCAAGCCTTCATCACTGACATGGAAGCTCTATTCGGCTAACGAAAGCAAAAATCTGCTACCAAGCCCTTAAATAGCTAGTGTGAAAACTGAGGAAATCTAGGCAAAGAGGTTTTGGTGCAAAAGTCATCTTCAACAGAGCTTTTGACGATCAAGGAGTTTGCAAAGATTGTCAAAATAGCTCCTAAAACGCTCTACCGTCTTGCTTCCACGGGCAAGATTCCCTGCATTCGCATAGGGCGAAATATCCGTTTCAGCCCCGATATGATTGACCAGATGCGCCAAGGGGGTACCCAGTAATGGCTCCCATTTGGTCAGTAATTGCAAATCGTAAAGATAAAGCAAACCAGAAGTTCTGGACAGAGTATCGTGTCAATGCAGTAGACGGCTGCCCAGCGCAACCGGGTGACTTGGTGATGCTCGGTCCGAACGGCACCATCGACCCGTGCTTGTTACCATCAACAACCGGACTGGTCATCGAAATCAATGGTACGCCGTCCCCGTGCCAAAACGTTCTCAACTTCATCCCCGGTGCAGGCATTGATATCACATACACGCCTGATTGTGGATACACTTTTACCGCGACTGGAATCGTAGCGTGCGGCAGCGCAGCGTATCTCTGCACAGATACCGCAACACAAGTGCAGGTCGATCTCAGCCATCCGACCCACGCAGGACAGCTTCTCATTTCTCAGCCGGGTAATGACACTGCAATTTGGGCTGACCCACAGATGCAAGGCTTGTACCCAGCGGGTAGCGTCATTTGTCCTGCGCCTGCTTACGTTCCACCGACGTGCATTCAGCCTATCCTCATCGGTGGTGCAGATTGCAATGGCGTGTTGCAAAACATCGCAACCACCACAGGTGGTCAACTCGTAACCATCGCGCAGGATCAGGAAACTGATCTTAATGTGCTGCGCTTCGCCGCGACTACTGGAAACACGCTCAAGGCGAACAACACTGTGACGCCAATCCCGTTGCTGTCTATCCGCCCACAAGCTGGGGCAACAGCGGTGACGTTCACCTTTAGGAGTATGGATTTCCTCAGCATCGGAAATCTGTCCCATTACCAACTTCTCCTCAACGCGACGCTGACCGGGGCGAGCTTCGTAAATGCTGACGCCTCATCCAACGCACAGTATGATGTCTCTGCAACTTCCTACTCCGGGGGCAGGCTAATTGACGCTGGGTACGTCGGGGCAGATCACGAACGCGTTTCACACGAGTTCCATTTCGGCTTCACCGGAGGAACGCCCGACACCATTACCCTCGTCTACGTCGGCGCTGTATCGACGGGAACCCCCAAAGCCAATGCAGGTTGTTCGTTTGCTTGGGATGAGCAAGCTACGTGTCTATAACAGGTTAGCCCTTTTCCAACTACCAAGCACTTTATTGAGAAGGCATTCAGCCTAATTTGGAGAGGAATTCCTCATGCCACTAATCCTATTTCCGGGCACCGATCAGTACACCGCGATCACAGTTTCCGGTCTGTACGATAACAACACAGAATCACCTCTTTTTGCCCCCGCTGGCGGCACAGTCCCAACTTCAGGAATCGCCATCGGCGGTACCTCTCCCTCGACCACTGGGGCAACGTTTGAACTTCTCTCGCTTGACCAATCAAACAACGCGCTGACTTTCCCCGGCATTCAGTTTGTTGCTGGTACGGCATGGGATAGCACCACTGCGATCAACACCGTCCAATACAACAACGGTACGATTACAGAAGGCCCGAAGACGGGCGCTCCTGCGTACGTGATCCAGCTAAATCAGACCACGACCATCACTGCTGGCGCGGTCACGTTCGAAGGAACGTACGACAACATCAACTGGGTCCCGATTCCGACTGCACAGATTCTTGACCCAAATACTTTCGTGATGCAAACAAACCCGTACACGTTTGTTGCAAGCACGAACAAAGCATTCCTCATTCTTGCACAAGGGTACGCACAGATTCGTGTTCGCTTGTCCACGGCTCTTGGTGGTGCTGATACTGGCACAGTCACCCCATACTGGTCATCGCTTTCGTACGAACCTTCAATTCTTAGCACCACATCTTCCGTGGTGTCAGGCAATAAGTCAAACAACACCGTAGTACCGGGTAGCACCAACCTCGGCGTCTTGCCTGCGATTGCTCAAAGCAGCTACACGTGGGGAACTTACACGGACGGCTTCCAAGTCCTGCCTATCACGGATGCCGCTGGCGCGTTGTGGAATGATCTTGGCGCGGTTGCTGGTGTTCAACTAGGCGCAACCGCAGTTACCGCGTTCGGCGGTACACCTGCGGCAGTCAATGTCCCAGCGGTTAACGCCTCCATCTACGCTGGAACCACACCGCTGACGCAAACAGGCGGCTCGCTGAACGTTGACGTTACTAACACCGTTACCGTTACTGGCACGGTCGCTGTCACTCAGTCCACGACTCCTTGGGTTGACAACATCACACAATGGGCAAGCACGGTTCTTGGCGCTCCGACTGCTTGGGGTACGGCTCCTACAGGCAACGTCATCGGCGTCAACAGCGAACTGTTCGCTGGTAACACCGCTCTAACATCAACGGGTTCCAGCCTCAACGTCAACATCACCAACGCAACTCCGGTTAGTGTTTCTGGAAACCTGACGAACAACAACGCGGCCCCGGTTGCTGACAACGTCGGCGTGCTTCCTGCAATCGCAGTTTCCGGCACGTTCCCGGCTGTCACCATCCAAGCAACTACCGCTGGATTCCAAGAGCTTCTCACCGTATCTCAGGGCGGTTCACTCATCACGATCCCTGCGGACGAAGAGTATGCTTCACACATCAACTACTTTGCAGATGATTCCGGTTTCACAACCCTTATCACCTTGCCAAACGCCACGCTGGTTCCACTTATTTCCATCCAGTCAAACTCGGCTGCGATCAACTTCCTTATCCGCGAAGTTCAGGGATATGGCGACGGTTCGCAGATCAAGTACGTGCTCGTCAAGAACCCTCAGACCCTTACGGGCGCGGCGTTCACAGCGACGGGCATTCCGACCGGGTCTCACATCAAGCGCGATACAACAGCGACCGCCGTCACCATCGGCACAGGTACCGTGGTCTGGTCAAGCATGGGTGCTTCGGCTCCTGCACACACCGACCAACTTCTGTTGGCGTTGGCTGCTGGGGCACCGGGTGACACCTATACTCTTGCCGCACAGAAGTTCGGCACTGGAACTGCCAAAGCCTTCGGCTCAATTCGTTGGTCTGAAGAAGCAGCCGCGATCTAATCGGCTAACAATTCAACCTTAGGACGTTGGTTTAGCACCCCTTTTCTTTTAACTATCTAAGGGATTTATAGGGGATTAGACACGATGCCTGAGTCACAATACACAATCTCAGCGACAATCAGCGTTGGCTCGAAGAGCGCTTCTTTTACCACATGGAACTCAAGCACCCCAACGAGCACCGCCGCTGAAATCGTCAACGACGATGTATCATTCAATACCTTAAATGTCACCCTAGCCCAGACCACTACCATCACAGGCGGTGTGGTCACCTTCCAAGGCAGCACGGACGGCGTGAATTGGATCAATCTTCAGGGGTTTCAGGTCGGTACAGGGGCTACTATTGGCCCAACCTACACTTTACAGGCGAACACTTATGTGGTGTTCAGCTTCAATCTGACAGCCCTGCCCTTCTTTCAGATCGTGCTCACAACACCGATCTCAGGGACGGGTTCAGTCACCATCGGTTATGCAGCAGACTCGTTCGTCAACTCGATGTCCACTTCGTCATCGGGAAGCAATCCTAGTGTAGGACCAAATGGTTCACCGATCCCAGCCGACTCAACATTGATCGGCTCCGAGGATGCTAGCGGCAACCTCCAACCAGCAAGCGCGACTAATCCAGTACCAGTCAAAAACTATCCTCTCGCGACTTTGGCGCAGACTCCGACGAACATAACGATTAGCACATCTTCGGTGACTGTTCTGGCGGCTAATACTCTAAGGAAGGGAGTGAACATCTGCAACATTTCTTATGGAACGGTTTCGCTTTCCTTTGGTAGTGCTGCTGTCATCTTCACTGGAGTCACCTTGGGTCCGGGTGGAACGTTCTGGATGGATGAGTCGGATTATACGACTGCTGCAATCAATGCAATTTCAACTCAAGGTAACACAGTGATCGCTGTGCAGGAGTTCGAGTAAAATGCCCGTAAACAATCCATTTGCCCTAGTGGCGGGTCAACAATACGCAGATGGCACACCGTCCTCCGCGACAAATTTCACGGGCACAGTGGCGATGTCGTTCAACGGAACGGACATCGTCGGTCTTCGCAGTGACGCATCGGACAACCTTTACGTCAACATTGCAGCAAGCTCTACGCTGACAGTTCAAGGTGCTTTAACGCACAATGCCGCTGCACCCGCTGCGAACAACATCGGCGTACTACCCGCAGTAGCTTCATCTGCTGCCCCAACTTATAACGCGGGAGATCAAGTTTTACTCTCTACCGATCTCGCGGGTAACCTGCGCGTCAACGCAACATTCACGGGCACCGCGACCAACAACATCACGCAGTGGAACTCGGTCAACCTTGGATCACCTTCCGCTTACGGCACATCACCGGGTGCGGTCAATGTCATTGGCGTCAATGCCTTCGTTACAAACACCGTCACGGTTACTGGAACTGTGGCAGCTACCCAATCGGGCGCGTGGACTGTAGCGGCGACGCAAAGCGGTTCTTGGACGGTTGCTGTCTCTGGCACTGTTGCTGTCACGCAAAGCACTTCACCATGGATTGTAGCTGGTGCGCTTACAAACAACAACGCCGCTCCGACCGCAACGCTCATCGGCGTCATGGATCACATCGCCGAGACGGCGTACACAACCGTTACCTATACTACAGGTGATGTAGTTCTTGCTACTACTGACCTTCACGGTGCAACAAACGTTGACCTACAGGCACTAGCCGGAACCGCGCTCGGCGCAGGATCAAACTACGGAACTTCTCCGGGCGCAGTCAACGTGATGGGCGTCAACGCCTTCATCACAAATACCCCAGCAGTCACCGTAAGCGGCACCGTAGGAGTTACACAGAGCACTAGCCCTTGGGTTGTATCGCTGACTTCAACAACAATCACTGGGACTGTGGCTGTTACTCAAAGCACCAGCCCGTGGGTGGTTGCGGGTGGTCTCACTCATAACAACGCTGCACCGACAGCGAATAATGTGGGCGTCCTACCTGCGGTCGCATCTACTGCTGCGCCGACATACACTGCGGGTGATCAAGTCCTTCTGTCTACAGACTTGGCTGGAAACCTGCGCGTGACGTTTGCTGCTGCTTCAGAACAGAACGTCAACGTCAATCAATGGGCTGGCACCACCCTCGGCACACCTACCAACTTCGGAACTACGCCGGGTGCTGTGGTTGCAGGCAGCGTAAACGCATCGTTGTTTGCAGGAACTACCGCTCTTTCACAGACTGGCGGTTCACTCAACGTTGATGTGACGAACACTGTCCCCGTCACGCTCACTTCAACGACAATTACGGGCACAGTAGCCGTCACTCAAAGCACAACCCCGTGGGTTGTAGCTGGCGCACTCACGAATAACAATGCGGCTCCTACCGCGACACTGACTGGTGTTCTGCCCGCGATTGCAGAAACGGCTTACAACACCGTCACGTACACGACCGGAGACATGGTTCTTCCGGTCACTGACTTGCACGGTGCATTGAACCAAGACTTGCAGGCATACGCGGGCACCCAGCTTACAGGCACAGTTACGGCTTATGGCACCGCGCCAACTGGAAACGTGTTCGGTGTTAATGCTTTCGTCACGAACCCCATCACGGTTACTTTCCCAGCATCACCTGTTGTTTGGATTGAAGGTCACGCTGGTGCAGCACTGGATTCAGCCCAGAACGCTGCGGCTCCAGCAAACGAACTTGTCGTGGGCGGTGTATACAACACGACCGTGCCATCAATCACCGCTGGCAACGCAACGCAGTTACAAACAGATTCTCGCGGAGCACTTCAAGTTACATCCCTTGACGGCGGGCGCGTGACATATCGCGTAGCTTCGGGTACCGTAGCTTCTAACGTCGTCACGCCGACTTTCACCCCGGCTACTGGCGTTCTCTTCCAGTTGCAGGGAAGCGCATCAAAAACAATTCGCATCACAAGGTTCGTGTTCACCGTGTCGGCGACCGCCGCTGGCGCAGCAGACCTCACAGTCACACGCCGCACATCGGCAACGACTGGCGGTACAACGGTTACGCCAACCATTATGAGAGAGGATACAAACGATGCGGCAGCAACAGCCGTGGCTACATACTGGACATCTTCAGCGGGTGTGACGCTAGGCACAATAACTGGTGGACCATATTTTGCTGAAAGGATTATGTCTGAGTCTTCATCATCTGCTGGCGGACATAGAATTGATGTGCCTTTCGGAAACAATCCGGGTGGAAAAGCGTTCGTTTTGCGAGGCACAGGTGACTATTTCACAGTAGCTTTGACAGCTTTCGCTGGCACTGCACCCATTGCTGAATTTTGGTGCGAATGGACAGAGGAATAATAGATGGCGATTAAGCAAATAGTCCCGGTTGTAGTGACACTGCAAGGCGACGGAACGTCCACCGCGTTTACTTTCGCTCTTGCTAACCTCTACCAGTCCGGCTACGGCAACCCGATTCCATTCGGGTCTGGTGGTGTTGTGCCTTCAAGCGCAACAGTCAACAACCCGCCAGTCCCCGTAACAAGTGTAACGTTTGACGCGAACGGCAACATGACTTTGACGTTGACGTCCGCCCTCGGCAGTGGCATTAACGCAACTTTCGAAATTGATCTCGCATACAACAGTGGAGCCGCGAGTTCGTCGTCCCCAACTTTCACGCAGAACGTGACTTTAGTTGGATCATCCACCGTTTCGGTCAGTGGAACGGTAGCCGTAACGCAGAGCACCACTCCATGGGTCACCAACATGACTCAGTGGGGAAGCACAACGCTGGGTACGCCGACAAACTTCGGCACCACGCCGGGTGCAGTCATTGCTGGCAGCGTCAACGCAT
>Ga0335069_10015536_pt1 | contig 10642 bp, 9 predicted proteins | sample Lox_Sample_11_FD_206714 | JGI IMG/M metagenome (GOLD analysis project Ga0335069, IMG submission 206714) | Soil microbial communities from Loxahatchee National Wildlife Refuge, Florida, United States - Lox_Sample_1.1 | ecosystem: Environmental > Terrestrial > Soil > Wetlands | place: USA: Florida... | reverse complement strand
TCAAACATATTATACCAACCCCTATCTTGAATCATTAGGATTTATCTTTAATGATTACCTCTTTAATATAATAGGAAACACCCTCATTTCGCTTTCCACCTCAAACAATACGATGCAATCACTCACTCAAGCACTCAAACTTACTAATCTTTCTCCGCAAAAAAAAGCACTTTTAACCAGAGTATGCGTAGGAATAGCTGCACATATAGCATGGATACTCGAGAAAAAATACCTCATAACCCCCACACCACCAGAAAAACAGGAAAACCAAACCAACCAAGAGCCCCCTCAATACATTCAATCAAGCGTATGATATACTAATATAAGTATCACCATAGAAATTATACATCAATAAACAATAGGACTATCTTATGTTATTAGACGAGTTACGCGAACAACTAAAGTCCATGGAACCGGACATTAAAACAATTACCTCTTTTTGGACAAACGCCCAATTTGAAAAAAAATTTCAAGATCTTGATACACAAGCAAAACAAGAAGATTTTTGGAAAAACCCTCAAAACACCACCATCTCAAAAGAACTGCAACATATTAGAGCGCTTAGAGAAAACTATACCATTATAATAAATACATATAATGATCTTAATGAACTTATAACACTCTTTGGCGAGCACGAATCAGAACTAAAAAAAATAGTGCCCGATGTACACGATCTACAAAAAAAAGTAATAAACTTTAAAATACAACTACTTCTTAATAATCCTACAGACAACTCAAACTGCTTTTTACATATTCACGCAGGCGCCGGAGGAACTGAATCACAAGACTGGGCACACATGCTATTACGTATGTATTCACGCTTTTGTGAGCGAAATCATCTTCACGCGGACGTACTTGACTACCAAGCAGGGGAAGAAGCTGGCATTAAATCAGCAACTCTCTTTATTCGCGGAAAAAACCCTTATGGGCTTTTAAAAAATGAGCATGGAATACATCGCTTGGTGAGAATATCACCCTATGACGCAAATAAAAGAAGACATACATCATTTGCAAGCGTTATGGTAACACCCGAAGTACCAGAACTGGAAATATCAATCGATCCTAATGATTTACGTATTGATACCTATAGAGCAAGCGGAGCGGGCGGACAACATGTTAATAAAACAGATTCCGCAGTACGCATTACTCACATACCAACAAATATAGTAGTGCAATGTCAAAACGAACGCTCTCAACAACAAAATAAAGCATTAGCAATGAAAATGCTTTATGCAAAACTTTCACAAAAAATAAAAGACGAAGAGGAAGCAAAACGAAGTGCATCTATTGAAAAAAGAAAAATTGAATGGGGATCACAAATAAGATCATATGTACTACACCCTTACAAAATGGTAAAAGATCACAGAACTGATTATGAATCACCACAACCAGACAAAGTACTTGATGGTGAATTAATGGATTTTATTGAAACACTATTAGTATGGAAAAGTAAAATAATATAAACATCTACTTTTTTCTTACATTACCTAAAAAGCTTTTGATAGTTTTTGTTTTAAGATATTTAATCTCCAAAAGGATAACTATGTTCCACTTAAAACAAAAACTATTTTTATCACTTTTCTCAGTTATTTCACTCAACGCCACACTATCACCTAACATAAAAAACATCGCACAAATACCAGCGTGCCTTAACCACATTGCTCAAATAATAAAAAAACAATCCAATCTACATAACGATGAAGAATTCCTTCTAACGATAGATACCATGGAAAAATTTCTTGAAAAATATCAATCAGAACTCGAACAACATAATATTTCAATAGAACCTCACATAAACAGTTTACATAAACATCGCGAACATCACTGCAAAAGAGGCCCAAGGGGACATCGTGGGCACAGAGGACATCGCGGACACCGGGGACATCATGGGCATCGTGGCCATCAAGGTAATACAGGGACGACCGGTGCAACTGGACCAATGGGCAACACCGGAAACACTGGACCTACCGGACCAACAGGCGCAATTGGCGCAACCGGAGAAACAGGTGCCACAGGCAGCACAGGCGCTACCGGACCAACAGGCGCTACGGGTAATACAGGCTCAACCGGCGCAACTGGACCAACGGGCAACACCGGAAACACTGGACCTACCGGACCAACAGGCGCTACTGGCGCAACCGGAGAAACAGGTGCCACAGGCAGCACAGGCGCTACCGGACCAACAGGCGCTACGGGCAATACAGGCTCAACCGGCGCAACTGGACCAACGGGCAACACCGGAAACACTGGACCTACCGGACCAACAGGCGCTACGGGCGCAACCGGAAATACCGGTACCACAGGCAGCACAGGCGCTACTGGACCAACAGGCGCTGGTGGATGTGGAAAAGGACAACTTTTTATCAATCCATTCCAAATGGAAAACAACACCGGCAACAATCCAGATACAACATTTACCAATGTATTTGGAACTACAGCGACAACACCAGCAATTAATGCCTGGAAACTCAGCAACAGCGGAGAATCACAAAGACCAGTTTCTGCACAATTTTCAATCCCACAAGACCTTGATACAGCATCGCCCGTAACACTTGATATTTATTTTTTAATTAATAAAATCTCTGGAAGCTCTGGAACGGTTGCAAATGCACAAATACGCACAGATTATGCTGTAACAAGTCAAGAAATAGGAACTACTGCTCCCGCAACAGGATTTGCCGAAACACTCACAACAGGAAACTTCACCATTACAGAACCAACAGGATCAACAGGAGCCCAACAAAACCTAAGACTCGTTATTGTAAGCATATCACTGAATGGTGCATTAATGGCTGGAAACAAATGGGGATATTTTACAATAATCCGCGTTGCTCCTACCTCAGGAACTGAATATAATCGCAATATTTATTTAGATATGTTTGCACTCAAGTACACACGAATATGCTCATAAAAAGGATTTTCATGAAAAAAAACATACTATTTTTACTACTAACTCTTACAATATATACAACACAAGCAATGGTGACTGCCACAATCAACACAGAAATACAAGCTGACAACAGCACTCAAAGAAACTTAGCATATTTTACTTACGAAACACAAAACTATACCTCAGGAGGACTTATATTTACCTATCCAGCCTCTTTATTTGCAACTGCCCCACATGTATTTATTTCAATACAACCAATTGTCTCACATACGACAGACACAACATTTACTGCTGAAATATCATCAAACAGCGCAACATCAACAACAATAATGGTATATCAATTAATGACTGCTGCAGGAGTAGTCTCGATTAATGAAGCGCCAGACAACTCTGTTATGGTAAACCTTGTAGCATTTGACGACCCATACATTCCAGCATAAATGCAAATCAATAAAAAAGCCTCCTTTAAAGGAGGCTTTTTTATTGAGCTATTTGCTTCTTCAATTCATCTTGATAAAAAACATACAGTCCAATAAAAACAATAATCGCAGAAATATAAAAATGCCATGTAATTTTTTCTTGAAAAAAAGCCCAACCGTATAATGCAGCAAAAAGCGGACTCAAAAAACTAGTAAATGACATAAATGTTGCAGAATATGTTTTTAATAACCCAGCATACAAATTATGACATAAAATATTGCTAACAAAAACCATGACAATCAAACCGGTAGCAAAAAGCTGCACATTACCAACAGCAGCAGCTCCCTCATTAACATACGATGTCATAAGAGACAACATACCACCACTGGTCATTGCTATACCATTGACCATCGCTGGTTGATAATTTTTATTTCTTACCAATTTTTGTATGAGTATCCAACTATAGCAATGTAAAGAAACTGAAATCAGTAGAAACAATTCATACTGAGAAATACAAAAAAACTCACCAAGCGTTGCCTCAGCTGGCGTGCGCGACATCAACATAGGAATCATACCTAACAAACCAACAGACAAACCTACCCATTGCTTTGATGAAAGCTTTTCACCAAATAATAAATATGCATACAAGGCTGACAAAAACGGCGAAAAATTATAGAAAAATGATGTTTTCCACACAGGCAAAACTTTAAGGGCATATAATCGCAAACCATATGTCATATACATACCAAAAACAACAATTTGCGCAAAAATAAAAAAATGCTTCTTTTTAAACTTAAACTCTGCCGATGGCACAAAAAATTGATATAACAACATCAAAGCACCAGAAATAAACATCCGCGAACCCGATAAAAAAAGCGGTGAAGCAAATGTCAAAAGATATTTACCCAAGGGAAACGATGTTGCAAATAAAGCTTGTAACAAAATAATAAACGTCATGTTATATACACCAATCAAAAAATAGAAGAACGCCCAAACAACATAAGCGCACCATATAAAAATATACTCAATTTTAAAACTATTACATGACTAGTATACTCACATAAAAAAATAAGGGAAAAATCTCTCCATAATATTTTTAAAAAATTGATATCTATCATACGTATAAAAAATACAGCGCCCCATAACAATAAAAAAACTCAAACAATTGCAAACTCATATATATTCTTATTATGTTTAAACTGCTAATAGCCTTATATACTCTATAAAAGGAAAAAAGCATGCTATTTCATGCTCTCATTATTATGATACTTCATACTGTCTCAACATATTCCATGGACCAAACATATAATGGATGGCTCCCACCTCTTGAAAAAAAATGCGAAGAAAAAATCATTAACTCTAAACTTCCATTAACTCTTTTTGATATCAATAAAGAACTTAAAGAGAGTAACTCTTGGCACACCGGATTCAATCCAAACACACTACAAATTGGTCCAGACCAACAAACAGTCATTGCAAGCCTTATAGGAAAAGTATATTTGTTTTCTCTATACAACCAAAATGTTCATATACTTAGCATGCCAAACCCTCGATCAGGAAGCAGTCTATTTAATAATGAGAAACCAATTCTCATCATAGAACACCCAAAAATGAAAAAATTTGCCCCTATGGTTAAAGCTGCAGGCTATAACGATTCAACCAAATCTTTTATCATTGCTTCTGCAGGAAATTATAAAGCTGAAACAAAAAAATCAATCTCTGAATGCATACTCTATGATACAGTATCAGGAATTTCCACAAAAAAGAAATTTGATTGGCCAATCCAAGCTATAGCCCTTGATCAATCGGGATCAAAATTGGCGCTAGTCAACACACAAAACACTATAGGTATTTACACAATAGAACACCCACTGCAATTAAACAACATTGAGTTTACACAGTCATTTCATTATGAAAATCAGGAGAGTATGGCTCTCGATATTACATTCAACCCAAAAGGCAATTTGGTCATTACCATAGGAGAAAATGGCCTTATACAATTACTCAGCATAATCAACAGCCAAATCTCATCACACAAAAGCATTACTATTAACGATACCTTAACCCATATATATTTTCCTATTTACGGAGAAAACAACAGAACATGCATTCTCTACGAAACAGAAGAAAACGAAATCAAAACTCTAACACTCGAACAACTACTCAATCCAGAAGACACATTGCGTGGCAAGCCATTTTCACCAACATTCCCTTATGAGTCAACATACAATCACTACGTAACCTATGACACAGGATATAATCTTGCAACAGCCCATTGGTCATCAGAAAAAGAAAGCTATAACACAATAATGATTTATCGACAAAATGGTGATAAACAGGAAAAAACAACATTAAAAGCACCAAAACTTGAACAACGATCGCGCCGAACAAACACAAATGGTAAAATCGAATACAAACCAAATTATTTCTTAACCACCGCACTCAGAGGAAACAAAGTGGTTGCAATCGCAACAGATGGCAGACTATACTCTTGGATTCTACCTGAAAAACAAAGTCCTCATGATTCCATACCAACAATATCATCAACAGGAAAGGAAATGGAAAAAGGAAAGGATCCAGAAAAAAACATCTCAAACGACTCAATTAAATATAAAAAGAAAAGCTCCCGACTCTCGTCATTAAGTCGCCACTCACAGCGCAGCAAGCATCAAGAAACTACCGAAAAAAAATAAAGCCAAATATCATTCATTCTCTTTTTATGCTATCTTGTAGACTATCATCAACCCTTTTGTCTATTAAAAAATATGCGCATACACACCATTACTTTAAGTATCATCTTATCATGTTTTTCAACTGCCGTTATGAGCTATGTATCTCTCGCCACCCCCATTGGACCATGGATAGCACCTACCCTTGTATGCCTAGCTCTTTTAATATCTCGCGCTATACACTCTATCAATTCAACATCAATCACTTATGCAATAAGCGCCGGATCAATTGGTGGAATCATTGCAACAGCATGTGCATTTTCATTCCCAACCCTCTTTTTTTTAGATAATACTTTATTTAATTCTTGGATTGCTAATCCCTATTTTTTTTGCACAATGCTCAGCACATTTTGTTTTTTGGCGGGGATATTCGGCTTTTTAATTGCAGATACATGTGAATTCACACTCATCAATAAACAAAAACTAGCATTTCCCATCGGAGAGCTGGTGCACAAAATGATAGATGCAAAAAACAATATTAAAAAAGCATATGAACTCACATTTGGATTTATCACAACAACCTTGATATTGATGCTACATAATGGACTTTTATACGCTCACACGTTTTTACCCGCATCGATCACCTTGATACCTTCTTTTCATAATGCATACCTGACGCTACCTCGCATTGCAATACAACTCAATACTGCACCAATGATCTGGGCTATCGGATTTGTTACAGGACACGTCATTGCATTACCATTGGCAATAGGCGCAATAATAAACATAATGTTAGTAAACCCACTCAACAAAATAGTATTTACACAATTATCTACTACAGAATTTACCCTTGCATTTTGCAGCGGCATTGTCATTTTTATTACTACAAAAAGTATTGTATCTCTTCCAAAACAACTAATACATGGCATTAAAAAAAACATTAAATCAATGTCAACCAATACAATCACTGCCATTGACACATATAACTATCAAACAATAATACAAGCATGCATCTTTATCATCGCATTTGTTTGCTTTTTCACTTATTTTAAAATGCCCCTACATGTTCAACTATATCTTCTTATATGCAGTACCATAACCACATATCAAATTACCTCTATCGCAGGCAGAATAGGACTTGCCCTTCTTGGCAGATTTGCAACATTTGTCATGGTGCCCGCTATGCTTATATTCAATATTAACTACATTAATCTTGTATTCATAGCAACATTTATTGAAATTAGCGGCGGCGTTGCAACCGATATTCTTTTTAACAGAAAACTTACACAATTATCCAACCTTTCAACACAGAAAACTCGCTTTTATCAGATTTTAGGATTAACAGTTAGCTGCCTCATAATTGGCATTATTTTTTGGCTCCTAATCAATCATTTTACTTTAGGATCACCAGAACTATTTGCTTATAGAGCTCAATCAAGACAACTACTTATTCAAGCACAACACTTCAATTATCTTGTCATGCTTATCGGTGCATTATGTGGTTTATTACTGCAATATAGCAACCTTAACCCTATGCTCGTACTCGGAGGATTACTCATGCCTCTTGATATTACATGCGGACTAGTCATAGGAGGTATTATCTCATATCTTTCCTCTGACAAAGAATCATGGTATCCCCTATGGTCTGGCGTTTTTGCGAGCAATTCGCTATTTATGCTTATGAAAGCGTTACGCATATAATAAGAACAATGCTACTGCTATTATGGTCACTACAATGCATTGCATCACAAAACAACTATGATCCGATACTCGTTGCCGTTATCATGGTGAAAAATGAAGAAACGGTCATGGAAAAAACATTGCAACCATTTGTTGATGGAGGTGTTAATTCATTTCTGGTTTTAGACACTGGATCAACAGATAACACAATTGAAGTAACACACAATTTTTTCGAAAAAAATAATGTCACGCAAGGCTATATAGTACAAGAAGATTTTATAGATTTTGCAGCATCACGTAATAAAGCTTTAAAACTTGCACAGGAAAAATTTCCAAATGCAGCATTTATGATCATGCTTGATGCCGAATGGTACCTTAATGATGCAAAAAAATTAGTGGATTTCTGCAAAGAATGCTTAGAAAACACTGAAAACTATCCATCCTATCTTATACGCATTTTAAACACAGCACTCGATTTTTATACAGGAAGACTTATTAAATGCAACTGCGATGTATGGTTTGAAGGAGCAGTGCACGAGGCAATTAACAAACAATCACCTCTGAAAGTACCTGCTGATATTTATTTTGAATATTTACCAGAAAAAATTGGTATCGAAAAAACAAACGCACGTCTTTTCAGAGATCGCGATATATTATTCAGAGAATATCACAAAAACCCCACTTCTTCACGAACGCTTTTTTACTTAGCACGCACCTGCGAAGATCTTGGTGACTTAGAAATGGCGTACTTTCTGTATCAAAAAAGAATACAATTAAATGGCTGGGATGAAGAAAATTTCATGTCATACTACAGACTTGCTCAAACCGTTGAAAAACTTTCCTATATCAACGAAAAATATACATGGGATGAGGCGCTTTTATACTACCTCAAGTCTTTTGAAATGAGACCAACTCGCGCAGAACCATTGGTCAGCATTGCTCACTACTATCTCCACCAAAATAACATGCACCTTGCATTATTATATATACGAAGAGCAGTCGACATACCATACCCAACAAATGACCTCCTCTTTGTGCAAAAAAATGTTTATGACTACTACCGTTATGAAATCATGTCGCGATGCGCCTGGTACTGCAATGAATTTGTTATTGGTGAATGGGCTGCCTTAGAAGCTGCAATAGCTCGTCCAGACCTGGAACACTTACAAAACAATTTAGAATGTTATTTAAGTAGAAAAAAAGCACTTACTGCCTAATTATTTATAAATCAGAATAATAAGTCCCTGCAAGAAAATGGAAGTGGCTATGAAACACAATCTGACCCACTTCTTTTCCATTATTACTTACCAAACGAAAAGACTGGGAACCAGACAATGATGAAGATAATTGCTTAGCCATTAAAAGAATATTACCCGCAAGCACAACATCATCTTCCTGTAAATCACGAATGTCAGCCATATGTTTTTTGGGAATAATTAAATAATGAATAGGTGCTTTTGGACGAATATCTTTGATGACAAGAATGTCATCTGTTTCTGCAATTTTTTCTGAGGGAATTTGACCTGCAACTATCTTGCAAAAAACACAATCCAAAGACATTACTCATCCTTACACAGATTGGTGCCGAGGGTCGGACTCGAACCGACATGATGTTACCATCGCGAGATTTTGAGTCTCGTGCGTCTGCCATTTCGCCACCTCGGCATGTTTTTATCAAATAATATAAAAATATAATACTTCAATATAATACCTCAAACATGTATTATCGTCAATTTTATAAAAAAAAATGTTAAAACTACATCACATACGATAAATTCATAATAGGTAAATACACTGAAAAAATAAGAATAGCTACCAGTAAACCAAGAATCATAATGGCAAGAGGCTGTAATAGAAACACAAAACGGCTCAAAGACCGCCGTACAGACTCAAGATATACACATGCTGCACGTTGCAACGCCTGTGACAAGGTATCCGATTCTTGTCCAAGAGCAACCAATGAAACAACCTCCTGAGAAAACAAACGCGATCTTTCCATTGCGTCACTCAGCAAGTATCCTGACATAACATCATGATATAACCTCTCCCATTCTTTCTTGACAATGCAATTATCCATAGAAGCAATTAAAACATGCAATGCATCAGGTAACGTAACACCACCTACAATTAAAAGCGATAATGCATAAAACGACTGACCTAACAAATACTGGTGTATTAACGGACCAATGATAATAATACGCACCTTGATAATATCAATACATTTTCTTGCGTAACACATCAAATAATAATACACACCGGTAAACAATACTACTATAAAACCAAAAACAAATACAACATACCTACTCCGCATAAACTCACTACACGCAATCATTGCTCGTGTTATCGGAGGCAATTGCTCATGAAATGAAAAAAATAAATCTGCAAATCTAGGGATAATAATAGTAAAAATAAAAACACTAATTCCTATAAAAAAAATCAATGTTAACGCTGGCATTGCGAGAGCAGAATAAATACTTTTCTTCAATGAATATCGGGCGTCATAGTAGTCTGCAATATGCTCAAACGCTTGGGCTAAATAAGAGGATTGATCTCCCACATGCAACAACGTCACAGTCATAGCATTACATAAATCATGCTGTTTTTTGAATGCATGAGACAACGATGTCCCTTGCATTATATCATTACGCACTTCTGCTATCATGTCACATATAAATGGATTATATGATTGCAGAGAAACAATACGTAAAGCCTCTGGCAACAACACTCCCGCTGCAAGAAGTTGTGCAATATGCCTAAAAATTTCACTACGAATATCATCACTTATGGGCCATGCAATCTTTACAATCCAAATTTTTTTACATCGTATCAGCGCCACTCCCCGCAATAACAATCTTTCATCAAGATCATTCATGCTTGCAGCAACCATTTTGCCCCGGACAAAATCACCTGCTATAGTAACACCAACCCATTTAAAATAAGGCACTCATACCCTCATGAATGAAACATATCAATTTGCCGCTCA
>Ga0335069_10015535_pt1 | contig 10643 bp, 5 predicted proteins | sample Lox_Sample_11_FD_206714 | JGI IMG/M metagenome (GOLD analysis project Ga0335069, IMG submission 206714) | Soil microbial communities from Loxahatchee National Wildlife Refuge, Florida, United States - Lox_Sample_1.1 | ecosystem: Environmental > Terrestrial > Soil > Wetlands | place: USA: Florida... | reverse complement strand
GCGCTTCGAAGCGGCCAGCGTGCGCTGACCCGCCTCGTCGACCTGCAACCGCAGGTCCTCGTTGCGCTGCACCTCGCGATCGATGGCTTCCTTCGCGCGCTGCACGTCGGCCTCGAGAACCGTGAGCGCGGCGCGCGCCTGCTCGAGCTCCTGGTTCCGCGCGGCGAGCTGCGCTTCCGCCGCGTCCGCGTCGGCCTTTGCCTTCCCCACGGCCTCGATGGGCGAGCGCTCCTCCTGGAGCTTGGCGATCTCCTTGCGGAGCTCCGGCGCGCGATCGGGCGCACAGCCGGCGGCTAGGATCGCCAACAACAGCGTCGCGAGTCGAGCGCCGCTCACGGCGCTCCAGCGGTGTGTCGGCGCTCCACGAAGGACGCAAGCGTCGCCTCGTTCTTCGCGACCTCGCCCTCTGCCGCGTCTCGCTGGGCGAGCTGCGCCGACAGCACGTCAGCGGCCTTGGCGTTCGTGGCGCGAGCGTCCTCGAGCTGCTTGCGCAGCGAATCGAGAGCGGCTCGAGTCTCGGCGCCCTTGGATTGCAGCGATGCGATCTCCTCGGACGCGCTCCGCTCCTGCTTCACCGCACGTCCCTGGCGTCCCACCTGATCCCAGAAGTCCTGCTTGGGCTGCGTGTGCTCGAGGATCTCGCTCTTCTTCGCCTCGAGGAGCTGCACGCTCTTGTCGTCGTTGCACGCAGCAGACCCTGCGAGCAGGGCGAGAGAACACGAAAGCATCACACGTCGCAGCGTCGACATCAGAACACGACCACGAGATCCACCATGAACAGCAGCCGGTCGAGCTTGGTCTCGTTGTGGGCATCCGCGAGATCGGGGACGAGGGTCAGTCCCGTGTCGCAGAGAACGGCTTTGGTGGTGGTATCGAACGCGCAGTTCCTCTCGGCGATGGTCGACTTCGAGAACGTCGCGTCGAGGCGCACCGCATTCGTGATCTGACGCGAGACCCTCGCGTACCAGCCCTTGGCATTCGTGACGCCGCCGAAGATATCCGGATCGGTGAACAGGGCGATCGTGCCGTTCCGCTCGATGTAGGCGTACATCATCGTCAGCTGCAGGAGATCCGGGGAACCCAGATCGACTCCCGCGGACCATCCCAGGTTCTGCGAGTCCGCATTGGTGATGCTGCTCCACTGGAAGAAGGGCGTCACGCCGAAGTTCGGACCGAACGGCGCCACATTGGCGAAGGCGCTCGCCACCACCTCCTCCATCGTCCCCTTGGCGGATCCGCTCTGGAAGAGCGGGCTCGATGGCGTCAGCACGACGAGGAGAGGGTTGTGGTTCACGGCGTCGCCGCCGTTTCCGAGGCCGTTCAGCGCCGCGACGAGCGTGGTGTCCATGTTCTGGAGGTTGTAGTAGGTGCCCCGGACACCGACCTTCCAGAAGTCGTTCGGATTGTACGTCAGACCGCCCTGGAGGCCGAACATGTATGGATCGCGCTCCGAGTAGTGCGGTTGGATGATGACCGCCTGATCGCCCGGCCCGATCGGTGTCACCGTCGAGTACGGCTGCACGCTCACGGAGGCGATCTCGTTCAGGATGAAGTAGGCCGCGGTGCCCTCGAACGTGAGCGCTTCCGGCAGGAAGTCGAAATGGTACCGGGCAGCGGCTCCCTCCGGATTGATGTCGCGATTCCAGATGAGCATGTCCGATGGAATTTCCGGGATCACGAACGGATTCCGGAACTTCCCTGCGACGAGCTCGAGGCTCGGCGCGAAGTTGGGACGCCAGTCGATGTAGCCCCGCTCGAGATAGATGTTCTTTGGATCGAAGAAGCCGCCGAGGGTCGCTTGCGTGCTGCGCGGATCTCCGGGGAGCGCCGTGCCGAAGACACCGCAGTCCACGCCGTTCGCGCAGGTGTCGAAGCCGTACGAGGTGCCCGACGAGGTGGCGATGGCGAAGCCGAGGTTGAGCCCCTCGCTCAGCTCCTTCTCCGCCCCGATCACGAGCCTGAGGCGGTAGCGGTCGCGCACACCCGTCGCATTGCCGTTCAGGGCGTCGACGTTGTCATGGCCGACCACGAGGTTCTTCCCGGTGTCGTAGAGCCCATGGCCGAAGTCCTCGCGTTCCCAGCGGAGTCGGAAGCCGCCGCCGAACGTCCAGTTCTGGAGCCAGCCGGGGAGAGAGCTCTTCTCTTCCTGCTCCGCCTCGTAGCGGGCCTGGCGGCGGTAGAGGTCTTCGTACTCGTCCTCGGAGATGATTCCCTTCTCCCGCATCGACTTCAGCATCTCGGCCGCCGCAGGCGACGGAACGGCTTCCGAGCTCGCCGGGTTCTTGGCGGCGGGCGCGGGACCGGGCGCGGCCGGCTTCGGCGCAGGCGCCGGCTCGGGCGCCGCGGCCTCGGGCTGCGGCTGCGACGGCTCCTCGTTGGCTGCCGAAGGCGTGTGCTCGGGCTCCTCGGCGCAGATCCTGCCGGCAGGACTCGAGAGCACGCCTAGCAAGATTCCGAGAGCGAGCACGGGACAAAAGGACGAAATGCGGCGCAACATGGCGGGGGGGGTGAGAACTCCTTGGCGCCCGCTTCAGAAGCCGGCGCTCACCTCGAAATTCAGGCGAGGGTCCTGGCGCTCGGCGTGGTTTTCGTTCCCGGTCATCGGGTGGCTCGCATAGAGCCTCGCCGTCAGCCAATCGAAGAAGCTCGCCTGCAGGCCTAGACCGATCCCTTGCAGCTCGTAGACGTCTCTCTGTGACTCGCCCGGATTCTTCGTGTAGAGCTCCGCCGCGTCGAAGTAACCGAGCAGCTGCACGCGAGCCGGCAGCGGCTTGCCGGACCACTGGGGATTCCAGAACGGCGTGCGCAGCTCGAGCTGCGTGTTGACCGCGTTGTCGCCGAACTTCTCGCTCTGGAGGTAGCCGCGCACACTGTCGAGACCGCCGGCGGCGTATTGCTCCGTGCTGATGAGCGGCTCGCTCGCCCACTGTCCTCGGGCCGTGAGCTGGACCGTCCAGTCGTCGGCCAGGGAAGACGTCGGCTCGGGGAACGAGATGAATCGGCCCGCAGCGAGCGTCTGGAGCAGCGCCGGGATGCGCATCAGCTCGTTGAAGTTCAAGCGGACGATCTGGACATTGCCGTCGACGGGGTTGCTCAGGTCGTCGGTGCCACCGCGGTTCTTCTGGAAGTCCCTCCGGCTCCCTCCCTGGATCCAGCCGGACTGGATCGCGTAGAGCCCCGTCTGGAAGTAGGTCTGCGACTGGGACGTGTCGATGTTGAAGCTGTAGGCGAGGCTGAGCGGCAGGTACTTGATCGGGGTGACAATGGCGGGCGTAGGCGGCGGGGGCGGCTCGCCGGGCGGCGGTGGCGCCGGCGGCTGCTGCAGATCGTTCTCGACGTCCTTGCGATCGATACCGAGCGAGACGGTGTGGTGGAACCAGGGTATCTCCGGGAGATCCGGCAGTGCCGCCTGGTAGCGCAGGCCCATGGTGAGGCCCTTGCCGAACAGCGAGATCCCGGCCCCACCGACGACCTCGCTCGTGGTGTCCGATTTCACGACGTAGTAGAAGAGCGACTGGCGATCGCTCCACGGCATCGGGGCGCGGTAGGTGCCGCCGTAGATCTTGACGTCTTCCGGGTTCGACGAGACCGCGGTCTGGTAGAAGAACGACCCCTCGTGGCCGAGGTCCCAGAGGTTCAGGTACGAGACCTGCGCCTGCGCGCGGGTTTCGGGAGACCCCGGCGGTCGATCGTTGTCGATCTCCACCGTGGCGTGTAGCGGGATCCGATCCTCGACGTCGAGCGTGAGGTCGACGGTGTCGGGTTTGCTGCCCGGCTTCATCACCGGACGCACCTGCAGGTCCGGAGACGTGTTCGCCTTCATCAGATCGCTCGCCACGTCTTCGCGCCGCAGGATCGCGCCGGGCCGCAGATGCGGCGTGCGCTCCGCGATGTCGCTGTCGCTGTACCAGTGAATGCCCGGGTTCTCGATCTCGACGTCGCCGAGTCGCGCTTCGATCACCTGGAGCCGGATCGTGCCCTCCGCCACGGTCTGTTGCGGAATCGTGACGGCGACCGTGATGAATCCCTCCCTCGAGTAGAGGTTCTGGAGGGCATCCCGAGCCGACTGAACGTCGTCGATGCTCTTGTCCTTTCCCTCGAATCGCGTCAGGACGGCATCGATCTGAGTCGGGGCGAGCAGGGTGTTCCCGCGCACCTCGAAGGATCGGATCTCGAACTTCGGACCGGATTCGGCCTTCGCGGGCGCCTGCTCCGCCGGGCGTTCCACCTCGACGTGCGGCACCGGGATGTCCTCGAGCCTCGGGAGCTGCTTGCGATAGAGGCGCGCTCCGGACTCGAAGGTCGCGGCGCCGTCGTCGAAGGCTCGCGCAGTCGGTGCACTCGCGAGTCCGGCGAGCGCGACGAGGACGATCCATCTACGCCATCGCGTCATCGGGGCGCAAACTAACTTCACGGGGTGGTAATTCGTGTGGCAATTCGGTGGAGGCATCGCAAAGGCGGTGCGACGCGAAGCAAATGGAGTTTCGAACGGGGCCGAACCCTCGAGCACACGCGCGTTCCGACAGCGGACGTGCAAGGGCCCGGCCCCCATCGAACCGGGGGCCGGGCCCGTTGCATCTATCGAATCATGGGAGATCTCTCTCGAAGCAGCTTCTACGGATGAGCGGCAGGCGCCACGATCTCCCCGGTGCAGTTGTTCGCAGTGAATTTCACGTTGTAGTACGACGACGTCAGGCCCTTGTCGAAGGCCACGCCGTCCTGCAGTCCGCCGAGCGGGAGGTAGTCGGCTCCCGTCGAGAACACCGCGGTGTCCCGGAGGTTCGCCAGGTGGGACGCCACGTACACGTTGGTCAGCAGAAAGGCCGAGTGGATGCCCGTCCCGCCGGTGAGCGGGCCCCAGTAGGGATACTGACCGCACTTCACGAGATTGCGAAGGTCGTTCGTCTCCGGATCGACTCCGAAGACCGGCGGTGCATAGAAGTTCGCGTCGGTTCGAGACGCGTTCACGTATCCGACGCCGCCGGGGGTGCCGACCACGCAACCCGACTCGTCCCCGGCCGTGGTGTTCTGCTGGAACGACTTGTTCGTGGCGAGCGCGCCCCCACCCTCGAGGCGCGCCGTGCACGCGAAGGTGCCGACCGTCGTTCCCATCGGGTGCGAACCCTCGGGCTCCCGCATGAACGTGTTGCGGAAGGTCTCGCGCGTGCCCGAGCCGTCCTCGCGGAAGCAGACTTGGATCTTGTTGTCCGCATCGCCGTTCACGGCGCCGCCCACGGCGTCCCACGAGCAGGCGTCGGTGGCGAGCGCGGTGCCGCCGAAGAGGCCCTCGATCTGCGGCATGTTCAGGGCGATCTTCTTCGTGCCGCCCGGCCCCGGATGGGCCGTCGTATACACGGCCTTGTTGACGATGATCTTGAAGATCTGCGCGCCGACCGTCGACTGGTTCGAGAAGGTCTGGGTGTTGAACGCCGGGTTCTCGAAGTCCGCCGGCGGCAGGTCGGCGAAGCCGGTGTCGCAGGTGAGCCGGATGTTCGTGGTCTCGTTGCCCGTACCCCCGTCGACCGAGGCGTAGACACCCGGAAGCACGCCGTCTTCCTTCACGTCGATGTTTTTGTTGCCGCTCTGGTCGTACTGGACCACGCACTCCTCGATGACGCCCGTGATGTTGGGCGGGTTCGTGCCGACCAGGAAGCCCGCGATACCGGTCTTGCCCGAGCAGTCGACGAGCGCGTCACGCTTTCGCGCGGCTGTATTCGGCCAGCCCGCCGGCACGCCCTGCACCCCGAAGCCGGGCCCCACGCCCGCGTCGTCCGTGGTGCCGGGGATGCCGTCCATGCCCTCGGGAGCCAGGAAGCCGAGCGAGTTCACGCTCGGATTGTTGCCGCCGTTCGCGCAGCGAAGGCCTCGCGACGAACCCGTGGACGACACGCGGTAGGTCACGTTGTGCTGTCCGTGGGGGACGCCCAGACCGTCCGGGCTCAGCGGGATGTCGCCGTCGCAGGTCCCCGAGCACTTCAGGTCGCCCTGGATCACGACGAAGTCCAGCAACCCATCCTTCCCTTGAAGCGCCGCACCGGCGCAGCCGGCGCCGGAGAGGCCGTCGGGGAAATTGGGACCCGTTTCGCAGCCGCGGAACACGCGCGTGATCTTCGTGAAGCTGGAAGTGGCGGCGTTCATCTGGGTGGTGAAGCAGCCCGAGCAACCGCCCGTGCGGAACTGATCCGTGGACGGATTCGTATCGTTGACGGCCCGGGCCGGCTGGGCGATCACGAGCCCGGCGGCCCCGACGGCCAGAGAGACGCTCAGCGTCAATAGCAAGCGTGTGAGTAGACGGTTCGAGAAGGTCATTTGCACTCTCCGTTGAGTTTCATTGAATCGGTTGGAAGATGTTAGTCGTGCCTGTCACCGGCGAAGGACCCGCGATCCGCTGGGATCTGCTGAAGTCCTCGCCGGACTCGGCTCAGGCAGTCCGCCGCTTGCGCCAGCCGATCGCCGCCAGCGCCAGCAGCCCGCTGCCCATGGCCAGCTCGCTTCCCGGCTCCGGCAGGGGATGGATCGTCACCGTGCCGTCCCCGTTGTCAGTGGCCAGGACGACTCCGAGGTTCGTGAAGTCGCCGTGGAGCGTCACATGATCGACCTGGCCTTCCCAGAGAAGGCCGGACGTCGAGGGGTTGCCGTTGAACTTCAGCGCGGTGCTGAAGGGCATGCTCTGGTTGATCGCGTCGGTGTTCGTGAGGTCGAGTCCCTGCGTGTAGCCGTTGGTGAAGCTGCTGCTCGCCACGAGCTGCGTCGGCGAGTTCGAGATCACGATCGTGCCGTCGGGGGATCCGACCGAGTTCAAGCGGTTCAGCCACTTGTCGTTCGAAGGCTTGTCCAAGCTCGCGGACGCGCGGGAGATCGGCCCGGACATCGTTCCCAGCGGGTTGTCGAAGCCCGGAACGTTGATCGTGGTCGAGGCCGTGAAGTCGACGATGCCGAGCGGGTCCGTGTTGTCCGGCACCGTCAGGATCACGAGCTTGCCCGTCGCCAAGGTGCCGGCCCATGCCGCCGGCATGGGGTACGTGTGCGCGCCGGCGAGCGTATCGAGATTGACGATCAGCTCGGTGTTGTTCTCCACCAGGATGCCGACCAGGTCCCCCGGCGCGTACGTGAACGCGCGGGCGGGACCGGACCATCCCAGTGCGAGCATCGCTGTTGCGGCCAGGAGGCTCGCACCTCTGCTCGAGAGTTTCCTTAACATCCGTTCCACCAATTGCATTCCTCCTTGGTTTGCTCCCGCCATCCGGGAAAGCGCAGGTACCTTACGCTCGCCTCCCTCGCGCGGCTTTCGCTCCGGCGCCATGGAGAGCGATTTCCGGACATCGCCGAGGGAATTTCTCGTGTCGCTCCGACGGAGCGTGGAGGTCGCGCGCAGCGCGGAGCGGGATCGGTGAGCGAGCCTCGGTGGCGTGTTCACCGAAACGACACACCGAGTTCACACGACGAGCTCTCGGAGACGGCGAGCTAGTCGCAGGTCACTCGGTTCTTGCAGGGCTGCGAGGAGACGTCGATGCGAACGCCCTGGCGCGGCCCACCCGCTCCCGCCGCGTCGCCCAGCCCCGATCCGCTCAGCGAGCCGTTCTGCGCCATCTGTTGACTCGCGAGATTCGTGTCGGCGCTGGTCTTGGATCCGCCAGCGTTGGAGCCAACGCCGGAGCCCGCGCCGGTCACGAGACCGGTGCTCGACGACATGCTGCCGCCCGTGACGGTCCCGCCGGTGACCGTCACCGCGCCGACGGCGGAGACGTTCCCGGTGATCGTACCGGCGGCTCCGAGCGTGACCGTGCTGCCGGCGATCGCGCCCGAACCGGACGACGTGATGTTCCCACCGGCGCCGAGGTTGATGTTCCCGCCGGTGATGCCGGCGCCGATGTCGATGTCCTTCACCGCCTTGATGGTGACGTCTCCCTTGGGATCGCCCGAGGCGTTCAGTCCGCCACCCTCGAAGCTCGCGACGACCAGATTCGCCTGCGGATCGAAGCGAACGCTCGGGTCGGCGAAGGGCGAGCTCACGCCGCCCTTGAAGGAGGCGGCGCGGCTTCCCACCGTGATGTCGCCACCCGAGAGCGCGGCGATCGCCAGTCCGCCGACGTCGATGTCGCCGTAGGCGTCGACCAGGATGTCACCACCTCCTGTCGGCTCGGCCGGGCGCGTGCTCGCTCCAGACGTAGGCGATGCATAGAGGCTGAAGATTCCCCGCTGGTCGATGGTTCCCGCCGGCGGAACACCGCCCCGGACGGCACCCGTGAGGCTCGCGACCGTGACGTCGCCACCCTCGAGCGTGCCGATCGATCCGCGACTTCCGAGCAGCACGTCGCCGGCGGCGACGACGGTGAGCCTGGCGCCCTGCGCCGGCAGCGACGTGGCGACGTTGTTGCCGACGGTCTCGATCCCGCCAGCGGTCGTCCCGGCGGACCCCACGTCGGGCAGCCGCAGCTCTCCGACGTGGTCGGCCGGCTTCGCGTTGTCGAAAGTGGCGGACGGGACGAACGACGGCGCCTCGCTCGGCGAGAGCTTGTTGTCCTTGAGCTTCGGTTGGAATGGACTGTCGTACGAGTCGAACAGCTGCTGCGAGCCGGAGAACTCGTTCGCCGTGATGAAGCCATCGTGGTTCGCGTCCGCATCCGCGAAAACGAACGGCACGACACCGACCAGCACCGCGGCGGTCCCCGGACCGGAGACGATGATTCCGCTGCGCGGGTCGTTGGGGACATCCACCGCGATGGGGATGGGGGCGCCGGTCTGCGGATCCTTGGTCTGGGTGTCGATCAGGGTCCGCGAGCCCGAGCCGAACGAGGCGCTGCCGCCGACGACCACCCGCGTCTCGTCGGTCGCATTGTTGTTCTGGGCGCGCAGGCTGAGATCGCGGATGTTGCCGTCCGTTTCGAGATCCACCGCCTCCGCGAGATCGATCGACACGCTGTCGAACCCCATCTTCGCGCTGTCGAACGCTCCAGCGAAGAGCTCCGCGGGGGTGCGGTCGTTCAGGTGGGTCGGACCTGTTCCGCGCACACCGATCGGCTGGCCGTTCCACAGCACGCCGCAGGCGGAGCCGGAACGACACTGCGCGTAGTACTGCGGATACTGGTCGAAGGGAGAGAGGCCGCGCGCGTCGAAGCTCGGGTCGGCGTCGGACTGCCGGATGCCCGGCGTGCCGCGGCTCACCCAGATGTCGCTTCCGCTGGACAGGACGACCTGGTTCGCCGCCGGATCCACTCGCGTGGAGACGATCTTGCCCGAGGCGTCGCGGGTCACCTGGAGCTGACGGAAGACGGCCGGCTGCAGCAGCCCCCCATTGGACCGCACGTTTCCGAGGGTGACGGAGATATCGGAAGCGTTGACGCCGGTCGGCAGCACGGCGTTCACGAGCACGAGCTTGTGCCCGACGGCCGCCTCGGCCACCGGCCCGGCGAGCACCGAGTTGGCCGCGATGTTGGTGGTCAGCACCTGGCCAGTGGGCAGCTCGTCGGTTCCCGACAGCGTGTCGGTGTTGAAGACGCCGAGCACGCCGGGGACCGGGTCGACGAGGCCGACGAGCTTGTGCGGCAAGGTCAGTCCCTCGTATCCGACGAACTCGGCCACCACCGGGACGAGGCCCGACGCCGGCCGTGCCGTGGCGGTGCTGTTGGTCGCGCCCGCAATCCCGACGATCTGATTCAGGAGCTGCAGGCCGAAGGCCGGCGCGTCGTGCCCCGGTGTCGCGGCCTGGACGTCCGCGCCGACGCCGGTCTGACCCGGCTGGAGCACGACGCTCGTGACCGTCCTGAACTGGTTGCCGGCCGCATCGACGAGCACGGTGCCCTGCGGGATGGTGATCGATGTAGTCGCCTTGAAGTCGGACGTGAACACGACGCTCCCCTGGGAGATGCGGCCCGACGGAGCCGGAATCACCGTGTCGGAGGCGACGTCGAAGATCCGGCCCTGATCGTCGCTGATCCGCGTTCCCTTGGGCACCAGCACCGACTGGTTCGCGGCACTCGGCGTGAGGCGGACGACGACGCTCCCCGTCGCGGCCATCGAAGGCTGCGGCGGCGCGAACAGGACACTGCCCTGGAGGGTGAAGCGGAGGCCCGTGGTCGTGTCCAACAGCTGGGTGGCAGCGGGAAGCGTGAAGCTCTGGAGCGCAGTCCCGAAGGTGCTCACCGCCAGGTCGAAGACGGGGGTGCCGAGCGCGGTGTTGCCGGCCGCTCGCACCTGGCCGGCGACGTCGAGATCGAGTCCTCCCGCGCTCGACGGAAACAAGGTGAACGGATTCAGGATCACCAGATCGCCGCCGCGAGACTCGAGGTCGCGCTGGAACGAGTGGGTCACGACCTGGAGGGAGGGCGGGAGCAGCCACACCAGGTCGTTCTGCACGCTCGCATTCCCCACGCGTCCCTCGACCGGCAGGATCGTGTCGTTGCCGACGAGCACCACGTCGCCCGTCTCGGCCTCGAGCAGCGCCGAGTCGGTGGGCGCGTAGCTGGCGACGCGGAAGGTGCCGGTGATCGGCGAGTTCGGCGGATAGACGAGGCTCGGGTTCTCGATCGCGCGAAGCGCGATGCCGTTGGCGCCGAGCGCATCGATGGTCGGCTGGAGGATCTGGTCCGGATGATCGGGATCCATCCGGGCACGACCTTCCATCAGATCGATGGTGACCGGGC
>Ga0335069_10015534_pt1 | contig 10643 bp, 10 predicted proteins | sample Lox_Sample_11_FD_206714 | JGI IMG/M metagenome (GOLD analysis project Ga0335069, IMG submission 206714) | Soil microbial communities from Loxahatchee National Wildlife Refuge, Florida, United States - Lox_Sample_1.1 | ecosystem: Environmental > Terrestrial > Soil > Wetlands | place: USA... | reverse complement strand
TGTTGACGCCGGACAGCGACTCGCGCGTGTCGGTGAGGTCCTTCATGACCAGCTTCACCGTGTCCAGCGTCTTGGCGGCCTCTTCTCCCTTGAGCCCTATCCCGGCCACCCGGTCCGCAAAATAGCTGTCGAACGTGGAGGTGACGCCGACCATGACCGGCGTGGTGCGAAGCTGGGCCACGGCGAGCGCCATGGTCCCGTCCCCCACCCCTGCCGATCGGCCGTCCACGCCCGCGGCGGCGGCAATCGAGCCGGGGTCCTGCGCGAGCTGCGGGTTGACCTCGATCCATGCCGCGGGATGCGCAAGCGGGGCCACGGCGAAATCCGCCCCCGCCGCGGCGCCGGGGACGCCCGCGGGGCCGGGCTGGCGCAGCGCCTGCACCGCGTCCGGCTTCTGCCAGGTGTACGCGCCGGCCGGGCCGGATGCGTTGAGGATGCCGCTGTATCCCACCAGGAACTGGCCCGAGTCCTCCAGGCCGCGGATGACGAAGTCCGGGTTGCCCGTGTCCGCGGCCGGCGTGGCCTTGAGGGAAAGCTTTCCCTCCGAGTTCAACCGGGCCACCACCTCGGCCCCGGAGAGGTTGATGCGGGTGATCAGGTCCTCCACGGTGTCCGTGGGGCGGTAGTCCACCGTCACGGCGCCCTGGCGGCCGGGAAGCGTGAGCGTGCCGGCGAGCCCGACCTGGTCCTTGGCATGAAGCTCGTTGGTGCCCGTGACGCGGAAGACCCACGTGGAGTCGAACGCCCCGGTACCCTTCGAGTCGTAGTTGCCGTTCACGTTCTCCACGAACGGCCTCTGCACGAAGAAGTCCCCGCCCTTCTCGCCGTTGAGCCCGTAGCCCTGGCGGTGCACCTCGTTCACGAGGTCGGTGAAGTTCACCGCCATGAGGTCCAGGCTCTGGATCTCCTGCCGCGCATCGCCATCCCGCATCTGCACGAGGGACGCGATCGAGCCGCCGCGGAAGATCGCCGCCTGCTGCGTGTCGGACCAGACCGGCACGGAGTAGCCCTCGTTCAGCTTGTCCGCCTTGAGGCCCACCTGCTCCCAGTGGCCCCCCTGGACGATGTGCACGCCGCCGGTGGTGATCACGAACTCCCCCGTGGGATCGTTCCTGCGCGTGGTGATGTCGATGAGGCCCGAGAGCTGGCCCACCAGCAGGTCTCGGCGGTCCTGCAGGTCGTTGGGATTGTCCCCCAGCGCCTGGCTCTTGGTGATCTGCAGGTTCAGCGCCGCGATCTGCTTCGTGAGCTCGTTCACGCGCGCCACCGAGCCCTGCACGTCCCCGTCCAGCATGTCGCGCACGTTCTTGAGGCCGCGGTAGCGCGAGTGGATGCCGTCCACCAGCGCCGCGCCCCGCTCCAGCACGGACCGCCGGGACGCGATCTCCGTGGGGTGGAGCGAGAGGTCCTGCCAGGACTCCCAGAACTTGTCCAGGAGCGCGCGCACGGAGTGATCGGTGGGCTCGTTGTAGACCTGCTCCATCATCAGGATGTACTTGTCCCGCTGCTCCCAGTAGCCCTGCACGTTCTGCTCGGAGACGATGCGACCCTCCAGCAGCAGGTCGCGGATGCGGGTGATGCGCTCCACCTCCACGCCCTGGCCGATCTGGCCGGGAGTCTCCTCGCGGTTGAGCTGCGGCTCGTACAGCGGCGGGGAAGCGGTGAGCTCCACCCGCTGCCGGCTGTAGCCCTCCACGGAGGCGTTGGAGAGGTTGTGTCCCACGGTCCGAAGGCCCTGCGTCGTGGCCACCAGGCCGCGCTTGCCGAGCTCTATGGGTGCGAATGTGGACTGCACGTCAGCCTCCTACAGGCGATGGTCGACCAGGACGGCGCCGCTCACCCCGGTGGCCGTGCCGCGGCGCGAGTAGATCTTTCCCTTCCGGTACGGGAAGGCTTCTTCCAGGATGCCGTTGAGCGCGCCGGCCAGGGTCTCCGCGGAATAGCGCATGCGCCCCGTGGAGGTCTTCACGCGAACCACGGCCATGCGAAGCCCGCGCCAGCTCGCTTCCATCTCGGAACGGAGCAGCTCCGGCAGGGTGGGCAGCACGGCGGACAGCGTGGTCTCGGAAGGCAGGTCGAAGGCCTGCAGCAGGGACAGGAACGCCCGGTCCCTTGCCGTGTCGACCTCCTCCACCGCGCGCGCGGAGCGCTCGATGTTCTCCGCCAGGGACAGGCTGGGCCCCCAGCTCTTCTGCTGGAACGTCTCCCGCAGCTTCTGGATCTCCTCTCCCAGCACGGTGAAAAGCCGCGCCTCCCGGTCGATGAGGTCCTTCAGCGCCAGGACCAGGGCATGCCTTCGCTCATCCATGGTCGTCTCCCCTTCGTTCGTTCCTGCTATTAATGTCGGAAGAACTTTCCTTCCCATGAGACCGCCATTCTGCTATCTTGTTTCCTAAACTGTGTTCGGAGGACGGCATGACCACGGATCGGGACCTGATCATCATCGGGGCGGGAGGCGCAGGCCTCTCCGCGGCCCAGTACGGGGCGCGGGGCAACCTGCGGACCCTCGTCCTGGAAGAGGTTGCCTCGGGAGGCCAGGCCCTGGTGATCAACGAGCTTGAGAACTACCCCGGGTTCCCCGAACCCATCAACGGCTACGATTTCACCCAGAAGATGGAGGACCAGGCCAGGAAGTTCGGCGCGGAGTTCGACAACGCCTCGGTGACGGGCATCCAGAGGGAAGATCACGTGTTCCGGGTCACCACGGACAAGGGCACGCTGACCGCCCCGACCGTCATCCTGGCCACCGGGGCGGTGCACAAGACCCTCGGCGTTCCCGGGGAGGCGGAGTACTCGGGCCACGGCGTATCCTACTGCGCCACCTGTGATGGCCCGTTCTTCAAGGCCAAGCGGATGCTGGTGGTAGGGGGAGGAGACGCGGCATGCGATGAGGCCATGTACCTTTCCCACCTCGCCTCCGGCGTGCTGATGATTCATCGGCGCGACAAGTTCCGAGCGCAGAAGTCCCTGTCCACCCGGGTGCTGGAGAACCCCAAGATCGAGGTCCGGTTCAACACGGAGCTCCGGAAGATCGAGGGTGACAAGGTGGTTTCCCGGGTAACGTTGTACAACAACGCAACGAAGCAGCAGTCCGTGGAGCCGGTTGCCGCGGTCTTCGTGTTCATCGGCTCGGAGCCCAAGAGCACGCTTGCCACCACCCTGGGAGTGCCGCTGGACGAAATTGGCTACATCAAGACCAACGAACGCATGGAGACCAGCGTGCCCGGCCTGTACGCGGTCGGCGACGTGCGGGCCACGCCGTTCCGCCAGCTGGTCGTCGCCGCGGCGGAGGGGGCCATCGCCGCGCACGCCGCCGGCCAGTACATCGACGAGCTCAAGGGGGAGAAATACCTTTGAGCGGCGCCCGTCCGGCGTTCCGCCTCGTCGTGCATCCGAAGATGAACGGTCGCTGGAACATGGCGGTGGACGAGGCGCTGGCGGAAGCGGTGGGAAGCGGGCGGAGCGCGCCGGTGGTGCGCCTGTACGGTTTCTCTCCGCCTACCCTGTCGCTGGGCCGTTTCCAGCGGGCGCGCGCGGAGCTCGATGCCGGGCGACTGGAGTCGGACGGCATCGTCGTGGTGCGCCGGCCCACCGGCGGCCACGCGGTGCTGCACGACGACGAGCTCACCTACTCGGTTGCGCTCCCCAAGCAGGGAGGGCCGCTGCCCGGCCCCGGGCGCGCCGCGGACGGCGCGCCGCCGGCCGTGGGGGCCCGCAAGCGCGAGGTGTACCTGTTCATCGCCCGGATCCTGCTCGCGGGGCTCGCCGACCTGGGCATCCACGGGACGATCAACGCGGCGCAGCGCGGGGACGTGCACAACCCGGACTGCTTCGGCTCGGCCGGCGAGTACGAGATCTCCGGAGCCGGCGGGCGCAAGCTCATTGGCAGCGCGCAGATGACCACGCGCCAGTCCATCCTGCAGCACGGTTCCATCCCGCTGACCAACCCCGGTCGGCGCGTGTTCCTCTACCTGCACGCCTCCCAGCCGCCGGACTCGCACGAGCCCACGTCGCTGGACGAGGAGACCGGGCGCACCCTCACGTTCGAGGAAGTCCGTGATGCCTTTGCACGGGCCTTCCGCGACCAGCTGGACACGGAGGAGAGCGCGGTCACCGCGGAAGAAGAGAAACGCGCCCACGAGATACTGGCCACCAGGTACGAGACGGACGCATGGAACCTCGCCTGCTGAACCGGGTGGCGCGAGTCCTCATCGCCACTGCCATTGTCCTGGGAGCATCGGCGCACGCAGAGGCGCTGAGCTTTCACGATCCGGGGGAACCGGCACAGGCCGCGGCGCGAATCGCGGATGCAATGACGGACCAGGAGCTGCTGGGGCAGGTCTTTTTCCTGGGGTGGCAGGGCGTGGGACCCTCCGCGGACCTGCTGCGGTGGATTTCCTCCCGCGCCATTGGCGGCATCAAGATCTTCCCGCGCAACGTGGCCGATCTCCCCTCCCTGGCCAGGGACATCGAGCGGATGCAGAGGCTCTCCGCGCGCTCGAGGTTCGGCATCCCGCTGTTCGTGGCCACCGACCAGGAAGGCGGGTGGGTACGCCAGATCAAGGACGAGACGTCGGTTTCGCCGGGCAACCTCGCTCTGGGCGCCTCGGGTGTGCCCGCGGACGCGTACCGCACGGGCTGGTACCTCGGCCGGGAGCTGGCCGTGCTGGGCATCAATATGGACTTCGCGCCGACGGCGGACGTCTACTCCAACCCGGAGGCCAGCGTGATCGGACCGCGTTCGTTCGGATCCGACCCGTCCTCCACGGGTCTCCTTTCGGCTGCCTACGCCCGCGGGATGGCGGACGCGGGAGTGCTGTGCGCGGCCAAGCATTTCCCCGGCCACGGCTCGGCCGACCAGGACTCCCATGGACACCTTCCCAAGATCGACGCCAGCCTGGACCAGCTCCTGGGCAGGGACCTGATTCCCTACCGCATCCTGGTGCGGGAAGGCATCCCTGCAATCATGACCGGGCACCTGGCGTTCCCCCGCATCACCGGCGACCTCACCCCCGCTTCCCTGAGCGCGTTCTTCCTCAAGGACGTGCTCCGCAAGGAGCTCGGGTTCAAGGGCCTGGTGATCACGGATGACATGGAGATGGAGGGGGTGCTCGCGGACGGGATGGACACCGCGGAAGCCTGCCGCACCGCGCTCGAGGCCGGCAACGACATGATCCTGATCTCCCACACGCCGGCCACGCAGGAACATACCTGGGGCGAGCTGGCCGCCGCCATGAAAGGCCGGCCCGGGTTCCGCGCCATCGTGAAGGAAGCGGTCCTGAGGATACTGGAGACCAAGATACGGGCGTTCCGGGACGAAACCCGACCGGCCGTGGCTGCCGCGGTCACGGCGGATCCGTCGGCGTCGCCCCCCGCCGCCGTTTCCGACCCGCCCCCGGCGGCTCCCGCGCGCCTCGCCGTGGCCGCCACCCGCCTGCCCATCCCGGCGCCGGGCGCGCGGGACTTCTTTGCGCAGGTCTCGGCACGGGCCGTGACGCAGGTGACGGGGGCGCGCATCCCGTACCGACCCGCGCCGCGCGAGAGGATCCTGCTGGTGGGTCAGTTCGCCGAGTTCATCTCCGAGGGGCTGAGACGATACCCGGGGGCTTCCACGCTCCTGTTCCCGTTTGCGCCGTTCTACTCTTCGCGGCCCGAGGACCACGCCGCGGTGCGCTCCGCGGCTGCCGGGGCGGACACGGTGATTTTCTGCCTGGCCAACTTCAACAGCCTGGACGTGCTCCAGGAGCTGAAGGGCCAGGCGGACCGGGTCATCGTGATCTCGGCGCTGAGCCCGGTGTACCTGTCCGACGTTCCATGGGTGCGCACGGCGATCGCCGTGTACGGGGACGGCAGGGACTCCTTCCGCGCGGGGTTCGCGGTGCTGGCCGGCGACTATCGCGCCACCGGGGTGCTGCCCGTCAACTTCGGGCGGGCGGCGGGTCAATGAGCTGGCGGCAGGCAGGCCGCCGCGACCTGCACGCGCTGCTGGAGTTCCTGCTTCCGAGCGAGTCGCGGTTCGTCCCGTTCACCTCGCGGCTGCGCTCCGGGTCGCGCGGCTTCGAGGTCTACATGGACCAGGGATCCTCGGGCGAGGTCCGCGCGGGCCTCCTGCACACTTCGAACGGACTGCTCCTGCCGGCGTTCGGAGATCCGCTGCCGGAGCCCAAGGAGCTGGCGCGCGTGCTGGCCGAGCTGCGGCCGACGGTCCACTCGATCATGGGAGTCGGCCGGTGCGTACACGCCACGGAGGCCAGCCTGCCGCTCCCGCCCACCACCAGCGTGGACTATTTCCTCATGACCCTGGAAGCCGGACGGCGCCACGCGTCGATCCGTGAGCGGCCGCCGGGGCTGCTGGTGCGCATGGCAGACACCGGTGATGCCGACCTGCTGTTCCCGCTGCAGCGTGGCTACGAGCTGGAAGAGGTGGTGATCTCACCCGCGCACTTCAGCGAGGGCCAATGCATGAGGATGCTGCGGGTCTCGCTGCGGGAGCAGCTGGTGACGGTGGCGGAACTGCTGGGCGCCGCCGTGGCCAAGGCCGGCACCAACGCCCGCGGCTACAAGGTGGACCAGATCGGCGGCGTGTACACCGCGCCCACCGAGCGGGGGAAGGGCATCGGGGCCGCCGTGGTTTCCGAGCTCCTGTCCCGCGTGTTCCAGGACAAGCGGGAGGCCAGCCTCTTCGTGAAGAAGCACAACGGGTCCGCGATCGCGCTGTACGAGCGGCTGGGGTTCGAGCCCGTCACCGACTACGTGATCAGCTATTACGGAATCTAGCGCGCCGCCCGCGGGCAGCTCCCGCCGGGTGACGCTCAGTTGTACACGCAGCGGCGCGCCTCGTCGGCGAACGCCGCAATGAGCGTCGGGTCCGCGTCGAAGAAGTGGTCGGACGGCGCGAGGATGTAGCCGCCGCCCTCCCCGGCGTCCCGGAAGCAGTGGCGGACCGCGGCCCGGACTTCTTCCTCGGTGGCCCGGCTGAAGTAGTGACCCTGGTTGAATCCCCCGATCATGCACACGGAGCCCCCGATGCGTTTCTTGGCCTCCGCCAGCACCGTGTCTCCCCCCATCCCGACCGGGGTGAACGTCTCCATGGCATCCGGGCGCATCGCGGCTACCCGCTCCAGGATCGCCATCATGCCCCCGCAGGTGTGGTAGACGATCCGCTGGCCCGCCTCGTGCGCGGCGCGGATGAGCTCGGAGTCGTAGGGAGCCACGAACTCTTCGAAAAGCGCGGGGGAAATCACCGACGAGGAGGCGTCTCCTCCGCCCAGCTCGTTGAGGTCGAAACGGGCGCCCTTCATGGACGCGATGTAGCCGAGCTTCCGCTTCTGCAGCGTACGCAGGAACTGGTGCACCCAGGAGGGGTCGTCGAAGGTCTCCATGATCATCTTCTCGGTGCCGTAGAGACAGCAGGCGTCCTGCCAGCAGCCGGGCTGGCCAAAGACGTCGAACGTCGGGATGTGGCCCCGGATGAGCCCCCGCTCACCGTACTCCTGCGCCTCCCGGTTGACCTCCGGCACGTCGCACAGCGGCGTGGTCACGTACGCGGCAATGACGTCGATGTCGGACTTCTCCTTGACCAGGTGCTCGGTGACCCACGAGGTGTATTCGTTGGATTCCAGGCCCATGGTGAGCGTCCGCGAGGGCGTGACAAAGCGGTACGTCCGCTTCGTGCCCTTGGGCGCGGGCTGCTCTTCCATCTCGATGCGCCACTGGTCCGAGGAGATCAGCCGCGTCTCCATGAAGCCCGTCCGGGACTGCCCGGGGTTGAAGTACGTTCCCGCGGCGGGATCCGGCCGGTGCGGGTAGACCCAGCGGATGGGGTCCATGCCGAAACGGTCGAAGCACTCGTCGGCGGACGCCCCGCCGAGGTAACGGTCCAGGAAATAGGGCATCAGGTGGTGCGTGGTCACCGGGAGCCGGTCGGGCTTCCCGCCACGGAGTGCCGTGAGAAACCTCTGCTTTGACGTCATGGTGGATCCCCTACTCCTTCACCGCGCCCTCGACCAGCCCGGCGATGAGCTGCCGCTGGATGAAGATGAAGATCACGAGCACCGGCAGCACGATCAGGATGGAAGTCGCCATGAGGTTCCCCCAGTTGGTCTCGTACTGGCCCACGAAGTCCATGATCCCGATGGCCAGGGTCCGGTGCTCCTTGCTGGTCATGATCACCAGCGGGAAGAGAAAGTCCTGCCAGGTCAGGAAGAACACGTAGGCCCCCGTGGCGCCGACGGCCGGCTGCAGCAGCGGCACGACCACGCGCCAGAACGCCTTGAACTTGGAGGCCCCCTCGATCAGGGCCGCCTCTTCCAGCTGCGGCGGGATGGAGTGCAGGAAACTTCGAAGCAGCCAGACCCCGATGGGCACGGAGAACGTGAGGAAGGCCACCAGCAGGCCGAGGTAGGAATCGATGAGCTGCAGGCCGGCCAGGATGCGGTAGATGGGGATGATGATGGCCGCCAGGCAGAACATCTGGCTGTAGATGATGAGGGTGAGGAAGAACTTCCGCCCGGGGAACTGCAGGCGCGTGAACCCGTAGGCCCCCAGCAGCGCGATCAGCACGGCGACCACCGTGGTGAACGCGGAGACTCCCAGGCTGTTCAGGAAGTAGCGGGCAAAGGAGCTGTACTGGATGGCCTGCTGGAAGTTGATGAGCGTCGGGACGCGCGGCAGGAAGGTCACCGGCAGGGCGAACTGCTCCCGCGGTCCCTTGAACGCCGTGGACAGCATCTGCGCGAACGGGAACAGGATGAAGAAAAGGATCACGAGCAGCGCCACCGCCCACGCCACGACGGCAAGGGGGCGCTGCCGCGCCATGGGGGATCGTGAGGCCATCAGAGCTTCTCCCGTCTGAAGATCATTCGGATGTACTGGATGCTCGCCACGCTCACCAGCAGGAAGCTGAGCACCGCGAAGCGGGACGCGTTGCCGAAGTTGAAGTTCATGAACGCCAGCTCGTAGATGTAGGTAGGGGCGATGTGCGTGGAGCGGATGGGACCTCCCCCGGTCATGACCCAGATGATCTCGAAGTAGTTGAACGTCCAGATGGCGGTGAGCAGCACCGTGGTGCGCACCACGCTCCCGATGTGCGGGACGGTGATGTGGAAGAACCGCTGCGCCCCGTCCGCCCCGTCCATCTGGGCGGACTCGTACAGGGACGGGGGGACCGTCTGCAGCGCGGCAAGGTACATCAGCATGGAGAAGCCGAAGCCCTTCCAGATGGCCGCGAGCACCACGGAGAACATCGCCAGGCCGGGGAGCCCCAGCCAGTCGATGTGCGCCGCGGTGATGCCCAGCCGGGCCAGCAGGGTATCCAGGAACCCGAACTGCGCGTCGTACACCAGGCGCCAGACCATGCCGGCCACCACGCCGGGGATCACCCACGGGATGATCACCACGCCGCGCGCCAGCCAGCGCAGGCGGAAGGCGCGGTTGAGCACCAGCGCGGTGCCCAGGCCCAGCGCGAACTGGAACAACGCCACGAGGATGGTCCAGACGAACGAGTTGCGGATGGCCGTCAGGGCGTCGTGGTTCTGGAAGACGGAGGCGAAGCCTTTCAGCCCGAGGAACACCGGGGTCGGGTTGGTGAGGCTGGTGTCGTACAGCGACAGGTACAGGGAGTAGCCGATCGGGACGAAGATCAGGAGCAGCATGAGGACGATGGACGGGGAGGTGAACGTGTAGCCCACCAGCACGTCGGACCACTTGTAGCGGATGGTACGGGAGCGTTCCATGGCGACCTTTCCGGGCGGCTCGAGCGGGCGGGAGCTCGTGCCCCCGCCCGGAGCCCGTTGATCCTTACTTGTTGAGCAGCTTGTCGATGGCCGCGGCCGCCTCGTCCAGGGCAGCCTTGGAATCCATCTGGCCGAGCAGGACCTTCCCGGTGGCCGTGTGCTGCACGTCCGCGATCTCGGGGTAGTTGGGCACCGAGGGGCGGAAGAGCGCCTGGGTCAGCTGGGTGTAGATCGTGTCGGGGAACTTCCTCTTGTCCTTGAGGTAGAGGTTCGCCGCCGCCTTGTTGGCCGGCGTGAGCATCGTGATCTTCTGGTTCACGTCCTGCCGGGTGGAGTACTTCACGAACTCCCACGCCAGGTCCTTGTTCTTGGCCTTGGTGTTGATGCCGATGTTGAACCCGCCGAACGTCCCGATGGACTTGCCGCCGTCGGGGATGGGGAGGTTGGCCACGCCGTAGTTGAGGTTCGGAGCGCGCACCGCGATGGTGTCCTGGCCCACTCGCCGTAGAAGAACATCCCGACCTGCCCCGAGGTGAACAGCTGGAACGACTGTTCCTCGTCACGCCCCACGGTCCCCGGGGGGCTGATCTGCGCGCAGGCCTTCCAGAAATCCAGCGCCGCGACGCCCGCGGGGCTGTTGAGGACGGCCTTCTTGCCGTCGTCGCTGATGATCTGTCCGCCGCCGGAGAACGTGAAGGCGTCCGTCATGCACTGCAGCGCATCGCCCTTGCCCAGCCACACCGCGGTCCCGTACTGGTTGCCGTGGGTCAGCTTCTTGCCGACGGTGAGGAACTCGCTCCAGGTCGTGGGCGGCTTCTCGGGGTCGAGCCCGGCCTTCTTGAACATGTCCTTGTTGTAGTACATCAGCGCCCACACGCCGACGTCGAACGGGATGGCGTAGATCTGTCC
>Ga0335069_10015532_pt1 | contig 10644 bp, 9 predicted proteins | sample Lox_Sample_11_FD_206714 | JGI IMG/M metagenome (GOLD analysis project Ga0335069, IMG submission 206714) | Soil microbial communities from Loxahatchee National Wildlife Refuge, Florida, United States - Lox_Sample_1.1 | ecosystem: Environmental > Terrestrial > Soil > Wetlands | place: USA: Florida... | reverse complement strand
GGCGTGACGTTGACGCCACTCACGACGACACGGCGCACCAGCTCCGGGTGGCGCGCGGCGAGCATCAGCGCCAGGATGCCGCCGTCGCTGAAGCCCACCACGTCGACGCGTGGCGCGCCGAGCGCTTCGAGCAGCGCGACCGTGTCCGCCAGCATCGCCGCGTAGCTCAAGGGGCCGGGAACGTCCGGCGTGCGCCCCTGGCCCGCCTGATCGGGCAGGATGACGCGGTGCCGGCGCGCGAAGCTGGCCAGCTGCTGCTCGAATGAATCGACGCCGGACTGGCCGCCGCCATGCAGGAGCAGCAGCGGCGGGCCGCCGCCGCGCACGGCGTAGTACATGCGGTGACCGTTGATCGCGGCCCAATGCGCGCCGGGAGCGAGGCGCGACGCGGCCGCGGCATGCGCGCCCGGAGCCAGCACCGCCAGCAGCGCCGCGAGTCCCGCCAGCGTCGGCGCGCCGCGTCGGCCGCGCGGCCGGCGCATCCCGGCGTGCTCAGCGGGCGACGGCGAGTATGTCGTCGGCAAGCCGGTCATAGTCCTCGTCGAAGTGATGTCCGCCCGGCTTGCGCAGGGTGCGCAGCGCGACCGCGGCGGGCAGCGTGCACAGGCTGGCGGCGGCCTCGTCGGCGCCGTAGATGCACAGCACGCGCTGCGCCGGCAGCGCGGCGAGCTCGGGCGCGATATCGACCTGCCCCGCCGTGCTCTCGGTCCCGAACCAGCTCCGGGGGTCGACCTCGAAGGCCGTGCGGCGCTCCGGCGACAGCAGCGTGAGCAGCTGCACGTCGCCGCGCAGGTCGGGCGGCAGCCGGTTGTACAGGAACGGCAGCACGTTGGCACCGAAGGAGAAGCCGATCAGCAGCACGCGGTCGCGGTGCCACGCCTGCTGGTAGTGGCGCATGATGCGCGCGAGGTCGCGCGCCGCGAGCGGCGGCGCGCGCACATGCCAGTAATAGCGCAGCACGTCAACACCGACCACGGGCATGCCCTTGTCGGCGAGCGTGCCGGCGAGGCGCTGGTCCAGATCCCGCCAGCCGCCGTCGCCCGAGTACAGGATCGCAAGCGCGTCCCCGCGCGCCTGCGCAGGCTTGACCTCGACCAGCGGCAGGTCGGCGACGTCGTCGTGCGGTCGTTCCGCGTCGATCGCCCGCAGCGCATCCGTGTAAGTCTGTGTCAGCGACGGCGTGCCGGCCGCCGGGCGTCGCGGCACGTGGTCCACGGCGGCGGCGAACGCGGCGACGGCCGGCGCGGCACGATCGCTCACCAGCATGCGCAGCGGCACGTTGGCGCCCGGCGCGTCGGCCGCCAGCGTCAGCGCATGAGCGGCGCTCGACGCCGCCGCATGGTCGCAGAACGATCGCGACAGCGGCAGGCGCGGTTCCGGATCGAGCGCCACGGCCGCGGCGAAGGCCAGCGGCGGCGCCTGCAGCTGCGCCATGTACACGAGGCTTGCGCCGGCGCCTCGACCTAGGAGCAACGGCTCCGCGTAACTGCGCAGGCCCGCCGCCCGCTGCTGCGCGCGGCTGAATGCCTCCAGCGGCGCCGGCAGATACAGGCAGTCCCCGCTGCGGTCCGCTGCCGCCAGGAAACGCGCGCTGTCGATGCCGGCCACGTAGTAGCCGCGGCGGGCGAAGGACCGCGCCGCGCGCGCATCCGCGGCGCTCCAGCCGTCGGCGCCCGAAAACAGGAACACCAGCCCCTGCTGCCGCAGCCATGCGGGATAGGCACGGATCATGCCCAGATCGTCGGCCTGCAGCTCGTGCGGCCAGCGCCCGACCGCGAGGAGCCCGGCACCCGCGAACAGCAGCAGCGCTAGGGGCCACGCCAGCCAGCGGGCGCGGGACAGTGCGTCGAACATGACCCGCATACGATACCCGTTCGGCCTACGCTCCGGGCAGGCGCACCGGCGCGGGCTCTAGTACCATGCGTGCCTTCCCCGTCCCCCCGCCCTGCGACAGAAGGCAAGGCCTTGAGCATCCGATTCGGCGAGTTCCTGGTCCTCGCGGCCGCGATGATGTCCTGCCAGGCGCTGGCGGTGGACGCAATGCTGCCCGCCTTGCCGACGATCGCGAGCGCGCTCGCGGTCGACGACCGCAACCACATGCAGTGGGTGGTCACGGCCTACATCGCGGGGCTCGGCGCCGGACAGCTGCTCTGGGGGATGTTCTCCGACCGCTTCGGCCGCCGCCGGGTGCTGCTCGTGGGGCTCGCGGCCTACGTTGCGGCGGCGCTGCTCGCCGGCTTCGCCGCGAGCTTCGCGGAGCTGCTCGCGTGGCGCGCCGTCCACGGGCTCGCGGCGGCGAGCATCGTCGTCGCCCGCTCGATGATCCGCGACCTGTACGAGGGGCGGCAGATGGCACGCGTCATGTCGCTCACCTTCATCGTCTTCATGCTGGTGCCGATGCTCGCGCCGAGCGTCGGCCAGCTGATCCTCGCGATCGGCACGTGGCGGCAGCTGTTCATCGTGTTCGGCGTGTTCGCGGGGGCGGTGTGGGTGTGGGTGCTGCTGCGCCTGCCGGAGACACTGCACCCCGAATTCCGGATGACCCTGACCCTCGAGCACGTCGTCGACGCCGGCCGCCGCGTGCTCAGCGACCGCGCCTCGCTGTGGTACACGCTCGCCTCGACGCTGGCCTTCGGCTCGATACTCGCCTACGTCGGCATGGTGCAGCAGATCTTCGAGCGCGTATTCCTGAGGCCGGCGCTGATGCCGACGATGTTCGCGCTGTGCGCGGCAGCCATGGCCGGCGGCTCCTTCGGCAACTCGCGGATCGTCGGGCGCTTCGGCATGCGCCGCGTGTCGCACACCGGCCTGCTGCTGTTCATCCTGATCACCGGCCTGCATGCGGCGGTCGCGGGGCTCGGTCTCGAGCGGCTCTGGACCTTCGTGCTGCTGCAGGCGCTGACGATGAGCTGCCTGGGGTTCATGGCGGCGAACTTCGGCGCGATGGCGATGGAGCCGATGGGCGAGGTCGCGGGCATCGCGGCTGCGCTGCAGGGCTCGATCAGTACCGTGGGCGGTGCGCTCGCCGGCGCCGCGATCGGCCGGTACTTCGACGGCTCGACGCTGCCGCTGGCTGCGGGAGCGGCGCTCTGCGGACTCGCGGCCCTGGGCTGCGTGCTGCTTGCGGAGCGCGGGCGGCTGTTCCAGCCGCACCACCCGCAGGCGGCCGCGCCCCACGCGGCAGCGGCCTAGGCGCCGCTACTTCCACCAGTAGGCGATCGCGCGCATCTCGATGCTGGCCCGGGGCGGGACGCCGGCCGGGCAGCTCGGATCGTCGAAGGCACTGTGCGGCAGGCTGTGCGGATGCGCGGGATCGGAATCGCAGGTCTTGAACACCAGCGCCTCCACGGGCGACATGCCCGAGAAGTACGACCAGCGGTGCCGCGGGCTGTAGCGGATCACGAGCCCTTCGAAGGACCACTGCGGCGCGCCCTTCATGTCGAACACCGCATCCGCGGGCACCAGGTCCTCGGGCGCTACGCTGCGCGCGTCGCACACCGCGAGCGGCACGTCCTGCGGCGGCGGCGACAGCACGCGCCAAACGTTGTAGTTCGCCCAGCGCCGCACCGCGGCGAGGGGCCGCGGCGCCGAGCGCTCGGCGAACATCGCCGCGGTGCGGTCGCTGACGTCGATGTGCACGAAGCGCGCCGGGCGCGAGTTGTTCAGGCGACCGGAATCCGGCGACTTCTCCGAGAACCGCAGCACGCCGGCGCCGGTCACCACGACGTCGTCGGCGCCGCTCGTCCGCAGCAGGAAGTCGCGGATCTCGGGGACGTGCACCCGCTCGACCTCGGCCGAGTCGCGGAAATCGCGCACGGCGCTGCGATGCGGGTAGATCGCGAAGCCCTCGCGCTCGAGGGTGGGCGGCGTGCTGCGCGCCCGCGCGTCCTCGATCTCGACCGTGTGCGCCTCGAGCTCGAGCACGTCGAGCGAGGAGTCGTTCGCGTGGTAGCGCGGCCGCACCTGCATCGGCGCGATGAAGTTCATCGAGCTGTGCACGCGCCTGGCGGAGCGGTAATCGGTGGCGTCCATCCGCGGGTCTCCTCAGGCGCTCAGAGAAAGTAGGCGACCGAGCGCAGCTCGATGCTCTCGCGCGGCCGCGCACCGGGCAGGCTGTCGTCGTGGAACGCGGTGTGCGGCACGCGCCAGGGCTTGCGCCGCCTGCTGTCGTGGAACTTGAACAGCAGGACCTCGTCGCGGTTCATGTTCGAGAAGTACCACCAGCGCCAGTCGGGGTTGAAGCGGAAGATCGCGGCGGCGGGCAATTTGTCCAGATCGGGCATCGGCCGCAGCATCTCCTCGCGGCTCGGGACGCGGTCGACCACGTGCAGCGTGTTGGTCGTGCCCTCCTCATCGCCCACCGTGTTGCCGTCGCACAGTGCCAGCGGGCAGTCCTGCGGCCCGGGCGAGAAGGCGCGCCAGAAACTCGTGTACAGGAAGCGGCGATAGGGCCGCTGGCCCGGGAAGACGCGCTCGTACAACGCGCGCGCCATCGCATCGACGCGGTCCGGCGAGGAGTCCACGTGCGCCTCGCCGGCCGGCGGCTGCACGCCGCCCTTGTGCTCGTAGTTCACCGTCTTGCGCTGGTAGCGACCGAGGTCGCCGGAGGTGCGGATCATCCAGCCCATCGGCGCGACGCAGTCGGCGCCGGTATGCGCCCGGATCGCGGCCGCCGCCTCGCCGGGGTACAGCGCGTCGACCTGGGCGCTGTCGAAGAAATCCCCGACCTGGCTGCGGTGGTCGAGCAGCACGAAGCCGTGCGAGTCGAGCGTGAAGTGCTCGCGGATCGCGCGCGCATCGCGGATCGTGACCTCGTGCGGCTCGTACTCGCCGGTGTTCACCTCGATGCCCGGGCCGACGAAGCGCCGGTTGATGAACGAGCCCGCGGCGAGAAAGGTGATCGGCGCGCGCACGGCACGGGCGGCATTTTCGATGTCGGCGGTGCTCATGGAAACATCCTCTGCTCGAACCTCGAGGTCAGCGTGCTTCGCCGGTGAAGGTGCGAAGCTGGGGATTGGTGTGATCGGGCATCGCGAGCGCCGCCTGGACGCCGGCGCGCGCCAGGATGCGCTCGCGCCAGCCGGCCAGGCGCGGGTGCTTCCGGGCATCGGACAGCTCGGGAAACATCCGGCTCACGTACATCCCGCAGTGGGAGAAGAAGTTGATGTCCGCGAGCGTGTACATGTCGCCGGCGAGCCAGGGCGTCTGCGCCAGCTGCGTCTCGGCCCTGTCGACCGCGACCTGTACCTTGCGCGTGGCATTCGCGAGGTCGGCCTCGGAGAAGCCCGAACGGGCGGTGCGCCACTTCTCGCGCTGCTCGTGCAGCGGGATGCGGGCCACCAGCCGCTCGAACTCGCCGCTCTCGATGCCGCGCGCCAGCACGCCGATGAAGCGGTGCCAACCGTGCATCGACACGTAATTCATCACATGCTCGTCGACGAATTTGTTCCACCAGCGCATGCGCGCCTTGCCGACCGGGTCCGCGGGCCGCAGCGGCGGCGCCTCGGGGAAGGCGTCCTCGAGATACTCGTTGATGACCGTGCTCTGGGTGATGATCACGCCGTCGTGATCGAGCACCGGCACCTGGCCCTCGGGGTTGATCGCCAGGAACCAGGGCTCATGCTGCTCGAACCTGTGCAGGTCGACGTAGCGGCTCTCGAACTCGAGGCCCTTCTCCTTCAAGGGGATGAGGCACTTGAGCGAGTTGGCGCCCGGCTCGGCGTGATAGAGCTTCAGCATCTTCCGGACATCCCCCGCGGAGCGCTCGAGGGCGCCCACCGTTGCCAGCCAAGGTAGCGACGGCGATCGGAGCCGGCAAGCAAGCGCGAGACTGGGTTGTGATAGGCTCAAGCCTTTCAGGCGGTGAGAGGCGATGATCGGCATTACCTTCCGGCAGCTTCAGGTGTTCGTCCTGGCGGCGGAGGCCGGGAGTTTTCGCGCCTGCGCCGAGCGCCTCGGCGTCACGCAGGTCTCCGTGTCCGACCACATCCGCAGCCTCGAGAAGCAGCTGGGCCGGCCGCTGTTCCTGCGCCGTCGCGGCGCCTCCTGCAGCCTCACTGCCGACGGTCGCCGCGCCTTCGAGCGCTGCGCCGCGCTGCTGGGCGAGGCCGAGTCCTTCCTCGAGGAGTTCGCGCGCGGCCCCAAGCCGGGCGCACGGCGGCGGCTGGTCGTCGGCGCACCGGGCTATCTCGCCTATCGCCTGTCGCGGCAGCTCGCCGACTTCGGTGCCGCGCACCCGGAACTCGCACTGGAGCTGGCCACCATCGACCATGCGCCGCTTGCTGAGGCGCTGGTCCGTGGCGAAGTGGACGTCGCGTGCTTCCTCGCCCTGGGACCGGATCCGCGGGTCGACTCCGAGCTGCTGTGGCACGAGCCGGTGGGCCTGTATGTCGGTCCGGAGCATCCACTGGCCGGCCGGCGACGCGTGGAGCCGGCGGAGCTGCGCGCGCTGCCTTTCGTGTACCTCCCGCCGCGCAGCGTCCTGCGCGGGCTCATCGACGAGGTGCTGCAACGCATCGGCCTCCAGGGCTGCCCGGTCGGCTTCCAGACCGAGAACATGGAACACGTGCGGCGCGGCGTGAAGCGCAGCGCCGGCTTCGCCTGCCTGTTCGACTACTCGGTCGAGCCGGACGTCGCGCGCGGCGATCTCGTGCGGCTGCCGCTGAGCTGCGCGCTGCCGGCGCTCCAGGCGCGGCTGGCGGTGCGGCCGACGCGGCGCGCCGACCGCACCGTGCGGGAGCTCGTGGCCGGCATCCGCGCGCAGCGCTCCCGCGGGCTGAGCGCCGGCACCGCTCAGCAGTCGTTGTAGTCCCTGCCCTTGCAGCGCATGTACACGTCGCGCAGCGTGGCGGGCTCCCGGCCGGTGATGAAATGCACGTGGCGCGACAGGATGGCGTGGAAATCCTGCGCGAACGCGAGGTCGGCGGACACCATCTCCTCGCTGCTCCACACGTGCGCGTCCGGGTGCACCTGCATGTCCGCGCTGTACTTGCGCGGCACGCCCATCGCGTCGAACTGCGCGAAGCGCTCCTCGGGCGTCACGGTGACGTACTCGATCGGCACGCCGTAGACGTCGGCGGTCAGCGCCGCGATCTCGCGAAAGGTGACCAGCTCCGGACCGCTGATCTCGTAAGTCGCGCCGCCGTGCCGTTCGACGTCCAGCAGGCAGTGCACCGCGCAGCGCGCGACGTCCCAGCGTGACACCGGCGCGAACCGGCCCTCGCCCGGGACCTGGTACCACTTGCCGCTCTTCAGCGCCGGCTGCGCGGCGATGGTCGGGAATACCTCGGCGTACGCCGCGTTGCGCAGGACCGTGTGGACGAGGCCGGAGATCCGCAGGTCCGCCTCGGTCTGGATGTGATCGGACGCCGACAGCGTCGGGTTCCGCGGATGGATGCCCGCGGTCGAGGTGTACACGATGTGGCGGATGCCGGCCCGCCTCGCCGCGTCGATCGCGTTGCGATGCTCGGGCACGCGGTGCGTGACGTCCAGGCCGCTGATCAGCATCAGCGTGTCCTTGCCGGCGTAGGCGCGCTCCAGCCCCGCCGGGTCTCTGTAATCGCCGGTATGCACTGCGACGCCCTGCGCCTGCCGGTCGGCGAGCTTCGCCGGCGTACGCGTCACCAGCGTCAGCTCACCGGCCGGGATGCGCTCGAGCAGCAGCTGCGTGATCTTGCGGCCGAGATTGCCGGACGCTCCACTGACGACGATGCGTGCCATGATTCCCCCACCGGACGACGCCTCCAGTTTAGGCACCGACGCCCCGGCGCGACCAGCGGCAGCGCAGGGCTACCCAGCGTCGCAGCGCCGCGGTCAGGCGGCGGGCGGCGGGCGGCGAAGAGGCCTCGCGCAGGTCGAACACGCCCCAGTAGTTGGGTTCGACCGAGACCGCCAGGCGGCGCAGGCGGTCGACGTACCACGTACAGGTCTCGCCGCATTCCCAGACATCCGGCGCCGGCGTATACCAGTCCGCGGGTCGGAAGCTCGTGCGCAACCGCTCGAAGCGCGCGAGCGGCCCCTTGAGCGTCAAGGAGTGGGTCATCGGCTTGACGAGGCGCGCGCCCAGCCGCACGACGGCACGCAGCCAGGGGTCGAGCGGCAGACCCTCCGGGGTGCGCTGCGCGCAGTACTCGAGGAACAGCGCATCGCTGTGCGCGGCCCCGCGCGCCGCCTTGTAGGCGCCGTAGGCGGTCGGCCGGAAGGGCGCGGCGACGTAGTCGTAGCCGAGACGCCGCGCCGCCTGCTTCGCGGCGTCGACCAGGTGCCGGGGCAGGTTCTGACCGCGGAAATCCGGATCGACCGCGATGGCGATCAGAAAGATCGCGTTGGCACCGCGCATGCGGCTCGCGCGCACGCGCCGCGCGATACGCTCGAACAGCGACGGCAGCCGCAGCCATTCGACGGTGAGCACGTACCACGCGGTCAGCGCCAGCATCTTGCGTCGGTCGAACTGCAGCGTCTCGTCGATGTACCCGAAGGGCTGCAGCGACTGCGCATCGCCGGACCAGTAGCCGGGCACGGTCGCGAGATAGCCGACGACCTCGCCATCAGCGGTGCGCAGCTGGTGGAAGAAATCGGGGAACAGCGCCGCCTTGCAGTTGGCGACGTGCCGGTTGTCGGCGAGCGACCACGCCGGGTGCGCGGGCACGTACCATTCGCCGAAGCCGCGCGAGCGCAGCGCGTACCAGCGCAGGTATTCGCGATGATTGCGGAAGTAGCGACGCTCGCAGCCGAATGGCGGTGGTTCCATGGGGCGCTTATACGCGCCAGCCGCATACCGGCGCTATGATCGACCTCGCATGAAATGGTCCGTTCTCGACCAGTCGCCGGCGCGGCAGGGTCACGCCGAAGACTCGGCGATTCGCGATTCACTCGCGCTCGCCCGCCTGTGCGACCGCCTCGGCTACCACCGCTACTGGCTGTCGGAGCACCACAACACTGCGGCGCTCGCCGGCACGGCCCCGGAGGTCCTGGCCGCGGCGATCGCCGCCACGAGCCGCCGCATCCGCGTCGGCAGCGCCGGCGTCATGCTGCCGCACTATTCGGCGCTGAAGGTGGCCGAGCAGTTCCGCGTCCTCGAGGCGATCGCGCCGGGACGGATCGACCTCGGCGTCGGCCGTGCCCCGGGGTCCGATCGGCTCACGGCCATGGCGCTCAACCCGCACTCCAATGCGCACGAGGAGTTTCCCCGCCAGGTGCAGGAGCTGCGCGCCTGGGTCAGCGGCGCCGTGCTGCCGGAGGACCACCCGTTCCGGCGCATCGCGGCACATCCCACGGGACCGACGAGCCCGCAGCTGTGGATCCTCGGCAGCTCCGACTACGGCGCGCAGCTCGCCGCCCACTTCGGGCTGCCCTACGCCTATGCCTACTTCTTCGACGACGGACGCGGCGTCGAGCAGGCGCTGTCGCTGTATCGCCGTCTCTACCAGCCGAGCGCGCAGCACCCCGCCCCGCTCGCGGCCATCTGCGTCTGGGCGCTCGCGGCCGATACCGAGGCCGAGGCGCGCCACCTGATGCACTCGCGCGAGCTGTGGCGCGTCAACCTCGAGCGCAACCGGCGGGCGCCGCTCGCGCCGCCCGACGAGGCGGCCGCCTATCCCTACGATGCCGCCGATCGCGCGCTCGTGAACGCCCTGCGCGCGCGCGCGCTGGTCGGCACGGCCGCGCAGGTGGCGGGGCTGCTGCGCAGCCTGGCCGCGCGTCTCGACCTCGACGAGATCGTGATCAACACCTGGACCTACGACCCGGCCGCGCGCGAGCACTCGTACTCGCTGCTGGCGCAGGCGCTGCGGCTGGAGGCGGCACCTTAGAGATCGCGCACCGGGCGCCGGCGACGGTCGGCGCACACGCGGCGACGCCGGGTGCGGCCACCGCGGCGCTCAGGGGCGGAACTGCTCTGCGAGCAGGCGCTCGCCGCGTTCGAGGATGAAGTAGCGGAAGGCCTCCGCCGCCGGCGACAGCGTCTTCGCCAGGTTGTGGATCACATGCCAGCGCCGCATGACCGGCAGGCCCTCGGTCTCCGGCGTGGCGATCAGCTTGTGCTCGAGCTCCAGGCCGACCGTGTGCAGCGACAGCAGCGCGATGCCCATGCCGGCCATGACCGCCTGCTTGATCGCCTCGTTGCTCGACATCTGCATTACGACCCGCGGCGTCATGTGGTGCGCGTGCATGTATTCATCGAGCGCAGCGCGCGTGCCCGAACCGGGCTCTCGCACGATGAACCCCTCGCCCAGCAGCGCGCTCGCAGGGACCAGCTCCATGCGCGTGAACGGATGATCCACCGCCGTCACGAGCACGTGCGGATGCATTGCGAAGGGCTCGGCCCGGGTGGGCCAGCCGTGCGGCGCGCGGCCCATGATCGCGAGCTCGATCGCGCCCTGCTGCAGCATCGATGCGATCTGCTCGCGGTTGTCGGCGACCTGCAGCCGGATGTCGATGCCGGGATGCTCGTGGCGAAACTGCGCCAGCAGCCGGGGCACGAAGTAATTGGCGGTGCTGACCATGCCGACGTCGAGCGGACCCGTCTTGAGTCCGCGGAAGCGTGCGATCTGGTCCTCGGCATCGCGCATCGCCCGCAGGATCCGGTGCGTATGCGCCAGCAGGTACTCGCCGACCATCGTCAGCGACACCTTCCGGCTGGTGCGG
>Ga0335069_10015531_pt1 | contig 10644 bp, 9 predicted proteins | sample Lox_Sample_11_FD_206714 | JGI IMG/M metagenome (GOLD analysis project Ga0335069, IMG submission 206714) | Soil microbial communities from Loxahatchee National Wildlife Refuge, Florida, United States - Lox_Sample_1.1 | ecosystem: Environmental > Terrestrial > Soil > Wetlands | place: USA: Florida... | reverse complement strand
CGTGGGATGCTTTTGACCTTTGCCGTTCGGGACGCTGGGGCCCTGGCACCTCACCCCGCTCCAGGCGCCGCTCATACGCTACCCAGGTTTCTCTGGCAACCTCCTGCATCGCAACGATTTGTGGCTGTTACTGCCCCACCTCCGGGCGAGTGAAGCGACATTAGAACAGGCCCTTGGGCGGCGGCCAGGCGAAAAGCGGGTTAATATTGGGCTTTACAATCGAAGCTGGGAGGAGTAAAAGCTCGCCCTGATGAACGGGAACCTTCATCACGCTGGAGGAGGGGGCGTTTGGATAACACCCCAACACGGGATGTTATCCAGGCCTGTCTAATTCCTTGTTAGCGGCGTGCTTTATGGCTCGGGCGATCGTTGCTATTACCTTGTTCCTCTGGTTGCTCCTGTTTGTTGTAGCAGGCCCACAGGTGGCTTGCTTACCGCTCATCGGCCTCTACCCCGGAGGGTTCGTTTCGGGCGACCCACACTACCACCCCTTGCTGATGAAGGGTTGGGCCATCGCTATGGGAGCACTGCTTGCGGCTCTGGGGTACGTCGCTGTCGTTCGCAACCATCGGCCTACTGCTCTCGCCTTCGCGGGCCTGTTCCTGTTTGCGATGGCTGTTTTTTACGCAAGGCTTGATGAGATGATGAAGGACGCATGAGAACATCAGCCGCTAACTTGCTGCTGCACTCTGAATGGCGGCCCGGCGGAGCCGCCTTGCAATTTGGGCGTCAGCGGCGGGCTGCCATCGGTGAGCTGACCGTTGTTGCATCAGTAGGCGCATCGCAATTTATGTCGCTCGAACTACACATCTTTATTCAGAACTCGCAGGTTCCGAGCCGTGATGCTTGGCAGCAGGCGATCGAGGAGGCGGGCTTTCCCACCGTTCTTGAGCCGACACTCGACCTGCGCCGAGATACAGGATTCAGGCCGACGACTTATAAAGACCAAGCGACCGGTTACGAGTTTTACTTGGAGCCGGCAGCAGGTTTCATCGAGGCGTATCCGCACATCGCAGAGCACATTGGCAGTCGAGACGTGTGCGCGACGTTTCGCTGGGGCGGTGACCTCACCGAGTGCGCAGCAGCCATTTCGTCAGCCGCAGCACTTACGAAGTTGGCTGATGGCGTTTATTTTTACCCCGATGACGACATCGTCCGCACCGCCGCCGATGCTGTCGAGGCGACACGCGAGGAACTGGCTTCGATATGACCGGATGCCAACAAGCGCTCTGCACTGGACGCCCGGACGGCGCTGTGTTTGCATATCGGATGTCACTGGCCGGGCGCCAGTGAGAGCGAGCGTTATGCCGCCCGCGCGCGACCAACCCAATGAAGGATACTCTGACCCTTAGCCTGATCCTGTTCATCTGCCGCGGCATAATTTCAGCTGCGCTCTTGAGCAGCAGTGACCCGCGCTTTGGAGAGAACAGCCTCACTTTAGACACGAGCACTGGTCTAGCGTGGTTGGATCTGCCGATGTCTGTCGGCCTTTCTTATAACCAGGTCTTGGCCGCCACTCAACCCGACGGTCCATTCGCGGGCTTTAGATTCGCTACGAGGGAGGAAATTACTGATCTTTTCCGCTCAGCTGGTTTACCCGGAGAGGGATTTTTTCCCGAATCCGGGACCAACACCGCGAACATCCTCCAGCTCATCTCTCTGGTTGGGGCGACGTCGTCGCACGATGGTCGCGCTGAGGCTCTTGGCATCACTGGCTCTCCTGCTCCTCCTGTTGGCGTGAACAGTTTGCATTACACAGAGTACATCGAGTTCCTGTACGGGAGCACCGTCCCCGGATATGGTCTCGCATCTTTTAATGCATTTGGGGACGGGTACGGCACGTATACTGTCGGCAGTTGGCTGGTTGAGTCCGTGCCCGAGCCAACCAGTTGGGGTATCGGAATGATAGCGGGAGTCATGCTGGTCGGACGACGATGCCTGAATCTCGGGCATAACAATCTGCGGCAGCCGACGCCGGTGGAGCGTCAGCTTGGGTGCTCGCCGTCAGCAACCCGGCGCGGCTGCGCTAAGCGTTAGGCCATTCGACGCTCGTGCCGTTTCCAAACCAAGATTACCGCAAGCGAGACTCCAAGCTGCCTGGAGGCTGTAAAGACTTGGCGGACGTCGTGAAGCGTGAGCAGGCCTCGATGTCACGACGGGCACGCCAGCCGCGGATTAAGTGGCACGTGGGCCTCCCGAAGATGGTCGCCGTCAAATATGTTGCCGAGCTGTCGGGCCAGGGCCTCGACAGTGTTGTTGCCGTCATGAGCGAGCTACGTATCATCGTGAGCGTTGAGCGGAGCATCAGCTTTGATGACGCGGCTCGGATTTTGCGCCGATATGGTATTGCAGCACACAGAATGGCCCAATGAGCCGCCTGGAGCGGACGCGGGATGGCGCGTTTTGTCTGGATTCGGACGTCCTTGGCCCCGCGCCGGACGTTGGTGCTCCTTAACCATATGGAGAATGACCAGCCAGAGCTATCCCCCTCCGTAAAACTGGGTTTGTGGGGCGGGGCCTGGGCGCTTTCAGCGCTATGCCTGTTGCTCGGCTTAGCGTTCGCCGTAATCGCGCTCGGGGTCGCAGGGGTCAGTTAACCTGACTTCCCTTTTGCATTGACGAAAGTCCAATAGAAGCCTCGCTTTGCCTGCTAAATGTAGCAAGTAATAGTTGCATATTATGCTTGTATTGTTGTGGATACATCCTTAATGTGTAGCACGTATGTTCGTCCAGGCCACCCAATGCAAACGGGGCAATGCCACTTACCTCACCTATCTGGTTCGCGAGTCCTTCCGCACCCCGCAGGGCCCGCGCTCCCGCACTATCTGCAATATCACGGCCCTGCCGCCCCAGACCCGTGAACTCATCAGCCAATCTCTGCGCGGGCAGAGCTTGGTGGCTCCCGACACGCTTCAGTTAGCCGAGGCTTGGAGTTTCGGCGGCCTGGCCGTCCTGCACCAAGCTTGGGATGACTTCGGCTTGGGTCGGATTTTCCAGTTCGTGCCCCACCCCCGCACCGCCGGTCTGCTCAAGGCGATGACCCTGGGCCGCATCTTGTTTCCCAGTGCCAAGCTGGCCCTGGTCGATCATGCTCGGGGCACCCTCCTGGCAGCGGCCTGTGGGCTGGACCAGGCCGCCGAAGATTTCGACGAGGACGACCTCTACGCGGCCATGGATCAACTCAACGGACGCTGGGTGGCCATTGAGAAGCACCTCTATGAGCAAAGCTTTCCCCAGGGCGTTTCGCTGGTGCTCTACGATCTGACCAGCGTGTATTTCGAAGGGGACGGGCCGCGGGGCACCAGCCAATACGGTCACAGCCGAGACCATCGTTCCGACCGGCCCCAGGTCCTGCTGGCGGTGGCCACCGATGCCCAAGGAGTGCCCCTGCACTTGGAAGTGCTGCGCGGCAACCGCGCCGACACCACCACCCTTCAGGGATTGTTGACTACCCTGCGCCGTCGTTTCGGTATCCGCGAAGTGGTCTTTGTCTTTGATGGCGGCATGAGCAGCAAGGTCAATCTGCAGGCCCTGGACGAGTTGGGGCTCAAGTATGTGACGCGCCTTTGCGCCAGCACGCTGGATGAGTTGTTAGCTCAACTGCCCACCGAGCCCTCGCCCGAGCTCTGGGACCGGAGCCAAGTGATGGAAATTGTGCGCGAGGGCAAGCGTTACGTGATCGCGGGCGGTTGTTGGCGTCAGCAGCGGGATCAGCAACGGCGTCAGGCCCGACTGGCCAAAGCGGAAAACGAACTCAAACGCCTGGCGGCCGTCAAGCGCAAGAAAGTCAATCCGCAGAAGCTGGCGAGCCAAGTGGGGCGCATGCTCCAACGGCTCAAGGCCCATAAATACTTCGAGTACGCCGTCGACCCGGCGGGCCAATTACAGTGGAGCCGCCGCCCCCAGGTGATCCAGGCCGAGCAGCTTCGCGACGGGCTCTACCTGCTGGGCACCAACGCCAGCGCCGAGCAGGTTCCCAGCACCGGGGTTTTGAGCCACTACAAAAACCTCCTGGAGGTGGAAGATGCCTTTTGTCACCTCAAGGACTATCTGCGAGTGCGCCCCGTGTTTCATCGGCGGCCCGATCGGGTTCGCAACCACGTGCGCATTTGTTTTCTGGCTTACTGGTTGAGCGCCAAACTGGAGCGGCAATGGCGGCAGAAAGACCAGACCATCGAAGTTCACAATCTCCTGCGCCAGTTGCAGACCATCCGGCTGGGACGGTTGGAGGTGCAAGGCAAGCCCTTTAAAACGATGGTCACCCAGGTGCCCCGCGACTTGAACTCTGCTCTAAACAAGCTGGGTCTTCTGCCCCTGTTCTCCCAGCCGCCAGCCTGGGCACCACAGGTCTGTAGCAAGTGAACCCAAGGTGTGAGCTTGCAAATCAACGACTTACGTTAGCGTCGAAGGGAAGTCAGGCTAAGATGCGCCTCAGCGTGCGTAAGGCACGGTGCCCTGGGCATCCACTTCGTAGCCCCACTGCTTGATGTAGGCCGCGCCGGGCAGGAACTCGTCGTGACGCTCCTTAAGCTTGCGCGCCAGGAGGGTGTCCAGCCTGGCCTGCAGCCGGGCGTGCCGCGGCTGGTTGGCAAGGTTGTTGGTTTGGTAAGGGTCGGCCTGATTGTCGTAGAGCAGCCAGGGACCACTTAGATCGCGCACGTAGGTGTAACGGGTCGTGCGCACCCCGCGGTACTCCTTGCCGCCGATGCGGCGCACCCACTCGCCGAAGGGAGAAGGGCACAGGACCACCGTCGCGCCGTCGCCCGGGTTGCGGCCGCCGCGCGCATAGCGGCTGAAATCGGGGTCAGAAGCGCTTATTTTCACTAAGACGGGTAAAGGCTGAAGGCCTCAACCGGTAGGGTTCGAAAGCGGTCAGTTCCACACATCGGCACGTCCGACCGCCCTCGTTTCTCAGAAGGTTGGAATGCGCCGGCTGCTTCTCGATCTTCGCCGGGATGCTGTCGCCGGGTTTGAGCACCCATTCATCGAACCACACCCCCAGTCCGTCCCGTTGCAACCGCTCCGCCAGCGGGCGCACCGCCGCCTTGTCCTTCGCGCTGTGGCCCAGGAAGACGTCGTAGGAGAATGCGCCGGTCATGGTCACTTCCTTCTCACCCGGTAGGGCACAATGTTTTCCCTCACATGGAATCCGATTTCGCCTTGAGGTTTGGCAGGCGGCGCGGCGAGTTCACGGATGGCGTCAAAGAGAGATTTGATGGCCTGGTCGTGGCCTTCGAGGCGGCGCTCCAGTTCGGCAAGCTTTCGGGCCAGCGCTTCGTTGCCAGCCAGCATCCGGCGCAGGCTTACGAAGGCGCGCATGATGGCTACGTTGACCCGAACGGCACGTTCGCTCCGCAAGACGCTGGAGAGCATGGCCACGCCCTGTTCGGTAAAGGCGTACGGCAGATAACGTCGTCCGCCGCGCCCGGCCTTTGAGGTTCCAATTTGGCACCTCAAAGCCCCCGCCTCTTCGGAAGTCAATTGGAACATGAAATCCTGAGGGAACCGGCTCCAGTTGCGTTTTACGGCACGGTTCAGGGCTTTGGTTTCGACGCCGTAAAGCTGTGCGAGATCGGTGTCCAATAGTACCTTCTCCCCGCGCGCGAGGTGGATTAATCTCTCGACCCGCTCGACGGGAACCAGTTGCGTCATTAGCTCGGCCATAGTGAATCCTCGGGCGCATCATGTTCCGAACGGGTGGTGTTGTCACGCGAAATCCGGCGTGGAACCGGAAACGGGGAAATGTGATACGTGATAGGCGGAACCCGAATAGGTTCAATGCTCCGGCAGCCGGCTCATGCGCGGCGTCGGATCATCCATGATACTGAAATGCTGTTGAGCACTTTCCCCCTCCAGTTTGCATCATTAGCTCGAATCCCACCGGCCTCGGAATATGACAGTATCGTTGACCGTCTTTCCCGGTCCAATTTGCATCCTTGGCCTGAAACCCACCGCGGAGGGCAACCGTTGCAATCCCAGGCACTTTGAGCCAGAAGTGCCGGAAAAAGCGCTATTATTTGTGGTTCCCTAGCGGCCTTTGCCCCTATATGTAGTGTGCTGTGGCCGGTCCGGTTTCCGACTGCCAAAATCACCCGCCAAACCCGGCTCGGGCTACAAAGTGGGGCCTGCCGCGACAGAAGGCGCTCCGGCCGCAGGTGCAGCGGGCGTTAGCGAACTCCCTTGAAGCGCTGCTTTTGTGTGCGGTCTAAAGCCAAGGCACCGAGCGCCGAACAAAGATGCGAGGTAGGCAGTGCGCCCGGCTGAGCGACCAGGAATGGGGGATGACTCAACCGGGCGCGCTGCTTACCTCGCGTGTTGGGCGAGGCTGCTGCTGACTGCTGGAGACTATAGGAAAAGTAGTCTGAGGCCGACTACCGAAGCAGGGGTGAGGCTGGGTTGGGGTGAGCCGGGAATAAAGGTCGGATGCTCCGATTGATCTTGGGGGACAGACAGAGCAGGAAGAGAGTGGCCGGGCGACTGAGGATCCGGAGCCCGGGCGACGAGGGGGGAGCCCAGGGGTGCTTTTCTCATTGGCTGGATTCTGTATGCTGGTCTCACCATCGCGGCGTTTCGAGCCCGGCGCAGCCGTGTGTATTTCATCTTCTACGCCACGCTATGCGTTCTGCTGGTAATGCACACGGTTGGGTGCCGAGCAATGCTGGCACAAGCTGACGCTGGATTGCACTGAAATGCACTAAAACCTATGGCTGGTGCAATGGACGCGCTGGTTGGCGTCTGTTTGCGCTCAGGAGCCTGGGGCGGGCGCGCCACTGACCAGCGTTCGGCCCTGGCTTCCAATCCACGATCACTTCGTTCAGTGTGATGAGTGGAGATCCGCGGTTTGCCGCGTGGGGAAATGGGGCGGGGAGCATCTCCGGCAATCTGGATGTTCACCTTACCAATCGGACGGCTCTCACCGCTGGATGAGGCGGTTGGCTGCGCAGCGTTCGCCGTAATCGCGCTCGGGGTCGCAGGGGTCAGTTAAGATGCGCCTCAGCGTGCGTAAGGGACGGTGCCCTGGGCATCCACTTCGTACCCCCACTGCTTGATGTAAGCCGCGCCGGGCAGGAACTCGTCGTGACGCTCCTTGAGCTTGCGCGCCAGGAGCGTGTCCAGCCTGGCCTGCAGCCGGGCGTGCCGCGGTTGGTTGGCAAGGTTGTTGGTCTGGTACGGATCGGCCTGGTTGTCGTAGAGCAGCCAGGGACCGCTTAGATCGCGCACGTAGGTGTAACGGGTCGTGCGCACGCCGCGGTACTCCTTGCCGCCGACGCGGCGCACCCACTCTCCGAAGGGGGAAGGGCACAGGACCACCGTCGCGCCGTCGCCCGGGTTGCGGCCGCCGCGCGCATAGCGGCTGTAGTCCAGGCCCTCGACCGTCTTCGGGATCGGCACGCCGCACAGGCCCAGCAGCGTCGGCAGCAAGTCCTCCGAGTTGATCGGCGCATCCAGTTGCCGGGCCCTGGCTCCCAGGCCTTTGGGCCAGCGCAGCAGCAGCGGCACACGGATCGCCTCATCCCACGGCCGCTGCTTCTTCTGCTCGCCCTGCGAGCCCAGCATGTCGCCGTGATCGGCGGTGAAGACCAGCACCGTGTTCTCCTCCAGCCCGGTCTCCTGCAACGCGCGCCGCAGCTCGCCGAAGCAATCGTCCAAGGCCGTGCAATGGGAGTAATAGCCGGCCAGGATCTTGCGGGCGTTGGGGCGCTCGCCCGCGGGCACATTGGGCCGCAGCGTCAATTGGGCGGCGTCGTAGAGCGCCCGGTATTTCTCCGGCGCGGTGAAGTAAGGGTCATGCGGCGGTCCCCACGCCAGGACGAGGACGAACGGGCGCGGCGAGGCGGCATGGTTGCGCAGGTATTGCTGCGCATCGCGGGTCTGGGCGGCCGCATCGTAGCCTTCCCAGTAAAGCTTCTCCGGCCCGTCAGCGTAGTAGGCGGAGTGGTTATAGTCGTGGGTGCACTCGAGCACTTTCCAATAATCGAAGCCTTGCCGCCGCTCGCGCGGGATGAAGGCCGAGCGGCCATCGCCGTTCAGGTGCCACTTGCCGATATAGGCGGTGTCGTAGCCGGCGGCGGCGAACACCTTGCCCAGCGTCACGGCGGCCGGGTTGAGCGGCACGTCGTTCAGGAACACCCCGTGCGTGAGAGGCCTTTGACCCGTGAGCAGCGACGCGCGCATGGGCGAGCAAACAGGCAACCCGGAGACCGCATTGACGAACTGGACGCCCTGACGCTGCAGCCGATCCAGGTTCGGCGTGCGCACGTCGGGGTTGCCCGCGCAGCTCAGGGCCTCCGCCCGCCACTGGTCGGCCAGCACCAGCAACACGTTGGGCCGGCGAGGCTCCTGATCGCGCGCGGCGGCGCCCAGGCCGGTGGCGCCGGCCAGCAGGGTGGTGAGCGCCAAGGTCAGTGTCGGTCGCATCAACGGAGCTTCGGAGAAACCTGCTGCGGAGACAACTCCCAACGCCTGCTCGTTTGCAGCCGGGCGCGCGACAGAATTCTTAGAGCGTGTTTGGAAACTCGTTTGGAGTCCCGCCTTCAGGCGGTCCGGTGCGCAAACCGCCTGAAGGCGGGACTCCAAACCCTGCCCCACGCGCAAGTTGGCATTTTCCAAACACGCTCTTAGTTTCGTTTGCTTGGTCTGGGCATGGGATGGGCCGGCGGTCCAGGTTGGCCCTGGAGAGTATGAATCCCTTGACCCAGCTTGGACCAACGTCCCCTGCCGGTCTTGCCGCATCTCCGCGCCTTGAGTGCCGGGAGTCTCAGTTCCCGGAGCCGACTGCCGGATCAAAACTCCCTAACCCGGTAGAACCGGTTGGTGGCTGGCGCGGGGTCAATGATCGTCTGGAGCGCATCATTGCCACCGATAGCCGCGCCGAGGTTGAGCCAGCCCGGGTCTGAAAGCGCGTTCTTGTATTGCAGTTGGTAGGCGTGCCAGGACTCGGTAGGGAAGGTAACTGACGCACTGGCCCCGGACGCACTCGCGCCGGCGGTGAAGGAGGGCATCACCCAGAGGCAATTGGCCGTGGCCGTGCCTCCATAACCCGGGCCGGAGACCGCCGGGCCGGTGCCGTTGATAATGTGATTGATGGCCGTAGTGCCGTTGCCGTCGGTATTTCCCCCGATATAGACCGTGATCATGTCATGCACATTGACCTGCGGCGCATTCGTGGGCGTCTCGATGGCGTTGAAGCAGTTGATATTGGTCGAGTCAATGAACACCGCATAGATGCCGATGCCGTAGGCCTGGTGACTCGTGACGCCGTCCGCCACCTTGTATGACGCATAGCCGTTGACGCCATCATGGGACCACGCCGCCTGCGAGGGCGGATCGTAAGGCAACTCGGACTGGTAGAAATAGAGCCGTCCCCAGTTGCCGTTCCAGAGGGTTTCGTATTGTTCGTGGTGTTCGACAAAAAGCCCGTAGATGGTCACCCGGTCGCCGTTGACGATCAGCCCGTTGTTGGAGGCGTTTTGGGTCCAGCCTACGCCGGTGCCGTGGTCGGCGCGCCACAGCCAGAGGTTATCTCCGATCACGTCATTCGCATTGATTTGGAGGCAGCTTGCCGTCGTCCCGGCGGTGGCCCCGCCTACCCGCATCGAGATGTCATAGAGGCAGATCGGATCCTGTGAGTGGTCCAGGGCGCTGGTGGTCGTGCCTACCTGCAACAGCGCCGGGGACATTACGGGGCCCGCATCAAATATGAGCCCCGCCACCTTTACGCCGTCAACGTCGGAGACGACCATCGCGGGAGTGCCCGTTTGTGGGACGAGGGTGGCGTAACCCAGCCCGAGGATGACGGTATCCGGCCTCGTCACCGTCAGCGGGCTGGTGAGCTGATAAATGCCGGGTGTCAGGATCAGGTTCAGACCGGCGTTCAGGGCGGCGTTCATGGTGTCCGCGGTATCCGTGTCCGCGCGCGCCACATAGAACTGGCTGATCGGAATGGAGGTCCCAGGGGTTGGTCCCGCGGCCCAGGTCGTGCCGATGGTGTTGGTTTGCAAGGCCGGCACCATGACCGTGTAGTTGCCGTTGGTGTCGAGGCACAGGAACGGCTTCTCGCGAATCAGCGGGGTGTTGGTGACGGTCGTATAGACATTCGCGGGCCAGGCGCCCGCCGGTGGATTGGAAACGCCCACGAACACCATGTTCCAAACTTCTCCGCTCCAGCTCCCCCAGATGTCATTCCGCGAGAGCCACTGCTGCTGCGAAATGGAAGAGATGGTGGCGTCTATTTTGGAGTCGGCCAGGAATCCGCCGCTGGACCAGTTCCCATCGGTGAAGTCGGCGAGGTCCACGTTGCCTTGCACGTGCAGGCGGCGGAGGTCCGTTCCCTGAGACACCGCCAGGATGATGTAGTTGCCGTTGGTTGGAACCACGGACAGGTTCTCGGCCGCCCGCCAGAAGTTGATGGTGGCGTTGTCGTTGGGCAGAACGCCGTCGGAATGCAGGTTGCCGGAGATGGTGACGTCGTCCGGCATTTGCCCCAAACCCAGCACCTGGGTGTAGAAGCCCAAGGCTATGTCCAGGTTGGTGTACCGCCCCGGTTTGAACAGGTAGGTGTATCGTTGCGTGCCAAACTGGTTGTATTGCTGCTGCGCAAAGACCGCGTTCATCTGGCTCTGGATGTTGGTCGTCCCCGGATCG
>Ga0335069_10015530_pt1 | contig 10644 bp, 7 predicted proteins | sample Lox_Sample_11_FD_206714 | JGI IMG/M metagenome (GOLD analysis project Ga0335069, IMG submission 206714) | Soil microbial communities from Loxahatchee National Wildlife Refuge, Florida, United States - Lox_Sample_1.1 | ecosystem: Environmental > Terrestrial > Soil > Wetlands | place: USA: Florida... | reverse complement strand
TCACCGAGGTGATGCGGTACTGGTCGAGGGGGTCGCCGTCGGCGTCATCGTATTCGTAGTCTGCGGGAGCGGGGTCTGCGGAGACCGTGGTGAGGAGCTGGAACTCCAGGCCCGGCACCACGATGCGTAGCGCCTGGCCGGTGTGGGCGAGGAACGCGCAGGGCATCAGCTTCAGCTTGGCGTTATTGCGAGCCGTGCAACGAATGAACAACGTGGTCCCCGACTGGCTCTTCGTCGCCTTAACGCCTTGGGCCTGGGAGTTAATCGCCGTGGCGACGGAGTCGATGTCCGTGGCGGCGATGGTGACACGCTGGATGCTCGGGCTCGTGGCGGCGAAGATGAACTGGTCGCCCGTAGTCAGGGTGTTGGGAAAGTCGATGGCGATGCCGGTGATGGCGCGATAGATTTTGAAGCTATCGGCGTCGCTGTCGCTGTAGCTACTCCACAGGACTTTGTTCATTTGAGTCCTCTGCGCTTCAGCATCTCCGCGATACCTTTTTTGCTGTAGTTGGGGTGCTTGGCGTTGAGGGCGAAGATCTTACGCTGTCCGGGCATGTCACGGACGTCGTGCATGGCGGTCTTCTGAAATCCGGCGGTGAACTTAGGGCTGGGTGTCTTCATCGACGGGCTCCGTGAAAGAGGTTAGGGGCTGATTGGAATATTCTACCCTAAAAGCAAGGACTTGCGCGAACTGAAGTACGTGCTCGTCATGAGGTTGTGACCCCGGTGCCGGGGGATCGGGGAGAGTGAGTTTAACTTTTTTCTTGGGATGCCTGGTCGGAGAAAGCCTGTATTCCTGCGTATTTGGATTCACCGGGCGCGAGAACGCCTGGGCGTCGTCTTGGGATTCCACGCGAAATCCCAGCGTCTGTGGAAATCCTAGCGCCTTTTCATTCGCGGGTTGCTGATCCACGGGTGGTGGCGGGGGCACAGGAAAGGTTCCCGCTCCGGTGAGAAACAATAGCGTGGTTCCCGGTGAAAAAGCTCTCATCAGAACACCGTCAGCGATTGCGTGGTTTCGTAGGTCGACACACCCACGGCGATGGTAATCGTTACCGTGTAGGCGTTGTTGATCGCAAACAGCGTGCTTGCGGCGTTCACCACCAAGGTGAATACACCCAGCGACGACGGCGTCGACGACGTGAGCGCGGTCACCACGGGGTTACCGCTGCTGTTGTAGATGTCGAGCTGCGCGGTCTGTGGTGCGGCGACAACCATGTTGTCCTTGGCGAGCCACACCTGTAGGGTGAGTTTGTCGGTGGCGGGATCGACGACGCCAGCGAGTTTGCATTCGTACTTGGGAAGCGCGGCGATGACGGCGTCACGAGCCGCGTTGACATCGGCGACTTTGGCGACATTGGAGAGGTCGTCGGTGGTATCCACGGGCTGCGTGAGTCCGCGAGGCGTGTAGTTCCACACGTCTGCGGCGCTGATCTGACCGCCACCCAATGCCAGGACCTCGGTTTCCACGTTGGAGAGCGTGGTCTGCAGCGCGAGAGGCGCCACCGCAGCAGCGAGTTCGGCGGAACTCGCACGGCTCAACACATCGGTGTCCACGGTGGCGAGAGCGGAGAGGATTGCGGATTCCGACGCGGAGACATCGGAGGTCGTCGCCAGCGGGGCGAGATCCCCGGGTGTGGCACGGCTGGAGACGTTGGCGTCGAGGTGATTGAGCCTGGTGTCCGTGGTGAGAAGTGGATTGGTGGGGATCGCCGTGACGGCGCTCTGACTCGCGGGGTCCACGGGGAGGTTGTCTGTCTTCGCCTTGATCGCGTTGACCGTGGTCGAGATTCCCGGAATCCCTCCCGTCGCCGCTGAGATCGCCGCGTTGGTCGCGCTCTGGCTCGCGGGGTCCGAGGGAAGGTTGGTGGTCTTGGCGAAGATGCCGTCGACATCCGTGGAGATCTCCGCGATGTCTGCGGACACCGAGGCCCCCGCCGGGGTACCGAGTTTCGCGTTGACGTTGTTGACACTGGTCTGCACGTTGCCCACCTGGGCACCCACGGCGGCCACACTTGCGGCGTCGGCACGCGTGGAGATCGCCGCATCCAAGTTGTCGAGCTTTGCCGCACGGGCCGTGGTGAGTTTGCCGTCCACCGAAGACGATGCCGTGGCGGCGGTGGAGATGAGGCCTTGCGCGGCACCCATGCTTCCCGACACCGTGTGCGAGGACACCAACTCGTTCCAGATGGAGTTCACCAGATTGGTGACCATGGACGCGCTGAGGGAGTAGCCCGTCTTGTCGTCGACGAGAACGGCTTCGGCGAGGACGTTGTTGCCGTTGAAGTGAAAGTTGGCGAGCACGGACTGAATCGCAGTAACTGCGGCTGCCGAGGCGCGGCTGCTGATGGTGGCGTCGAGGTTGTCGAGATTAAGCGCGCGTTGCGCGGTGAGGCGGCTGAGCAGGGTATCGAGGCTGCTCTCGAATTCTGTGGTCTGGGTGACGCGGATCTGGGTAAAGGGGATGCTCAAATAGGTATAGGTGAACATCACCGTGAGCGGACGCTCGGGGTCGCTGCTGTTGACAGTGTAGTCGAAGTGGTAGCGACCCAGGCCGTCGTGGGTCATTGGCGTCGTGGGAACCACGGTCGTGACGCCCGACGTGATGCCAATAGATAGGATGGCGCCATCGGGGTCCACTGGAGTGCCGCTGTCGTCATAAAGATTGGCGTAGAGCGTGTACACCGTGGAGCCCGAGGTGGGGATGATCAAGCTCGTGGGCACGATACCGGAGAACGTGGTGTTGTTTTGCAGGTTGTCCACGGAGGCCTGCGTGGCTCTGGTGCTCACGGCGGCGTCGAGGTTGTCGAGGTTGTTTGCCCGCGTCGCGGTGAGTCTGGACAACAACGTCCCGGTGTCCCCGTGGATCGCGGTGACGTCGGTTTGCATGGCGACAACGTCGCCTAAAATGGTGCCGATGTCGGTTTGCTCCGTGGAGGCCTGGATGGTCTCGCTACCGGCGCTGTACGCCGAAGACGGCGTGGCGTAGGTGCCATCGGTGTACACCATCTTGTTGAGGAGGTACTGCTTACCGGCGAGTGGTGTGAAATAGCCCACGTAGGTGCCGTTCACGACGTGGGTCATGCCGACGGTGGCGACGTAAGCCGGACTACCGCCTGTGGTGTCGTAGACCTGCATGGCGACGCTGAGAGTCGGCACGCCGTCGTAGGCCGTGTATTCGAAGGCGAGATTTGCTCCGGCTCGAACTGGGATCATCGGTTCACCTTATTTCGTGTAGATCTCAGCTACCCCTGGGATCGCCTTGACGAGCTGGTAGAAGTCCTCGGTGTCCATCGAATGGGGGTCCACGCCCTTGAGCTGGGGGTAGTGGGTCTCATTCAACGCATACATGACGTGCTCGCTACAATTATAGCCCCAAGGCATGAGGTTCCCAATACGAATACCCACGCGCTTGAAAAGCCCGCGAATCGCTAGGGAAACGAGCTGCCAGTAGGGGTACACGCTCTCCTCTTGGCTGAGTGCGCGGAACACGGTGACCACTTTCTCGTGTTCCGAGAGATCCGGGAGTCGCAGGATCGACATCGAGGTGTGGTCGTCGGTGGAGTAGCGCTCCACCCAGCCCAAGGTGATCTCGTAATCCGAGGTCTCCGAGACGTAGGTGCGATCCGTGGAGCTAGGGTCTACGACGATGCAAGAGTGTGACCACTGGGATCGCATGAACCACGCGATGGCTCTGCTGATCCAGTTGTCGTGGTGCATGACAAAAACAATGTCTCCGACGGCGAGCTTAGGTAGGTCCATCTTGAATTCCCCAGAAGAGGTTAATGTATAACGACACCCCGGGACCCGGGCTTCCGCACATCCCCACGACCTCAAGGGTGAAGGTCGAGGGAATGAAGCCGTAGCCACCGATGGGTTCCAGTTCGGCGTGGCCGTACTTGAAAGGGATTCTGACGCCTTGCTGGCTGTCGGGCACCTCGCCGTCGTGATAGGTGCGAATCGGAATCCCGGGACCAAAACCCAGCACGCCAAGGGTGTCGATGATATTGATGCCCAAGATGCGGTCGTTGGGATGCTGGGGGTTAAACCAAGCCTGGCCCCAGTCGACGTAGCGACCATTGGAGACGCCCTCGGTGATGCCGTTGAAGTCCCCGGGGACGACAAAAGCAACGGTTACCGCACCCGTGGTGAGGTCGCAGGGCTGCGCATCGGAGGCCGCCTTCAGCGTTTTATTGTTTAGCTCGAACTGCGTCACGACTTCGCTCTTCGGCGTCACGTTAGCCGATGCCATGTAGTTGGTCTCGAAGTCGGCCTGATCGGCGCTCGGCGGTGTGGTGATGGGTAGCACGCAGTCCAGGCGGAAGTTGCTGTCGATGGCGGAGATCACATATCTTCCGTTTTGGTTGACGTACTGGAGCGAGGCGATGGCCCTGTCGTTGGCGAACTGTTTGATTGTGCTCCAATTAACTAGCATAGATTATTCCTCAGTCCACTCAGCCCACATGTCGCAGCTGTTGCCGAAAGCGGTTTGGCCGTTAAAATTAACGGCAAACACTTCCCCGGTTCCTCTCAAGACAATAGCCTGTCCTGTGTCACCAAAATGCCAGGTCGGCGGTTGAACCGGCTGGCTTGACGCACCTCCACCTGGTACGGAGAACAGGATTTGTGTGGTCATCAGATTCCCCACCAGAGTGCCGGTGGTCGGGTTTGCTGTGTATGTCCTCACTGTTGCCGTTGCGGCGGGATTGGTGGAGTCCAGTGGCACAGCCGTCCTTGTCGTCGATGTACCCCCCGTATCTGCTGTCGATCTTTTCAGGAAAACGATGTCATTGGTGGCCGCTGTGTTCTGCGTGCAAAGCATTGCAAACGCGGTGATGCGCACTGTCTTCGTGGCGGAACCCGTGATGGTAAAGAAATCAGTCGCTCCACCAGCCAGGGCGAGGCCCGGCACCGATGCCGCACGGTAGGTTGCTTTGACGCCGTCGGTGTGAGCAACAACAAGCTGACCCTGAGGTCCAAGTTGTAGGTCGCCTCGCTGGCCGTTGGACAGACTGACTGGCGTGCTGTTATATACACCACCGGCTTTCACTGGGTTACCAGAATCTGTGGCTCCCGACGCCACGTTACCCCCTACGGCCAGTAGTCCCGACACCCCGGCGGTAACCGTGTTGGTACCCGCGACTTGGGCGAGGTTCACCGTTTGATTCGCCGACAAAGCGCCGATTACGTTCGTTCCCGCTGGGAGCGGCGTGTTCGGTGACAACGCCACCACCTCGGACGTGTCGGCTGCCACAGCCGCAGTCGATGCGGCCTTCACCGTGATTGTTCGCGTGCCGTCACCAGGCTTTACAGAGAACGCCGTATTGTCAGATGCAATCGCAACTCGTTGAACACCGGTACCAGCGACTCCGTTACCCGTTGAGACCGCGTTTCCAGCAATTGTCGTGTTGTCTACTCTCAGCGCACCGCCCGTCGTGAGCGAGAGTGGGCTCGTCTGGGCTGTGGTGTACGTCGGAGCCGCTGTCGTCACCGCACCCTGAACCAGAGGCCCGGACTGACCCGAGGTCGTCGAGCCCTGGGTCTGGGTGAGCTTGGCGAGTGTGGTCTCCGTTGACGCGCCCGTGGGTAGCGACACCGTGCCGCTGACGTTGTTGATGTTCCACGTCCCACTCTGTATCGCCGCCACAGAATCCGATCCCGAGGCAAGGCTCCACGTACGCCCCGTGGTCCACGCACCGCTTTGCACCGCGCTCACGGCGTCGGTGCCGCTGAGCAGTGGGCGGATGATGAGGCGTCCGCTGGAATCCGCTTGGAGCGCGGCTTGCTGGCCGTTGGTGAGTGTGGGGAGCGCGGTGTTAAACACGGCGCCGCCAAGCAGGGAACGCGTGCCTGCGGTACCCGCCCCCACGGAGCCGTCTGCGAGGTCTGAGGTAGTAAAAGTACCTGTGCCCGCGTTTGCCGTCACCGTCCAGCTGCCACTTTGCGACGCCGGGACGGCGGTCTGATCTGAGGAGATCACCACGGGAAACGAACTCGCCATGGTCTTTTGGCCTACGGTGATCGCGGTGCCCGCGTTGTCCTGGAGCTGGGCTTTGACCACCCAGGCCCCCGACTGCCCCACCGTCCACGCGCCGCTCTGCGCGGCGGCCACGGAATCGGTGCCACTGGAGAGCGTCCACGTTCTACCCGTGGTCCACGCGCCACTCTGCGACGCCGGAACTGCGGTCTGGTTGGAGGCGATAACGACGGGAAACGAACTCGCCATCGTGGTTTGGCCAAGTGCGACTGCGGAGCCACCCACTTGGGTGAGATTCTGCGTCCACGGACCCGAGGCCTGGGTCACGGCGCCGATTGTCGCAGATCCCGCAGGAAGAGAGGAGATCACGGCGCCAACGAGAAGCCTGCCGCCGGAGTCCACCTGAAGCGCGGCTTGCTGGCCGTTGGTCAGTGTGGGTGGTACGGTGTTGAAGATGCCACCCATGAGAAGAGACTTAGTGGCTGCGGTGCCCGCGCCCACGGGGCCGTCGGCGAGGTCAGAGGTGGTGAATGTACCCGTTCCCGCGTTGGCGGTCACGGACCACGTGCCGCTCTGGACGGCGTTGACGTTCCACGTACCCGATTGAGAGGCGGGGATCGCAGACTGATCGGATGCGATGGCGACCGGCGTGGAGTTAGCCATGGTCTTCTGACCAAGGCTATTAAATTTGGCATCAATTGAGGCCAAGTGGCCGCCGCTTTCCTGGGCGGCGTTGGTGGGAAGGGAAACGGTACCGCTGATGTTGTTGATGTTCCACGTTCCGGACTGCGACACCGACCACGGCGCACCGCCTTGCTGGACCGTCCACGCGCCACTCTGCGACACCGACCACGGCGCACCGCCTTGCTGGACCGTCCACGTCCCACTTTGCACCGCCGCCACGGCATCCGAACCCGAGGAGAGATTCCAAGTTCGGGTTCTGGGGTCTACCTGTGTTCCCCCGACATTGATGCCGACATCCAGTGCTCTCTGAGAACCTGAGGCCTGGGATGTAATGGGTGTACCCGCGCCGTCACTTAACCACGAAGAGGAGAGAAAGTTAGACGGGGAGAGGGAGACGGTCTCCTGCACGTTGCCGCCAAGGGAGGCGTTGATCTTCACGCCCACCGTGCCCGATGTCAGCGCGTTGGCGCGCACACGAATTGCGGTGAGGCCAGCGATACGGAAAACCCTATACTTCCCACTTGCGCTGATGGAGGGATCAAACGGTGTCTGAGTGTAGACCCCACTCGGACCTGTCCCAGTGAGTAACTCAACCCAGTTCACACCATCGATGGTGCCGTCTACGCTTAGCGAGGCCCCGGTGTAGGTCCCCGTGATCTGCACTTGAGCCGAGGAGACACCATTAAGATTTAGATCAACTGTAGATCCCGCCGGACAAGCGCCGGAGATGCTGCCAACCGCAGTACACGTCGTCGTAATCGTTCCGGCGTTAGAAAGGTCACCGATAACCGAAGTCGCCACACCGATGGCGTTGACGTCAAGCGCTTGGTGGCTCCCGCCAATAGTCGTACTGGTGAGTGGGTTGCCAGAACCATCCTGGGCTCGTGTGGACCACACGCCGGATTCCACTGCGCCGACGGTATCCGTGGGGTTGGAGAGCGTCCAGCTACGCCCCACGGTCCACGCCCCCGACTGGAGTGCGTTGACGTTCCACGTCCCCGACTGAGCTACTGGTTGAACCGTTGCGCTGCCATCCACGGTGAGCGCATGCCCAGGGGTGACGTTAACCACTCGTGCGCCGTCCGAGATCTCGAAGAACCACGGCATCGTATAGCTTGCCGCCGCGCCCTGGTTGGCGATCACCGTCCCATTGGGTGGCGGATTGACGATGTTAACGTCTAGGCCCACGTGGCCCGACCAGGGGCCAGAGCCTGCGCCGGAGGTAATCGGAGTTCCTCCGCTATCTTGGGTGTGGGAGTCGATCACCCAGCTTCCCGCCTGGGTGGCGTTGATCTGGCGGGGATCGATTGGGGAGCCGCTCCAGATGATCTGTGTGTTTAGGGGCGCGCTCGCGGGGTTGATGTTATAGGTGTCGAGACCACGCTTGCCACCGTTGACGGTGCTGGTGATCGCATTACCTGCGGCGTCGTAGGTTTCGGAATTAGTTACTCTTGCCGGGGGTGTGTCGGCGAAGGCGTGGTGGAGGTTAAGGACGACTGCTGCAATTGAGATCCACTTCCGCATGAGTTCTCCTTAGGCGATCCGTAGCACTTCTTCAGCGTATTCGTCGATCGCCAAAAGCTTGGTCGCCTGCACGGGCACCAGCTCCTCCTCGACTTCGCGAAGCGTGCCTTTGTTGGCCTTATACTTAGCAAATTCGGCGCCGATGGCATCCTTTACTTGGGGGTCGACATGTTCTCCGGTGGTCTCGAAGTTCATCTGTTGCAGGTAGGGTTCCGCCATGGCAAGCCACTTCACAGGCGCCGCCGTATAAAGTCCGTCGACGTGGCAGCTCGCCGCGATGTAAATCTTCACCTCGTTTTCGTAGGTGTCGGGGCGCATCTCCTCGATCAGTGCCACGGTACGCGCGCACTCCGCCGCGCTGAGAGGCTCCACGGTGCCGAATTGCGCGACGCGGTCGTTAAACACGCCGCCAATTTTTTCAAAGATATGCCATTCGGTTTGCGCGGAGTTCGACGTGGAGATCACACGAATCGCGTAGAGCTTCTCCCTGACGAGCTGGGGGACGTTGGTCTTCAGGGTGCCGGTGTGGTGGAAGTGCTCCAAGGCGTCGTCAGCCTGGGCCTTGCTCCAGCCACCAAACTTTTGATCAATGGCTGCCATGAGGGTTTCCGGCGTCCACGCCAACGCACCGATGCCGAGTTTTTTAAGGGCTTCCAAAAGTACTAGGGGATTGGCGGTGGGGGTGTAGAACGGGTTGGTGTCTGCGGCCATCTTAAGACCGGCCATGACGAGCTGTTGAACCGCTTTTTCGGGGTTATGGGACGAGACATGCTGCCCCACCTGAAGCGTGGTCTTCAGGAGGCGAAGATCGGATTTGGCTTGCTGTAACCCGTCCTGCTTTTTTTTCGCATGAGGGGGCGGAAAGCGTCCGTTACTCAATTAAAGTTCTCCCTTGGCGATCTTCACAATGGTTTCCTTGGCGTCTTTGGGCAGGGACTCAAAAATGGAAACCGCGTGCTTCTTCAGTGAGTCCGCCACCGAGGAGCCGAAGTAGCCCTTGATCTTGTCGTACTTCTGGTCGGCGACCTTCTCAAGCTCCTTCTCATTAATGGAGAGCCCGGAGCCCTCGTCTTCCCACAGGTAGCCCGACGCCTCTTTGCGGAAGACGTTGCCGAAGGTGGCCTTGAAGGCGTCGGCGAGGTGGCCGTCGTAGTACCGGGTGAGGCCCGCCTTTTTGTCGAACATGAAAAGCGCCTTGGCGAACGTGGTGGCGTCGGTGTCCGTGCGGTGGGCGGCGAGCTTGGCGAGTGCGGCGCTCATCTCGGGTTTCGCCCACAGAAGGTCTTCGCGGATCTTCAACTGGGTGGAGATCATGTCGCCGTAGGCGTCACCGGAGTAGCTCGCCAACGATTCCTCGGCGCGCTTCTCCAGAGCGACTTGAAGCTCTTTGGCTCTCTCGCGCACGTGGTAGGCAAACGTGGCGCGGTCCTCGGCGTCGCCGAACTCTCGGGTGTGGTCGATGAAGTACGCTGCGGCTTTCTTCACGTAGTCGGGATTAGGCATCGCGTAGCGGTTACCCAGTGCGTAGAAGTGCTCGCTGCCGTCGGGTTTCACCTCGGCGACCTGGGCGGTCTTGGCGTGGAGGCGATCCTCGGTCCAACTTTTGATCTCGTCGTAGCGGTTACTCTTGACCTCGTTTGACGCCATCTTTTCCACGACCTCGGGGGTTTCCAAGTTATAGATCGCACAGGCGCGACGCAGATTCGTCGCGGCGACTTTCTGCGCGACGTAGGGGAGTTGCGCAGCGGTTTTGCTGAAGTACTGGCAACTCAGCCACGTGTTGACCTCGTCGTTCACCGGAAACTTCTTCAACACCTGGGCTTCCTTGGTTCTCATCACCAGGGCGAACTGCTCGGGCTCCATGCGCTCGCGCTGCTCCGCCGTGAGAATCTCCCCGCTTTTGAGGTGATCAGGCACTTGAGCCGCTGCCTCTTTTAAGATGCCTTTGCTGATATCATCAACAAAATCAATAATCTGGTGAACGAGCGACATTTGGGATTCTCCTAAATTTACCCTTCAAGGATACCATTTTACGCGTCCCCTCGCAAAAAGCATCTCTTATGACACGTAGCAAAATATTTGAAGTTCCAGGTATAAGTCTTTTGGCAGTCGTTTGCTTACAGCTTTTCAGGAAGGAATAGTATGAGCAACACCACCAAAAACGACGCCAAAGCACTGAGAGAGGAAACTGAGAAACTGGAGAAGACACAAAGGCAGCGCGAGCAACTGCTTGCCGAAGCCAAGGAGATTTACGAAGTCGCGAGGGAAATCGAAGCCGATTACCTCGAACAAAACAAGGAAGTATTCAAAGAGATGTCGGCAGCCGAGATCGAACTCGAACTCTTCGCAGCGGCGAGGTACGAGCTTCATCGCAGGCGTATGGCAGCTCTACCGGAAGAAGTGGCCGGATCTGTGGCCACGGACTGGAGAACCAACCTCAGCGGCGTTCTGCAGACCGT
>Ga0335069_10015529_pt1 | contig 10645 bp, 7 predicted proteins | sample Lox_Sample_11_FD_206714 | JGI IMG/M metagenome (GOLD analysis project Ga0335069, IMG submission 206714) | Soil microbial communities from Loxahatchee National Wildlife Refuge, Florida, United States - Lox_Sample_1.1 | ecosystem: Environmental > Terrestrial > Soil > Wetlands | place: USA: Florida... | reverse complement strand
CGGCCTCGGCACCACGGCGGTGCGCGCCGGCGGCCGCCTCACCATCCAGAACGACATCGGCACCACGGACGCGCATGTGCTGGTGATCCATGTCGATCGCGGCGCGGTGACCGTGACATACACCGACGTGCATCGGCCCCGTGCCAAGTTCTTCGTCGCCCTGTTCGAGGGCCGGGAGGTCGCCTGGAGCTCGCTCGCCGAGCGCAGCGCCGACGGGCTCAGCGAGGACGTGTTCTATCTCGTCACCGGCTCGTTCCGCTCGGCGGACGAGCAGGGCCTCGACGGGTTCCTGGAGTTCCTCGGCTCGCGCATCGTGTTCCTGATCGACTGGAACAAGGGGCGCAAGGCGCTGCAGACCTTCCTCGGCAAGAACGGCGCGATCGGCCTCCTCACCTGGGCCGCGAAGCACGATATCGGGCACCGCGCCTTCCTGGAGCTCGGCGGCGCCGATCTCATCTTCGACGCGATCCATCGCGCCGCCGCCGGCCGCATTCCCTACGGCGTCCGGCTCGACCAGGCACTGGGTGCCGAGCAATGCGTCGAGTTCCTGCGCCATGTGCTGCACGACGCGAGCCAGGGTCTCGCCGCGGGACGCACGGCGCGGCTGATCCGCGACGAGATCCAGGCCGATCTCTCGCGCCGCTTCGAGACCGCCCAGAGCTCGGCCCTGACCGTCCTGGTGCGCCATCTCGGCGTCACCCGGATGTTGGGCGCCAAATTGACCGACGCGCTCTCCATGCTCTCGCTCGAGGGCGCCGAGGAGCGGCAGGCGCTCGCGGCCCGCGCCAAGCAGATGGAGGAGAAGGGCGACCGTTTGACCGTCGCCGCGCGGGAGATCACCGCCCGCGAAGCGGCCCTGTTGCGCCCGGTGATCGACGAGGTCGACGACACGACCGACGCCCTGGAGGAGTGCGCGTTCTTCCTCAGCTTGCTGCCCAAGAGCGACGTCGCCATCTTCAACGCGGCGCCGCTGGTCCGGCTCGGCGAGATCGCGACCGAGAGCGTCGGGCATCTGGTGCGGGCGCTTTCGGCGGCCGTACGCCTGCCGCTCGGCCAGCGCCTCGACGCCGTCGCCGCGCTGCAGTCGATCGACGCGGTGGTGGAGGCCGAGCGCGAGGCCGACACGGCGTGGCGCGACGCTTACGCCGCCTTCATCGGCGCGCCGGACGGCACGACGCGCACTCTGACGCTCGGGCTCGAGATCGCCCGTTCGCTGGAGACCGCGACCGACCACCTTTCGCACGCCGCGCTCGCGCTGCGGGAGCGGGTTCTCGAGGAGCTTTCGGCATGACCGATTTCGCACCGCGCTTCATCGGCATCCCCAGTGACTCCCCGCAAGCGGGCCTGCTCTCGGCGGAGGCGGTCGGCTCCAAGGCCGCCGAGCTCTCGCGGATGTGCCGTCTCGGCCTCCGCGTGCCGCCGGCCTTCGTGCTGCCGACGGCGCTCTGCATCCCGGTCAACCGCGGCGACGCCGAGGCGCTGCGGGCGATGGAGCAGGGGTTGATGGCCGGGATCGCGCGGCTCGAGCAGGCGACCGGCCGCGGCTTCGGCGACGGGCGCATGCCGCTGCTGGTCTCGGTCAGGTCCGGTGGCGCGCAGTCGATGCCGGGCATGCTCTCGACCATCCTTGACGTCGGGTTGAACGCGGCGACGGTCCAGGGGCTGATCGGCTACACCGGCAACCCGCGGCTCGCCTGGGACAGCTACCGGCGCTTCATCCAGATCTATGCCGAGGTCGTGCACGACGCGCCAGCGGCGCCGTTCGAAGCCGCATTGGGGCGCATCCTGCGCAGCGAAGGTGCGGCCTACGAGAGCGATCTCGACCCCGAGGCGCTGGAGCGCCTGACGCATGAGTTCCACCAGATCGCGGCGCGCAGCCTTGGGATCGCCATCCCGGAAGATCCGATGGAGCAGCTGAGCGCCGCCGCGCGCGCGGTCTATCGCTCCTGGGACAGCCCGCGGGCCAGGGAATACCGGCGCTTGAACCGGCTCGAGGGCCTGGCGGGGACGGCGGTCACCGTCCAGACCATGGTGTTCGGCAATTCGGGCGGGCGTTCGGGTGCCGGCGTCGCCTTCTCGCGCAACCCGGCGACCGGCGCCAAGGAGTTCTACGTCGACTTCCTGTTCGACGCCCAGGGCGAGGACGTGGTCTCCGGCCGGCGGATGCCGGGCGACGTCGCCCTGCTCGCGGCGCGACTGCCGCGCGAGGCGAAAGCGCTGACCGAGGGTGCGGCGCGCCTGGAGCGGGAGTTGCGCGACATCCAGGACATCGAGTTCACGATCGAGGATGCGACGCTCTACTTCCTGCAGACCCGCTCGGCCAAGCGGACGCCGCGCGCGGCTCTCCGCATCCTGGTCGACCTCGTGCGCGAAGGGCTGCTGGACACCGGTACGGCGCTGAAGCGCGCGCAGTCCATCGACGTCGAGCGCGCGCGGGTGACTCGATTTGCCGACGACGTTCAGGCCGTGGCCTCGGCAATCTCCGCCTCGCCGGGGGTCGCGAGCGGTCGCGTCGCCTTCGACACCACGCGGGCCCGGGCGCTCGCCGGCAGCGGCGATCCCGTCATCCTGGTACGCCACGACACATCGACCGAGGATGTCGCCGGCTTCGCCGCCTCCGCCGGGATCCTGACGGCGGTCGGCGGGCGCACGGCGCACGCCGCGGTGGTCGCCCGGCAGATGGGGAGAGTCTGCCTGGTCGGCTGCCGCCAGCTCCGCATTCTCGAAGACGGTCAGCACGCCGAGCTCGGCGGCCACCCCGTCATGGAAGGCGACTGGATCTCGCTCGACGGCGCGACCGGCGAGATTGCGCTGGGGCAGCGGAAAATCGTGGCCGAATTGCCCGAGGCCGAGCTCGCCGAGATCGACTCCTGGCGCGGTCAGGCGTTGCCGGCCACTTCCGTGACCGCGGTCCAGCCGAGCTCCTGATCGATATAGCTCAGGAGCGCGATCGCCGAGATCAGCGAATGGTGCTCGGACGCGAGCTCGGCCGCCGTCTCGGCGAGCGAGCGGATGTGCTCGGGCTCGTCGAAGTCGACCCCGGCATAGGCCAGCACCGCGGGCTCCGCATCGAGGAAGCTCTGGACCAGGCTGCGGCGCTCGGAAATCCAGCCATAGCTCGCCCCCAGCGCGGAAATCTCGTCGACGTCCACGGCCGGGCGCTGGATCCGGTTGTAGAGAGCGGCGCCGACGATCGAATAAGCGGCATCGAGCGCGCGCAGCGCCTGCTGAAACCGGGTCGCCTGCTCGCCACGCAGGGGCAGCCCGATCAGACGAAGCTTGGCGGCGTTCGGCTTGGTGGTCTTGGCGCGAATATCCGATCTGGTGAGCTGCTGCATGACCCGGTCCCCCTCGTGATGCCGCGGCATGGCCGCGGGTGTTGTGGCGTGACCGAGAGGGGAACAGATGCAGCGTGACTGAAGCGTGACTCAGAGACAGATCGCCGTGAGTTCAGCCGGATCTCCGATTGGGCGTTGATAGCAATCAACGCCACTTTGAGACCTAGGAAATAAATCCAGTAGACCTCATGTGAACCGTGAGCGCTATTCGGCAAGTTGCAGGAATACATGGAGGACCTCGGATCCTGCGCGGTCGGCGGCTCGGATTACGGGAAATCGACGTCTTGACAAAATTCCGCTCGACGCCGCTTCATCGGGGCCGGGGACCGAAATTTGTCACGCGCGGAAGTCAAGCTCTTTGGGCCGCCCTGTCTGGTAGTGGATGGTGCTCACCAGCCATTACCCGAGAAGGCATTCCTGTTGCTGGCGATCCTCGCGGGCGCGGAGCGCCAAACCGTCAGCCGCAGCCAGCTTCGCTCGATCCTGTGGGGCGACTTCGACCGGGAGAAGGCCTCCGCCAATCTCCGCCAGCTGATCGCGCGGATCCACAAGGTGGAGCGCAAGTTCGGGTTGTCGCTGCTCGCGCTGGAGAGCGACACGCTGGGGCTCTCCACGGCGCATTGTACGATCGACTATTCCAGCTTCCTCGCCGCGGTCTCCGTCTCTCATGAGACGGAGGGTTCGGGCGGCGGCTGCGCGGCGCTGGTCCGAACCTGGCAGGGGCCGCTGCTCGCCGGCATCGCGCTCGGCGAGGCTGCGGCGGACGAGTGGCTGGAGAATGCCCGGCAGCAGGCGGTCCGTCGGTTCCTCGACGCAGCGCGACGCGCACTCGAGGCGACGCTCCACGCCGCGGAGATGGACGGCGCCTGGGAGCTGGCGCTGAAGGTGATCGAGATCGACGCCACCGAGGAGGCGGCCTACCGGGCGATGATGCGGATCTGCATCGCGCGCGGTGACCGCGGCCTCGCGCTGCGCATCTTCGAGCGCTGCAAACAGGCGATCGGCGAGGAGCTCGGCGTGGCGCCGAGCCGGCCGACACTCGATCTCGCCGGGCTGCTGCGCTATCGCGAGCGGGCGCAGCCGGCGGCCACTCCAGCCTCCCGCGCATCGAGCCCCACACCCCGCGCCGAAGCCACTCCAGCCCAACAAACGGGCCGGCAGATTCCGGTGGTGATGGTGCTGCCGCCCGCCACCGCGAACGACGATGCGAGCCGCGCCCTCGCGGGCGAGATCGCCGAGGACATCACCGTCGGTCTGACGCGCTTCCGCCGCTTCACCATCGTGGCGCCGCAGAACGACGCGCCGGTGCGCTTCGACGGCAAGAGCCTCGCCGGCGCGCTGAAGGTGCTCGATGTCGACTACGCCGTGGCGCTCTCGTTGCGCTCGGCGGCGCATGGCCACCGATTCGGCGTGCGCCTGACCGACATGAGCAACGCCGAGGCGCTTTGGGCCACCAGCACGGATTTCACCCAGGCGACGCTGGACGGGCCGTTCGAGCGCCTGATCGGCTTGACCGTGCGCTCGCTGGTCAACGCGATCGACGAGCGCGAGGTGCGCGCGCCGATGACCGGCGAGCAAGCCAGCGCCTATCGCTACTATCTCGAGGGTAAGCGGCTGCTGCATCGCACCGACCTCCAGGCCATCCGGCGCGCGCGCAAGATGTTCAAGGAGGCGATCGCCCTTCTGCCGAGCTATCCGGCGGCGCTGATCGGCCTCGCGCGCACCATGATCGACGAATGGCTGGTGCGCGGCATGGTCGAGGATGACCTGCTCAAGGAGTCGATCGCGCTGGCCAGCCGCGCCGCGGCGCTGGATCCGTTCGACGGTCATGCGATGCGCGAACGCGGCCACGCCAATCTCTACCTGCACCGCCATGACGAGAGCCTGGAATCCTTCGAGGAGGCGATCCGCCTCAACCCGCACGACGCGGACATCCTGGCCGACTACGCCGACGCGCTGGCGCATTCCGGCGACCCGCAGCGCGGGCTCTCCTTCTCCCAGCAGGCGATCGGGCTCAACCCGGTGCCACCCGACGACTACGTTTGGACCCTGGGGAGCATCTATTACCAGCTCGGCGACTATCGCGCGGCCTTGGAAGCGCTGCGGCCGATGGAGCACAGCCCCGCGACCGCGCGCATTCTCACCGCCTGCGCGTCCCAGTCGGGCGATACGGAGCTGGCGCGGCGCTACAGTCGCACCCTGCGCAGCGTCTATCCCAAGTTCGAAGTCGAGAACGTCCGCAACATCGTGCCGAACCGGCACCGCTCCGACACCGAGCATCTTATCGATGGATTGAAACTGGCCGGCCTCGCCTGAGCGGGTCACGGCGCAGTCACGCCCAGGTCTCTAGTCTTGGTTGCGCGCCCGAATCCGGGGCCGAACGCAACCAGCTAGCGAAAGGACCTTGGCATGTCAGACTATATGCTCGTCGGAAACCGCGACGACAAGGAAGACCTCTGGTTCATCAGCAAGAAGGACGGCGTTGCCGTCCCGGTGCCGAAAGAAGCGTGGCTCAGCGTGGTGAGCCTGTTCCAGGCGGACGCCGTCGGTGCCGAGCCCGACCGGGAAACCAGCCGCGACTCGCTGGCGCAAAGCGTGATCGACAACGTCGAGATGGACAACGTGATCACCCGCAACGTGTGCCTGTCCTTCTCGACCAACCAGCTCGGCAAGCTGATCATGGCGAAGCGCTCGCATCCGATCGACCGCCTGTTCCAGGACAACGCGCCGATCGCCGGCCTGTTGAAGGACGTCGTGGCGCGGGTGGCCTGATCCGATGGGAATGGCGAGCGCAGAGCGTGGAGTTGCATCCGTGACCGACCCGGCGACCGAGCTTCGATCGCTGCTGGGCGGTTTGCCGGAAGAAACCCAACATCGCGCTCGCCCTTTCCGAGACCGAGAAAGCATCGATCAGACGGATGCGCTCTTGGAGCGCGTGAAACCGTGCTTCTCCGCCGCGGGGATCGCGCGGGTCGGCGAGGTGACCGGCCTCGACCGCATCGGGATTCCGGTGGCACTCGCCGTCCGCCCCAATGCGCGCACGCTTTCGGTCAGCCAGGGAAAGGGGTTGCGCCGCGACCAGGCGGTGCTCTCGGCGGCAATGGAGGCGCTGGAGCTCTCGGCGGCGGAAAGCCTGCCGGCATCGCTGCGCACGGCAACGCTTCCGGAGATGAGCTGCAGCGCAGAAGTGCTCGACCTTGGCATGTCGACCCGCTGCCGAATGGATCGACTCCGCCACGGCGAGACATTGGCGTGGATTCCGGGTTACGAGCTTTCATCGGGGCGCCGGATCGAGGTGCCGTGGGCGCTTGTCGGTGTCGACTATCGCCTCGAGCCACCCGGCTACCACTCCGCCTTCCAGGTCTCGACCGACGGTCTTGCGTCAGGCCGCAGCGAGGACGAGGCGATTCTCCACGGGCTCTGTGAGCTGATCGAGCGCGATGCCTCGGCGTTGATCGCGTTCACACCGGCCGAGCGGCTCGCGGACCGCATGTATGAGATCGATGATGCCGATGTGCCGGAGGTGATCGCGCTCAAGGGGAAGATCGAGGCGGCTGGGTGCAGCCTCACGGTTCTCGACATGACGACCGATATCGGCCTGCCGGCCTTCACCGCAATCATCTCGGACGCGGCGACGGACGGTGCCGCCCAGGTGATGCAATACGCCCATTCCGGCGGATCGGCCTGCCATCCGGTTCGGTCCCGGGCACTTGTCAAGGCGATCGTCGAGGCGGCGCAGTCGCGTATCACGCGGATCACCGGGTCGCGCGACGACTTCCCGCCGAGCCTCTATCAGGCGACGGAGGGAGCAGAGCGGCGCGCGATCGTCGACCTCACGGGTTTTGCGGGAAGGCCGCTCGGCGGCGCTATCCAAAAGCAGCCCGAACGCGCCGATGCAGGCACCGAAGAGCTGCTTCAACTGACGCTCGCGGCGCTACGCGAGCGCGGGATCGACCAGGTCGTGGCGGTTCCGATCCCGAACCCGTACGGAATCGCGGTGGCGCGGGTGATCGTGCCTGGGTTGCAGACCGAGATTGAAGGCGCGCGCTCGAAGCTCGGCCGCCGCGCGCTCGCCAAGCTGCTGGGAGTGCTGCAATGAAGGTGCTGTTCGCCGGTCCCAGCCTGCATCGCGACCTGCCGTTCCTGAAGCGGCATCACGTCGAGATCGACTGGCGCGGGCCGGCGCACTGCGGCGACATCGCCGGCGCCGTGCTGGACGGCGCCACGGCGATCGGGGTGATCGATGGATTGTTCGACCAGAATGCCGCGCCCTGGCACAAGGAGATCCTGTTCGCGCTCACGCAGGGTGTCAGGGTCGCGGGCGGCGCCAGCATGGGGGCGCTGCGCGCCGCCGAATGTCGTGCCTTCGGCATGGTCGGGATCGGGGCGATCTATCGCCGCTACGCGGTCGATGTGGTGACCGACGACGCCGATGTGGCGCAGCTGCACGGACCCGAGGAACTCAACTACCTGCCGCTGACCGAGCCCTGGGTCAATGTGGAGCCGAGTCTGGAGCGGCTGGAAGCGGATGGCGTCGTCGCGCCGGCTTCCGTGCGCCACATCGTGGCAGCGGCGCGGCGCCTGCACTACACCGAGCGCACCTATCAGGAGATCCTGCGGCATACGGTCGGGATCAGGCCGGCGGAAGCCGAGGCGGCGCTGCGCTGGCTGCGCGACCACGCGATCGATCAAAAGCGAATCGACGCGCTCGAAGTGCTCGATTGGCTCCGCGAACAGCCGGAAACGCGGGCCGGCGGCGATCGGGCCAACGATCGGCCCTGGCAGCTCCAGGAAACAACGCAGTGGCTGGAATTGCTGCGGACGCTCGGCCGCGCCGCCTAGAGGCGACGGCTTCCGTTTCCGATGGCGCGTCGCTGCGGCTGCGCCACTTCGCCGACCCGCGCTGCGTTGCTCCTGGGACGAAGGCGGAACAACCGATCGCCGAGCCAAGAGCGCCTCGCCTGGCTCCACAGCGCGCTTCGGGCCGGCTCTCGCTGCTCTCGAGTTGCACCGGGCGGATCGGCCATGTGCTCTTCGCTCTGACGCCCCGCATGTTCCTGGACCAGCTGCCGCTTGCGGAGCGTCTGTTACGCGCCGCGGGCGGATTCCGCCATATCTCGCTCGTCGTGGACCAGGCTGTCACGGCAAATCTCGATGCACTGCTGCAGCGGCTCGACCTTGCCGCCGAGATCGAAATCATTCCCGCACCGGCCGACGGCGAGCTCTGGGGCTGGGCTCAGGACCGCTTCCTCGTTTGCTGTGCCGGGGCGGAGACGGTGGTCGTCGGTTCGGCGAGCTCGGCGGCTGGAGAGACGCCGCTCTGCGCCGCCTCGGCGCGCGGCATCGCCGGCCATGCGTCGGTACCGCTTCGATTCGAAGGCGGAAACATCCTCGCTGACGCCGAGACCTGTTTCATCGGCGCCGATCTCGTCACGGGCGATGGTTTCGGCCGCTTTGCCCCGCATGTGGAGTCTCGGCGGGCGCTGCGCGCAATCGGGTGCAGCCGGCCGCTTGCGCGGCGTGGGCCGGCACGATTCGAGATCGAACCGGGAGACCGCCGCTGGCGGCAGGACGTGGACCGCTGCATCGCGCGTTCCGGCTCGCGGCAGCCTGTGTTTCATATCGACATGTTCATGACCCTGGCCGGGCGGAACCGCGTGCTCCTCGGCGATCCCGTTTGGGCGAGCGCGGTGATCGGCGTGAAGCTGCCGGACGGATTTCCGGCCTTCGCCTTCGACGAAATCGCCGCCTCGCTGCGCGATGACGGGTTCGAGGTGATCCGCAATCCGCTGCCCTTCGTCTATTTCGACGATCCGCGCGCCAAGCTGCGCGAATGGTTCTACGCCTCGGCCAACAATTGCTGGGTGGAATGGGTCGAGGGCGAGAGGGGTCGGATCTGGCTGCCGGAATACGGCTTCGGCGCCTGGCCGGAGCTCAAAGCGACCGACGATCTCAATGCCGCGATCTGGTGCGCGCTCGGCTTCGACGTGATCCGCACCGGCGACTTCCTGCCCTTGGCCGCCGATCTCGGATCGCTGAACTGCATCTCCAAGATCCTGGCGCGCGGCTGAAGCCGCGTTCAGTGCACCGCCGCATACATGATCTTCTCCTCGGTCGCCTCGTAGGGCGCGAACTCCTCGACGATGCGGCCCTGGCGGCAGACCAGGATGCGGTCGGAGATGTTGAGGATCTCCGGGAGGTAGGAGGAGACCACGATGACCGCGAGCCCGTCGTCGGCCAGGCGGTTGATCAGCTGATGGATCTCGGCGATCGCGCCGACATCGACGCCGCGCGTCGGCTCGTCGAAGATCACGATGCGCGGCTTCTGGATCAGGCCCTTGCCGATCACCACCTTCTGCTGGTTGCCGCCGGAGAGCTCGACCACGCGGGCATTGTCGTTGATCGCCTTCACGTTGAGCTTGCCGGTCCATTCGCGGGCCAGCTCCCGCATCTCGCGCATGCTGATGTAAGGCCGCTTCTCCAGGCCAGCGGCCAGCACGCCGGCATAGAGATTCTCGGCGATCGACATGGTCTCGAAGAAGCCTTCGAGCTTGCGGTCTTCGGTCACGTAGATGATGCCGTCCTTGACCGCCGGCGCCGGCACGTAATAGCGCACCGGCCGCCCATCGAGCTCGATCTCGCCGCCGGCGCGGAAGTCGCGCTTGTAGATGCCGGAGACCACCTTGAAGGTCTCGGTGCGGCCGGAGCCGATCAGGCCGAAGACGCCGGTGATCTGGCCTTCGTAGATCGAGAAGGAGTTGTTGCGGACCGCGGCGCCCATGGAGATGTCCTGCACCGATAGCACGCGCTTGCCGGGCTTCCTGACCTCGTTGGCGGTGCGCCGGCGGCGATAGATCTCGTCGGAGAGGGTGCGGCCGACCATCGCGCGCACGATCTTCTCCCGGTCGAACGCGCTGGTATCGTCGGTCACCACCAGCTCGCCGTCGCGCAAGATGGTGATGCGGTCGGCATGGGCCAGCGCCTCCTCCAGCGCATGGCTGATGAACACGATGGAGACGCCGCGCGCCTTCAAGCGGTGCATCAGCGCGAAGAAGTGGCGCTTCTCCTCCGGCGTCAGCGAGGCCGTCGGCTCGTCGAAGATGATGACCTCGGCGTTGTGATGCACGGCGCGGGCGATCTCCACCATCTGCCGCTTGGCGGCGCCGAGGGTCGAGACGATGGCGGTGGGATCGACCGGGAAGTTCAGCGATTGCAGGAACTGCTGGGCCGAGATGTAGATGCCGCGCAGGCGGTTCAGGAACTTCTCGCTGCCGAGATAGAGATTCTGCGCGACGGTCATCGAGGGG
>Ga0335069_10015527_pt1 | contig 10646 bp, 22 predicted proteins | sample Lox_Sample_11_FD_206714 | JGI IMG/M metagenome (GOLD analysis project Ga0335069, IMG submission 206714) | Soil microbial communities from Loxahatchee National Wildlife Refuge, Florida, United States - Lox_Sample_1.1 | ecosystem: Environmental > Terrestrial > Soil > Wetlands | place: USA... | reverse complement strand
TATCTAAAACCCCTTGCGGACACCAGCGCCGGCATGATGAATGGCACACGCCCACAGCGGTTCACTCACATCGATGTCGAGGCGCTGTGATGCGCCCGCTCGCAATTGACCTGTTCTGCGGCCTTGGAGGGTGGGCGGAGGCCCTGATCGCCGAAGGCTGGGACGTGGTTGGATTTGACATCGAGCGGCACGTCTACGGCGATGAAAAATATCCCGGCACGCTCGTGATCCAGGATGTTCGGACGCTCAACGGCGCGCAATTCCGGGGGGCGGCGCTGATCGTTGCGTCTCCACCGTGCCAAGAATACAGCTACCGAGCGATGCCATGGTCTCGCGCGAGGGCATTGCCGCCGCCCTCCAATGAGTTGTTCGAGGCCTGCTTCCGCCTCCAGCGAGAAGCCTGTGCGGCAGCCGGCCGGCACATCCCTATAGTCGTCGAGAACGTGCGCGGCGCCCAAAAATGGGTAGGCCGAGCTCGGTGGAATTACGGCTCGTTCTACCTTTGGGGTGATGTGCCGGCGCTGATGCCCACGGGCGCGGCCTTTAAATCGCAAGGCATCAATTGGAGCGATCGCACCAAGCGCGGGCAGGATTTTACGCGCCTCGCCGGCCTGCGGGCCGAAGGGCGCAAGGGCGCAGGCTCCGGCGCTGAGTGTTGGCAGAATAATAGCCGCAACTCCTCGAGGTCGCTGAAACGCAAGCGCTGGTCGGCCCTGATCGCCAAGATTCCGGCGCCGCTCGCGCAGCACATCGCGACGGTGTTCAGGCCATGAGAACCTCCCGCGAAATCCTCTCCGACCTCGTTGCGTCCGGTCTGACCGGAGAGCAGATGGCATTGGTTACGGAACTGGTGATGGCCTCCCCGCCGGCGCCCGTCGCAGTGCCCACCGCAGCCGATCGGAAGCGGACCTACAACAGGGTCCGTAACGCGGAAATTCGCGACAACAATCGACAACAATCGACAACATCGACAACAGTTGTCGTCCCCCCTCCTCCCCCTCCCTTTTCCCCCCACACCCCCCTTAAGAACCCTCCCCCTATTCCCCCTCCGGACCTTCGGTCCGCTGACATACCGCCGCGCGACATTCGCGAGGACCTGTTCAGGACCGGGCTGGAAAAGCTCAAGGCCATCACGGGCCGGACACCCGACAGCTGCCGATCGCTGATTGGCCGGTGGCTGAAAGCGGTTGACGATGAAGCCATTCACGTGATCGCCGCGATCGAAGATGCCGAGCGAAACAAGATCGCGGACCCGGTTGCATGGATTACCAGAAGTCTCAATGGAAAACGTGGGAAATTCAATGAGTTACAGCGGAAAAGGGGAGTCATCGACGTATGCGACGACATCCTCGAAAGCCTCAAAAAAGGTGATGATAGCGCAGGCCATCAGACGGATCTTCTCGGCCTACCGCCGCGATGACTTTGCCGATTCCGAGGGCTTTGCCAATCAACTAGGCACTTTGCTGAATGCCTACAGCGACAGCGTGATTGCGGCGGTAACATCGCCGATTTCCGGCATTCAAACGCGGTCGAAATTTCCGCCGCAGCTGGCCGAAATCAAGGAGGCCTGCGAGCAGGAGGCAGCCTATGAGCACCGCCAGCAAAAGCGTGCCGCGCTGCCAGATGTGAACCTTGCGAGGCTCCCTGCGCCCGGCAAACAACCGGGCCACCGAGCCAAATTGTTCGTGCCGGCCACGAACCGACGATACGCCGAAATGGTCGAGCGGACGAAAGCCGCGGACGACGCTGATTGGCTCATGGTCGAAGGCGGCATCAAGGTCGCGCTCGATTGGTGGAGCGGGGAAGCCAATCCGCTCGGCACCATCGCGTCGCAATTCGCAACTCATCGCTACGACGTGCTGGAGCGCCGATGGACGTGAGCGAGGCATTTGCCGAGGCCGATCGCGGCTTTTGGAACTTCGTGCGGTTCATGCGGACGCACGCGCCGCTGACGCTGCCGATGGCCGAATGCCGGCGGCGGATCATCGCCAGCGAGCGGGCACAGCCGCGGCAGACCATCGTGGACCGCAATCGCCTGTGTCGTGAAAACAAATCATCCAGCGGCGCTGTCCCGGCCGTCTGTGATCCGTTTTTGTGGAACGACAGCGCCATGTGGGACGTGATGCGCGCATGGCCGGAATGGAGCGAGACATGAAGCTGATTTTGCTGGTGGTAACGCTGATGAATAAAATCAAAGGCTACCCTCTGTGGTGGCTCATATGCACGGCAATCGCGGTAATACTTGCTGCACTTTTGATGGTGCTATTGGCCCTGGCGGTAAGGTTCGCTTATGCCGAAAACGTCGGGCAGGTGCCGCAGGATGTGCTCGACAACCCGCGGTCGATGGAATGGTTCCGGCAGCCGCGCATTGCCCAGTGCTGCTCGGTCGCTGATGGATACCCGACGGAGTGGGAATTCAATCAGGCATCAAATCATTACCGCATTCCGAGCAGGAACGACCCGAAAGCGTGGATCGACGTTCCGGATGGCGCCGTCGTCACCCAGGATGCCATGGGCAACCGGGTAGGCAACCCGACCGGCTATGCATGGGTGTGGTGGTACTCGGCCCCAAATCCAGATGGATCATTCGGAATCCGGTGTTTCGTACCAAATGGAGGTGCGTGATGATCAAGGCGGCCGGTACGATGAGAAGAAAACGCAAGACGTGGACTGCCGAGGAGGACGCGACGCTGACGCGCCTGGTTAAGGCAGGTCACTCGCTGGAAGCGATTGCCCGCGAAATGGACCGCGAGGTGCACACGTGCCGGGCGCACCGCAAGCGCCTGGGGCTGCCTACGCGCGGGAGGATATAGCATGAAGCACGGTATGAGGCACTTAATGGTAGACCTGGAGACGTGGGATACCGGGTTAACAGCCGGCATTCGATCGATCGGGGCGGTATGGTTTAAGGAGGCGCCGCCGGAGCCACCGCGGTTGCCGGACTTGTCGAGCTTGTTGGGCCGGGAGTTTTATCGGAACGTGGACGATCCCACGGGAACTCGAAGTGATAGCACCATGCGTTGGTGGGCGGAGCAGCCCGCCGAAACCCAAGCGCTGTTGGAGAACGACCGTCTACCGGTCGAGCAGGCTCTCGATCGGTTTGTCGAGTTCGCGCGCGGGGCGGAATACGTCTGGAGCCATGGGGCGGCGTTTGACGTTGCGATACTGAGCCATCGCCTCGGCGATCGCACGCCGTGGTCGTATAAAGCGGCCCGCGATACCCGGACGCTGTTTGATATCCTGGGCTTTGTGTTGGCTCCGTTTCATGGCCGGCCGCATTACGCGCTTGACGACGCGCGAAACCAGGCCCAGCACGTTATCCACTGCTTGAGGCACATTCGTCGGCTGCGCGTGTTCGGGAAGGCTGACTGACCATGACGGCCTGCTCGACGCCCGCCCAGCTCATGGACGCGCTCGCCAAGCGCAAGGCGGGGCTGTCCATGAGCTATGCGACCATCGATCGCATAGTCGGCCTGTCTGACGGCCGTGCGGAGCGAGTGCTGAATGGGCGCGGCGGACTGAGCGTCAATCTCCTGTTTCCGATGCTGGAAGCACTGGGGATTGAGCTGCAGCTCGTCGAGCGGCCCGACCTGGCGGCGAAGATCATGGCTCGCCCGGATTACGAGGCGGACCACTGGAAGCCGAAGCGGCGGCTGGTCGACGAAACCAAGATAACGCCGCGGGCAATCAAGCGAACAATGGCCGCGCTTGGCAAGAAAGGCGCGGCAAAACTGAATGGTATGCGCGACGCCGCGCATCGGAGCGAAAGCGCCCGTCATGCCGCGATTGTTCGATGGTCGAGCTACAAGTTCAGATTCAAGGTGAGGAAACCGAAATGACCGCGTTGAGTGCCGCTTTCGAGCGAGCCGGGTACAAGCACAGGTATAGCCGTGCTGAAATGGAAGCATTCCCGGCGGTGCAAAAATTCCGAGATCAAGGCGGCTCGCGTGAAGCGTGGATCGCGCTTTACGATCGAGACGTGCAGCTGAGAGGGGCGGGCCGTGGCCCAGTTGCCAGTATTGGCCAGGCTTGCAGTGCCAACCCCTCTCAACCTCTTAGCGATGGAGGCCAGATGGCACGTGCCAGCAATGGCCATGACTGGAGTGCCCCTGTCGCTAACCCCATTCCCCACGCCGGCCAGGGCCAGGGTGCCGAGAACGGCCAAAGTGGTATTGCCGGCGTGGGGAACCATCTTGGTGTCGAGGGCCAGGCCTCCATTGCCAGCAATGGCCATTGCCCGCGCGCTCTCGACACCAGCCCCGATAGCAGCGCCGGCCACGTCGATTGTGCCAGCGATGGCCAGAAGGAAGATGCCGGCGCTGCTACCCCGCTTCGCGAGACACCGGCCAAATCAAGGGCGCCTATGAGGGCCAACGGACACGTGCCGGTGTCTCGCGAGCCAACGGCACAAGCGCGGGCAGCCGTGACGATGATCGGTAACCAAATGATCTATAGCGCATATGGCATCGATTGGAGCAAGGTCACCTACCGCGAACTGCACATCATCGCGCGCCAGGGCGGCGTCGCCAAAGAAATCATCCGGTATCTTGGCGAGGTGCCTGCGGAACTGCATGGCGAGGCAATCCCAGACCTGATCAGGCCGAATGAATTCGTGACAATTATCCAACGGGTGAGGTATTCCAATGAGTGAAGCCACAGACTTTCCCCACGCCGGCCAGTTGCTCAATGCCACGAAAGGCCATGACAAGATTGCTGGCGTGGGGGATCCCGATAGCAGCGCCGGCCATTTTCGGCATGCCAGCGATGGCCAAGGTTGCCTTGCCGGCGCTGCTATTCCAGCCATCGATCTCATTCGTGCGGCGCACCGGCAGCGGTGCTTCGCTATGGAAACGCGCAAGATGCTTTACCTGCGCTTGGGCGCCATGATCCGCATGGAGCTGGGCTGGCGCAAGGACCTGCCGGAGCGGGAACGGAAGGCAATCGCAGCGCAGGCACAGAAAATGATCGATGAGGAAACCGGGCCGTGCCAAAACCTGATTATCGGCACCAAGCGAGCGGCTGCTGTGTTTGAGATTGAGGAAAGGGCTACCGAAAAACTCATGGGCAAACTCGCCAAGCAGCTGCCGGTGTGGGAAGCGTTCGGCCGGCATGTGCGCGGTTTCGGCGAGCTGCGCCTCGCGGTCATTGTGGCAGAGGCCGGCGACCTCGCCGGCTACGACCGCGAGGCGCAGCTCTGGAAGCGCATGGGCCTCGCGCCGGGGCAGAGCAGGCTACCTAAGGGGCTGTCGCGCGAGCAAGCCAAGGCGGCTTGGATTGAGCGGGGATACAATCCAAGGCGCCGATCGGAGATGTGGGTTATCGGCGACGTGCTCATCAAGGGGAACCGGGACGGAAAGTACCGCACGATGTATCTGGCGCGGAAGGAATACGAGCGGGCCCGAGATCCGAAAATGACCAAGATGCACGCCCATCGCAGGGCGCAGCACTACATGGAAAAACGCTTGCTGCGCGATTTGTGGCGAGCGTGGCGCCGGCCCAACCACGTGGTGCCGCAATTGCGGCCAATCAGCAAGTGGCCGGCGCCAGTTATCGAGGAATGCGCCGCAGGCGCATGATGATGCGGCGCCGGGCCATAAAGGAGATTGATCAAAAACGGTCGCAAAGTACCGCATCATGAAGCCAAAACAGCTGCAAGAGCCTCAATCAGCTTTTCGGCCATCAGGGGCATTTGCCGGCCGGCAAGCCACCCGTGAACCGTGCGCTCATGAACACCGAGCACCTCGGCAGCCTCGCCGATGGTCAACTCATGGCCGTTGATCCATGCTCGCAAGTCGGCTGGCGTCATGGTAGAGGTGAAGCGTTGCATAGGCCTTGTATCCTTTCCGAGGCTTGTGCAGGGGCCGGGTTGTGGTGGCCCGGCCCCACTTTCATCACTCTGTCGGCATCCGGAATTCCCTTCCGGTGGCTGCGTTTGTGGTTAGTTGTACCATCCTTGTGAAAGCAGTTCGCGCCTATCGCCGCTTTCGGCAATGACGATGCCGTCACGTTCTAGAAAGTACCAAGCGCGCCTGCGGTCCCGTAAAAGGCGCCATTGGCACCCCATCGCTTCATATTCTTTACAAATCAGCATCGCTTTCCCCTCTCTTTGTCGGCATGGTCGCCGCTATTGGGCGCCACGCGGCGCCCAAGGTGCGGGGATCATCCCGTTCAGAGTGAGATCTGGATCACGCTGTACCCTGGCGAGCGCGGTCCAATTGCCATTGGGCCGGCGCGTTCCCATATTTTTTGACCTGCTCCTCGCACAAAATTTTGAGGTAACGCACCTTGTCAGCGCCGCGCGGGAACGCGTCGATAAATTCCAGAGATTTTTCAATATCCGGGTAGGCGACTCCGGCTGCTCGGGCCGCCTCTCTATACCCATTGGCAAAATGGTAATCTGCTGCCGCGCCTTGCTTCCACTGCAAATGATCCCGTAGAACTGTTTCACGGTCGCGGCTGCCACGCCAGAATGATTGGCGACCGTTTTCTATGTTGGAATTTGCGTCCGGGTTAGGCGATGTAAAAGTGGGCTGCATGGCTTTTCTCCTCTGCGATTTCGGCATGATCGCCGCTATTGGGGCCGGCCCGCGGCCCCAAGGTGCGGAGATCAGCACCAAACGAGGCCGGTCATCTCGGAGTAGATGGTTTCGGACCAATCGCGGTGCACGTCATTAGGACCACGGAGTTGACGGATTACAGCGGCCGGCCAACTCATGACTTTTGCGGCCCACTCAAGTGTTTCCAGATCCCATCCTGCAGGCATGTCGGCCTCCTCACCAAAAGACGCGCAGGGAAATGGCCGCGAACAGTACGATGCAGGCTGCAATCCCGACGGCCACGAAGGTTTCGACGTCATCACGCGTCATGGTGATTCCCCCTGTTTGCCGTCATTCGTCGATGTTTCGGACGATATCGTTCCAGTCGCACGGGAGCGCGTCTTTCGCGCTTTCTCTCCCGAACTCTATCGTTCCTACCCGGTATTCTAGAGTGGCTGCCTCCAAGAATTGCCGAAAACCGTAGGTGCGGATCAGCTCTCGAATGACCTTGCGGTCCGTTTCGAGCATAGCGTCGTTACTGGTCATGGTGTTGGTTCCTTTCTGACTGGCGGAGTGGTGATCCGCATCAACACGCACAATATGACATGTGTTCGGGCATATGTCAACTTGTCATTCAATCACGTTTTCGTGATAGGTTATTGGATATGGCGAGTGACCGATCGGTCAATAAGCAATCCTTCCTACCTACGGGTGCTAAGCCATTGAATGCACAAGACAAATCGCTATGCCTTGACACGCGATATTTCCTATGCGCACCTCGCGCGCGGCTCCGTTCCCCAGCTGCCCAACACCCACCCTCCCTCAAGCCCAAGCAACCGAGCAAGCGCTCACCAAGAGCGAGCAGCCAGCCAAGCAGCCAACCGACCAAGCAAGCAGGCAAGCGAGCACGGAAGGTAGCTCACCGTCCCTCAACCCTCATTGACTCACCGGGACACCACAAGCGAGCGCGAAGGGGCTCGAGCTGGCGGCACAAACCGTGGTCCCGTAATCCATGATTATGTGCTCTACGCTCGGTTTCCTCTGTGGCCGTAGCACTTCCGCGATTGTTCACCGTTCAGGTAAGCGCCGGGTAATCACTTGGCCCGCTGCGGGGCGTGCGATCGGCCGCGCGAAGGGGCTCTCCCTGGCACGAAAAGACCGGGGTAGGGTGGGGGAGGGGCCGGAAACGGGCGCCTGCGGGAAATTCGACATCCCCCCCCTCTCGCGCGGCGATTTCTGGGGAATGCCTGTATCCCGGTAGTCGGTTGGTTTCGGTGCGTAGTGGTTTTGGAGTCACATTGATAGTTGGCGGGGGTGCTTGGGATGTGGCGGTGGATGTGAGGAGGGAGCGGCCATGAGCGATAACGGCGGTCAATCCCCACGCAGGTGGGAGCTGGATTTGGAATGCCGGCTGCTTATGGAGGGGTCTCCTCTTTGGTGGCTGTACCATGCCGGATGGCGCGGTAGCGAGGAGGAAGGTCGTCGGATTTTGAAAGAGGCGAGGTAGCGGCCATGGCGGATTATGGGCCGAAGATGAGCCGGTTGTCGGAGCCGCACCAGCGGTTTGTGGTGGCTTTGGTGGATCAGTTGGCGGCTGGCGGGGGGATGAATTATGGGCAGGCTGCGGCGGCGGCGGGGTATCCGCTTTGGAGGCAGGGTGGGTCGAATGAATCGAAGAGGGTGAAGCAGAGCCAGCGGCAGCGTGGGCATGAGATTATGCAGCGCGAGGATGTTTTGGATGCGCTGCATGAGGTTGCGGGGAAGAATTTGCGGGCGCTGGCTGCGGTAGCTGTTCACCGGCTTGGAAAGATGGTGGAGGACCCGAAGTCGAAGGGCCATGCGACTGCGGTTTTGGCGACGCTGGATCGGACGGGGTATGGGGCGGAGCAGCGGATCAGCGTTGAGCACACGGATTTGACGGGCGATGCGCTGCTGGCCCGGATCGAGGTGCTGGCGCGGAAGCATGGGCTTGATCCGGCGAAGCTGCTGGGCGGCGCGGTGCCGGCGGTGAAGGTAATCGAGCATGAGAAATGATCGGCATCCGCTTGTGCACGCTGCGTGAGGACTGGGGGCGGGTTCCGGCCGGGGCTGAGGTTCGGGTGCAGGAGGATATTTTGTGGGTTACGGAGCGGGCTGCGGAGCGCTACCGGGCGCGCGGGTGGGACATGCGGCTGATCAGGGTGGTGAAGGCCGATGGCCGTGCCGACGACCGCTGATCTGCGCGAGACGCTGGAGCTGCTGGAGGCGCTGGACCGGCGCAAGACGTATCGGGCTTTCGAGTATTTCGAGCCGTACCCGAAGCAGCGGGAGTTTTTTGCGCTGAGCGCCACCAAGCGCGAGATCATGCTGACGGCCGGCAATCAACAGGGCAAGACGCATGCCGGCGCCTACAAGGCCGCGGTGCACCTGACGGGCGAATATCCTGCCTGGTGGACCGGGCGGCGATGGGACCGGCCGACGCGCGGGTGGATCTGCGGGGAGACTTCGCTGTCGGTGCGCGACACCCAGCAGAAGAAGCTCTGCGGCGAGCCCGGGGTCGACGCCGATTTCGGCACCGGCATGATTCCGAAGGCCGCTTTCGTCGATAAGCCGTCGCTGTCGCGCGGGGTGACAGACGCCTACGACACGATCCAGGTGCGGCACAAGTCCGGCGGCATCTCGGTGGCCCGGTTCAAGTCGTACGAGCAGGGCCGGGCCAAGTTCCAGGGCGAGACGCTCGACTGGATCTGGGACGACGAGGAATGCCCCTATGAGATTTACCTGGAGCAGCTGGCGCGCATCACCGCGACGCAGGGACTGATTTATACCACCTACACCTCGATGCTGGGCGAGACGAAGCTGACGGAGCGGTTCCACAAGGAGGAATCGCCCGACCGCGCCGTCGTGACGATGGGCTTGAAAGATGCGCTCCACATCCCTCCCGAGGACCACGAGAAGATCATTGCCCAGTACCCCGAATACCAGCGGGTTGCCCGAATTTATGGCGGCATCATGCGTGGCGAAGGCCGTGTGTTCACGATGCCTGAAGCCGCTATCACTGAGCCCCCCGTCGAATATATCCCTCCTTACTGGCGCAAGCTATGGGGGTTCGACTTTGGTATCGGGCACCCTTTTGGCGCAGTGCTCATCCTGTGGGACCTCGATACCGATACCATTCACGTCCACCATGCGATCCGTATGTCGGATACCCTCCCGCTGCAGCACTGGCAGGCCGTCAAGCTGATCGGCGCCGACGTGCCGATCGCCTGGCCGAAGGACGGGGCCGACCGGGAGAAGACCACCGGGCAGCCATTGGCCGCGGCCTACAAAAAGCACGGGGCGAGGATGCTGGACGCGCCGGCGACCTGGCCCGACGGGTCGATGTCGACGGAAGCCGGCATTTCCGAGATGGACGAGCGCATGAAGACGGGCCGGTTCAAGGTGGCGGCGCATCTGTCCGAGTGGTTCGAGGAATACCGCAATTACCACCGCAAGGACAACCTGATCGTCAAGACGAAGGACGATCTGATGTCCGCCACCCGGATCGCCATCATGATGAAGCGATATGCGCGGAGCGTGGCGCTGGGCTCGGAGCAGGCGCGGCGCGGGCAGTCCGTGATGTGCCAGAACGTGGATTTTGACCCGTTCTAAGTACGTTGTGACTCCAGGCATATAGACGGTATCCGGCGGTCAAGGATGGACCGCCCATGGACGAATTTCAATGTTGCGTGCGCGTCAGCAAGAAGCATGGCGATGCGCTGAATTCGTGGCCATCCACCGCGCGGATCGCATCGGAAGCGATTATCGCCAGGTGGCTCGCAGACCATCCCGGCTTTGTCGTCATTGGAGACACGTCGGCGTGCGTTCCCTCCGATGACAAGACGTTCCCCTTCCTTCTCGTTCGAACAGTGCAGGTGCAGCCATGCCAATGCCCATGAGCGGCTTGTCGGCCGCTGCCACCGATCTCGGAATGGCGCTAGGCCAGCAGACCGCCGACGAAACCGAGGAGCAGCGCAAGCGCCGGCTCCAGCAGCAGCAGATGCAGCGCATGGGGCTGCCCGCCGGCGGCGCGGCCAATGCTCTCGGCCTGGGAGGCATGGGTGTCCGAACCGGGTACTGAAATCACCTTGG
>Ga0335069_10015526_pt1 | contig 10647 bp, 7 predicted proteins | sample Lox_Sample_11_FD_206714 | JGI IMG/M metagenome (GOLD analysis project Ga0335069, IMG submission 206714) | Soil microbial communities from Loxahatchee National Wildlife Refuge, Florida, United States - Lox_Sample_1.1 | ecosystem: Environmental > Terrestrial > Soil > Wetlands | place: USA: Florida... | reverse complement strand
TAGTCGCTGACCCCGTAGATCTCCTGGATCAGCAGCAGGCCCGGCCCGCTGCCGCTGTCCGGAACCCAGATGAACAGGTCGAACGCCCCGCCGCCCTCGGCCGGCACCTGCTCGACGCGTTGCTGCATGACTCTCCTCCGACCACGTTAGGTGCTGATTACAGCCAGGCAGACTGCGGGCACGCTGACGTCCGTGCCGTCCAGGACGACGCCCTGGGTGGACGCGGCCAGCACCGCGGTGCCGGGCCGGCCCAGCGGCAGCCGCTGCGCCTGCTCGCTGAGGTTGACCACGACCCGCAGCCGGCCACGGCTCAGCACCAGCCAGCGCCGGCTCTCGTCGTAGTCGGCCTGGACCCGGTCCAGCCGCGGGTCGGTCAGATCCGGCCAGGCCCGGCGCAGCGCGATCAGCTCGCGGTACCAGGCCAGGATGTCGCGATGCGCGGCCTCGTCCAGCTCGGCCCAGTCCAGCTTGGACCGGTAGAAGGTGGCCTCGTCCTGCGGGTCCGGCACGTCGGCCGGGCCCCAGCCGAACGCGGCGAACTCGGCCCGGCGGCCGGCCGCCACGGCCCGGGCCAGCTCCGGGTCGGTGTGATCGGTGAAGTACTGCCACGGGGTGGCCGCCGCCCACTCCTCCCCCATGAACAGCATCGGGGTGAACGGCGAGGTCAGCACCAGCCCGGCGCCGATCTTGACCAGGCCAGGTGCCAGCCCGGCGGAGATCCTGTCCCCGGTGGCCCGGTTGCCGACCTGGTCGTGATCCTGCAGGTAGCCGAGGAACCGGAAGGACGGGATGCGCAGCAGGTCCACCGGGCGGCCGTGGCTGCGGCCGCGGAACGCCGACCACGTGCCGTCGTGGAAGAACACCCGGGTCAGCGTCTTGACCAGGGCCCGCATCGAGCCGAAGTCGCAGTAGTAGCCCTGCCGCTCGCCGGTCACCGCGGCGTGCGCCGCGTGGTGGAAGTCGTCGCTCCACTGCCCGGTCAGCCCGTACCCGCCGGCCTCCCGCGAGGTGACCAGCCGGGGGTCGTTCAGGTCCGACTCGGCGATCAGCACCAGCTCCCGGTTCAGCCGGGTACCCAGCGCCTGCACCTCGACCGCGAGTTCCTCCAGGAAGTGCAGCGCCCGGTGGTCCTCGAACGCGTGCACCGCGTCCAGCCGCAGCCCGTCCACGTGGTAGTCGCGCAGCCACATCAGCGCGTTGCTGATCAAGAAGGTCCGCACCTCGTCGGAGCCGGGCTGGTCCAGGTTGACCGCCGGGCCCCACGGCGTCACGTGCGCCTCGGTGAAGTACGGGCCGAACGCCCCCAGGTGGTTGCCGATGCCGACATGGTTGTAGACCACGTCGAGCAGCACCCCGAGCCGCCGCGCGTGACACGCGTCCACGAAGCGCTTCAGCCCGTCCGGGCCGCCGTAGGGCTCGTGCACCGCCCACAGGTGGATGCCGTCGTAGCCCCAGCCCCAGCGGCCCGGGAAGGTGGCCACCGGCATCAGCTCGATCATGTCCACGCCCAGGTCGCGGAGATGGTCGAGGCGGCCGATCGCGGCGTCGAACGTGCCTTCCTGGGTGAACGTGCCGACGTGCAGCTCGTAGACGACCGCGCCGCGCAGCGGCCCGCCGCGCCAGCCCCGGTCGGTCCACCGGAACGCCGCCTGGGCGTAGCTGCGGCTCAGCCCCTGGCTGCCGAACGGCTGCCGCGGCGATCGCGGGTCGGCCAGCGGCTCGCTGCCGTCCAGCCGGAACCCGTAGTCGGCCCCGTCGGCCGCGTCTGGCACGTCCGCTTCCCACCAGCCGGGCGAGACGGCCGGGTGCATCGGCAGCACCTTCTCCGCGCCGTCCGCCACACCCGCCAGCTTGACCTGAATCTCCACCGCCCCGGCGGCAGGGGCCCATACCCGGAACACGCTCACCTCGGCACCTCAGGAGACATCATCAGCTGCCGGGGCGGCCGCGTCGAGATCCGGTGCGGGTGATCCGGCGGGGACGAGCAGGGCCACGGGCCGGCGTTGGGTAACAGCGGACAGCAGCGGGCGCGGGCCGGCATGCGTGGCACCGGTCAGCAGATCCAGGTACTGGCCGGCGGGCAACGGCAGGACGGTGCCCGCCCAGCCGCCGCCGCGGCGCAGCCCGACGGGCAGCCGGGTGGCCACGGTGACGGCCAGGCCGCGGGCGAACGCGACGGCGTGCCCGGCCGCCGGGCCCTCGGCGGCCAGCGGCTGGTAGCTGCCCGCGAACCAGCCGGGCTGGGCCCGGCGCAGCCGCAGCGCGGTGGCGGTGACCAGCAGCTTCTCCATATCTGTGCTGGCCCGGGGGGGCGGCCCCCCGGAGCCCACCGATCGGCTCTCCGAGCCGAGGCCGGTCCCACCGGCCGGGTCGGCCAACCCCCCATCCAGCGCCGCGAGCAACTCGCGACCGCGGGCGAAGTTGGCCGGGTGCCGGTTGTCCGGGTCGACCAGGGCCAGCCCCATCAGCTCGCACCCCTGGTACACATCGGGCACCCCGGGCATGGTGAGCTGGACCAGCTTCATGCCGAGCGAGTTCACCCGGGCGTCCTCGCCCAGCGTGGTGACGAACCGGCTGAGCTGGCCGGCCAGCTCGTCGTCGTCCAGCACCTGCTCGGCGAAGCCGAGCACCATCGACTCGTACTCCAGGTCGGGGTCGGTCCACGAGGTGCGCGTCTTGGCCTCGCGCATGGCCTTGACCAGGTACTCGGTGAGCCGGTCCCGGCCCAGCGGCCAGGCCCCGGCCAGCGTCTGCCACATCAGGTACTCGGTGTCCGGATCCGGGACCAGGCCGCTGGCCAGCGCCGCGGCCCGGTCGTGCCAGCGGGTCACCGCCGCCGTCCAGGCCTGCGGTATCTCGGCCAGCACCGCGAGCCGGGCCCGGACGTCCTCCTGGCGCTTGGTGTCGTGGGTGGACAGCGTGGTCAGCGTGCCCGGCCAGTCCCGGGCCAGCCGCGCGGCGAACCGGTGGAACTCGTCCGGCGACCAGCCGAACCGGTCCGGGTCGCCGCCGACCTCGTTGAGTGCGACCAGCCGGGACCAGCGGTAGAACGCGGTGTCCTCCACGCCCTTGGCCATCACCGGGCCGCAGACCTGCTGGAACAGCGTGATCAGCGGCGCGGGGCCGGTCAGCACCAGCTCGGTGACGCAGGCCAGGACGGGATGCAGCCGCTCGGCCAGCCGCGGCCAGGCGGCCGCCGCGGCCTGGTCCAGGATCGCGGCCGATTCTGCCGGGACCGGCTCGCCGGGTACCACGTAGGCCCGGTACACCGGCATGGCGGTGAGCAGCTCGGTGAGCACGCTCGCCACGTCCGCGGCGGTGTGGCCGTCCAGGGCCGGGTGCCCGGTCCCGGCGACCAGCCGGGCCAGCCGGGTCACCTCGGCGGCCAGCGCCTGCTCCGCCTCGGCCCGCTTGGCCGTCTCGGCCACCCCGGCGAACCGCTCGGCGCCGCCGGTGCTGACCACGTACCCGGTGGCCAGCGGCTCCGCCCCGGCCGGGTCGAGGAACAGGCCGCCGACCGCGCCGAGGCTGTCGTAGCCGGTGGTGCCCGCGCACGGCCAGTCGGAGGGCAGCCGCTCGTCCCCGGAGAGGATCTTCTCGGTGCACACCCAGCGGCCGCCGGCCCGCTCGGCCAGCCGGCCCAGGTAGCCGCGCGGGTCGGCCAGCCCGTCCGGGTGATCCACCCGGAGCCCGTCGATGAGGCCCTCGGCGACCAGGCCGAGGATCACCGCGTGGGTGGCCTCGAACACCTCGGGGTCCTCCACCCGGACCGCGATCAGCGAGCTGATGTCGAAGAACCGCCGCCAGTTGAGCTCGGTGGCGGCCAGCCGCCAGTCGGCCAGCCGGTAGTACTGCTCGGCCAGCAGGCCAGGCAGCGGCAGCCGTTCCGTGTCCGGGCGGACCGGGAACACGTGGTCGAAGTAGCGCAGCACCGGCTCACCGTCGAGCTGGCTCACCGTCAGGTCGGCCAGGCAGCCGTCCAGCGGGCCGCCCAGCACCGGCAGCAGCAGCCGGCCGTCCTCGGCCGTCCAGTCCACGTCGAACCAGGACGCGAACTCCGAGTCCGGCCCGTCCCGGAGCACCGACCAGAGCGGCCGGTTCAGCGACTCGGGCACCGGGACGGCCATGTGGTTGGGCACGATGTCCACGATCACGCCGAGACCGGCGGTGCGGAAGGCCCGTACCATCTCCCGGAACGCCGCCTCGCCGCCCAGGTCGGTGGACACCCGGGAGTGGTCCACCACGTCGTAACCGTGCCGGGAGCCGGGCGTGGCCTGCAGGATCGGCGACAGGTAGACGTGGCTGACGCCCAGCGCGGCCAGGTAATCCGCGATGGCAGCGGCGTCCGCGAAGCCGAAGCCCGGCTGGAGCTGGAGCCGGTAGCTGGACCGCGGCGACTCTCGGGGGGTTCCGGGGGACCGCCCGCCCGGGCCAGCATTAGACACGGCCCAGGACCTGCATGGACCGGCTCTGGATGGGTACCGCGTCGCCCGGCTTGGCCGCGGGCGCGTCCGGCATCGCGCTCACCGGCAGCGCGGTGTCCAGCACCTTGACCCACTGCTCCCCGTACCGCTGCGGCGGGATGGTGAACTCCAGGTCCAGCTCGCTGGCGTTGAACAGGAGCAGGAACGACTCGTCGCGGATCCGCTCGCCGCGCGGGTCGGGCTCGGTGATCGCGTCGCCGTTGAGGAAGACGATGAGCGACTTGGCGAAGCCGGCATCCCAGTCGTCGTCGGTCATCTCCTCCCCGGCCGGGGTGAACCAGGCGATGTCGCCCGGGTGATCGCCCTCGGCACAGCCGCTCTTTCCCGGGGCCACCTGCTGCCCCTGGAAGTACCGGCGGCGGCGGAACACCGGGTGGTCGGCGCGCAGCCGGATCAGCGTGCGGACGAAGTCGACCAGATCCTGGTCACCCTCGTCCTCCTCGTGGGTGGGCGGGTCGCCGTCCGGCGGCCAGTGCAGCCACGAGATCTCGGTGTCCTGGCAGTAGGCGTTGTTGTTGCCGTGCTGGGTGCGGCCCATCTCGTCGCCGGCCAGCAGCATCGGCACGCCCTGGGACAGCAGCACGGTGCACAGGAAGTTGCGCTTCTGCCGGTCGCGCAGCCCGGCGATGTCCGGGTCGCTGGTCGGCCCCTCGGCGCCGCAGTTCCAGGACCGGTTGTCGTCGCTGCCGTCCCGGCCGCCCTCACCGTTGGCCTCGTTGTGCTTGTGGTCGTAGGAGACCAGGTCGGCCAGCGTGAAGCCGTCGTGCGCGGTGACGAAGTTGACCGAGGCGACCGGCCGCCGGGCGTCGCTCAGGTACAGGTCGCTGGACCCGGTCAGCCGGGAAGCGAACTCGGGCAGCGTGGCGTGCTCGCCGCGCCAGAAATCGCGCACCGTGTCCCGGTACTTCCCGTTCCACTCCGTCCACAACGGCGGGAAGTTGCCGACCTGGTAGCCGCCCTCTCCCACGTCCCACGGCTCGGCGATGAGCTTGACCTGGGACACCACCGGGTCCTGCTGGCACATGTCGAAGAACGCGGACAGCCGGTCCACCTCGTGGAACTGCCGGGCCAGCGCCGCGGCCAGGTCGAAGCGGAACCCGTCCACGTGCATCTCGGTGACCCAGTAGCGCAGCGAGTCCATGATCATCTGGAGCACGTGCGGGTGCCGCATCAGCAGGCTGTTGCCGGTGCCCGTGGTGTCCATGTAGAACCGCTGGTCGTCGCTGACCAGCCGGTAGTACGACGTGTTGTCGATGCCGCGGAAGGACAGCGTGGGGCCGAGGTGGTTGCCTTCCGCGGTGTGGTTGTACACCACGTCCAGGATCACTTCGATGCCGGCCTGGTGCAGCGTCCGGACCATCGACTTGAACTCCTGGACCTGCTCGCCGCGGGTGCCGCTGGCCGCGTAGCTGTTGTGCGGCGCGAAGAACCCGATGGTGTTGTAGCCCCAGTAGTTGGCCAGGCCGCGTTCGGCCAGGATGGCGTCGCTGACGAACTGGTGCACCGGCATCAGCTCGATCGCGGTAGCGCCCAGCCCGTGCAGGTGCTCGATGACCGCGGGATGGGCCAGCCCCTGGTACGTGCCGCGCTGGCCCGGCGGCACCCCCGGGTGCAGCTTGGTCAGCCCGCGCACGTGCGCCTCGTAGATCACTGTCTCGTGGTACGGGGTGCGCGGGTGCCGGTCGTTGTCCCAGCTGAAGAACGGGTTGATCACCACCGACCGGGGCACGTAGGGCGCGGAGTCGGTGTCGTTGCGCTCGTCCGGCTGGCCGAACGGGTAGGCGAACACGGCCGGGTCCCAGTCCACGCCGCCCTCGATGGCCTTGGCGTACGGGTCGAGCAGCAGCTTGGCCGGGTTGCACCGGTGCCCGGCCGCCGGGTCGTACGGGCCGTGCACCCGGTACCCGTAGCGCTGGCCCGGCCCCACGCCGGGCAGGTAGCCGTGCCAGACGAACCCGTCCACCTCGTGCAGCGGCATCCGGGTCTCGGCCCCGTCCTCGTCGAACAGGCACAGCTCAACGCGGTCGGCCACCTCGGAGAACAGGGCGAAGTTGGTGCCCACGCCGTCATAGGTCGCGCCGAGCGGATAGCTCCCGCCCGGCCAGATCAACGCCTCGTGGGCCACCGGATCCATCCCTGGTTTCGTGTGCTTCCGCCCCACCCGTGCACTCCCCGGCCGCCTCGGCCCTGCGGCCGCCGGTGACCTTGCGACCATAGCGCGCTCCCCTGCCGGAGCGTGAACTGGCCCGGCGCGGGCAGCCAAACCCAGAGTGAATAGCGGGACAATCGTGACCCAATGGGATAGGCGGGGCCAGGAGGATGAGATCCAGAACGGATCAGGTGTCCCGGATGATTTCCTTGATCAGCTTGATCGTGCCCGCCGGGGTGAGCGCCTCCGCGCTCAGCCGGTTCATGATCTCCATGTAGTGGTCCACGTCGGTGCGCCGCTCCAGGTACAGGGCACTGGTCAGCTGCTCGATGTAGACGACGTCCGGCAGGTCGGGCTCGCCGAACCGGAGCACGGTGAACGAGCCGCCCGCGGCCGCGTGGCCGCCCCGGCGGAACGGCACCACCTGGAGGGTGACCTGGTTCAGCGCGGACACCTCGAGCAGCCGGTTGAGCTGCTCGCGCATCACGTCCCGGCCGCCGACCGGGCGGCGCAGCGCGGCCTCGTCCATCACCGACCACACCCGTGGCGGCTGCGCGCTGGTGAGCAGGTTCTGGCGGGCCATCCGCAGGCTGACCCGGCGGTCGATCTCGCTGGCCGGGGCGGCCCGGTGGCCGAGCATGGTGACCGCCCGCGCGTAGCCCTCGGTCTGGAACAGGCCGTGCACGAACTGCAGCTCGAACGTTCTGATCAGCGAGGCCGCGGCCTCCAGGCCCAGGTAGGTCTCGAACCAGTCCGCCAGGATGTCGCCGTACTGGGTCCACCAGCCCTGGTTGTTGGCCTGCCGGGCCAGCGAGAGCAGCCCGGCCCGGGTCTGCTCATCGGTCACCCCGTACAGGGTGAGCAGATCGGCCACGTCTCGCAGCTTGCAGCCGACCCGGCCGTGCTCCAGGCGGCTGATCTTCGACCGGGACGACCGGATCTCGTAGCCGGCCTGCTCCGGGGTGATCTCCGCGGCCTCACGGAGCCGCCGCAGCTGGGCGCCGAGCATCATCCGGACGACGGTGCCGCCGGCCCGGCTGCCAGTCAATGCGCCAGTCGGCTCGTCGTCTGCTGGATGCACGGCGCTCATCTCAGCTCCCGGCTCATCCAAGCTCCCGACCCGATGGAATCACGGCCCAGTAACACTCAACCCCCCGGCCGATGCCAGACGTAGTGCCCGCGAGCGAGTCAGGGCGCGCAAAATCTGCCAGCAGCGTGACCCACCATCCGGGCGGGGCACACAGAGCACGATATCACCGCGCCGGCACCGTGTCCCGGGTCGGAACGCCGCGATTTTCTGTGCCCCGGGCAGCCGGTCACAGGTCGTCGAACTCGCCCTGCTTGACGGCGTCCAGGAAGGCGGACACGGCCCACCGCGGGTAGATCAGTGCTGGGCCAGCCGGGTGCCGGGAGTTCCGCATCGCGATCGCGCCATCCGGAAGCTCGGCCATCTCCACACAGCTCCCGCTGGGGTTGCTGATGCTGCTCTTCCGCCAGCGCACGGCGAGCTCACCAGCGGGGATGCCGTTCTGAACCTGCAACTCTTCCTCCTGGCAAGGTGGAAATCGTTTACCACGGGGGAAGCGCCCCGCGGTGGATGATCACCTGCACAGAGCAGCCTAACAGATCAAATGCACGTGCACCTGAACGTGCAACAGATCGTGCAAGGGGCGTTGCAAACGGAACGTGCATAAGGCAGGATACCTGCAGCAAGGTAGCCCTGCCCTGGACGACGACAGGATCCCCCACAAACCCATGAGAGCGCACCCATTACGGCTGGCCGGCACCGTGGCCCGTGACGTGCGCTGGGACTGGCTGGCGCCCGCCGTGACCATGGCCGCAGCGGCGAATGGCGTTCACCCGCTGGCGGCCGATCGCGCCGCACTGGAGTGGACCTGCCTCCCCCGCGTTGCCACCCGTACCCCCGGCTCCGACGCCCGTTCGGTGGGCGCGGCCCGGGACTTCAGCCTGGCCACCTTGCGGCGCTGGGGCGTGGCTGACCGCACCGACGACATCGCGATCGTGCTGTCCGAACTGCTGACCAACGCCCTCCGGCATGCCCACCTGTCAGCCCAGCCCGCCCGGCCGGCTCAGTCGGCCTCGGCGTGGAGCGGCGATCAGGGGCCGGGGGTTCCGGGGGGTCACTCCTCCGGGCTCAGGATGGCCCTGGTCCAGCCGGGGCGGTTCGTGCTCGTGGTGGTGAGCGACCCGGCGCGGCAGGTACCGGTGCTCCGTGAGCCGGACTACCTGGCCGAGAGCGGCCGCGGGCTGCACGTCATCAACGCGCTGAGCGACGGCTGGGGCTGCACTACGCCCAGCGACGCCGGGAAGGCGGTCTGGGCCCTGTTCGCGGTGCGCCTGGCGCAGCCGCGGCCGGGCCCAGCCGCGGGCTGCCTGTCCGCGCGGGGCCAGCTGGCGGCAGCGGAGGAATTGTGAGCGCTCCCAACTAAACCGGTTAGTGCTCGGTCAGCGCCCACCCATGACGCACGATCCCCCGGGCAGCCATGCACGGTCCCCGGGCTGGCCGGCTAGCTGGCCGCCCGAAGGTAGCGGACCGGCGCTGGGCCGTCGGCGGCGGCGGCGACCTGGCCGGTGCCGGACAGGTACTCCAGGTGCGCCGCCGTCTCCGCCAGCGCGGCCCGGCGCATCATCCCGGTCACCGCACCCCAGCCCCGGGACCAGGACAGCTGCTGGGTCACCTGCCAGGTCGTGGCGGGCCCGAGCCGGTCGGTGACGGCCAGGATCTCGGCGCACCGCCGGTCATGGTGCGCCAGCAGCATCCGGGTCCGGTCGGCCAGGCCGTGGAACCGGTACTCGTGCGCGGGCAGCGCCTCGGCGCTGTCGTACTTGGCCGTCTGCTGCAGCGCGCCCAGATAGGCGGCCAGCGGCGGGTCGGCGGCGTGCGGCTGCAGCCCGATGTTCGGGCTGATCCGGGGCAGCACGTGGTCCCCGGTCAGCAGCACGTCCTCGGTCTCCTCGTGCAGGCACAGATGGCCGGGGGTGTGCCCGGGTGTCCACACGGCGCGGAGCCGCCGGCCGGGCAGCGGGACCAGGTCGCCGTCGGCCAGCAGCACCGAGGGCTCCACCATGTCCAGCACCCAGCGGATCCCTTCCGGGCTGATGAGCAGCTCAGCGGCGATGTCATCGGGCACGCCGCAGGCTCGCAGCCAGCGCCGGTCCTCGGCCGGGCTGCGCACGTCGTCCCAGAGCCGCGCGGGCAGCGAGTCCCGCTCGGCCGGGTGCATGGCGATCCAGGCGCCGGACGCGTCGCGCAGCCGCCCGGACAGGCCGTGGTGATCGGGGTGCACGTGGGTGACCACGATGCCGGTCAGGTCGGTGACGGCCGCGCCGGCCTCGGCCAGCCCGGCCTGCAGCGCCTGCCAGGTCGGCTCGGTGTTCATCCCCGGATCGACCAGGACGAGGCCGGAGTCACCGGCGATCAGGTAGCTGAGCGTGTAGCGCAGCGGGTTGCCTGGGATCGGCACCGGGATCGACCACAGGTCCGGGCGGACCAGTTCGGTCAGCGGCAGGGTGCGGGACTGCCAGGCGTCCCGCTGGGCCACCCCGGTCACCCGCATGACGGCAGCCTATACTGACGCTTACCGTTCAGCAAATAGCACCTCGTGTGGGATGGTCACCGGCCCGCGCCGCCGCCACTCCCGCGGGTAGCCCAGCGAGACCTCCTGGAACGGCACCCCGTCGTACCAGGTGGTGCGCGGGATGTGCAGGTGCCCGTAGACGACCGCGCGGGCCCGGTAGCGCAGATGCCAGTCCGCCGTCCGGGTGGTGCCGCACCACTGCGCGAACTCCGGGTAGCGCAGCACCCGGGTCGGCTCGCGGACCAGCGGGAAGTGGTTCACCAGCACGGTCGGCAGGTCGGGGTCCAGCGCGGCCAGCCGGCCCTCCGACAGCGAGATCCGGGCCGCGCACCACGCCGCACGGCTCGGGTACGGATCGGGGTACAGGAACCGCTCGTCGCTGCACACCACGCCGGTGTCGTACGCCCGGGCCAGC
>Ga0335069_10015525_pt1 | contig 10647 bp, 6 predicted proteins | sample Lox_Sample_11_FD_206714 | JGI IMG/M metagenome (GOLD analysis project Ga0335069, IMG submission 206714) | Soil microbial communities from Loxahatchee National Wildlife Refuge, Florida, United States - Lox_Sample_1.1 | ecosystem: Environmental > Terrestrial > Soil > Wetlands | place: USA: Florida... | reverse complement strand
TCCTTGCAGCGCCGCCATCAAAAAATCATGGAGGAGTGTCCCTCGCCTTTGGTCGACGCGCATCCTGAAATGCGCCGCGCCATGGGAGAGGCAGCGGTTCGCATTGCGCGCGCCGCGGGCTACTACGGCGCCGGAACTATTGAATTCCTCGTCGACAGTGACCGCAACTTCTACTTTCTCGAAATGAATACGCGGCTCCAGGTGGAGCACCCCGTGACCGAGCTCGTCACCGGCCTCGATCTCGTGCGCCTTCAAATGGAGATCGCCGCCGGCGAGCCGCTTCGCATCCGCCAGGAAGACGTCGATTGGCGCGGCGCAGCCATCGAGTGCCGCATCTATGCCGAGGACCCGGACAATCAATTCTTCCCTTCGCCCGGCCGCATCACTCATCTCAATCGGCCAATGGGTCCCGGCATCCGATTCGATTCCGGCGTCTATCCCGGATGGACCGTGCCGCTCGATTACGATCCCCTGCTCGCCAAGCTCGCCGTATGGTCCGGTTCTCGAGAACAGGCCATAGCCCGCATGATTCGCGCGCTCGATGAGTACCAGGTCGTCGGAATCAAAACCAATCTGGGATTTTTCCGTCAGCTTGTTGATGACGCGCAGTTCCGCGCGGGCGATCTGCATACCTCGCTCGTCGACGAATTCCTCGCCCGCCGTACCGTGCCCGATCCGGATCCCGAATTGCGAGCCATCGCCGCGCTGGTAGGACAAGCATTCCTGCCAGCCCAAAAGAAATCAGCCCCGCCGCCGGCGACCTCTTCGAGATGGCGCAGCGCAGGCCGCGACGATCTGCTGCAATGACCTTCAACGTCCAAATTGACGATACCTCGGCACGCCTCGAAGTGGAACGTCATGGCGACCACTGCCGCTTCCGTCTGGGCGACCAGCCGGAGCGCCAGGCCCAACTTACCGAAGTCGAGCCCGGCATCTATTCCGTTCTGCTCGATGGCCGCAGCTACGAGGCGCACGCCGAAATCGGCAACGACTGCGCGTGGATCACCATCCGCGGCCATCGCTTTCGCGTCGCCATCACCGACCCTCGCCGCTGGTCCACCAAGCGCGCCGGCTCTCACGGCCACGAACGCGAAGAGATCGTCGCGCCTATGCCGGGCAAGATCGTGCGTTTGCTGGTCGAGCCCGGCCAAGCGATTGAGGCTGGGCAAGGCGTCGTCGTCATGGAAGCCATGAAGATGCAAAACGAGTTAAAGGCGCACCGCACCGGACGCGTGGCCGCGATTCCCGTGCATGCCGGCGACACCGTCAGCGCTGGCGCGATTCTCGCAACCATCGAGTAGCGGCGGGAGTATAAAGTAGTAGGGGACCCATGCCGGAAGCGGTTTGCCCTCTCTGCGAAGGATCACGCTGGAAGACCATCGAGCGCGGCGGCGTCTCCGGCGTCGAGCGATGCGAGTGTGCCAGGGAAGCCCGGTCAGCCCAGCTCGAGGAGGCATCCGGCATCCCGCCGCTCTATCGCGATGCTTCTTTCGTCAGTTTCCAGATCCCCAAAGATAACGACATTGCTGCTCGCGACCTGATCTCGATTAAGGATCGCGTGTCCAAATACGCGAGCGACTTTCTTCCGACCCAGCCGAAACCGGGACTTTTGCTCATCGGAGAGCCGGGCAGCGGAAAGACACATCTCGCCGTAGCCGCGCTTCGCGTGATCATCGCCCGCGGCTTTCAGGGTGTGTTCTTCGATTACCAGAACCTGATTGACCGCATCCGCTCGGGCTTCGACTCCAATTCCGGCTCGAGCGATCGCGAGGCGTATCGCAACGCGCTCGATGCCGAGGTATTGCTAATTGACGACCTTGGCTCACACCGCGTGCTGCCATGGATCGAGGACGTGGTGACCTCCATCATCACCCACCGTTGTAACCACAAGAAGCCGCTAATCGCCACAACCAATCTGCCGGACCCCGAGGCCGGCCGCCGCATTTCACAGAAAGGTCCCGACGGAACGGTGGATTACCGGCGCACTCTCGCCGATCAGGTCGGAGAACGCGCCCGTTCCCGTTTGTTTGAAATGTGCAAGGTGGAGCATATGCCCCTCGTCCCGGATTACCGTCTCCGTAAAACTGCCGCTTGGTGATGCGCACCCTTGCCCTGCTTCTTTTGTTGGCCGGGTTGGCCCCCGCGCCCGAGAAGCCGCGTGGATTCGTTCAGGCGGTCGAGTTCCCCTACTACGCCTATCCGCCCCAGCTTTGGGAACGCGAATTGGTCTGGCTCAAGAACCTGGGAATCGACACCGTGGCGTTCTCCATTCCCTGGAACTGGCACCGCGAGGATTCCGAGACGCTCGATCTCACGGGCCGCACCAGCCCGCGTCACGATCTCGTCGGCTTCATCCGGCTGGTGAAGCGCGCCGGTCTACAGGCCTGGATCCGCCCTGCGCCGCCCGTCCGCGGTTGGCTGAATTCCGGATACCCCGCCGGCCTCGAGTCCGATCATCGCGCGCTGCACAAATGGCTGGAGGATCTTGACGGCGTATTGGATCCCTTTCTCGCATCGCACGGTGGTCCTATCGCCTACGTGGAAGCACCCGGCAGTGTCTTCAAGGCTCCGGAACCTCCCACACCGGTGACGCTCGTCTCGGCAAAAGCGCCCCATGCTCTCGCGCAAAGCCGGCAGATTTTCGCCGCCGGTCACGGTTCACTTTTATGGGAAGACGTCGAGGATTTGCTGCCCCCGGTCGGATGGGAAGCCGCGGGCGCTCCAATTTTCCGCGCGGGCGCCGTTTCTATGAGCGGCGACGAACGCGCGCCGCTGAGTGCGTTGCGTCGTGATGCCCTGCTCTGGCGTTACTGGGGCGCCGCATTGCCCGGCATGAAACCGGCGCCTGCGGTGCGTCTTACGGCAGGCAAAATGCCTCCGGGCTTGCTGGCCGAACAGCTTCTTGTGCCTCGCGGCGCCTCCGCGCTGAGCGTGATCAATCAGGGCAAGAGAGAATTCTCCGGTGCCTTCCGCGTCTTCGATCCCCCCTCGCATCGGAACATGGCGTTGCCGCAGATCCAGCTCGTTCCCGGCGAAACTCTATGGCTGCCGATCGACGTTCCTCTCGCGGGCGGAGGCTTCTGTCGGGACTGCTCCGGCTTTGGGAATCGCGATCGCATCGTCTATGCCACTGCCGAGTTGAACGCCGTCGAGTTCGAAAACGGCGTGCTGGCCATGGAGTTTTCCGCTCCACGGGCCGGTGAGGTCGTGCTCCAACTGACGCAAGAACCGAGCGGCCCACTGTTGACCGCCGGGCATCCTGCCAGCTTCGATTGGGATGATAAAACGCTTCGAGCGCGCCTTCCCATTCCGCAAGGAACCGGGCCAACCCACCGCGTCCGCATCGGCATCGCGATTCAACCGCCCGATAGCTCGGCGTTTTTTGTTGATGCCAAGCACTTTACCATCGGGCAGCAGAACCGCCTGGAGACTTCCTATTCTTCGGCCGAGCTGGCGCAACGCTCCCGATTATTGATTCCACAGAACTTCCACATCGCGAGCGATACCAAATCGCCCACCGAAATCGAGTACCAGATCGACGTTCCGCCCGATTCCTTGCATGGCGAATGGACACCGCTCGCCCTCGAAGCCGACGGCATCATGATGAGCCGCGCTCGCGTGCAGCTTCTGCGCCCGGCATCGGTCCGTATTCGCGAAGCCCTTGGTTTACAATACGGGACCGATGGCGAACTGCCCATCGCGCCGCCGCTTATGCCGGTCGACGCCCAGTCGGGTCGTGAGGTGAGCCTGGTCATTCATAACAACTCCAATGAAATCCGTAATTTCACGGTTCAGGCCCAGGGCGATGGGCTTGAGTTTTCCCCGCCCTCTGAAATCGCCATCGCCGGCGGCATGGAGCGCGACACTTTGATCCGTGTTTTCCCCGTTTCCGCTGGGAGCGGCTTGATGCCCTGGCATGTCCACATCACAGGCGGTGCGGAAGTGGATCTGGATGCGCGTTTCGCCGTGATTCCGCGTGGCGCCGCGGTGGCTTATTCCGCCGATCTTGATAACGACGGCGAGCCCGAGTGGATTCTCGAAAACCAGCGCGCTCGCGCCGTTTTCTCCGCGCATGACGGGGGCCGGTGGCTGGAATTTGCTTGGAAAGACTCCGGGATCAATGTCTTACCAGAAAATGGCGCGCTCGCCGGCAAGGGTATTGCGGACGTGCAGATCACTCCTGATGGTGCTCTTGAGTTTCAAGCCCACGGCTGGCGGCGCATCGTCCGCCTGGCCCGCACCGGAGCATCGATGACCGTTGAGCAGACCACTCCACTTCCGGCAGAAGTGCTGCAAACCGGAAAATTAGGCAGCATTGTCTTTCGTGTGGGGCGTGAGTCGCCAACTCGTGCGGTCTACAGCATCGAGCGATTGGCGCAGTGAACATCGGCGTGTTCGTTCCTGGGACGAGAACATTCCGCGCCCGAACACTGGCGGGGCGTGGTAACCCCGCTTACCATCGATAATTCAGAGAGTTAGACTAAGGTGAGAGTTGGCACCGCGCGTGCCAATTCTCTGTGGAGGGCTTATGGATATCGTACGTCAAGGTGCCGGCCGGAAGCGCATGATCCGGCGGATCATCTACATCACCGCTTTTGTGATTGCCCTCGGCGGAATTTGGATTGCGGTCGCCCGGCTCAAACCCGCGGCGCCCAGCGTGGAAGCGGCAACTCTCTGGCCCGGAACGGTAAAGCGTGGCCCAATGAAACGGGACGTCCGCGGCTTAGGAACCCTGGTGCCCGAAGAGAAGCTTGTTGTGCCGGCTCAGACGGACGGCCGCGTCGCCAAGCGTTTAATTCTGGCAGGCCAGGACGCCGTCGTGAAACCAGATACGGTGCTGATGATTCTCGACAGCCCCGAACTTCAGAACGCCATGGTGGACGCGGAGTTCCAGCTCAAGACGGCGGAAGCCACGTACACCGATACGGAAATGATGCTCGAGAAGCAAGGTCTCGATCAGCAGGCTGCGGCCGCAACTGTTGATTCCGATTACCAGCAGGCTAAACTGACGGCCGATCGAGATATGTTGCTGGCCAAAGACGGCCTGATCCCGGACCTGACGGCAAAGCTATCCACCGTGAAGGCAGCGGAACTGGCGAAACGCAGCAAACTGGAACAGGAGCGTGTAGCGTTCCAAAAGCAACAGGTGCAAGCGCAGCTCGCCGCGCAAAAGGCCAAAATCGACCAGCTTCGCGCCATGTATGAGCTGAAGAAAAGCCAAGTGGAAGCGCTGAAAGTAAAGGCCGGAACCAATGGTATTTTGACCGAAGTGCTCGTGGATGACGGCCAGCGGGTCACTGCCGGTACCGCGCTCGCGCGCATCACGCAGCCTTGGAAGTTGAAAGCCGAATTGAAGATCACCGAGACCCAGGCGAAGGACATCGCTATCGGGCAGGATGCGCAGATCGATACCCGCAACGGAATCATACCCGGAAAAGTCTCGCGCATCGATCCGTCGGTGATCAACGGCACGCGAACCGTGGACGTCCGTCTGATCGGCGCCCTCCCGCCGGGCGCGGTGCCCGATCTCAGCGTGGATGGCACCATCGTGCTGGAGAATTTGAGCGATGTGGTTTATGTGGAGCGGCCGGTTTTCGGCCAGCAGAACACCACCATTTCGCTGTTCAAGATCGAGCCGGATGGCAAGGGCGCCGACAGAGTGAATGTAAAGCTTGGGCGCGCGTCGGTGACGACGATCGAGGTTTTGGACGGATTGAAAGTCGGAGACAAAGTGATTTTGTCGGATATGTCGGCCTGGGATGGGCGCGACCGCATCCGGCTGAACTAAAGCTAGATTGAAGGAGAAAAGATGGCGGACGGAGCGGTTCCACTCATACATCTCGAAGGCGTAACGAAGGTGTTCATCACCGATGAGGTCGAGACGCACGCGCTGGCGGGCATTCACGTGGATATCCAGAAGGGTGAGTACGTTTCGATTTCCGGTCCGTCAGGCTGCGGCAAATCGACTTTGCTGGCCATTCTGGGACTGCTGGACACGCCGTCGGACGGCACTTACATCCTGAACGGCAAGCCGGTGAGCGGTCTCAAGATGCAGGAGCGCGCGCGGATTCGGAATCGCGAGATCGGGTTCATTTTCCAGGCGTTCAACTTGATCGGCGATCTCACGGTTTATGAAAACGTCGAATTGCCGCTGACGTATCGAGGCACGCCGGGCTCGGAGCGCAAGAAGCTGGTGCACGAGGCGCTCGAGAAAGTCGGCATGTCGCATCGCGTGAAGCACTATCCCTCGCAGCTATCGGGCGGCCAACAGCAGCGCGTGGCCGTGGCGCGTGCGCTGGTGGGTTCGCCCTCTGTGCTGCTCGCCGATGAGCCCACCGGAAACCTCGATTCCGCCAATGGCGAAGCCGTGATGGACCTGATGCGCGAACTGCATCGCAACGGCGCAACCATCGTGATGGTGACGCACGATCCGCGGTACGCGCGCTTCGCCGACAGGGGCATACATCTGTTCGACGGCCGTGTGGTCGAAGAAAAGATGGAAGTAGTTTAGATAGAACATCTCAATCGAACAGGAGCCGGCGCGCATGCTACGCGACCTTCGCTTCGCCGTCCGCTCTCTTCTGAAATCGCCGGGATTCACCGCCGTGGCCGTTGCCACGCTTGCGCTCGGCATCGGCGCTAACACGGCCATCTTCAGTTTGATCAACGGCATTCTGCTGCGTCCGTTGCCGTATCGCAACCCCGACAAGCTGGTCGCACTCGATCTGATGAGCGGCAGCTCGCAATTTCCGTGGTCCTACCCGATGTTCGAAGACCTGCGGCGCAATCAGAGGAGCTTTGCGCAGGTTGCCGGTTTCGCGAGTTGGTCCGGCAATCTGACAGGCATCGACAACCCGTTGCGTCTGCAGGTCGAGTTGGTGTCAGCATCCTACTTCCCCATGCTTGGAATCGAGCCCGCGCTCGGACGAGTCCTTCGACCCGAAGAAGATCGGGAAGCGAACGGCCATTCGCTGGCCTTACTGAGCTTCAAGCTGTGGCGGCGCCAGTTCGCCGGAGATACCGGCATCATCGGGCGAGCCATTCATATCAACCAGCTTCCGTACACCGTAATTGGTGTGATGCCGGTGGGCTTTCGTGGGCAGACGGATGATATTGACGTCTGGATCCCGCTAACGATGGCGCCAGCGTTTTACAACATTCCCACGCGCCTCACCAACAAGTGGAACTTTTGGCTTCGTGCCATCACGCGCCTGAAACCCGATGTGTCGCTGGCAGAGGCACATGCTCAGATGGGGCCGCTCGCCAAGGCGATTGATACCGCTCATCCCCACCCGGATCAGATGGCGCCCTGGCAATTAAGACCGATCGCCCTGACCGAGGCCAAAACAGATCCGGCTTTGCAGAAATCGCTGCTCATCATGTTCGGCGCCGTGGGTTTCGTTCTGCTGATCGCCTGCGTAAACGTCGCGAATCTGTTGATGAGCCGGTCCGTGTCGCGCCAGAAGGAAGTGGCGGTGCGTCTGGCGGTGGGTGCCAGCCGCGGTGCGCTCATCCGGCAGTTTCTGACCGAGAGCGTCTTACTGGGACTTGCCGGCGGCATCGCCGGGTTTTTCGTTGCCGCTTACGCCATTGACCTCGCCATCGCGTTGCGACCGGAGGCTTCGGGAGACTTCTGGCCTTTGTACGCCCGCACCATGAACGCGGAATCAGTGCATCTTGATTGGGCCGTGCTCGCGTTCAACCTCACGCTTTCGATCCTGGCGGGTGTGTTGTTCGGCATGCTGCCGGCTCTGCAGGCGTCCAAGTCGGATCTGAGCCAAGCCCTGAAGAGTGTGACCGGCGGATGGTCCGCCAGATGGTCGAGTCTGCGGCGTCCAAATTCGCGCAGTGTTCTCATCAGCGGTGAAATGGCCCTGGCGCTGGTGTTGCTTGCCGGAGCAGGGCTGATGGTCGAGAGCTTTGCGCATCTGCTCAAGACGCGTATCGGCGCCGCGACGGATCACATTCTGACCGCCAGCGTCGAGTTACCGCCCCGGCAATACCCGCCGGATGCTGCCAGTCGATTCCATCAGCAACTGCTCGCGCGGATATCCTCAGCGCCGGGTGTGCAACAGGTCAGCACTTCCAACTCCCTTCCCACTCACGGTCAATCGGATGTCACCATGCTTCATCTGGGGAATGGTAAGGATGATGCGGCGGTGGGCGTGCACAGCGTCAGTCCAGGTTACTTCACCCTCTTTCGCGTCCCGCTCATTCGCGGCCGCCTCTTCACGGAGCACGATCGGGCCGGTGCGCTGCATGCAGTGATCGTCAGCGAGACAGCGGCCCGGCACTTGTGGCCCGGTGAAGATCCCATCGGCAAGCATGCCGGGCTCGCGGTTTGGGAGACTGGCCAACAGGACGCGGAAGTCGTCGGCATCGTAGGTGATGTGAGATACGACGGCGTCGAGCATCCCGCGGGCGATGACGTTTACGTGAGTTTCTGGCAGTACGCGGAAGGCGGAAACGTTGCCGTCCGTGTGGCGGGTGATCCCATCGCGCTGGCGCCCTTCGTTCGGAGTGCGATCCACACGCTCGATAAAGATCTGCCGGTATATGGTGTCGAGACCATGGACCAGCAACTGGCCCGTTCAACTTCGCGCCTGCGTTTTAGTGCGGTGCTGCTGGCTGTGTTTGCGGCTCTCGCCCTGGCGCTCGCGGCGATCGGCATGTATGGCGTGGTGGCGTATTCCGTCGCTGCGCGAACGCGGGAGATCGGCATTCGCCTGGCGCTGGGAGCGAAACGCGAAGACGTGTTCAAGCTGGTGGTGGGCGATGGGCTGCTGCTCTGTTTCGCTGGCCTGGTGATCGGAATTCCCAGCGCGCTGGCGGCAACGCGGGTGCTATCGAGCTTCCTGTACGAAACCAAAGCGGGCGATCCGCTAGCGTTCGCGGCTATGTCGCTCGTGCTGATTGTCGTGGCGGTGATTGCGGCGTATGTTCCGGCGCGGCGCGCGATGCGGGTGGATCCGATGGTGGCGCTGCGGTGGGAGTAAAAGGGCACGCGAAAGCCGCAGGTCTCCGCTAAAGGCGGCGGAGCCCTGCGCTACGGATCTTCGGTAGGAGTGAGATTTTCTGAATCATGAGACGACCCATGTAGCGCAGGGGCACCTGCGGGTTTTGTCGATGTCCAGGCTACGCAGGGTCGAGCGTCATTCAAGATTCTTCTTTGTCACGTGCAATCTGAGGAAAGGCACGCCGCACTTCTGCGAACGAGAGTTTCCGCCACTTATTCAATCCATCGACGCAATCCGACGAAAAACCAATACGGCTTTGTGCGCATACTGTCTGATGCCAGATCACTGGCACGCGATTGTCCTGCCGGCAGAAGACAGCTCGATCTCTGATTTCATGATGCGGGTCAAGATTTCGGCGTACCGAAAGATCAGCAGAGCGAGGGTCACGCGACGCCATTTGGCAAAGCCGGTTTTACGATCACATTCTGCGGACGCGACAGGAGTTCGACGAAACAGTCGCGTATATCCATCAGAATCCAGTGAGAAGGAACTTGGTAGGAGCCACAACCGATTGGCATTGGTCGAGCGCGAGGTGGCACCTTGATCGAACAGGTCCATTAGCCATGGACGACGTTCGAGTGCCCTTGCATCCACGCGATCGCATCTGACGAAAACCGCAGGTCTCCAAAACCGAGCCCTGCGCTACAGTAACCTGGAGTTTCATGATTACTCCCCGCAATCAGGATTTCGCTGCCTGGTATCAGGACATTGTTCTTCAGGGCGACATGGCGGAGCCGGCGGAGATCGTCAAGGGCTGCATGGTCATTAAACCCAATGGCTATGCGGTCTGGGAGCTCTTGCAGCGCGAGTTGGACGACCGCTTCAAAGCCACCGGTCACCAGAATGCGTACTTCCCGCTGCTGATCCCGCAGAGCTTTTTGCATCGCGAAGCGGAGCACGTGGAGGGCTTCTCTCCGGAGTTGGCGGTGGTGACCATCGCGGGCGGCAAACAACTCGAAGAACCGTACGTCATCCGGCCGACTTCAGAAACCATCATTGGGCATTTCTTCTCCAAGTGGATTCAGAGCTGGCGCGACCTGCCTGTGCTTATCAATCAGTGGGCCAACGTGGTTCGATGGGAGCTACGGACGCGCATGTTCCTGCGGACGACGGAATTCCTCTGGCAGGAGGGACACACGGCGCACGCGACGCACGAAGAAGCGCTCGAGGAAGTGCTGCGCATGCTGGATATTTACGCCGAGGTCGCCGAGGACGTGATGGCCGTGCCAGTGATCAAAGGTGTAAAAACACAGTCTGAGAAATTCGCCGGCGCGCTGCGTAGTTATTCGATCGAGGCCATGATGCAGAACGGCCTGGCGCTGCAAACCGGCACCAGCCACGACCTGGGCCAGAACTTCGGCAAGGCGTTCAACGTGCAATTTCAGAACAAAGAAGGCCAGCTCGAGCACGTGTGGCAGACGAGCTGGGGCGTGAGCACGCGGTTGATCGGCGGCCTGATCATGAGCCACTCCGATGATAAGGGGCTCGTGCTACCGCCGAAGCTTGCGCCGGTCAAAACCGTGCTGGTCCCGATCTACCGCAAGGACGAGGAGAAGGGGCCAGTGCTGGAGGCGGCGCACAAGATCGGCAGAGACGTTGGCGCGAAGGTGGACGACCGCGAGGGCCAGAC
>Ga0335069_10015523_pt1 | contig 10647 bp, 9 predicted proteins | sample Lox_Sample_11_FD_206714 | JGI IMG/M metagenome (GOLD analysis project Ga0335069, IMG submission 206714) | Soil microbial communities from Loxahatchee National Wildlife Refuge, Florida, United States - Lox_Sample_1.1 | ecosystem: Environmental > Terrestrial > Soil > Wetlands | place: USA: Florida... | reverse complement strand
CCTCGTGGTCGTTGCGCGCGTGCCGCGCGCGCACGAGCTCCAGGTACAGCGAGGGAGCCTCGTTCTCGCCGGCGCCGGCCGCGACGAGGCGCTTGGTGGCGTCCTCGTACCACGCCGGGTCGCCGACGATGCTCGCGAGCGCCCGCGCGACGCGCCCGATGATCGAAGGCGCCACGCCGTACATCGCCGCCTGGCTCAGCGCCGCCTTCGCCCCAGCCGCATCGTTCGCCCGCACCGCCCACACGAACGCCGCGAGCAGGAACGCGCGCCCGCGCGCCTCGTCGGTCGCCAGGTGGTCGGCGAAGGACTCGAGCTGCGCGGCGAACGCGCCCGAGTCCCCGCCGTCGGCGAGCATGTCGAGCTGCAGCGCGCGCGCCGGCAGACTCCCCGGGTCGTTCGAGATTGCCCTCGAGAGCGCCTCGAGCGCCCGCGTCGCGTCGCCCATCGAGGCCGCGTGCTCGGCGACGCGCAGGGCCAGCGCCGCAGCGAGGCCGCCGTCCTTCTCGGTCGACAGCCGCCGCTCGGCCATGAACGCGGCGAGCGCCGTGTCCCCGGTCTGCTCGGCGATCCGGATGCGCGCGTTCGCCAGCGCCGCCGCCGCGAGCGGCATGTCGCGGCCGTCGAGCCCCGAGAAGTGCTCGAAGGCGCGGTCGAGGATGGCCCCCGCCCGGTCCATCTGCCCCATCAGGCGGCGCGCCTCCGCGCCGCGCAGCCACGCGTCGACGAGACGGGCCGGCTGCCGCATCCACGTCGGTACCCCGAGGGCGTCGCCCCGGGCTCCGTCGGCGAGCGACTCCTGCACCAGGTACGCGATCGCGTCGAGAGCGTTCGCGTGCACCTCGCTCCGCGCCCGCGCCTGCTCGGTGCCTGCGCCCCCGTGCTCACGCGCGATCTGCTCGAGCTGTGTCGTCGCAATCCAAGTCGCCTCCGACCCGAGACCGCGCGCCTCCTCGAGCAGCGCGACCGCCGCGTCGACCTCCCCGGCGGCCGCCGCGAGCCGCGCCCGGTCCACCAGGAGCAACGCGCGCCAGGTCGTCTGCCGCGCGAACCTCGCGCGCTGCGCCAGCGCCTCCTCGCGGGTCGCAGGGTCCCCCGTTCGCCCCGCGAGCACCTCGAGGGTGAGCCAGGCGCTCGCCTGCTCGGCGGTCGCCGCCCCCTCCACCTCGCTCGCCTCACGGGCCGACGCCTTGGCCTCCGCCAGGTCGCCCGATACGTCGCCCTGGTAGGAGGCCCGCATGAGCAGCGAACGCACCTTTTCGTCGGGCGTGACGGCGGAGCGGGCCAGCGCGTCGATCAGCTTGCCCAGGTTCTTGAGACTCCTTCGCTTCTCGAGCAACCGCACGAGCCCCTCGAGGGGCTCTCGGAACGCGGCGTCGGCGTTGAACGCCGCCAGGTAGTCTCGGGCGGCGGCGGGCTCGTCTCCGGCGCGCTCCTCGAGGTCGGCGATAGACGCGAGCAGGCGCGCCTGGCGTCCGCGGTCGGATGTCGCCGCGAGCTCGGCGCGAAGCCTGCGCACCGTCTCCTGCATCGCCTCAGCCGCTTCGGTGCGGTTCCCGGGCGGCGCCTGCGAGGGAGTCGAAGTCAGCGGCTCCGGGGGCTGGCTGAACGTGGGGGTGTGGGACATGCGCGGGGGAGGGCGCTAGCCTGCTGCTTCTTCCTGCTGAGCGTATCGCACGCGATGTAGGGCACGCATGAGAAAAAGGGGGGCCCCCTGCGCATCAGCTTCGGCAAGATCAACGACGAGCGTCATGTGCTTGAGGTGAGGCGTGCCGACGGGCGCACCGAGTCGGTCGAATGCGAGTCGCGGAGCTACCTCCTCCACGACCTCCTGCACTACGCCGTGGAGAGCGAAGCGCGCCTGAGCGGTGGTTTCTGGGGCCACCTCGCCGCCGGCAAGACGCTCGCCCAGATGAACGACCGCAGCGCCAGAACGGGGACGGCCTCGCCGCCCTTTGACGCCGGGATGGCCGACGTTGCCGGGGAGATGGGCGCCATCGAGCGCATCGTCGGGGCGCTGCACCAGACGACCAAGGGCCGGTCGCCCTCGGACGTCGTCGCCGCCGTGCGGCGCTTCTACGAATCGATCGGCGAGCCGGCGCCCGTGTGGCTCACCGAGGCGCTGGTCGACGCGGTCCAGGAGCACATGCGCCGCTTGCAGGGCGCGTGGCGCGCGACGCCGCGCGGAGGGTGCCTGGAGCTCTCTTTCCCGCCCGACGACGCCAGCTAGAGCAGCTTGTCGAGCTTCTCGTGGACCTTCGACTCCACGGTGCCTTTGAGCATCCGCAGGAGGAAGGGCAGGTCGATCTGCACGCGGACGTCCTTGTCGCCGACGTCCACCGTTCCCTTCGTCCCCTTGGCCGCGCCGCGAGGAGCTTCGAAGAGGATGCGGTCGCCGTCCCAGCGCCAATCGAGATCGAAGCGCTGCTGCATCGTCCGCGCGAAGTCCTCGGCGCGCTTGCGAGCCTCCTCCTTAGAGAGGGTGTGGGCACGGCGGACGTCGATGGTGGCCATGGGCTCGGCTCCTACTCCAGTCGCTTGACGATCCAGAACCCCCGCGGGGTGTCGACTGGCCCTCCTACTCCATCGATGGGGAGGGTGAAAAGGACGTACTCGGGGGCCGGCTCGAGAATCCCCAGCTTGACGCGGCCGATGTCGTCCGACGAGCCCGCGTCCCCCTGCTGCACCGCAGCGTGGAAGTCTTGCTTCGCCGTCTCGGCGAGCTTCAGCGCGAGGGCCCGCGCGTCGGTCTTGGCGCGCGGCGTCTGGCGGTTCGCCGTGGGGCTGGGCTGCGCACCATCGTACGAGACGAGCACGACGCCGAAGCGGACCGACCGCGCGACGTCCATCGGCAGAGCCGGGACCGGCGAGCCGTCGAACATGGTCCCGCCAGCCCCGCCGTCCATCCGCGGCTCGTTCTCGAGCAGGTCGCTGAGGAGCAGCGGGACGCCGCCGTCGCCCAGCGCACCCCCCGCGCCGAGGCCAACGGTGCCGCCGTCGCCATACGTGACCTTCCCGTCATCGGCCGCGGCGGCGGGCGCCGTGCCTATGGCCTTCGGCGGCTGGAAGTTGCGCACGACGAGCCACACCGCGAGCGCGACGACCACGAAGCCCAGCAGCGTCGTGGCCCACCGTTGCACCGCCATGGCGGCACCTTACTAGCTCGCCCCTTGCTTGGGAGGCGTCTCGTCGCCCGTCGGCAGCTCGTCTTCCGCCGGCGGCGACGGCGGGCCGTACTCCTCGTACGGCCGCTGCGTCGCGAACGGCGGGTCGCCGTAGAGCTCGAGCTGCGCCGCGAGCCAGTTCTCGCGCGCGACGAGGACCTCGTGCCTCTCGCGCGCTTCGATCTCGGCTCCGGCGCCTCCCTTGGCCCCAGCCGCGACGACCGGCACGGCCTCGAGCTTCTGCAGCTCCTGCTGCACCTCGGCAAGCTCCTTGCGCACCACGACCGGATCGATCTTCTCGCGGTCGGTGTACTCGTCGGTGAGGATCACGAGCTTGTCGGGGCCCGCCTCGGCGAAGCCGGCGCCGACGGCGCAGCGCTTGGTCTCGCCGCCCTCCTTGTAGGTGACGATCCCCGTGCGCAGCGCCGCCAGCAGGGGCAGGTGGCCGGGCAGCACGCCGAACTCCCCCTGCACGCTCGGCGCCGTGACCTCGTCGACCGCTGCCATGAGCGCGCGTCCGCGCGGCGTGACGATCTCGAGCGCAATCTTGTCGCCGGCCATGGGTCAGCTCTTGGCCGTCAGCTTCGCGGCCTTCTCCTTGGCCTCCTCGATGCCGCCCACCATGTAGAACGCCTGCTCGGGCAGGTCGTCGAGCTTGCCCTGCACGATCTCGTCGAAGCCGTCGATCGTGTCCTTGAGCGAGACGTACTTGCCCGCGCTGCCGGTGAACTGCGAGGCGACGAAGAACGGCTGCGAGAGGAAGCGCTGGATCTTGCGCGCGCGCGCCACGACCAGCTTGTCCTCCTCGCTGAGCTCGTCCATGCCGAGGATCGCGATGATGTCCTGCAGGTCCTTGTACTTCTGGAGCAGCGCCTGCACCTTGCGCGCGACGTCGTAGTGACGCTGGCCGATGACGCCCGGGTCGAGCAGCGTCGACGTCGAGTCGAGCGGGTCGACGGCCGGGTAGATGCCGATCTCGGTGAGCGCGCGGTTGAGCACCGTCGTCGCGTCGAGGTGGGCGAACGTCGTGGCCGGCGCGGGGTCGGTCAGGTCGTCGGCGGGGACGTAGATGGCCTGCACGCTGGTGATCGAGCCCTTGTTCGTCGAGGTGATGCGCTCCTGGAGCGCGCCCATCTCGGTCGACAGCGTCGGCTGGTAGCCGACGGCGCTCGGGATGCGGCCGAGGAGGGCCGACACCTCGGAGCCCGCCTGCGTGAAGCGGAAGATGTTGTCGACGAAGAGGAGCACGTCCTGCTTCTCCTCGTCGCGGAAGTACTCGGCGACGGTGAGCGCGCTCAGGGCCACGCGGGCGCGAGCGCCGGGCGGCTCGTTCATCTGTCCGTAGATGAGCGCCGTCTTGCTGATGACGGGCGCGCCCGACTCGAGCTTCGTCTCGCTCATCTCGATGTAGAGGTCGTTGCCCTCGCGCGTGCGCTCTCCGACGCCGGCGAAGCACGACACGCCGCCGTGCGCCTTGGCGACGTTGTTGATGAGCTCCTGGATGAGCACCGTCTTGCCGACGCCGGCGCCTCCGAAGAGGCCGATCTTGCCGCCCTTTCGGTAGGGGGCGAGGAGATCGATGACCTTGATGCCGGTCTCGAAGACCTCGACCTTCGTCGACTGCTCGACGAACTGCGGCGGGGCCTTGTGGATGGGGGAGCGCATCTTGGCCTGGACGGGGGGGCCGTCGTCGACCGGGTCGCCGATGACGTTCAGGATGCGCCCGAGGCACTCGGGGCCGACGGGCATGGCGATGGCGCCGCCCGTGTCGCGCACCGACATACCGCGCACGAGGCCATCGGTCGTGTCCATCGCGACGGTGCGCACGGTGTTCTCACCGAGGTGCTGCGCGACCTCGAGCGTCAGATTCTCCTTGGCGCTCGAGATGCCAGGGTTGCTCACCTTGAGGGCGTTGAGGATTTTCGGGAGCTTGCCGTCCGCGAACTCGACGTCGACGACGGGGCCGATGACCTGGACGACCTTGCCGCTGCCGGCGGGGGAACCGTTGGAACCGAGGGGTGCTGACGATAGGGACATGGGGCCTTTCGCGCGTGGAGATAGGGCGAAGCGCGGGCCGCGTCTAGCACGTTCGGTTCGGGTGCGACAGTAAGGCTGGCCAGGCACCCGAGGGCGGCAGCGTCCGTATCGTCGAGGTGGATCTACACTGCGGGCACTTGGTGCGACACCTGCTGCCGTGCATCGCGCTCGTCTGGAGTGTCGCCGCGTGCGGCGCGCGGTCGATGCTCGACGTCGACCTGCCGGAAGCCTCCGCGCCGGATGCCGCGCCCGACCAGTGCGGTCCTTCGAGCTGCGCCGGGTGCTGCGACGACGGCGGCGCATGCCGCACCGGCACGGACATCGAGGCCTGCGGAACGCAGGGGCTGGCGTGCCAGGCCTGCAACCCGCGCTACGACGTGTGCAACCCGCAGGGCGGGGGAGACAAGGTCACGGGCCAGTTCTGCTGGGCGCCGTGCGACGTGAAGTCCTGCGGCGGCTGCTGCACGACCGACGGATCCTGCATGGGGGGGACGGCGGACGAGGCATGCGGATCGCCACCGACCATCTGCGTCGATTGCGCCGTCCAGGGCAGGACCTGCGGCCTGGTCGGCACCACGCGCGGCTGCGTCGGTCACTGAGCCGGCGCGCGAGTCCTCAGCGTGCCGCCATCCGTCGCTCGACCGGCATGGGCCCGGACGCGGCGCCGGCAGCGGGTTCCTCCACGAGGGGCATGGTGAACCAGAAGATCGAGCCGCCGCTCGGCGCGCGGCGCACGCCGACCTCGCCACCGTGTGCCTCGCACAGGCGCTTCACGGTCGCGAGTCCGAGGCCGAGACCCGGCTGCGTCGTGCCGGGAGCTCGCACGTACGGGTGGAAGATCGAGCGCTCGAACCCCTCGGGGATGCCGGGACCGGTGTCCTCGACCTCGAGCTCGACGCGCTCTCCGCGCTGCTGGCCGCGGATCCACACGTGGCGCGTCGGCGAGTCCTGCAGGTACTTGGTCGCGTTGCGCAGGAGGTTGCCGAGGATGCTGGCGAGCACGCCGCTCGTGCAGCGAGCCGTCCACGCCGGCATCGACGCGATCTCGATCTCGACGCTCTTGGCCGATTCGATGGTGCGCGCGTCCTCCACCACCTGGCGTACGACGTCGGCCACGTCGGCGCGCCCATCGGGCGCCGGGGCTCCTCCCGACCGCGCGAAGTCGAACAGACCGTCGACGAGGGTTCGCGCCCGCACGACACACTGGCGGGCGCGTCGCATGGCGTCGTCGAGCTTCGGATCGGTGGCGGCCGCCGGCTTGAACGCCGAGAGACAGAAGGTGAGCGACGACAGGGGCGAGAGCAGATCGTGCGCGACGCGGCTGCCGAACACCTCGAGCTCCTGGGCGCGCTGCTCCACGAGCTTCGCGTGCTCGGCCTGCAACCGGGAGAAGGCACGGAAGACGCTCCAGAGCCAGAGGGCCACGGCGACGGTCAGGGCCACGGTCAGCGAGTCGAGCACGGCCGCGGCGGTCGCAGCGTGTCGCCGCGTCTCCTGGATGCTCGCGGAGCTCGCGCTCGCCTGCTCGCCGTTCTCGCGGACGAGCTGCCTTAGCAGTCGCGCGGCCTCGTTGGCGCGGCTTCGCACCTCTCGATCGGCGGTCACGCGCGCATGCTCGTGCTCCCCCGCATCGACGTCGGCATAGAGATGAGCGACCGCCCCATCGAGGCCGCGGAGCGCTTCGGGGACGTCCTGGTAGAGGACGTCCTCTCCGGGGTAGAGCGGCAGCCTGCGGTAGGTCGCGAGCTCCGAGTCGATGTCGCGACGGAGCTCCGTGATGTGCTCGCGCGCCGGACCGCGCTCGCCCGGAGGCAGATCGGCGTAGTCGTCGGTCGCCGCCTCGAAGTCGCGCAAGTCGTCGACCGCCACCGTGAGGTGCGAGATGCTCGGCAGGGCGTTGCCGAGGAGCGACTCGGACTGGCGTTCGATCTCGACCGAGAGCCAGTTGGAGTAGACGCTCGAGAGCACGAAGGCGATCGCCGTGACCGCGAAGGCGGCGAAGAGTCGGCGAGAGAGCCTCGTCTCGGTCAGCCCCTGCGACTTCATCCCCGAACCACCTCCGCGTTCCCAGACGGTAACCATCGTCACCCAATCGCGCCGGGAAAGTGCCCTTTTCCCGCGAGGCGTGAGCCGGCGCCCTCTCGAAGAAGAGCTCTGCGAGTGCCGTGCCCGCTGGCCCGGCCCTTGCGAGGACCGCCTGCCCAGAGGTGCAGCATGCTCGAGGTACTTCTCGCCGACGACGACCAGGACGTGCGAGAGAGCATCGCCACGGCGATCGAGAACGAGGGCCATCACGTGACCGAGGCGGCCGACGGGGCGGAGGCGGCGGAGCTCATCGGGAAGCAGCCCTTCGACGTCGCCATCTGCGACGTGCGGATGCCGAGGGTGGACGGGCTCACGCTCTTCCGACGCATCCGTCGCGAGGCTCCCAAGACGGCGGTCGTCATCATGACGACCCACGCGCGCATTCCCGACGTCGTCGACACGCTGCGCGACGGCGCGGCCGGCTACGTGACCAAGCCGTTCGACCCCGACGAGTTCGTGCAGAACGTCCTCGGGCCCATCGCGGCGCAGCGGTCGCTCCTGCGCAAGTTCGAGGCTGCGCGGGACGGCATGGTGGCGCGGCGGACCGGCGCCAAGCTCGTCGCCCTCTCGCCGGCGATGCGCTCTCTCGCGGATCGCGTCGCGGTCCTCGCGAGCAGCGACGCTTCTCTCGTGCTCATGGGCGATCGGGGCACCGGCAAGGAGCTCGTCGCGCGGGCGATGCACGCCCAGGGCTCGCGGCGTGACGGTCCGTTCGTGCTGATCGACGGCGCATTGCTCCCGGACCTGCTCGAATCGGCCGACGACGAGTGGATTCGCGACGCGTTCGGGGGCACCCTCGTTCTCGACGGCATCGAGCGGCTGACGCCGCGGCACCAGGCCCACCTCGCGCGCGCCATCTCGGATCCGGCGGTCGTCGCGATCCGCGGCCCGCAGTGGGAGCCCCTCGGGGTGCGCTTCGTCACGCTGACGCGCGATCGCTTGTCGGACCGCGTGCTCGACGGGTCGTTCCTCGAATCGCTCTACTATCGCCTCAACGGCGTGCAGCTGCGGGTCCCCACACTCAAAGAGCGTGCGGAAGACCTCGCAGCGCTCGTCGCCGAGCTCCTCGCCGAGCTGCAGCCACCGTCGCGGACCCTGCCGAGCGTCTCGGCGGACGCGTGGGAAGCACTCTCGCAGGCAGCGTGGCCCGGGAACGTCAGACAGCTGCGTGCGGCGGTCGAGCACGCGCTGGCGATGTCGGCCGGCGGCACCATAGAGCTACAGCACTTGCCGCAAGAGGTGCTCTCACGCCCCTGACTCCGCCACCGATTCCCGAGCCCATCTTCGCCGAGACAGTCACGGACATCGACGGGACCGAGGCTGGCGAGGTGGAGCTCGAGGCGAACGGCTCCAACCTCGCGTCCTTGAGAGGCGGCCACCATTCGCTGGACGCCAGCGTGGAGGTCGAGTGGCTGGCCACCCGTCGGCTCGGCCTCCGCCTCGAACCGACGTTGAGCCGCGACGGCGCCGTCTCGGGCGGCGTCTCGGGCGGCCTCTCGTGGAAGCTGCTGCAGGACTTCGAGCACGACTTTCACCTGCAGGTCGAGCTCCTGAGCCGGTTGCCCTGGACGGACACGGACATCGTGCAGCCGGGCGATCCCGACCAGCCGCTGGCGCTCGACCTGAAGGCCGCGTGGCGCACGGGGCCGTTGACGCTCCGGCCGGGCGTCGGATGGGGAGCGTTCGGCACGGCCGATCACACGCCCGTGAGGGGGAGTCTCGGCGTCCTCCTGCCGTTCGAGGGTGTCGGGCGGTTCGGCTTCTGGGGGTTCGAGCTCGACGCGGACGGAGGACGCCCGCGCCCGCTCGTGGCCGCCTTCGAGATCGTGCCGAACCTCGAGCCTCTCGGCATCCCTCTCCGTCTGGGGTTCGCGCTGCCGGTCTCGGTGGGCGAGCCGAGCGATCGACCGTCGGTCGGGTGGTACGTGCGCATCTTCTACGAGAGCGCCCGCGAGATCGAATTCGGATCGGCTCGGGAGTTGCGTTGAAGCTCTCCCATGAGACCCACACCCCTGCTGGTTCTCGCCTGCGGCGCGCTCCTCGTCGCCTGTGCATCGACGGAAGACGCCGCGGCACGACGGCCGAACACGCCCCTTCCCATGGCGTCGACCACCCGTGAGGCCCCGATTGCGTACGAAAACGCCCGCGAATCGACGCCCACGCCGAAGCACGAACGCTCCGCGTCGACGGTCGAGATGCGCCTGCACAGCCAACACGGCGCGCCTCCGCCGGTCGAGCGTCCGCCTCCGCGTCCCACGCCGGGACCGCGGCCCCCGAAGTAGCCCGCCGGGTAACGCGGCGGTACGGAACGGTGACGGCTCTTGAGCGAGGGCACGCTGCGTTGCGAGGTGTCGTGCTCGATGCCACGATCGCCCACCGTGGGTCTCCCCGAGCTGCGCATCCTCGTCGTAGAAGATGATTCCGACGTACGCGCCGCTGTGGTCGAGAGCCTGCGCGCGGCAGGGCACGCCGTCGTCGCCGCCGCGGACGGAACGGCTGCGCTGGCGCAGCTCGGCGCCTCGAGCTTCGACGTCGTGGTGACGGACGTGCGCCTGCCCGGGGCCGATGGCGTGCGCATCTTCGAGCGCGCGCGCGCGCTTTCGCCGGCGCCGGCCGTCATCCTCATGACGTCGTTCGGCTCCGTGACGGACGCGGTGTCGCTCCTCAAGGAGGGCGCCGCCGACTACCTCACGAAGCCCTTCGATCCCGACGAGCTCGTGGCGCGCGTGCGCGGCATCGCCGAGCGCGTGGGGCTGCAGCGAGCGCTCGACGCGGCACGGACGCAGCTCGAGGTGGCTGCCGGCGTCGACATCGTGGGCGGCTCACCGCCCATGCGAACGCTCCTCGAGCGCATCGCCACGGTGGCTGCGAGCGACGCGCCGGTGCTCGTCACGGGCGAGACGGGCACGGGGAAAGAGCTGGTCGCCCGACGAATCCACGCGCTCGGGGCGCGCAAGAAGGGACCGTTCGTCGCCGTCAACTGCGCCGCGTTCCCCGAGACGCTGCTCGAGGCGGAGCTCTTCGGGTACGAGCGCGGCGCCTTCACGGGCGCCACGCGGCGGCGCGACGGAAGGTTCCAGTCGGCCAGCGGGGGGACTCTGCTCCTCGACGAGGTGGCCGAGATGCCCCTGGCGGCGCAGGTGAAGCTGCTGCGCGTGCTGCAGGAGGGGTCCGTCGAGCCGCTCGGCGCCGATGCGCCCGTGCGGGTGGACGTGCGCGTCATCTCGGCGACGCACCGCGACCTGCGGCGGCGCATGGCGGAGGGGCTCTTCCGCGAGGACCTCTACTACCGGCTGAACGTCGTGACGCTGCACGTGCCGCCGCTACGTGACCGGCCGGGCGATCTGCCGCTGCTCGTCCAGCA
>Ga0335069_10015522_pt1 | contig 10647 bp, 7 predicted proteins | sample Lox_Sample_11_FD_206714 | JGI IMG/M metagenome (GOLD analysis project Ga0335069, IMG submission 206714) | Soil microbial communities from Loxahatchee National Wildlife Refuge, Florida, United States - Lox_Sample_1.1 | ecosystem: Environmental > Terrestrial > Soil > Wetlands | place: USA: Florida... | reverse complement strand
GTGTATGGTTCGGACTTGATCACGAAGTCCGGCTCGCCGAACTGCTTGGCTAACGTCCATCCTTCTTCGTTGGGCCACTGCTTCGCTGGCGGCAGGTCCTTCTTATCTCCCAATGGTGCGCCGGCATCCACCCAGCGAACGATCGTGTCGATCTGCGCGTCGCTCAGTGAGCGATCGTTCATGAAGCTCTGGATACCGACTGTCTTGTCGAGATGCCATGGAGGCATCTGACGCCGGATCACGCGCTCACGGATTGCCTTCGCCCATGGCCGCGTTTCTTCATAGCTCACGAGCGACATCGGCGCGCTGGTGCCCTTGTGGTGGCACTCCTCGCACTTTGCTTGGAAGATCGGAGCGACATCCTTTGCAAATGTCACGGGAGCACTCGCGGAAGTTGTTGCGGCGAGCGCCAAACCAGAAAATATCAAGCTTCCAGCAAGAATCGCTACCGACCGGTCGGATGGCATCATGGGCAAACCCTTCTGAAATGAAGTCTAGAGCTTCCATAACAGGCGTGTCAATGATAATGCTTGACTAGTTGGACTGTTTGGCATATAGTGTATATCATACAGTATGTGTTGTACAGTATGAGCGAAGAACTTTTCGAGAATCTTCGGCTGGAACTCCGACGAGGTTGCCTCACGGTAGCTGTGCTGGCACAGCTCCGCCGGGAGCACTATGGCTATACACTCCGTAAAACTATGGCAGAAAAGGGCTTAGAGATTGACGAGAGCACGTTATATCCGTTGCTGCGGCGCCTGGAGAGCCAGGGACTCCTGAGCAGCGAATGGCGGGAAGAGGACAAGCGCAATAAGCGTTTCTATCGCCTTTCGCTAGACGGAGAACAGATTCTGAAGCGGTTGCTGGAGGAATGGCAGGGTCTGAACAAATCTTTGGAACGCATCGTGTCAGCACGATTGCAAGCGGTTGGAAAAGAGGAATAGAGCCATGGAACTAGTGGATCGGTATCTGCATGCTGTTGGGAATTGGCTGCCCAAGGCGCAGCGCAAGGACATTCTCGCCGAGCTGTCCGAAGACATTCAATCTCAAATTGAGGAAAACGAAGCCAAACTCGCCCGGCCCCTGAACTCGGATGAAGTGGCGGCGATTCTGCGCCAGCGTGGAGAGCCGATGGCCGTTGCCAGCCGCTATGCGCCGCCGAAGCCGCTCATCGGCCCGGAGTTGCTGCCCCGCTACTGGTTCGTCATGAAGCTGGTTCTGTTTTGGATTTTGATCCCGGTTCACGTGCTGATCATCGACCCGATTCTGGTGATGCGCTCTTCGAATCCGGCGCTTGCCGTATTGGGATGCTTGTGGACGCTCTTGATATCGGTGGGTCTGTCAGCCGGCATCATTACGCTCGTGTTCGCATTAGTGGAACGGCAGCGCCCGGCGGCGCACGAATGGGATCCGCGCCGTCTTCCGCCGGTCCGTGGTGCAAAACCGACGCCGCGTTATGTCGCGCTCGTCGAATTCTTCACGGCTGTCGTTGTAGGGCTCATTTTTGTGGTGTCCTTCCAGACCAACTTTGAACTGAATGGCATGAGAATCGCCCTGAGCCCGGCTTTCCGGCTAATGTATTGGCCTACGCTGTTCGTGCTGCTGAGCGGCATTCCGGTGGGTGCGGTAAGTTTCTTCCTACCGGCGGCGGTGCGGCTGCGATCTGCGATCCGGCTGGCGGCGAATTTGCTCACACTCGGCGTGGTCGGCGTGCTGCTTAGTTGGGGGAGTTGGGTGGAGATCTCGGCGCCGATGTTTCGAGCGGCGGATGTCGCTGAGGCGGAGCGGTGGACGAATTTCGGGATTTTGGTAACGCTGCTGATCATTGCGATTGTGGTCCTGTTTGAAGCGATTGGCGATTTGCGGAAATTGTTGGACCGTTCGGGTGGTGGGAGCCTACAGGTCGCGGTTTTGTGACATTGCGCGCTTCGCGACGCGCCTGGACAATCCGGAGGATTGTCCAACTTGGATGGAACGACCCAGAAGGTGAATTCGTTTCATAGCCATGGACCGCTTGCTGCTTGACCTGAAGCTTGCTTTGCGCCGATTGCGTCAGAATCCGGGGTTCACGATTGTTGCGATTCTGACGTTGTCCCTGGGGATCGGCGCCAATACTGCCATTTTCAGCCTGATCAACGCGGTGGTCTTCCGGCCGCTTCCCGTCGAGAACAGTTCGCAACTGATTGCGATCAACGAGAAGATGGGTGCGAACATCTTTCCGTCAATTTCTTATCCCAACTATCGCGATATGCGCGACCGCAACAATGTACTGTCGGGTTTGGTTGCATATCGGATTCTGCCAGCGAGCCTCGGACTGCCAGGCAGCAGCGTAAGGCTGTGGGGTTATCTTGTCACCGGGGATTATTTCGATGTGCTCGGAATCAAGGCTGCGCGGGGGCGTTTGCTCACGCCGGACGATGATCGTGTGCAAGGAGCGCACCCTGTGGTCGCGCTGAGTTATGCATGCTGGCAAACGCGATTCGGCGGGGATCCGGGCGTGGTCGGCAAGGTGGTGAAATTCAACGGTATGGATTTTACGGTGCTCGGCGTGGCGCCGCGCGGTTTTTTTGGTACGGAACTGTTTTATACGCCGGATGTCTACTTCCCGATGATGATGCAGAAGCAGATGGAAGGAGGAAGCGGATATCTCGACCGGCGGTCGAGTGACAATCTGTTCAGTGTTGGCAGGCGGAAGGCTGGCGTGACGATGGCGCAGGCTGAATCCGGGTTGAACAGCATCGCCAACCAGCTTGCGAAGGAGTATCCCAAGGACAACGCGGGCATGAAGATCGTGCTCACTCCTCCGGGCCTGGCGGGCGCGTATCTTCGCAGCGGTGTGATTGCCTTCGCGGCCGCTCTGTACGGCGTTTCCTGTTTAGTTCTGCTGGTGGCGTGCACGAATCTGGCGAGCATGCTGCTGGCTCGGGCGGCCGATCGGCGCAAGGATACAGCGATTCGTCTGGCGCTCGGCGCGGAACGCGGCCGGTTGATCCGGCAGTTGCTCACCGAGAATATGGTGGCCGCATTAGCCGGCGGCGCCGGTGGGGCCGTGCTGGTGCTCTGGATCTCGGATGTGTTGGTATCCTGGCGGCCGCCCATCGATTTTCCAGTCTTTTTGAATATCCACCCGGATGTGCGTGTGTTCTCTTTTGCCCTGCTGATCTCGATGGCGACCACTCTCTTGTTCGGACTTTTGCCGGCTTTGCAGACGACGAAGACGGATCTGATCCCGGCGCTGAAGAACGAAGCCGCGTCGGAGCGGTTCCGCCGCTGGCACCTGCGCGACTATACGGTTGCGGCTCAAGTGTGTCTCTCGGTGTTGCTGCTGGCATGCTCGGTATTCGTAGTGCGTAGTCTGCAGAGAGCGCTGCAGGCACCCATCGGGTTCAATCCGAATGGCGCCGTGACGGCTTCGTTCGACTTGAATATTCAGGGCTACAGTCCGGATCGTGGGCGTGAGTTCGAAAGGCGCGTCATAGAGAAGGTGCGGGCGATTCCAGGGATCGAAGCGGCCGCGCTGACCGACTGGCGGCCGCTCTCGTTGAATTCTTCATCCGACAGCATTTTCATCGAGGGCAAACCAAAGCCAAAGGCGACAGAGGCACCCGTCGCGTACGTTTTCACTGTCACGCCGGATTATTTCCGCGCGATGCAATCGAGCCTTCTCCGCGGCCGCGATTTCAATGCGGGAGATAAGCGCGGCGGTCCACCGGTTGCCGTGATCAATAGCGCATTCGCTCAGCAGCTATTGCCCGGCGAGGACCCAATGGGGAAGCACTTTGCGCTGGCTGATGGCAAGCCAATAGAGATTATTGGAGTGGTTCAGGACGGCAAGTACTTTTCGTTGAGCGAAAAACCGAAGCCTGCGTTCTGGGTGCCAATGGAAGAACATTACAGCTCCAATGCCTGCCTGGTTGCACGCACGCGGCTCGATTCAGCGGAGGCGATACGGCTGATTCGCGGCGCGGTTCGCGAATTAGATCCATCGTTGGCGCTGTACGAAACTGGAACCTTGACCGAGCAGATGGGATTGGCGCTGTTTCCGGCGAGAATCGCTGCTGCAGCGCTCGGAGCGTTCGGTATTCTGGCGCTGATCTTGGCTGCAACCGGGATCTACGGTGTTATGGCTTATGCGGTCTCGAGCCGCACGCGCGAGATCGGTATTCGGATGGCCATCGGGGCGAGCCAGGGACAGGTACTTGGCTTGATTGCACGGCGGGCTGGAATCCTGATCGGTGGGGGGATTGCCCTTGGACTGGGTCTGGCGGTGCTGGTGGGGCGGCTGCTGAGCCAGGTTCTGTATGGAGTCGAGCCAAGCGATCCTGAGACTTTCGGGATTGTGTTTCTGGTAATAGTGATGATCGCATCGGCGGCTTGTCTGGTTCCGGCGCGGAGGGCGATTCGGATTCAGCCGGTGACGGCGTTGCGGCAGGAGTAGTAATCGCAGGTCGGGGACCTGCGCCACGTGGGGCAGGTCCCCGACCTGCCAAATTCAAGCCAAGTCCAACCTTCCGGTCGGTAGACTTTCCCTGTGGCCGCTGTATTATAATCAGCCCACAAGGGGGAACACCCATGGAAACTACGCGACGAGCGTTTGTTGGCGCGATGGGAGCTGCTTCCGTGGCGGCTGCTGCTTCGCGTGGCGCGAAAACCGCCACGCCTTCGAATGACAAAGCCCAGTTTTGGGTCGCCGCTTGTACACCTTGCGATAAAAACCTCAAGTTTGACGAAGGCGTGTATAAGGACATGATGGCCTACTTCAAGGAACAAGGGGCCGATGGCGTGGTCGTGCTCGGCACGACCGGCGAGTATCCTTCGTTCGCGATGGCGGAACGGAAAAAGGTCGCGGAAACTGCGCTCAAGCACCGTAACGGTCTGAACATTATCGTTTCTAGCGGAACCCCGAATTTCGTCGAGACCACAGAGCTGTCGCTGCACGCCCAAGCGAACGGCGCTGATGGGTTGCTGATCATCCCGCCCTTCTACTACAAGAATCCGCCAACGGCGGGATTGACCAAATACTATTCGCTGATCTTCGACCAGGTGAAGATTCCGATCAATCTCTATCACATTCCGGGAACCAGCGCCGTGCCAGTGTCTCATGAGTTACTGCACAGCCTGGAACACTATCCGAATCTCGCGGGTATCAAGGATTCGACAGGTAATCCGGAAGGATACGCAGCATTCGTGAAAGAATTCCCGAAGCTGAACATGCGCAGCGGCACCGGCAACAATTTGAAGACCGCATTGCAAAACGGCATGGGCGCCATTCTCGCCGAAGGCAATCTGTTCACCAAGCAGTGCGCGGCTGTGTTCGCCGCACACCGCGCCGGTCAGGATCTCGACGCACCATTGGCCAAACTGCGGGAAGCGCAACAATTGTTCCGTCCGGCCGGTGTTGGATCCTACGGGCCGATGAAGTACGCTCTCAGCTTAATGATGGGCACGAGGCAGACGTATCAACGCCCGCCGAACCTGGATGTGACCGAAGAACAGAAAGCGACCATCAAGCAAAAAGTGGATGAGTTGAAGAAGCTGGGTTGATAAGCACCGTCCGAAAATAAGACAATATCCGTCGAACAGGAGAAAAGCACTATGAAGCGAGCCTTGTCGCTCACACTTGGGATCGCAACGATCACGATGGCGGTTTGGGCGCAGTCGGGCGGGAAGCCGGGCGAATGGCCGAGTTATGCCGCCGACCTTGCGGGAACGCGATATCGTCCGCTAGACCAGATCAACGCAAACAACTTCAGCAAGCTGGAAGTCGCGTGGCGCTTCAAGACCGACAGCATCGGCAACCGGCCGGAGTACAAGCTGGAAGGTACTCCGCTGATGGTGAACGGTGTCGTCTATGCGACGGCTGGCTCGCGGCGCGCGGCGATCGCGCTCGATGCCGCCACGGGCGAATTGTTGTGGGTCCACGGCGAGCACGAGGGTGCGCGAGGCGCCGCAGCTCCACGTCAGCTTTCCGGCCGCGGGCTGGCTTATTGGTCGGATGGCAAGGACGAGCGGATCTTTTATGTGACGCCGGGTTATCGCCTGATCGGCCTGGATGCCAAGACCGGAGCTCTGCTTCCTTCGTTCGGTAAGGGCGGCGCGGTCGATTTGAAGCTCGACGATGACCAGACGATCTTCCCCGATTTGACGACAGGTGAGATCGGGCTGCAGTCGGCGCCTGTGGTGGCGAGAGATACGATCCTGGTCGGCGCCGCCTTCCGCGAAGGCATGACTCCCAAGAGCATGAAGAACAACAAGGGCTACGTTCGCGGATTCGACGTTCATACCGGCAAGCGTCTGTGGATCTTCCACACCATCCCGATGAAGGGCGAGTTCGGCTATGACACCTGGGAGAAGGGCTCGGCGGAATATACGGGCAACACCGGAGTCTGGAGTCAGATCACCGTTGATGAGCAGCTCGGGTTGGTTTATCTTCCGGTGGAATCGCCCACCGGAGACTACTACGGTGGACATCGCCCGGGCAACGATCTTTACGGCGAGAGCTTAGTATGCGTCGATCTGAAAACCGGACAGCGCAAGTGGCACTTCCAGTTGGTACACCATCCTTTGTGGGACATGGATATTTCGTCCGCACCGATTCTTGCGGATATCGTGGTTGACGGAAAGCCGATTAAGGCGGTCGCACAGCCAACCAAGCAAGGTTTTCTGTATGTATTCGATCGCACGAACGGAAAACCGGTTTGGCCGATCGTCGAAAAGCCGGTGGAGAAGGGCAGCGTGCCGGGCGAGTGGTACTCTCCGACACAGCCGTTCCCGACCAAGCCGCCTGCCTACGCGCGCAATGGTGTCTCGCCTGAGGATCTCATCAACTTTACGCCGGCGCTGCACGATGAGGCGATGACGATCGTCTCGAAGTACAAAATCGGGCCGATATTCACACCTCCGGTAGCGAGCTCTCTAACCGGACCACTTGCAACGCTTACTTTGGGAACTGCGGGTGGCGGAACGAACTGGCCTGGCGGATCGTACGATCCGGAAACTCACACCGTCTACGCGTTCGCGTGCAACGCTTGTTTGAGTCCGATCGGGCTCGTGGAGTCGCCGAAGACCATTTCGGACATGAACTATGTGGCCGGCTATGCGGGTCAAGAAGTGCGTCTGCGTGCGGGTCCGGGCGAAAATGCTGGTGCCGATTCACCGATGCCTGAAAGGAGACCGCGCCCTGCTCCCGCAGCGGCAGCAGCGGCAGGCGGTGGCGGAGGCGGTTTCGGTCTGAGCGTGAAAGGATTGCCGCTGATTAAGCCGCCGTATTCGACGATTTCGGCGATCAATCTCGATCGCGGCGAGATCGTATGGCAGGTTCCGCATGGCGAGACTCCGGACGCGATTCGCAACAATCCCGCGCTGAAGGGCGTGGATCTCGGAACCACTGGCCAGTCCGGTTACAACATTGGCACGCTGGTGACAAAGACGCTGGTGATCGCTGGCGATGGCCAGATCACCAATGTGCAACCGCGGGGCCGCGGCGCGATGCTGAGAGCTTACGACAAGACGACGGGTAAACAGGTCGGTGAAGTGACGATGCCTGCGCCGCAGAGCGGCTCGCCGATGACTTACATGGTGAATGGGAAGCAGTACATTATCGTGGCGGTCAGTGGGGGCGCTTATTCGGGCGAATATATCGCGTTCACGTTGCCGAACGAAGCGTCGGAGAGCACAAGGTAGTTATTTTCTTTCATCAGGCAGGTCGGGGACCTGCCCCACATCACGACAGGAGCCGTGCGACGGCGGCGCGGGCGTGGATCTCGGTGGTGTCGAGCAATGGCAGGGTCTTGCTCTTGACGTTGTGCATCAGCAGCGAAAGCTCGGTGCCGCCTAGGATCAGGCCCTGAATTTCGTCGCGCTCTTTCATCCGTTCGCCGATCGCCAGGACTTGCTTGCGCGTATCGACCTTGATGATTCCGTTGACAAGCTCGCCCAAATACTTGTCGTGGATGTAGGCCTGCTCTTCCGCGTTCGGGATCACGATCTCCAGGCCTTCACTGTTAAAGACTTCAGGGTAGAACCGGCCTTGCATCGTGAAGCGGGTTCCGATGAGTCCGAGCTTCTTCATGCCCGCTTCCTTCGCGGCGTCGCAAGTCGCTTGAACAATGCTGATCAGGCGAATCGGGGAGCGGCGTCGCAGTTCATCGAAAATGATGTGCGGCGTATTGGCGGCCATCAAAGCGAAGTCCGCGCCGGCGCGCGCGAGCCGTTGTACTTCCGCAACTAGAAGTCCGGTGACTTCCGTCATTTGATGCTGTCCGATGAGTTCCAGCATCTGTTTCGCATCGATGCTGTTTATGATGATTGCGGGATAGCTTCCGTCCGGCCGCTGCTCGCGATAGATGGAAATGATATGGCGGTAATACTCAATAGTGGATTCCGGGCCGATTCCGCCAATGATCCCTAAGATCTTCATCCCCGAACTCCGCGCAAGGGTCTCAATTCCAGTTCTTCACCTTTGGCCACAAGTCCTTTAGAGGCTGCTTCAGACCGCGGCAGTAAAACACGTCGAAATGTTCGTATGGCATGGAATAGGGGTGCTCGACCCGGGCCACCTTATCCACGTAGGTGAACTGGGCTTCCAGCACATCCCGCCGGCCTTCCATTACGAGGACGCTCTCGCCAGTATAGTCCCTTGGGCCCCACAAATAGTAGTTCTGGTGTCCGCAGATGGCCTTGGGGAGCCCGTATTTCTCGCCGAACAGGTCGATTGCGCCCGCCTGTCCGTAGTTCTGGCCGAAGATCGCGGTCTTGGCGCGTACATCCGGCGGCAGGCTGTTGAACGCGCGAGCAACCGTTGCGACCATTTCTTCCCATCCGAACTGGTCGGCGTAGATTTGCGGCAGCGGTCCGAGCTTGTGGTTTTCGATCCTGGGTTGCTCGAAGTGGAGCGCCTTTGCGTATCTGATGTAGGTTTCCGCGGGGAGAACAGGCACGGCGAATGGGGCGGCGACGATTGCGAGGGCGATCATCAGGATCGGGTATGAGACCTTCAGCCAATCCCATCGGGCGCTTGCCAGCCTGATCTCCCAGCGAACACCCCCTGCCGCCATCAGGATTGGGAAGGCCGGCCAAAGATAGTAGACGCGCGGATTGAGGGTGACAATCACCGCTGCCGTGAACACCCAAGCCCAGCCGAGCGCGCGATAGGGTTCTCCTTCCTTAGTGAACAGGTAGTGCCAGAGGCCAGCGAGCCAAACTGGCAGCGTAAGCGGCAGCAGTGTGACGATTTCTTGCCCGAAGAAGGAGAGCGGCGTGAGATCGACGTTGCGGCCACTGCGTCGGATGTTTTCTTGCAGCTCGAGGAATGGGAAATGATGCTGGATGTTCCAGAGAAGATTCGGCAGGAAGATCAGGAAGGCGAGCAGGCCGCCGATCCATATCCACGATGAAAACAGCAAACGGCGCTGCGGGGTAAAAAGCAAGCCCAGTACCAGCCCGGCGCCGAAGATCAGCATGGAATGCTTCGTTTCCAGGCCTAACCCTGCGAAAACTCCAAACCATACCCAAAGTTTGGAGTTGCCGGTTTTGATCATGCGGATCAGGACCAGAGCGCAGCCAGTCCAAAGCAACGGTTCGAACGAATTCATGGAAAGAATTGCGTCCATGCCGAGAAACCCTGGCGCCACTAATGCGGCCAACGCCGCGAGCGCCTGGGCGAACCGTCCGCCGCCGAGTTCACGAGCGGTCCAGCCGGTCAGGAAGACTTTGGCCGCACCGGCGAGCGAGGGGAAAAGTCTAATGGCGGGAAGCGAAACACCGAACAGCGAGATCGCGATCTTGGTGATCAGCGCAATCATTGGCGGATGGTCGACATAGCCCCAATCGAGATGACGGGCGCAGGCAATGTAGTACAGCTCGTCAACGAAGTATCCGTAATTGTGATCGGCGTAAAGATGTACAGCGAGCTTAATCGCGGCTATTCCGGCCACGATAGCGGTGCCGGTGGCATACCACCGCGTTTGATGATTTGTTGGGGTCACGCGAGCGTGCGAACCTGGATGGGCTTCCTGCCTGCCGGCGCTGGACGAAAGAACTGGTCCAGTTTGAGATGCAGTTTGCGGTACATCTCGACGCCATAGTCGATGTTTCCGATCTGATCGGCGGTGTGGGCGTTCGATCCGAAGGAAAACTTCAGCCCTGCGTCCTTGGCCATTTCGAGGAAAGCAAGATGAGGGACGCGATAGCGCGAGTTGATTTCGATGGCGATATGAAAGCGCACAGCGGCATCGATCACCTTACGCATTCGCTTCTCGGTCCAAAGTTTCTCGTAGTCGGATTGTAAAGCCTCCGGTAAGAATGTTGGATTCGCGAGGATGTCGATCGGTTGCCTGGACATCACTTCGACGTGGAAGTCAACGTAGCTGTCCATGAAGTCTTGCGCGTCATCGGTGTGAAACGCGGAGGTCCAGATCTTGACCAGCGAGCCCGTCTTGTCGGGCATGGTGAGCGCGTCGGAGAGAACGTAGTCGAGCCTGGCGATAACATCTTTGGAGAATGCCGACCTCCAGTTGCCACGCTCGGCTTGGATTCCTTTGAAGGCTGGCTTGCCCTCGAGCGATTTGATCCAGGCATTTAACTCTTCATCGGTGCCGACCATGTCGGAAGAGCTGTTGTCTTTCACACCGGCATGTTGGAGGAGGC
>Ga0335069_10015521_pt1 | contig 10648 bp, 12 predicted proteins | sample Lox_Sample_11_FD_206714 | JGI IMG/M metagenome (GOLD analysis project Ga0335069, IMG submission 206714) | Soil microbial communities from Loxahatchee National Wildlife Refuge, Florida, United States - Lox_Sample_1.1 | ecosystem: Environmental > Terrestrial > Soil > Wetlands | place: USA... | reverse complement strand
CAACGGGCTTCCCATCTGGCCGCTCGCCTTCGACATCGGCGCTCAGTACGGCGTGTGTTTCTTGTCCGGGTTGTTGAAGCGGCCGAGGTTCCCGGCCAGCTGCTGGAGGAAGGTCAGGTTGTTGCCGAAGGTCGGCGTCACATTCTGGTTCATCGCCACCAGGCGGCCGTCCTGCAGGCCATAGACCTTCATGTCTTGCACGATATTGTTGGAATCGAAGCTGATCGCCAGCACCTCCTGCTCGACCACCTTGGGATCGAAGAAGGCGGTCGTCTCGGTGCGGCGCGAGATGTAATACCAGGTCCGCTCCTCGAACGGCGAGATCGAGGAGGGCGAGCCCAGCAGCTGCGCCACCCGGTTCTTGTCATCCACACCCGGGTTGATCTGCACCACCTGGTCGGTGTCGGGGACGTTGCCCTCTTGCTGGATGATCGGGGCGCAGGCGCCGAGGCCGCCAAGCGCACCGATACTCGCCGCAGGAGCGGCGAAGGCCAGCGCCTGCAGGATAACGGCAGCGGCTCCGGTCGGCTTCGGCATCCAGATCCTCAGATTGGAATCCCCTGTTTACGCATCCGCACGGCGGATACATCCGAGATGCATCGCGCAGCCACCAGATTCTTGCGAATCACGCCACCAGGCGCCTAGGCTGAGCGTTGTTCCCCGTCTTCCCGGCGAACATTGCACCGGCACCCGGGAGTGTCAAGTTTACCTTAACTAACCGGGAGTTAGCATTGGTGATCAGGATCTTGGGAGGTCAAGGTTGAACGCCCTCGGCAAGCTGATCGACCGGGTCCTTAGCGGCCCCGACCGGCGGGAAATCGTGGCGCACCGGCTCTACGCCGCGGTGGCATCCCAGGCGCGCCGTCCGGAGTTCTTCATCGCGGGCGGGGTTCCCGACACGATCGACGGCCGGTTCGAGATGGTGGCGTTGCACGCTTTCCTGTTGTTTCGCCGCCTGAAGAGGCAGGGCGACAAGGCCGGAGCCGTGGCCCAGGAGGTCTACGACATCATGTTCGGCGATTTCGACGCCTCGGTCCGCGAGCTCGGCGCCCAGGACCTCGGCGTCGGCCGCCGCATCAAGTTCATGACCGAGGCGATGAACGGGCGCTTCGTGGCTTATGAAGCGGCGCTCGCTGCCGTCGATCCGGCCGAGCTCGAGCTCGCCCTGAAGCGCAACCTCTATGGCACCGTCGAGCCGACGGACGAGCCCTTGAAGCGGATGGCGGAATACCTGCGCCTGGCGGAAACCGACCTCTCCGGTCAGCCGGTCGATCAGCTGATGCGCGGCGTGCTGCGCTTCCCGACCCTTGAGCCGGAACGGCTAGACTATTAAGTCTAAGCCGGAACGGCCCGGCTATTAAGTCTGAGCCGAAGCGGCTGGATTGGTAAATCCAGCCCGACCGGACTGCCAAGAAGCGATGCCACGCCAACACTCTGATTCGCAGGAATTCTCCCGCTTCGTCGAAGCGGACAGCGTCGGCCATCACCGCATGGAGCGGCGGATCGCAGCCAATCCGGAGGAGCGCACCGCGCTCGCCCGGCGTTTCGGCCTCGTCAGCCTCGACCGGCTGGAGGCCAGCTTCTCCCTGCGCCGGGCCGGCAGCGGCGTCATCCATGTCACCGGGACGCTGGAGGCGGACGTCGTGCAGTCTTGCGTCGTGACCCTGGAGCCCGTTCCCGCCAAGATCGCCGAAAGCTTCGCCGCGGATTTCGCCGCGGACTCCGGGGGGATGGCCGATCCCGATCTCGACTTCGAGGAAGCCGACCCGCCCGAGCCCATCCGCAACGGCCATATCGATCTCGGTGAGCTGGCGGCCGGGCAGCTCGCTTTGGCCCTCGATCCCTATCCGCGAGCGCCGGGTGCGGCGATCCCGCCCGAATACAGCCCTGGCGCGGAGCCGGAGCCGGCCGCGGTGCCGACTGTTAACCCCTTCTCAATCTTGAAGAAATAGAAACAGGCTGCGGGTGCCGCGTGGAATCCGGCGGAGCGCGATGAGCTTGCCAGGGCGTGTGAATTTGGCTAAGAACCCGCAATTGGGCGGCAGCGAAGCGCTGCCTTTTCTTTTGTGCGAGCAAGATCATGGCGGTTCCAAAGAAGAAGGTCACTCGGTCGCGGCGCGACATGCGGCGCAGCCATCACGCCTTGAAGGTGGTGGCGTCGCTGGAGTGCCCGAATTGCGGCGAGCTGAAGCGGCCTCATCACGTCTGCGGCTCCTGCGGCCACTACGACAAGCGCGAAGTCATCGCCAGCGCCGAGACAGGCACCGCCTGAACGGGCACCGCCTGATCGCACCTGCTATAGTGCGCCCAGGAAGGAGTGAAATCTCTTGAGCGCCAGCCTGGCGATTTCCCTCGACGCAATGGGCGGCGACAATGCCCCTGAAATGGTGGTGCGGGGTGCCGACATCGCGCGCCGCCGCTTTCCGCAATCGCGCTATCTGTTCTTCGGCGATGAGGCGCGGGTCCGTCCGCTGATCGACGCGCTCCCGGAGCTGAAGAAAGTCTCGACGCTCCGGCACACGGTCTCCGTGGTGACCATGGAGGACAAGCCGAGCCAGGCCCTGCGCTCGGGCCGCGGCAGCTCCATGCGCCTCGCGATCGACGCCGTGCATCACGGCGAGGCCGACGCCATCGTCTCCGCCGGCAACACCGGCGCGTTGATGGCCATGGCGAAGTTCGTCCTGAAGACCATGCCCGGCATCGATCGGCCGGCGATCGCCTCGTTCTTCCCCACGTTGCGCAGCGAGAGCGTGATGCTCGACCTCGGCGCCAACGTGCAATGCGACGCCGACAACCTGGTGCAGTTCGCCGTCATGGGCAACGTGTTCGCGCGCACCGTCCTCGGCGTGCGCGAGCCGACCATGGGCATCCTCAATGTCGGCGCCGAGGAGTTGAAGGGCCACGACGCGGTCAAGGTCGCCCATGGCATCCTCCGTCAGGCGACGCTGCCCGGCAAGTTCATCGGCTTCGTCGAAGGCGACGACATCACCCGCGGCACGGTCGACGTGATCGTCACCGATGGCTTTACCGGCAACGTCGCCCTGAAGAGCATCGAAGGTGCCGTAAAGCTCTACAGCCATTTCCTGCGCCAGACCTTCAAGAGCTCCTGGATGGCCGGCATCGGCTATCTCCTCGCGCGCCCGGCGATGAATGCACTGAGAGCGCGCGTCGATCCGCGGCGCTACAACGGCGCCATCTTCATGGGCCTGAACGGCGTCTGCGTGAAGAGCCATGGCGGCACCGATGCCTTCGGCTTCGCCAATGCGATCGGCGTCGCGGTCGACATGCTGACCAACGGCACGATCGAGAAGATGCGCCACGACTTCGCCACCGCCAACGCCTCCGCCGCTTCCCTCGCCGCCGGCCCCCAAGCCGCCGCGCTCTGACCGGAATCACATCATGCCGCTGTCGCGATGAGACGCTCGATCGGCCTCGCCGTCGGCGCCTATCTGCCGAAGACCGTCGTCACCAACGACGAGCTCTCGCGGCGGATCGACACCAGCGACGAATGGATCCAGCAGCGCACCGGCATCAAGCAGCGCCATGTCGCGGCGGAGGGTGAGTTCACCTCCGATCTCGCGGTGAAAGCGGCCGAGCAGGCGCTGCACAATGCCGGTTTGCGCGGCGCCGACATCGACGCGCTGGTGCTCGCGACCGCGACGCCGGATCACACCTTCCCGGCGACCGCCGCCAGGGTACAGCATCGCATCGGCATGACCGGCGGCTTTGCGTTCGACGTGCAGGCGGTCTGCTCCGGCTTCGTCTACGCGCTCGCCGTCGCCGACAATTTCATCAAGGCTGGCCAGGCGAAGCGCGCGCTCGTCATCGGCGCCGAGACCTTCTCCCGCATCCTCGATTGGAAGGATCGCAACACCTGTGTCCTGTTCGGCGACGGCGCCGGTGCGCTGATCCTCGAAGCCGGTGAGGGGAAGGGCACCGCCAGGGATCGCGGCGTGCTCTGCACCCATCTCTTCTCCGATGGAAAGCATTACGAGCAGCTCTACGTGAACGGCGGCCCGTCGGCGACCCGGACGACCGGGGTCGTGCAGATGAACGGCAAGGAAGTGTTCCGCCATGCCGTGGTCAATCTGGCGGCTGCCGTCGATGCCGCCATCGCCTCGACCGGCATCACCGCCGCCGAGATCGACTGGTTGGTACCGCATCAGGCCAACCGCCGGATCATGGACGGCATGGCGCATCGCCTGAAGCTGCCGCCGGAGAAGGTGGTCTATACGATCGACCGCCATGCCAACACCTCGGCGGCCTCGGTGCCGCTCGCCCTGGCCGAGGCCGTCAACGACGGGCGCATCCAGCGCGGCCATATGGTCCTCATGGAGGCGATGGGGGGCGGTTTCACCTGGGGCTCGGCGCTGATGCGCTGGTAACCATAGCGAACGCGCACCGGCTCGCGCCCGGCCGCGGCGGTAATTACATTCTGACGACAGACTTTCTCGCCGCATCGCAACGTCCCTCTGTAATTGACTGATTTCAAGGGAATCGATAGGCTTTTCTTTCCCCGGGTGGAGCGGGCTCCCGGGGCAGCGGGAAGGCGATGCGATGAAGGGCAACACGGTCACGCGCGCGCACTTGGCCGAGGCGGTCTACCAGGAGGTGGGCCTCTCCAGGAACGAATCGGCCGAGCTCGTGGACAGCGTGCTTAACGAGATTTCCGATGCGCTGGCACGGGGCGAGAGCGTCAAGATCTCCTCTTTCGGCAGTTTCCTCGTGCGCATGAAGGGCGAGCGGATCGGGCGCAACCCGAAGACCGGCGAGGAAGTCCCGATCAAGCCGCGGCGCGTCCTGGTCTTCCGCTCCTCCCATGTGCTGAAGGATCGCGTGAACAAGGGTTCAGGCGCTCCGTCATGACCGGTGCGCAGAGGGCTGGCGGCCGGATGGGCGCACGCGGCGAGGCGGCCCAAAGGACCGAGGGGAATACAACGGCGGAGCAAGCGGAAGCGGGGGCGCGGAAGCCGCTCGCGCGCCGCGCGGAAAAGTCCGCTTCGGCCTTCCGCACCATCAGCGAGGTGGCCGACGACCTCGAAGTGCCGCAGCACGTCTTGAGGTTCTGGGAGACCAAGTTCCCGCAGATCCGCCCGATGAAGCGGGGCGGCGGCCGGCGCTATTACCGGCCCGAGGATATCGAGTTGCTGCGCTCGATCCGTGACCTGCTCTACGAGCAGGGCTACACCATCAAGGGCGTGCAGAAGCTGATGCGCGAGGGCGGGTTGAGGCTCGGCGAGGACGATGCCGAGGGCGCGCCCGAGTCGGAAATGGCCGCGCATGCAGAGCATGCCGCCGCGCCGTCCCGCGTCCAGCCGGAGGACCTTCCGCTGTTCCGCGCCTCGCTCGACGACCGCCAGCTGCGTGAGCTCCGCGGCATTGCCGGCGAGCTCTCCGAGCTCCGCGACCGTCTCCGCAAAGCCATCGACCGGCGCTGAGACCGTCGCAGGAGGACCCGCAACCGGCCGCCCTTCCTCCTTGCGTACCCGTGAGGCGCTGGATATATACCCCGCTGCCCCCCTTGGGCGGGCCCCGACGGTCGGAGTGTAGCGCAGCCTGGTAGCGCATCAGTCTGGGGGACTGGGGGTCGTGGGTTCAAATCCCGCCACTCCGACCATTTCGCGCCCTTGCTGTGACTCGAGAATTTTGCCGCGGATTCTGCGTGCCGGCATGTGCTGCCCCGCCGCAATCTGCGGCAGCTTTCTGGATTTTTCCCATATTTATCGTAAATGCCGGCCCTATCACACCATAGTATAGGAATTGTGCGCTGCAGCGATCTCTCCAGCCTTGAATTTGGCGCCCTACTGCTGACAATTGTGTCACGGGAGCGCTGCGAATCGTCGCGGCGCACGAGCCAGAACGCGTGATGACGATGATCGACCAGACTGCAATTCCTGACGCGCCCGAGCAGGGCGGTGGCGCGGCTTCCGCGTCGGCCGAGCCGGACACGATCAGCCTGCAGCATGCCGATCTGCTGCCGGATGCCGCAGGCAACATCGTCATCGAGTATGACGGTGGGAACTTGGCCGTTGAGCTGCTGACCGATCAGTCGGTGGTCGAGCAGGGCGTGGCGTCCCAGGCGGTCGATGCCAACGGCGGCGATCTCTCGGGCCTCGCCTATTTCTCGTTCGGCGACGGCACCACGCTCTATTTCCCGACCGACATCAGCGTCCACATCGTTCCGATCGGCTGACGGCTGCGCTCGGCCATAGGGCTCGGCGCGGTTCCAGGATTGTCGAGGCCGCCCCGCAGGAGGCGCGGCCCTCTCTAGTATTTGTCGTGATTGCTGTCCCGATTCTTGTCGGTCTTGAAGGCGCGCGGATACTGGGTCGGCGCGGGTGGCGTCGTCGGCAGCAGCGGCTGCGCCGGTGTGATGGTCGGCGGCGGCAGGATCGACGGCAGTGTGGAAGGCGGCACGGTCGAGGGTGGGAGCGAGCCGGAGCTGCCCCCGGTATCGGAGGTCGCGTCCAGCAACGGCTGCAGCATCTGCGGCGTCGTCACTGCGATCGGCGAGATCGTGCCCTTGGCGTCGACCGAGCCCCAGTGCCCGGCATCGACCAGCGCAGGCTTGGCATTCGGCGCATTCGATCCGAGCTCCACCGTGCCGTTCATCACGAACACCCGCATCAGCGCCTGCTGCTGCGCCACGATCCACTTGGTGCCGCGCACGGCCGAATAGCCGTTGGCGGTCTTGATCTGGTAGTCGAACTGGCTCTCGCCGGATTTCGCCGCGGCGGCGTTCACGATACCGTCGAGCACGGTCATCACCACGGTGCGCGAATGGTTGGCCGCGTCGAGCGCATAGAGGTCGATCGAGAGCGTGGTGTTCTCGCCCAAGGTTAGGATCGATCCGTCCGTGAAGCGGATGCGGAGCCGCGCGCCGGGGCCGGTCTTGATCACGTCGCCGAGCTCGAGCGCGGTGCCGCTGCCGGCGGAGATCTGCGAACCCTCGCGGGTGATACGAACGTCGCCCAGGGCCTTGACGGTCTGTCCGACCAGGCCCGCGGCAAAGCTCTGCAGCGGGATCAGCGCACAGAGCAACAGGGCGGCGAGCACCAAGCGCCGCGCACCATCCGGAAACCGGAGTCGCACCATCGAGAGCCCCGAACGTCTCACCCGCAAGTAGTCTACTCGTGAGACATACGGCAGGCCAGCCGGGTTCGGACGCGGCTTCTATCCGGGTGTGTGCGAGCCGTCACATCCCAGCATCAAACGTCGAGGTCATGCGCGAAGCGCGCGTTCTCCTGGATGTACTGGAAGCGCAGCTCGGGCTTGCGTCCCATCAGGCGCTCGACCAGGTCCGCGGTCTCGCGGGCGTCGGCGCGCTCTTCCTCGTTGTAGCGATGCGGCATGCGGACCCGGAGCAGGGTGCGCTTGGCCGGATCCATCGTGGTTTCCTTGAGCTGCGAAGCCGGCATCTCGCCCAGGCCCTTGAACCGGCTGACCTCGACCTTGCCCTTGCCGGTGAACTCCTTCTGCATCAGCTCATCGCGATGCGCATCGTCCCGCGCATAGGCGACCTTGCCGCCTTGGCTGAGGCGGTAGAGCGGCGGCTGCGCGAGGTAGAGCTTGCCGTGCTCGATCAGCCCCGGCATCTCGCGATAGAAGAAGGTCATCAGCAGCGAGGCGATATGGGCGCCGTCGACATCGGCGTCGGTCATGATGACGACCTTGTCGTAGCGCAGCCGGTCGAGATTGAACTTGTCGCGCGTCCCGCAGCCGAGCGCCTGGATCAGATCGACCAGCTCCTGGTTGCCGGAGAGCTTGTCGGCCGAGGCGCTGGCGACGTTGAGGATCTTGCCGCGCAAGGGCAGCACCGCCTGGGTTTCGCGGTCGCGCGCCTGCTTGGCCGAGCCGCCGGCGGAATCGCCTTCGACGAGAAAGAGCTCGGTGCCTTCCTGCGAATCCTTGGAGCAGTCGGCGAGCTTGCCGGGCAGCCGCAGCTTGCGGGTCGCGGTCTTGCGCGAGAGCTCCTTGTCCTGCTTCTTCCGGAGGCGCTCCTCGGCGACCTCGATCACCCGATCCAGCAGATCCTTGGCCCGCGCCGGATCGCCGGAGAGCCAGTGGTCGAAATGGTCCTTGATGGTCGCATCGACCAGGCGCGTTGCCTCCGCGCTGGCGAGCCTTTCCTTGGTCTGGCCCTGGAACTGCGGGTCGCGGATGAAGATCGAGAGCAGCATCGCGGCGCCGCCGGTCACGTCCTCGGCGGTGACGATCGAGGCCTTGCGGTTGTTGGTGAGCTCGCCGTAGCTGCGCAGGCCGCGGGCGAGGGCGCTGCGCAACCCGGTCTCATGCGTGCCGCCTTCCGGCGTCGGCACGGTGTTGCAGTAGGAGTTGAGGAACCCGTCGCCGTCCGCGGGCCAGGCGATCGCCCATTCGGCGCGCCCTTGGGAATCCGGAAAGTCGGCCTGCCCGATGAATGGCGTCGCCGTCACGGTCTGCCGGCCGTTGACGGTCGCGGTCAGGTAGTCGGCGAGACCGCCGGGGAAATGCAGCGTGTCCCGGGCCGGCGTGTCGTCCTCGCCGGTGATGAGCGCAGGATCGCAGGACCAGCGGATCTCGACGCCGCGGAAGAGATAGGCCTTGGAGCGGCACATGCGATAGAGCCGCGCCGGCTTGAAATGCGCCTGGGGCCCGAAGATCTCCGGATCGGCGTGGAACTTGACGGTCGTGCCACGCCGGTTGACGTTGCCCGTGTTCTTCAGCTTGCCCGCCGGCTTGCCGCGTTTGTAGTTCTGCACATAGAGCTGCTTCTCCCGCGCGACCTCGACCGTCAGCTCGTCGGAGAGCGCGTTGACCACAGAGAGGCCGACGCCGTGCAGGCCGCCCGAGGTCTGGTAGACCTTGCCGCTGAACTTGCCGCCGGAATGGAGCGTGGTGAGGATGATCTCGAGAGCCGACTTGTCCTTGAATTTGGGATGCGGATCGATCGGGATGCCGCGGCCATTGTCCCGCACCGTGACGAAATAGTCCGCCGAGAGCTCGACCTCGATGCGGCTCGCATGGCCGGCCACTGCCTCGTCCATCGAGTTGTCGAGGACCTCGGCCACCAGGTGATGCAAGGCGCGCTCGTCGGTGCCGCCGATATACATGCCGGGTCGGCGCCGCACCGGCTCCAGGCCTTCGAGGACCTCGATGTCCTTGGCCGAATAATCCGAGCCCTTCTTGGGCATGTTCTGGAAGAGATCGCTCATCGCGGGCGCAATTCCGGGCGGCAGTTCATGACCCACTGATAGAGGCTCGATCCGCCCCCGGCAATCGCAAAACTGGGCCGACAATGGATTGATCGAAAAGGACAAATCGTCGCGGATCGGCCGGGCGTTCGAGCTTGGGCGGCGGGCGCGTCGGGGAGGCTATGCCGACTCGGAAGGGGTCGAGACCGCCGCCTTGCCACGGCTCCATCGCTGACCTAGGTTCCGCTTGGCATTCGAGAAGGAGGCGAGGGGAGCGATGCTGAAGGAATTCAGGGAATTCGCGATGCGGGGCAACGTGCTTGACCTCGCCTTCGGCGTCATCATCGGCGCCGCCTTCACCAGCATCGTCAATTCCCTGGTGAATGACATCATCATGCCGCCGATCGGCTTTATCACCGGCGGCCTCGATTTCTCGAGCTTCTTCGTCGTGATCAAGCGGGCCCACGAGGGCGACGTCTACAATTCGCTGAAGGCGGCGAAGGATGCGGGCGCGGTCACGATCAACTACGGCGTCTTCGTCAACGCGGTGATCAACTTCCTGATCGTCGCCTTCGTCCTCTTCATGGTGGTGAAGCAGATCAACCGCTTCAAGCGAAAGGAAGAGGCCGGCGAAGTCGCGCCCCCGCCGCCAAGCCGCAGCGAAGTCCTGCTGGCCGAGATCCGCGACGAGCTGAAGAAGGCCCGGTGAGGTGTGCGTCCGCTATGATAGCGCGTGCAAGCGGAACAAAACAAAACGCGATATGAACACCTGATGGCCAAATACACCTTCTCCTGCATAGACGCGCATACCTGCGGCAATCCGGTCCGCGTCGTCTCCGGCGGCGGCCCTCAGCTCGCCGGCAACAGCATGAGCGAGCGGCGCCAGCATTTCCTCAGCGAGTTCGACTGGATCCGCACCGGTCTGATGTTCGAGCCCCGCGGCCATGACATGATGTCCGGCAGCATCCTCTATCCGCCGGCGCGCGAGGATTGCGACATCGGCATCCTCTTCATCGAGACCTCGGGCTGTCTGCCGATGTGCGGCCACGGCACCATCGGCACGGTCACGGTCGCGATCGAGAACGGCCTGGTGCGCCCGAAGACGCCCGGCGTGTTGCGGCTGGAGACGCCGGCCGGCCTGGTCATCGCCGAATACGACCAGGTCGGCGACTATGTCGAATCCGTGCGCCTCACCAACGTGCCGGCCTTCCTCCATTCGGAGGACCTGGAGATCGACTGCCCCGACCTGGGCCCGATCAAGGTCGACGTCGCCTATGGCGGCAACTTCTACTGCATCGTCGAGCCCCAGGCGAATTACCGCGACATGGCGGATTTCACCGCCGGCGACTTGGTGCGCATGAGCCCGGTCCTCCGCCAGCGCATGAACGCGAAATACACCTTCCAGCATCCCGAGGACCCGACCATCCGCGGCCTCTCGCACATCCTCTGGACCGGCGCGCCGAAGGCCAAGGAGG
>Ga0335069_10015520_pt1 | contig 10648 bp, 6 predicted proteins | sample Lox_Sample_11_FD_206714 | JGI IMG/M metagenome (GOLD analysis project Ga0335069, IMG submission 206714) | Soil microbial communities from Loxahatchee National Wildlife Refuge, Florida, United States - Lox_Sample_1.1 | ecosystem: Environmental > Terrestrial > Soil > Wetlands | place: USA: Florida... | reverse complement strand
TGAAACTGTGAACCAGTGAAGATGCCGCGCCGCAACCCGTACCAAATCAACAGCGCGTCAGACACAAATCCACAGTCTCACAGTTTCTGTGTGCGCCAAAAATGAGCTGCTTAAGGGCCGTTAAGCGCTCAAAAAACATGCCAATAGTGTCCAGGAAAGCGGTGCTGAATCGGCGTCACACAGCTGCTTGGATCGTCGTGTCTGCCCAGCGAATCGACTCGCCGTAGATCCGGACCATCGGCTCGCTCTCAAACCCGTTGCCCCGGGCAAGCTTGTCGCTGGCTTCCCAGTCCCCGCGCTCATGCGATTCGAGCCAGCTCAGGGCCAGTCGCTCCCGGTGGGCGATTCCACTCAGAGCCTCGCGAATCTCCTGCCGCAGCGGCAGCATCGGTGCGATCTGGTCCGTGGGCACCTGCAGCATCGCCGGAAACAGGCTCAGCATGCCCAGCAGATACTGCTCCGTTCCGTGGAGCTGGCAAACCGGCGCAGCCATCTCGCAGAAGCGTGCCCGCACCAGCGCCGTATGCAGAATCTCAGCCGGCCGCGAAGCACTCAGCTGGCTCGCGATGGCCAAGGTCGCAATCCGCCGGAAGGCCTCGTCGCCCACAATCACCAGAGCTGAACGAATCGACTGCACCTCGCGACGAACCCCGAACCCCACGGAGTTCACGAGCCGCAGAAGCCGGTACGCCAGGGACGTATCGCTTTCCACCAGCGGGACCAGACGCTCCAGATCCAGCGGATCGTTGACAAGGTGCTGCAGAATCTGCAGGTGAAATCGGGTGTTGGCTGGGACACTCCGCTTGGTCATCATCTCCGGATAGCAAAAGTAGTATCCCTGGAAGAGTTTGAAGCCCTCTTCGCGCGCCAGCTTGTAGTCCTCTTGCGTCTCTACCTTCTCGGCAACCAGCGTCGCGGAGTTTCTGGGCAGATCCTTCAACAGCTTCAACCGCCCCTCGTGATCGAACTGCAGAAAGTCCACTTTGATGTAATTCGCCAGCTGCACCAGCGGAGCAAATCGCGGCTCCCACGTGAAGTCGTCAAGGGCGATCCGAAACCCGAGAGCCTTCAGCTCCCGGCAGACCTCGATCAACTCCGGCGTGGGCTCAACCGTCTCCAGCAGCTCGAGCACGGTTCCTGCAGCGGGCAGAACCGTCGCCAGTCCTTCCATCAGAGCCTTTTCCGTGCAATTGATGAACGCAGTCCGCCCCGCAGTCAGATACTGCAGCCCAAACAACACTGCATTATCGACCGTCGTCGAGGTCGCCGTCTCCAAGTCGCCTTGAAATGCATTCGTCGGACCGGTGCGGAAAAGCAGCTCATAGGCATGCACATTTCCGTGCGAGTCGAGAATCGGCTGCCGGGCAAGGTACCGAAGCGTCCCCTCCTCCTCGGATAGCGTTTTCTGCAGCGCCGACTCGATTGCGTCAGAAGCCATCGATCTATCTCCGACCAGACCATCCCGTGGTCACATCATTGTGGGGCCCCAGGCGCGTTCCAAAGAAACATGGGCCGCAGCCTGCTCCTGCAATCGCTTCTGATACGAGAGAAAGCCCGTCCCCCAACGGGCATTCGACCGGTCATGCGATAAGGGAAGACTAATTCAGGACAAAATTAGTGCACCTGAAGCTTCCGTGCAATGAACCTTAGTAATGTCGAGTCTCCCGCCAATCCTCTCGGTTGCGCTTCGATGCCCTTCCAGTTCACGCTGCCACCGGCAGAAGGATTCGGATCGTTGTTCCTCCACCCTCTCGGTTCAAAGCCCGTATCTGTCCCCCGTGGATCTTGACGGCCCGTTCCGCAATGGCAAGGCCAACCCCTGCACCGCCCGTCTGCGCGTTGCGCGCCTGGTCCAGCCGGTAGAAGGGGCGAAAGATCGATTCCAGCTCCGATTCGGGGATACCTGGGCCGCGATCGCTCACCTCCAGAATGGCCATCCCGGAACCAGCATCTTCATGCAACCGAACTTCAACCCGCGATCCGGCCTCGGTGTAGCGAATCGCATTTCGGATCACATTCTCAATCGCGCGGTAAAGAAGTTCACGTCGCCCATTGACGACGCAGTCGTTCTCCGCCTCTAGGTCGACTCCGGTCTCTCGCTGCTGCGCCTCGTATACGGCGTCCGGTAGCATTTCACCGATCAATTCCTTCAGCGACACCCGCTCGCTCTTCCCCATGTTCTCGACCGCTTCCATCGAGGACAACGTGAGGAGTTGGCCAATCAGCTGATTCAGGCGCTCCGTCTCCCGCTGGATACGATCGAGGTGCAGGGTCATTGTGGGATCTGCATCCTCGCGCGAAAGCTCCAGTGCGACGCTGACCCGCGCCAAAGGCGAACGCAGTTCATGCGACACGTCCCGCAGCAGGAGTTTCTGCGCGTCAACCAGGGATTGAAGGCGCTCCGCCATGTGGTTGAAGTCGTGCACGAGTGCATCGAACTCGTCACCCTGGAAGACCCTGCCCGTTCCGCTCTCCTTAACGCGCGCGCTGAGCTCGCCTCGCGCCAGGCGCCGCGCTGCTTCCCGCAGACGGACAACAGGCCGGGTGAAGATCATGACCAGGAGAAAGGTCGTAGCGCCACCAACAGCGATCGCGACCGGAAGCTGCGGGAAGGCAAAGTGCAGCATGTCGCCGGTGCGCGTGTGCTCCTCCCGATGCACTAACACAAGAAACCGGAATCGCTCGCCCTTCTCTGAAGTGACTGGGAAGGCCCAAACCGTATCCTTTCCTTGCTGGCGGCCATAGACCTCTGTGGTGCTCTCCATCGGCGCACCCGTGTCAGGGATCGGCTCTCCGCAAACAGTCGTGCCGCTGGAATCAACGAGAGCAAGCCGCTCCCGGCGTTCCTGCGCGAATGCCTGGAAACCGCTGCAGCCTCGTGCGTCGAACTCGCCCAATGCCTGCGCAGCCTCCATGTGCAAACTCGTGAAGGCGGGATCGAGCATGGAAGCCGGATGCGGAAAACGATGTCTCAGGATCAGCGCAGTCGTGATGACGAAGATAAGGCTCTGCGCGATCCAGAAGATGACGAAGATCTTGAAGAAGAGGCTACGCATCGCCAGCTTCCCTTGCTTCGACAAAATTTGGATCAAGCGCAAGCTGGTAGCCGACGCCGCGAACGGTCTTCACCTGGTCGTCATCCGCAGTCCCTTGGCTCAGCTTGCGGCGGAGGCGGCTTACGTGCATGTCGAGGCTGCGATCGAACGGGTCGAATCGACGACCCAGGACCGTCTGGGAGAGCTCCTCTCGATTGACGACCTTGCCCGGCGATCGCATGAGGGCTTCCAGGAGACCAAACTCAACGTCCGTCAAGTCGACTTTCTTTCCGCCTTTTAAAACTTCGCGGGCCGCAGGGTCGAGTTCGAGATCCCGCACACGCAGAACGACCGATTGCGGCGTTGTCGCAGGCAGATTGCGCCGAAGGACCGCGCGCATGCGGGCCAGCAGCTCCCGGGCATTGAAGGGCTTCGGAAGGTAGTCATCCGCGCCGATTTCGAGCCCCACGATCCGATCCACATCTTCGCCTCGCGCTGTAAGCAGAACGACACTCACAGACGATTCGGCGCGAATTCGTTTCAGTACCTCGAAGCCATCCATCCCCGGAAGCATCACGTCGAGAAGGACGACAGCCCATGGCCTTTGCAGAGCAACCTTCAGGCCTGTATCACCTCGGTGCGCCGCCTTCACGCGAAACCCATTCTTAGCCAGATACTCGGTGAGCATCGTACAAAGCTCTACGTCGTCGTCAATCAGAAGAACATCGTCCACAGGAAGTACCGTACTTCGCAGGCTACGCCATTCGCGGTCTGCCAAGACAGGAGAAATGTAACAAATGGTCACTTGCTCGTTACAAATCTTTACATTGCGTTACTCATTGTGACCGCACGGCTCCTCCTCTTGCGTTCCCCTGAGAGTAGTAGAAAAACTCAGCGAGGTTGGCAATGGTAAAGCTTCTGCGCGTAGTTCTGATTCTGCTCCTTATGCTCTTGTCCCGGTTCTTGAGTGCGCACCTGGCAGTGGCGCAGAGCGCCACGGGAGAAATCCGCGGGACGGTCACGGATCCGACAGGCGCAGCGGTTCCGTCGGCAAGCCTGACGTTGGCAGGCACTGCAGGGACTGTGAAAACCGCGACCACCGGTCGCGACGGTACTTTTCACATCCCCGGCGTTGAACCCGGGGCCTACACCCTCGTCGTCACGGCCAAAGGCTTTGCGGATACATCCATTGAGGACGTGCAGGTGGGAGCCGATAAAACGACTCAGGAGACCGTCGCCCTCCAACTGCCGGTGGACCAGCAGCAGGTCGAAGTGACCTCCGACGCGCAAGGTGTGAGCACCAGCGCCGAAGGCAACGCCAGCGCAATCGTGATCAAAGGCAAGGATCTCGATGCGCTGTCGGATGATCCCGATGAACTGCAAAACGAACTCACCGCGTTGGCTGGCCCGGCAGCAGGTCCCAACGGTGCTCAAATCTTCATCGACGGATTCACCGGCGGTCAGCTGCCGCCCAAGTCGTCCATCCGCGAAATCCGGATCAACCAGAACCCCTTCTCAGCGCACTACGACAAGCTCGGCTATGGCCGCATCGAGATTCTCACCAAACCGGGAACAGATAAGATCCACGGGAATGCAATGGTGATGGGCAACGACTCGGCCTTCAACTCCCTGAACCCCTTCGTGAGCCAGGAGCAGCCCTACTACACTACGTTCGCCAACGGCAGTGTTGGCGGGTCGCTGGGCAAAAAGGCGTCGTGGTTTGGCAGCGTCTTCTTCCGCGATAACGCGTCGAATTCGATCGTGAACGCGGAACTCCTGGATGCCTCATCGAACGTGTATAACTACACCGCGTCCTTTGCCAATCCCCAGACCCGCCTCGATATCAGCCCGCGCCTTGATTTCCAGTTAAGTGACAAGAACACATTGACCGTGCGCTACATGTTCGATCGCCAGAAGCAAACTAACAGCGGAGTATCGCAGTTCGCACTCCAGTCGCAGGCGTACGATGTGTCCAACTACGAAAACAGCCTCCAGGTCAGCGACAGCCAGGTGCTCAGCGCCAATGCAGTAAATGAGACGCGCTTCCAATACATCCGGGCGCACGACAACCAGACGGCACAGAATCTGGATCCCACGGTCACAGTACAAGGGGCATTCACAGGAGGCGGCAGCAACGCCGGCGTGGTACGCGACAATCAGAACCGCTTCGAACTCGAGAACGACACAACCATCGCCAAAGGCACGCACGCGATTGAGTTTGGTGGACGTTTCCGCTTGACGCGTGATGCCAATACTTCGACGTCTGGCTTCAACGGCAACTACATCTACTCGTCACTCGCGGCCTACGCTGCCAATACGCCTTCGGAATACGACGTGACTACCGGGAACACCAGTTCCACTGTCTCGCTCTTCGATGCCGGTCTGTTCTTTCAAGACGACATGAAATACCGGCCCAACCTCACCCTCAGCTACGGGCTGCGCTGGGAAACTCAAAACCGCATCAGCGACCACTCCGACTTGGCTCCTCGCCTCAGTCTCGCCTGGGCACCGTTGGCCGGGAACCGCCCGGCGAAAACCGTCATCCGGGCTGGCTACGGATGGTTCTACGACCGCTTCGGATCCACTTACGTGCTCGATGCAATTCGCCAGAATGGAATCAATCAACAGCAGTACGTTGTCAAGAACCCCAGCTTCTACGAGAATGCACCCTCGGCTTCAACGCTCGCAGCCTTGAATACAGGCGCTCCGACGATCTACCAGGTGTCGCCCGGCCTGAAGGCATCCATCAACATGCAGGCTGCAATTGGAGTCGAGCATCAGTTCGGCAAGATCGCAACGACATCGATCACCTATGTCAACTCGCGCGGTGTCCATCAGTATTTGAGCGATAACGTGAATGCCTTTCTGCCGGGCACGTATGACACCAGCACCGGAACCGGTGTGCGTCCCAACGGAATCGACGAGAACATCTATCAGTTTCAGTCTGGCGGTGTCTATAACCAGAACCAGATCATGATCAACTACAACGTGCGTGCCCAAAGGGTGTCGCTGTTCGGCTTCTATATGGTGAACTTCGCCAAGGCCGATACATCGGGCGCAACCTACTTCCCGACCAACCAGTTCAATCCAGGAGCGGACTACGGAAGAGCAAACTTCGATGTACGCAATCGCTTCCTGCTCGGCGGAAACCTGCAAGGTCCTTTTGGCGTGTCCTTCAGTCCCATGCTTGTTGCGGATTCCGGCGCGCCGTTCAACATCACCATCGGCCAGGACCTGAACGGAGACAATCAATTCAACGACCGCCCGGCATTAGCAACCGCGTCGAGCACTGATGTCCTGCAAACAAGCTACGGAACGTTCGACATGGAGCCTGCCTCTTCCGAGGCGCGTATTCCCTATAACTTTGGCACGGGGCCAGGACAGTTCAGCATGAACGCGCGGATCAGCAAGTCGTTCGGCCTCGGACCTAGGGTCGCGAGTGCGCCTTCGAGTGGTGGTTTTGGAGGGCCCGGTGGGCCACCGCCCGGAGGGGGGCCAGGTGGAGGTGGACCTCCAGGGGGAGGGCTCGGACCCGGAGGGCTGAGCCGCAGCGGCGGGCCGCCTCGCATGGATCAAGCTCTGCCGCGGCGCTACTCGCTGACCTTCGCGGCCATGGCACGCAACGTCTTCAACGACGTCAATCTGGCGCAGCCTGTCGGCGTGTTGCAATCGCCGCTGTTCGGCAAGTCCAATGCCCTTGCGGGAGGCTTCTTCTCGTCTCCGGCTTCAAATCGAAGCATCGACTTGCAGCTGGTCTTCAACTTCTGAGAGTCTTCGGGGCCTGCACATCGCGGCAAATGTGCAGGCTCCCTCGCCCCGTACACTGGAAACATGCCGCCGATTCTGATCGCGCAGAACATCTCCAAACGTTTCGGCGCCACGCCACTCTTCGACAACCTGTCCATCTCGGTCCACGACTTAGATCGCATCGGCCTCATCGGCCCGAACGGTGCAGGAAAATCCACTCTGCTCGCCATCCTCGGCGGAGAGCAGGAGCCCGACTCCGGCGAAGTTTCCTTCCGCAAGCGCGCCCGCGCCGGCTACGTCCACCAAATCTCGGACTTCGCACAAGGCCACACCGTCCGCCAGATCATCGGGCATGCCCTGGAGCGGGCTGCGGTGCCATCCGAGAACCGCGAGCAGCGCCTACGTGAGACCCTGGGCCGCGCCGGCTTCACGGAGGTCGACGGTTCACGTAATCCCGGTATGGATCGCGAAGCTGCCAGCCTCAGCGGTGGTTGGCGCAAGCGCCTCGCCATCGCTGAGGCTCTTGTCACCGAACCCGATGTGCTTCTCCTGGATGAGCCGACAAACCATCTCGACCTCGAGGGCATTGAATGGCTGGAAGGCCTGCTCCGAGCCTCGAAATTCGCCTTCGTCGTTGTCACCCACGATCGCTATTTTCTTGAGAATGTCGCCTCCGAAGTCGTCGAACTCAATCGTGTCTATTCGGACGGACTGCTGCGCATCACAGGCGGCTACTCCAAGTTCCTCGAGGACCGCGATGCCTACGTGGAGTGGCAGCAGAAGGCACAGGAAAGTCTCCGCAACCGCGTCCGCATCGAGATGGAGTGGCTCCGCCGTGGCCCGAAAGCTCGCACCACCAAGGCCAAGGCCCGCATCGACAACGCCAACGCACTCATCGCTGAATTGCGAGACGCCGAGTCCCGCTCCCGTACTGCTGCTGTCGGCATCACTTTTGATGCCACCGGCCGCCAAACCAAACGTCTCATCGAAATCGAAGGGGCTGCCGTCACCCTTGGCGATCGAGAGATCCTTCACCAGGTCACGCTTGCGCTCATCAACGGCCTGAAGCTAGGCCTCGTCGGATCGAACGGGTCCGGTAAAACCACGCTCCTGCGTGCCATCACTGGCGAGCTGCCCCTGACCGCTGGTGAAATCCGACGTGCCGCCGGCCTTCGCATTGTCTACTTTTCGCAGATGCGCGAACTCGACACGTCCCTCACCCTGCGCCGCGCTCTGGCGCCTGACTCCGATTCGGTCATCTTCCAGGATCGAGTCGTCCATGTCGCCAGCTATGCCGCACGATTCCTCTTCACCAGTGATCAACTAAATCAACCCGTCGATCGCCTGAGCGGCGGCGAGCGGGCCCGGGTCTTAATTGCACGGCTGATGCTTCAGCCTGCCGACGTTCTTATTCTCGACGAGCCGACCAACGATCTTGATATTCCTACGCTCGAGATCCTCGAAGAATCGCTGCTCGAGTTTCCCGGTGCCCTCATCCTCGTCACCCATGATCGGTATCTCCTCGATCGTGTCACCAATGCCGTGCTCGGTCTTGACGGGCTCGGGAACACAGCTTTGTTTGCAGACTATCTGCAGTGGGAATCCTGGCGCGAGCAGCAAACGCGCATCGGATCGAGTGGAAACAATGACGAGAAGCCATCTGTGCCCGCTCTGCCCGCGGCGCCTCCGCCCCGCAAGAAGCTCTCCTACCTGGAGCAGCGCGAATACGACGCGATGGAAGTTCGAATCGAAGAGGCTGACATTCGTCTCCGCGCTGCCGAAGAGCGCGTCCAATCCCCCGAGGTAGTCACCGACCCCCAGGCCCTCACAGTTGCCCTCGCACAGTTGGAGCAGGCCAGATCCGACCACGATGCAGTCTATGCGCGCTGGATCGAGCTAACAGAGAAAATCGGAAGCTGACAGCATTGCGCACAACCAAAGCCCTCGTGCAAGACACGCTCTTCTGAGGCGTTTCTACGTCCGCCGATCAGGAACTCTACACTTCACCACGTCGTGCTGCGAGCTCATCGGCAATCTGCAGATTGACCTCGCGGCTGATCGGATAAAAGAACATTGCTGCCGCCGAAGCAAAGAATGCCAGCCCGGCATAGACGCTCGCTGTCAGCAGGATTCCAGACTGGGCGTGCACTGTTTGCACCTGCGCGTCCGAGACGAATCCGTAGAAAGCCAACAGCCATCCGGCGATGGCTCCGCCCAGGGCCAATCCTGCCCAGAGCGCGAAGACCACTGCTGCCGTGACCGTCCCACTTGCGCGGCGACCTGTCTTCCACTCGCCGTAGTCAGCCACATCGCCCATCATCGACCAGATAATCGGGCCGGAAAGTCCGTAAATGAACTGCCGAACGACCTCAGTGCCGATGATGAGGACCGTTGCGTGGGGCGGAATAACAAGCAACGCGGCATTGAAAATGCCGGTTAGAACCATGCTGACAACGAAGAGGGGCCGCTTGCCCGTGCGTTTCGAGATCCCCGTCGACACAGCAACCCCAACCAGCAACGAAGCCAGCCCGAATCCGTTAAACCACGAGAAGAGATCCACATCACCGGCCACGAAGCGGAAGTAAGGCAGCATCACGTTGCCCCGCACCACAATCGCGGCGAAGTAGAACAGCGTCGCCAGAAAGAGCATCACCCACGGGCGATTCCTGAATAAGTCAGAAAGGTCTCGCCCGAGCGAGCTCTTCTGTTGCGGGTCGGGCTGGATGCGCTCTCTGGTGACCGCGAAAGCAACGAGAAAGAAAACGACACTCAGCGCAGAGAGCAGGCCCATCGTGTATTGATAGCCGCGCGCGTCGTTGCCCTGCCCGAAGAACTTGACCATAGGGATGGCAAGGCTGGCAATGATGAACCCCGCGGAGTTTGCGGCGATCTGGCGATAGGACGCAATGCTTGTCCGCTCGTCCGGATCGAGCGTCATCACGGCCGTGATTGAAGCATAAGGAACATTGTTCACGGTGTAGATGACACGCAGCAAAACATATGTGATCCAGGCGTAGGCGATTTTGCTCGCGGGGCTGATATCCGGCGTCGTGAACGTAAGAACGCCGATCACGCCGAACGGCAAAGCGGACCACAGCAGCCACGGCCGGAACTTTCCCCACCTCGTACTTGTGCGGTCGGCAATCATGCCCATCACAGGGTTGAAGCAGGCCACGCCCAATCCAACCACCAAAAACAGGGTCCCAGCTTGCGCCGCTGTCAGACCGAAGGTGTGCGTGTAGAAATCTAGCTGCAGGGCCAGCATTGCCTGAAAGATAAAATTGGCCGCCAGATCACCTAGGCTGTACCCGAATTTCTCTCCAAAAGTCAGTGTCTGCCGCATGTGTGCCTCGACTTTCTGGGCTGTGGTCGTTACGGCGTGACCCGCAGAATCAACTTGGTGAGATCGGCATCGCGCGACGAAGTGCCGATCATAATCTCGAAGTCACCCGGTTCCACAACGTACTTCATGTCGATGTCGTAGAACGCCAGAGAAGCCGGCGCAATATCCATCGCGACGGTTGTGGCCTCACCAGGTTTGAGCCAGATCCTCTTGAAGCCCTTCAACTCCTTGACCGGCCGCGTAACCGAGCTGACGAGATCCCGGATGTAGAGCTGCACCACTTCAGATCCCTCGCGCTCACCCGTGTTCGTGACATCAACCATGACCTGCGTCGTCCCCTTCCGGCCAATTCGCTTCTTGGTCAGCCGCGCATTCTTGAGCTCGAAGGTCGTATAGCTGAGCCCATAGCCAAATGCGTAGAGCGGCGACACCTCATCAAACAGGTAGCCACGCCGGGCGGAGGGCTTGTAGTTGTAGAACACCGGCAGATGCCCCACCGAACGCGGCACCGAGATCGGCAGCT